>Ga0070698_100004720_pt1 | contig 14963 bp, 13 predicted proteins | sample KBSK1502metaG_FD_65477 | JGI IMG/M metagenome (GOLD analysis project Ga0070698, IMG submission 65477) | Corn, switchgrass and miscanthus rhizosphere microbial communities from Kellogg Biological Station, Michigan, USA - KBS K1-50-2 metaG | ecosystem: Host-associated > Plants > Roots >...
GGCGTGGGCGAGCGACCCGCCGAGTGTGCCGCGGTTGCGAATCTGGAAATGGCCGATGTACGGCGCGGCCCGGGTCAGCAGCGGCGCCGCTCCCGCGATGACCCCGTCCCGCTCCAGCGCGATGGCGCGTCAGCGCGCCCACCCGCAGCGTGCCGTCCGACCGGGTGACGAACTCCAGCTCGGCGACGCGATTGACGTCGACGATGTGCTCGGGCCGGCCCAGCCGCATGGCCATCACCGGCACCAGGCTCTGCCCGCCCGCGAGCACCTTCGCCTCATCGCCCAGCTCGGCCAGCAGCCCCACCGCCGCGTCAACCGACGCTGGCCGGTGATAATCGAACGCCGCAGCCTTCATATACGCTCCCTTAGCAGTCACACGATATTGATGTCAGTTGACTGACGTCAATATTGTGTTGGGGGAGGCGAGCATGAGCCAGCAAGCGCACCAACGCCGCAGGTACGACAGCAGCCTGCGCCGCGAGCGCGCGGCCCAGACCCGGGAGCGCATCGTCGACGCGGGCCTGCAGCTGGCGCACGAGTGCCCGGTCTGGGACTGGCAAGCGCTGACCATCCGCGCCGCCGCGGAGCGCGCCGGGGTCAGCGAGCGCACCGTCTACCGGCATTTCCCTGGCGAGCGGGAATTCCACGACGCTGTGATGCAGCGCCTGGAGGAGCAGGCGGGCGTCACGCTCGAGGCCCTGCGGCTCGAGGACGTCGCGGAGGCCAGCGCGCGGGTGTTCGCGCACGTGTCGTCGTTCCCGATGGTGCCGAGGACGCCGCCGCTTGACCCCACGCTGACCGCGACCGACCAGCGGCGGCGTGCGTCGCTGCTGAACGCGGTCGCCCCGGCGACCGCCGGCTGGCCGGATACGGACCGCAGGATGGCGGCCGGGATGCTCGACATCCTGTGGGCCGTCATGTCCTACGAGCGACTGGTGACCGCGTGGGAGCTCAGCCCGCAGCAGGCCACCAGGGCCATCACCTGGGTCATCGGCCTCATCGAGGCCGCGATCCGCGAGGGCCGCGCACCGGAGGGGACATCCCGCGCATGAGCGTGGAGTTCGGGCTGACGCCGGACGGACGGTGGGACACCGACGTCGCCGGCCTGGTGGGCGCGGCCGGCGATGCCGGATTCTCGGCCGTGGGGATGGCCGGGCGCCGCGCCGACGCGGCGTGCGCGGCCGCACTGGCCGCGGGCGGGCTACGGTGCCACGAGCTGCTGGCGCTGGTGGTCACGGCCGACCCGGAGGCCACGCTGACCCGGGCGCGCCGGCTCGCCGAGGCGGCGGCCGTCGTGAACGCGCGGTGGGTGCTGACCACGTTCGCGGCTCCGCTCAGCGGAGAAACCCGGCCGCTGATCGAACGGTGCGCGGCGGTGTTCGCCGAGGCCGGGTCGGCGATGGCGGTCGAGTTCAGCCCGCTGGGCGCGGTGACGTCTATCGCCGCCGGCCTGGCCGTGGTCCAGGCCGCGGGCGCCGGACGGGCTGGCCTGATGATCGACACGTGGCACTTCTTCCGCGGGGACAGCACCTGGGAGCAGCTCGAGCGCGTGCCTCTCGACCACGTCGCCTACCTCCAGTTCTGCGATGCTCCGCCGCCGGTCTCGGAGGACGGGGTGTACGAGACGATGCACCGCCGCGTGATGCCCGGCGACGGGACCTTCGAGCTGGACCGGTTCGCGTCGACCCTGCTGGACCGCGGCTGGGCAGGCCTGGTGAGCGTCGAGGTGCTCAGCGCCGAGCTTTGCCGGCTCCCGGTCCCCGAGTTCGCCCGCCGGGCCTACCAGAGCACCGCCCGTTACTGGCGCTGAGAGCGCCACGATGCTACCCGGGCAGGCTGGGCCTACGCGCTGATCCTCGCCTACGATCTGAGCAGCGACCGGACCTGCTCGCGGGGAAAGAACTCCTGGTTCTCGCCCCAGCCCTGCTGCCCGTCCCATCGCCAGTCGGTCAGCGCCCAGAACGCGAGTCGGCCAGGCCATCCGTACCAGCGCAGGGCGGTACGTACGTTGCCCTCGGCATGGAGTGCACGCCCGCGGTCGTCCTCGGCATCCAGCACCACCCGGAGAGGCGCTCCCCTCCGCCGCTCCAGCACCCTTCGCTCGCCGCGAATCAGTTCACCGAACTCGCCGTCTCGGACCAGGTAACCGTTCATGACCGCGTCGACACCGGGTCGGTCCCCGGCGATGGTTATCACATGCCAGTGCTCTTCCGGCGACGCGATGGCCCACAGGTAGTCGCCCGACGTCGAAGCTCCCGGCCGATGCGGGCCCCACGTCCGGTCTCGCAGCGCGTAGCAGTCCACATCGAGCCGCTGGCCGTCGAGCACCGCCGTGCCAGTGACCCGGCCGGGCTGATCGAAGTGGCGTGCCCCGGTCATTGTCTCGAGATCGCCGTAGCGCATCTCGTGGGGCGGCATCAAGGCGCTCCACTCGAGGTCGAGATGCAGTCCCAGTTCCGAGTAGGAGAGGCGGTAGCGCCGCAAGGGCTCGAGCACCTGCTGCCTGAGGGAGTTCGGCAGGCGCAGGTCGCGGAAGTCGAGATGGCCGGTGACCGTCTGGTTCCAGCGCCAGTCGTAAAAGAGGCAGTCGTAGGTTTCTTCGCCGCTGGGGTCCCACAGGGCTGGTCCGCCGCCGGAAACGCCGGTTCGCACGTCGTGGAAGAAGTAGACGAATCCGATCATGTCCCGTTCCGGGATGGCAAAGCCGAACCAGGCGCTCTCCATCCAGTACGGGTCCTCGCCCGCCGGGTGGAAAACCTCGTCGGCGGCATCGATCGGCGCGGTCATGGCCCTGCCCGTCGTTCAGCTCCGGACCGGGGGCTCCAGGCCATAGAGCTTGGTCGCGGTGTGCTGGAGGACCTTGCCGACGATCTCCTCGGGGAGGCCGCCGAGCGACCGCTCCATGACCTCGCGGGGGCTCGGCGACTCCGACGCCGGGCCGGGGGACAGGCTGGTGGCGTGCGGGAAGTCGGTCTCGAACATCAGGTTGTCGGCCAGCAGGCCGATCACCGAGCGCAGCGACTCGCGCTCGAACCAGTACATGCCGTAGATCTGCCGGCGCAGGTACTCGCTCGGGAGCAGCCGCTCCGGGTAGTCCTTGTGGGCGCCGACGTTCAGCCACTGCCAGTCCATGGCCTCGCCGAGGAACGGCAGCCAGCCGGCGCCGTTCTCGACCGAGACGAACTTGAGGTCCGGGTACCGGTGGCAGACGCCGCTGAGGATCACCTCCGCGATGTTCTGGGCGTTGCCGAGCAGGGTCAGCGAGCTCTCCTTCGTGAAGTCGAGCTTCTTCGACTGGTCGACGGCGCCCTTGAGCTCATCGGGAGACGACAGGAACCCGACGTGGAAGTTCATGGACAGGCCCATCTCCTGGGCCTGGCCAAGCAGCGGCTCCCAGTAGTCGTCGACCAGCCGGGGCAGGCCGACCTTGTCGTAGCGGGCGGCGAACAGTACGCCCTTGTGCCCCATCTCGTGGGCGCGCTTCATCTCGGCGACCGACTCGTCGATGTCCCAGAACGGGAGCATCATCATCGGGATCAGGCGGCGCGGGTCGGCCGAGCAGAACTCGCTCAGCCAGTCGTTGTAGGCCCGGACGCACTCGGTGGCCAGCTCGCGCGGCATCTCGTTGAGGAACACGTGGCTGTGGAACCCGAGGATGTTGCAGTACATGACCTGGTAGTAGACGCCGGCCTCGTCCATGTACGCCAGCCGCTGCCTGGGGTCGAGTGCGGCCGGGATCGCGTCGGCCAGCCGCTTCGGGTGCGAGGGCGGGAACTCCGGCCACCCGGCCTGGGCGAAGGCCCCGACGCCGTAGAGCTTGCGGTCGCCGACGTACCAGATGTCCTCCTGCCGCCGCTCGTGGAACCGCACGTGCGGGACGAGGTCGCCCCACTTCGCTGAGACCCGCGAGGTCCACAGGTCGGCCGGCTCGATGATATGCGAGTCAACGTCGGCGACCGCGTACCGCTCGCATAGTGCTCGCGGAGCTTGCTCCGCAAGCTGGCTTTGAAGGGGGGTCGTCCCCGCTTGGCCTAGGGCAGACAGAGCGCGCGCGTCCTGACCGGCCATTCGGTGCCCCTTCCACCCGGCGCCGTTAAAAAGTATTTGTTCACTTACTCTATGGCCACCGCTGTGGGCGCGCAACGGCACCGCCCGGCCCCTGGAAGGCGGCCGGACCTCGCGCCCGGCGCCCGCTTGGGTAATTTTGGTCATAGCCCTTGGGGGCTATGAGGCTGTCCGAAAATGCATATCATGGTACATATCACACGTACCGGGGAGTAGGTGTCCGGATTGTAGTAGTCTGTCCCAACGGAAGTTGTGAAAAGCCCGGTTGCGGGTGTGTCCGTTTTCCCGCGACCGTCAGTCGCCCGGGTCGGGGACGGCACGGAGGAAGGGGGCCATGAGCAGCGGAGTGACGCTGAGCACGCCGGACTCGACGGGGAGGACCGCGCCGGTGATCCACCTGGCCTCGTCGCTGGCGAGGAACGCTGCCGCCCAGGCCACGTCCCAGCCGGTGCCGGGCGTCCCGAGCAGGCCGGCCTCGGCCCGCATCGCGTTCATGAACTCGGCGCGGGCCCCTGGCGCGGACACCGACAGCACCATCGGCGTGGTGATGTGACCGGGCGCTATGGCGTTGACCCGGATGCCCTGGCGGCCGTGCGAGTACGCCATGTCGACGGTCATCGCGATCAGCCCGCCCTTCGCCGCCGAGTAGGCGACCGTGCCGTCGCCGCGCAGGGCCGAGATCGACGCGATGTTGACGATCGACCCGGCGCCCTTCTCGGCCATCACCGGAACCGCGTACTTGGACGCCAGGAACGCGCTCCGCAGGTTGATGTCCAGGGCCCGGTCCCAGGCCTCCTCGGAGGTGTCCACGACCGTCCCGAGCTGCGCGAGCCCTACGTTGTTGACCAGGATGTCCACCGTGCCGAACGCGTCGACGGCCGCGCGGACCATCGCCTCGCACCCCGCGGCCTCGGTGACGTCCGCGGCGAAGACCTGGGCCTTGCCGCCCTCGCCGGAGATCATCTGCAACGTCTCTTCGGCGCGCTCCGGGTGCAGGTCCACCAGCAGGACGCTCGCTCCCTCCCGGGCAAGGACGACCGCGGTCGCCTTCCCGGTGCCGACGCCGGGGCCGGGCGTCGAGCCGGCCCCGGTGACGATCGCGACCTTGCCCTCGACCCGGCCTGCCCGTTCTGCCACGACAGTTCCCTTTCCCTACCAGCGCGTGAGCAGCGCCGCGCCGGCCTCCAGGACGCCGGCGTTGCTGACCGCGGCGACCTGAGCGCCGGCGACCTGCCGGTCTCCGGCTTCCCCGCGGAGCTGGCGCACCGCCTCGGCGATGTGCCCGAACCCGGCGTGCAGGCGGCCGCCGGAGAGCTGGCCGCCCCAGGTGTTGAGCGGGAGCTCGCCGCCGAACGTGATGCGCTTGCCGCCGTCGACGAACGCGCCTGCCTCCCCGGTCCCGCAGAAGCCCATGGCCTCGAGCCACCACACCGCCTCGATCGTGAACCCGTCGTAGAGCTGCGCCACGTCGACGTCGGCCGGGCGCAGGTCCGTCCGGGCCCACATCGCCGCCGCGGCGCCGTGGCCCACCCGGCCCATGTCCGCCCACTGGTCCCAGAGCGGCCGTCCGTCCACCACCCCGGCCATCGCCTCGATGCGCACTGGCGCCCGCAGCCCGGAGGCCGTCTCGGCGGCCGAGACGACGATCGCGGTGGCGCCGTCGACGGGGACGTCGCAGTCGTACAGGCAGATCGGCGATGAGATCATCCGCGACCCCAGGTAGTCGTCGATCGACAGCGGCGAGCGGTACACGGCGTCCGGGTTGCGGGCGGCATGTGCGCGCTGCGTGACGGGGATCCAGCCGAGCTGCTCCCGGGTGACGCCGTAGTCGTGCAGGTAGCGGGCGGCGTACGGGGCGAGCTGGCAGACCGGCGACAGCATCCCGATGGGGAGCAGCCAGGCGAGCGGCCCCTCGGCGGCCGGCTTGGTCGAGCCGTACGCGGGACGGCCGCCCGCGGCGCGGCTGGCGCTGCCCTCCTTGACGGTTCGCCAGACGACGACGTGGCGCGCCTGCCCGGCCGCCACCGCCATGGCCGGCCCGTAGCACGGCAGCGCCATCCCCTCGACGATGCCCTGCCGCCAGGTCGTGGCGATCCGCAGCGCGTCCTGTACCTCGTACAGGTTCCCGTTCGCGTAGCCCGGCAGGTTGGCCGCGCCCCCGCCGGGGAACATAGCCAGGCCGTCGATGTCGTCGATGGTCAGCCCGGCGTCCGCGACCGCGGCGAGGACCGCATCGATTGTGAGCTGGAAGCCCGACCGGTCGACCTGGCGGCCGATGGCGGACTGGCCCACCCCGGAGATCACAGCGCGCCGCTCGAACAGGTCGGCGGTCATTCCTCGCCCGCCGCGACGAAGCTGGGGATCGCGAAGCCACCGGGCCCGGGCTCGAAGCCGACGTCGACCGCCATGCCGATCGCCGCCTGCTCCGGCGGGCAGCCCCGGAGCCTGCCCGCCACCCGCACGCCGGGATGGTCGGCGAACTCGACCAGGACGATCGCGTACGGCACGTCGAGGTCCGGGAGCCAGCGCTGGTAGTTGACGGTGAAGCTGTAGACCTGGCCGCGGCCGGTGATCTCGGCCGGGACCATGGCCCGCCCGCGGCACGAGCGGCACATCCCGCGCGGCGGGAACGACTCGGCCCCGCAGCGCGCGCACCGCTCGACCACCAGGCGGCCCTCCGTGGCCGCGTCCCAGAACGGCTTGGTCTCCTCGGTGATCGCGGGAGGTATTCCTGTGATCGCGTCCATCGTCCCCCTATCTGAGCTGAGCCTGGCGGACGACGCCCGCGTCGAGCAGCGCGTCGACCTCGGCGCGGCCGAAACCGAGCTCGAGCAGGACCTCGGTCGTGTGCCGCCCGGCCGCGGCCGGGGGCTGCGGAACCGCCGCGGGTGTCCGGCTGAACCGCGGGGCAGGCCGGGGCTGCACCACCCCGTCGACCTCCACGAACGTCTGACGCTCGAGGTTATGCGGATGGGCGGGCGCCTCGGCGAGCGTCAGTACCGGCGCGAAGCAGGTGTTCGTGCCCTCCAGCAGCGCACACCATTCGTCCAGCCGCCTTGTCTTGAACACGGCCGCCAGCCGGGCCCTGCCTTCCGGCCACGTCGCGGGGTCTGCCTGCTGGCGCAGCAGCTCATCGCCGAGGCCCAGGCGCTCCAGCAGCTCAGCGTAGAACTGCGGCTCGCCGCAGCCGACCGTCAGGTAACGGCCGTCCGCGGTCTCGTAGACGTTGTAGAACGGGGCCCCGAGGTCCAGGGTATTGGTGCCGGGCACGTCGGACCACAGGCCCTCGGCGCGCAGGCCGTGGAAGAGCGTGGTCAGCAGGGCCACCCCGTCGACCATCGCGGCGTCGACGACCTGGCCGCGGCCCGAGCAGGACCGCTCGACCAGGGCGCTGAGCACGCCCACGACGAGCAGCATGCCGCCGCCGCCGTAGTCGCCGAGGAGATTGAGCGGCGGCGCGGGCGGCTCGCCGCCGCGGCGCAGCGGGTCGAGCGCGCCGGCCAGGGCGACGTAGTTGATGTCGTGGCCGGGGGTCTGCGCGTACCGCCCGTCCTGGCCCCAGCCGGTGATCCTGGCGTACACCAGCCGCGGGTTGCGCCGCAGGCACGGGTCAGGGCCGAGGCCGAGCCGTTCGGCGACGCCGGGCCGGAACCCCTCGATGACCACGTCGGCCTGGTCGATCAGACGGAGCGCGGCCGCGAGGCCGTCGGGGTGCTTGAGGTCGATCGCCACGGAGCGCCGGCCTCGCGCCACCAGGTCGCTCCGGCGGTGACCGCGGATCATGCGCTCCATGCCGGTCTCGTCATCGCCGGGAGCGACGTCCTGCGGCCGGGCGACGCGCACCACGTCGGCCCCCAGGTCGGCCAGGACCATGGCGCCGAACGGGCCGGGTCCGCGCCCCTGGAGCTCCACGGCTGTGAGTCCTGACAGAGGTCCGGCCATGCCCCTCCCTTGGCTGCTTAGAAAGTGCTCACTCACAATATCCGTTAACGGAGGGCTCGCACGGCGGCCCCTACCGCACGAAGTGAGCATTTGCTATTTTCAAGCGGCGGGACCGTGCGCGTCCTCGCGGTGAGGTGGGAGTTTTGCCAGGTGACCGCGTCATCTTCGGCGCTGCGGCGATCCCGGAACCGCAGCGGGACTGGCTGGCCGCCGCCGAGCGCCTCCCGATCGAGTCGATCTGGCAGGGCGGCCACATCCTGCCGCCCAGCGCGACCGGGGAGGCGATCACCCGTCTCGCGCTGCTGACCGCGTGGACCGAGCGGGTGCGGATCGGCACCTCCGTCCTGGTACTGCCGCTGTACCACCCGGTGATCGTGGCCAAGCAACTCGCCGACCTCGACTCCTGGTCCGGCGGCCGGGTCAGCGTCGGCGTGGGCGTCGGGGGAGAGTTCCGCCGCGAGTTCGACGCTGTGGGCGTGCCGGTCCGAGAGCGGGGTCCCCGGACCGACGAGGCGATGCAACTGCTCCGGGCGCTGTGGGGCGGCGGGCCGGTCAGCCACCATGGCAGGTTCTTCCGGCTCGACGACGTGGAGCTGCGGCCGGTGCGGCCGCCAGGTGCCGCCGCCGGCCTGGCGATGCAGCCCGGCGGCCCGCCGCTGCTGGTGTCCGGCCGCAAGCAGCCGGCCATGCGCCGCGCGGCCCGCCTCGGCGACGGGTGGATGCCGTACCTGATCTCGCCGGACGCGTACGCCCGCTCGGTCGCCGCGATCTGCGCGGAAGCGCAGGCGGCCGGCCGGGACCTGACGGGCTTCGAGTGGATGATGTACCTCTACTGCTCGGTCCGCCCGGACGCCGACCGCGCGCGCGACGACGTCGCCGCCTTCATCGGCCGCGGTTACGGCGACAAGCCGGCCGAGATGCTCGACCGCATCGCCCCGGCCGGCACGCCCGAGCAGGTCGCGGCGCGGCTGCAGGAGTACGTCGACGCCGGCGTCCGTCACTTCGTCATCTCGCCGGCCGCGGCCGAGGACACGCTCGAGGTGGTCACGCTCGCGGCCAGGGAAGTGCTGCCACGGCTGCGGGTTCCGGTGGCTCGGTGAGCGAGCCGCTGGCTGGCCTCTCGGTCGTCGAGGTCGCCGTCGGCACCAGCGAGCTCGGCCTCGGGCTGGCCGGAGGGGTGCCGGGGATGATCCTCGCCGACCTCGGCGCCAGCGTCGTCCGCGTGGCGGGTGCTATGCCCATCGACTCCGGCCTGCCGTGGGGCCTGGCCTGGCACCGGGACAAGCACGTGGTCGCCACCGGCAACCGGGACGAGGTGTTCGCGCTGCTCCGCGACGCGGACGTCGCGCTCGTGTACGGCCCGGAGGAACTCGTGGAGGGCCGGAACCTCGGCTACCGCGACCTGCGGGCGGCGAACCCGTCGCTCGTGTACGCCAGGTGCCGCCCGAGCCGGACGTCCGCGGGGGTCGCCGCGGACTTCGGCCTCCTGGTGGAGGCGAGAGCCGGGTTCTGCACCCAGCTGGCCGGCCACCGGCCCGGGCCGATCTTCGTGGACGTCCGGGCGCCTGGCATCGGCACCGCCTCGCTGCTGCTGGTGTCGGTGCTCGCGCTGCTGTGCCGGCGCGCGCGAATCGGGACCGGGGGCTGGGCCGAGACCTCGCTGTACGACGGGATGCTGGCCACGCTCGGCTGCATGATCGGCCGGTCGGAGCGCGCCGCGCCCGAGATCGAGGGGTACTGGGAGAAGGGCTCGACGTTCCCCAACTTCCTGTACCGCTGCGCCGACGGTGAGCTGATCCAGGTCTGGTTCGGCGGCAAGGGGATGTACCGGTCGCTGCTCGAGGTCCTCGGCGACGAGCCGAGCACCGAGGGGTACTACAGCGATCAGATGACGGGAAAGCTCGGCGAGCGGGCCCGCCGGTGGGCGTCGTTCTTCGCGACCGAGCCGCGCGAGGTGTGGATCAAGCGGCTCCGCGAGGCGGGCGTCGCGTGCGAGCCCCTGCTGGGGCCGGGCGAGGTGCTGGCCGATCCGCACCTGGCCGAGACCGGCGTGGCCGTCCGCCGTTCCCGGGACGTCATGGTCGGCTCGCCGATCTCCGTGGCCCCGCTCCGCGCAGCGCCCGAACCGGCTCAACGGGCCAACGACCGGGTTGTTACCGGCTCGACGGGCCAGCCATCCGGCTGGGCCGCGGAGGGGCTCCTGGCGGGGCTGCGGGTGGTGGACTTCTCGGCGTTCGTCAACGGGCCGCTGGCCGCCGAGGTCCTCGCCGACCTCGGCGCGGACGTCGTCAAGGTAGAGCCCCCCGAGGGCGAGGCGATGCGCGCCGCCGCGTACGCAATCGCGGCGTGCCAGCGCGGTAAGCGCAGCCTGGCGCTGAACATCGGTGCGCCGGAAGCGCGGCCCGTGGTCGAGCGGCTGCTGGCCCGGGCCGACGTCGTGCTGCACAACTTCCGCGTCGGAGTGGCAGAGCGTCTGGGCATCGACGCCGAGACCGTCGCGCGCCTGAATTCCGGCGCGGTGTACTGCCACGCCAGCGCCTTCGGCACCACCGGCCCCCGGTCGGGATTCCCGGCGAACGACGCGCTCATGCAGGCGGTGACCGGCCTCGAGCAGGCGGTCGGGGGCTCGGGCAACGACCCGCTGGCCGCGACCTGGATCCCGATTGACATGTCCGGAGGGTGGGTCGGGGCCGCGGGCCTGCTGGCCGGCGTATACGCGCGGGTGGCGGGCGGCGGGGGACAATACGTGGTGACGAGCCTGCTCGGCGCCGGGATGCTGCTGCAGAGCGGGGTGTTCTTGCGCGACGGCAAGGTCGTGCGCGGTCTCGAGCTTGACGCGCGGCAGACCGGCTACGGTCCCGGGTACCGCATCTACGAGGGCGCTGACCGCAACTGGTTCGCGCTGGTCCTCCCCGACGATGAGTCATGGCGGCGGGTGGCCAGCCTCCCGGAGGCATCCTCGCTCCCGGCGACGTACGCGCCGCTGCGCGGGGGTGGCGTCGACGCCGCGGCGCGCCAGGCGGAGACCGTTCTCGAAGCGGCGTTCGCGACGGCGGGCGCGGCCGAGTGGGTCGGCCGGCTGCGGGCACTGGGCCTGCTCGCTGAGCTCATCGAGCCGCTGGACAGGGACGGCTTCCGCCGCGCCATCCTCGATGATCCGGTGAACCGCCAGCTCGGGCGCGTGGTCTCCTACCAGACCGCCGACTGGGGTCATTTCGAGCAGATCGGCCCGCTCCTGCGCGGCGGGCCCCACGTCGGCGGCGGGCCGCGGCTGATGCTCCCGGCCGTCGGTGCGCACACCGCCGAGGTCCTCGCCGAGCTAGGCTTCAGCGGCGCGGAGATTGATGCGCTCCTCGCCGCGAAGGTCGCCCGGCAGCTGGAGGACCAGATCTAGCCCGACAGCGCTGGTGCGTGGTCGGGCAGGCCGAGGAGGCCGGCGGTGTTGCCGCGGAGCACCTTGCGGGCGACCGCGGCGTCGCAGCCGGAGAGCCGGGCCGCGAAGTCGGCGGGCTCGCGGATCCCCTCGGGGTGCGGATAGTCCGAGCCGAACAGGACGTGATCGGCGCCGACGGCGCCGATGAGCTCGCCGACGTCGTCCTCGGGGAACGGGCAGATCCACAGGTGCTCCGCGAGGGCCTCGCTGGGGCGGGGCGGGAGCGGGCCGCCGATCATGGGGCCGCGGCGGCCGAGCGCGGCCGCCTTGTCGACGGACTTGAGCAGCGGCTTCAGCCAGGCGGAGCCGTTCTCGATCGACAGGACCTTCACGGCAGGGTGACGCCCGAAGAGATTGTGCAGAGTCAGCGCGATGAGCGTGTCGACGACCGGGCGCTCGGTGTTGCACAGCGCCCACTGCAGCGGGGACTGATGATGCGACGGGTTGCCGCGGTTCTCCGACCACAGGTTGCCGTAGAAGTGGTTGTAGCCGCTGTTCGACACGTGGAACACCACCGGGACCCCGGCGTCGGCCACGGTCGCCCAGAACGGGTCGAACAGCGGGTCGGCCGGCGAGCGGCCCTCTGCGCGGCCCGGGCCGGTTACCGGCCCCGGGCACAGGTGCACCAGGCGAGCGCCCGCGTCGATGACCCGGCGCAGCTCCGTCATGGCGCGGTCCAGGTCGAGCAGCGACAGCATGGGCACGGCGAAGATCCGCCCGTCCGCGCCGTACCCCCAGTCCTCCTCCAGCCAGCGGTTGAACGCCCGCAGGCTCGCGTACGTCAGCTCGATGTCGTCCCGCAGGTCGTACTCGACCGCGACGGCCAGCGTGGGCAGCAGGACCGCCGCCTCGACCCCCTGGGTATCCATCAGCGCGAGCCGGGCCGACCGCTCGGTGAACTCCGGGTGATCCTTGGCGTTGATGACCTCGCGGTGGGTGAACCCGTCGGCGACCTCGCCGACGAACAGGCCCTGCAAGGCGCCGGGCGCGGAGGCGTAGTCCCCGGGCATCACGCTCATGAACACCCGCCGCCCGCCGAGGAAGACGCGGCCCAGGCCGTCCGCGCCCCGCTGGACGCGGATGGTCTCGTCCTTGAAGCGCGCCTCGATGTGCCGGGAGAAACAGTCGTCGGGCTCGTAGTAGTGCTCGTCGGCATCGATCAGCCGGTACTCCATCGCCGCGACCTCCGGAAGGCCCCATCATAAAGAATTGAGCGCTTACTCACTCTAGCATGGCGTAGCCTGCGGCAGTTACGTAGGATAGTGAGCCTTCGCTCGCTCGGCTGCGGGCCGCCGCGGGCGCAGCACCGCCGGATCGCCAGGGGGCCGTCATGAGAGTCGCCGTCGCCTACGAGGTCGGCCAGCCGCTGGTTCTCGAGGACCTTGCGGTTCCCCGCATGGGGCCGCGGGACGCGGTGGTCCGCGTCACCGCCAGCGGAATCTGCCACACCGACCTCAACGTGATCAACGGGCTGTCGGCCCTGCCGCTGCCGATCGTGCCCGGCCACGAGGGCTGCGGGGTGGTGGAGGAGGTCGGCGCCGAGGTGCGCCGGGTCCGGGTCGGGGACCGCGTGCTGGCCTCGGTCACCCCCGCCTGCGGGAGCTGCTGGTGGTGCCTCAACGGCATGTCCAACCACTGCGAGCTCAACCCGATGGTGAAGGCGGCGCAGCGGTTCGAGCTCAGCGGAGGCCGGCGGGCCGCAGCCGTCTGCGGCTGCGGCACGTTCGCCGAGGCCATGGTGGTGCATGAGGCGTCGCTGGTCCCCGTGCAGACCAGCCTCGCCGACGAGGAGCTCGCCCTCCTCGGCTGCGGCGTCACGACCGGCCTCGGCGCCGCGCTCAACACCGCCGCCGTGACCCCCGGCTCCAGCGTGGCGGTGATCGGCTGCGGCGGCGTCGGCCAGTCGGTGATCCAGGGCGCGCGTATCGCCGGCGCCGCGGTCATCATCGCGATCGACCCGGTGCCCGGCCGGCGCGAGGCCAGCATGCGGGCGGGGGCCACCCACGGTGTCGACCCGGCCGCCGGGGATCCCGTTGAGCAGGTCCGGGCGCTGACCGCAGGACGCGGGGCCGACTACAGCTTCGAGGTCGTCGGGCGGCCCGAGCTCATGGTGCAGGCCTTCGACATGGCGCGCGTCGCGGGCACGGTGACGCTCGTCGGCATGCCGCCGGTGGGCGCTACGCTGACCCTGCCTGCCATCGCCGCGGTGTTCTCGGGCAAGCGCCTGGCCGGGTCCGTCGTCGGCGGAGCCCAGATCCTGCGCGACTTTCCCAGGTTCGTCGGCCTCGCGGAGGCCGGCCGGCTGGACCTCGGGTCGATGATCTCCCACCGGATCAAGCTCGAGGAGATCAACGACGGCATCGACCTGCTGACCCGGGCCGAGGGCGTCCGTACCGTCGTGCTCTAGGAGGTGGCCCGATGGGAGGTGGCCCGATGGGTCCCGACATGCCCGAGGCGTTGCGACGGTTCGACCTCACCGGCCGGGTGGCCGTTGTAACGGGAGCGTCATCGGGCCTCGGCGAGGGACTCGCCCGGGGGCTCGCCTCGGCCGGGGCGCGGGTGGCGGTGGTGGCCCGCCGGCGCGACCGCCTGGTCAAGCTGGCCGAGGAGATCGGGGGAGCGGCGGTCGGCTGCGACCTGCTGGACCCGGCGCAGCTGGCAAACGTCATCCCCGATGTCGCCGAGAATCTGGGCCGTCCCGAGATCCTGGTGAACGCGGCCGGGAACATCTTCACCTACGAGGCTGCCGAGCGCGAGCCGCCCGAGGCGATCAACCAGACGCTCGGCCTGAACCTGGTGGCGCCGTTCCGGCTGTCCCAGGAGGTCTTCCCGCACATGGTCGCTGCCGGCCGGGGGGCGATCGTCTTCGTGTCGTCGATCAGCGGGCGGGTCGGCGTGCCCGGGATCCCGCAGGCCTCCTACGCCGCCAGCAAGCTGGGGCTGTCCGGGCTCACGGCCGAGCTGGCCGTGCAGTGGGCCCGGCACTCCATCCGGGTGAACACGGTCGCCCCCGGGTTCTTCCGCAGCGAGATCACCGAGGGCATGTACGACGACGAGCGCACTCTGGCCTGGCTGCGGCGCAACACGCCGCTTCCCGGCGACGGCACCGCCGACGACTTCGTCGGCGCGGTCCTGTGGCTGGTCAGCGACGCCGGCCGGTACGTGACCGGGCAGACGATCGTCGTCGACGGCGGCTGGACCGCCCGCTGACGCGGCCTGATTACCAGGCGACCGCTCCCCAGCCGGCCGGCCCGGACTCGCGGAACGGCAGTGTCGTCGCAGTGCCGGTGGCCAGGTTGATGACGCCGCTAGCGGCCGTCTGATGAGTCCCAGCCGTCGATGTACGGGCTCACTCTCAGGTCACCGGGTCATAGGAGTAGTGACAGCGCCACTCGACCACTTTGCCGGCCGCGTCGACGCGCATCGAGTCGGCTCCCCGCCCGATGGTCCCGTCGGGGGTGCGGTAGGTGTACACGAGGACGACGGCGTCGGTGCCCGCGTACGTCGCGTCGAGCGTGTACCG
>Ga0070698_100004722_pt1 | contig 14962 bp, 12 predicted proteins | sample KBSK1502metaG_FD_65477 | JGI IMG/M metagenome (GOLD analysis project Ga0070698, IMG submission 65477) | Corn, switchgrass and miscanthus rhizosphere microbial communities from Kellogg Biological Station, Michigan, USA - KBS K1-50-2 metaG | ecosystem: Host-associated > Plants > Roots >...
GACCGCGTCGGAATCGGCGGCCACCGGCACGAGGTTCGCGCCCGAGTAGCAGACCGAGACCAGCCGCCCGTCGGCGTGATGGCCCCAGACCTGCGCGCCGAGCCGGGCCGGGTCGAGCCCGCCGGCCCGCACCCGGGAGGCGACGAAGACGTTCAGCACGGGGTCGCGGTCGCATATGGCCAGCACCTCGTCGCGATCGCGATCACCGAGCAGCCGCACTGGTGCGGTCCACGGCGCCTTCATGCGCAGCACGCTTCCCAGGGTATCCGTACCGCGGGCGGTCCGCTCAGCCGCCAGGCGGCGGGGGCGGCAGCGTCGGGCAGGTGGCGTTGACCGCCCCCGCGGCGCCGGCCGGCGGCAGCGTCCCGGTGGCGAGGTAGCGGTTCAGGTAGCCGTTCACGCAGGTGTTCGCCGGGAACGAGAGCGACTGGCCGTGGTTGCCGCCGCCCTGGACGACCACGATCCGCGAGCTCGGCAGCAGCCGGTGCGCCTGCAGCGCGCCCGCGTACGGGGTGGCCGGGTCGAGCGTGCCCTGCAGCATGAGGATCCCGGGCAGCCCGCGGCCCGTGATCTGCATGGGGTGCGCCGGCGCCTTCACCGGCCAGAACGCGCAGGCGGCGTTGAACCAGGCGTTGTCCCACGCCTCGAACGGCGCGGTCCGGTACACGCGGCGGGTGTCGGCGTCCCACTTCGCCCAGTTGCGCGGCCAGTTCACGTCGCTGCACTGCACCGCGTTGTACACGGCGAACTCGTTCTCGTTCTGCGTGCCGTAGAGACCGTACTGGCCGATCACCTGGCGGACCGAGCCGGTGTGGTAGTAGGCCGCGAGCGCGGTGGCCAGGCCCGGCCACAGGGTGTCCTGGTAGCCGCCCTGCAGGAACGTGTCGTCGAATTCGTCCGGCCCGATCAGCGGGCCGTGCGCGCCGTCGATCGGGTGCGTCTCGAGCCGGGTGCGCACCCGGTACCACGCCTGCCGCACCGCGGCCGCGGCCGCGCCGAGGTGGTAGACGCGGCTGTAGCGGGCGACCCATGCGAAGAACGCGTTCATCCGGCCCTGGAACGCATAGTCCTGGGCGATGTTGTCGGCGTACCAGACGCCGCCCGGGCCGACCGTGCTGTCCAGGACCATGCGGCGGACCCGCTGCGGGAACAGCGTCGCGTACACCTCGCCGATATAGGTGCCGTACGAGTACGCGAAGTAGTTGATCTTCTGCTGGCCCAGGGCGGCGCGGATCGCGTCCACGTCCCTGGCGACGTCCGCGGTGGTCATGTACGGCAGCAGCCAGCCGAACCTCTTCTCGCAGTCCGCCGCGTACGCCTTCGCCCGCCCCTCGAGCACCAGCTCGGCCGCCCGGCTGGCCGGGATGTAGTCGGGCCGCGGGCGGTGGAAGAACCCCGGGTCGCAGTGCAGCGCGGGCGTGCTGGAGCCGACGCCGCGCGGGTCGAAGCCGATGATGTCGTACTGCGCGGCCACCCGGGGACCGAGCTGGCTCGCCACGGTCCCGGCCAGGCCGAGCCCGCTGCCGCCGGGTCCGCCGGGGTTGACCAGCAGCACGCCCTGGCGCTGGGCGGGCGGCGCGATCGCCGGCACCCGGGACAGCGCCAGGGTGATCGAGCGGCCGCCCGGGTGGCGGTAGTCCAGCGGCACCCGCAGGCTGGAGCACTGCATGCGGGCGCCCTGGGCGGCCTGCGCGGCGCACGCGTGCCAGGACAGCGCGGACCCCTGGGACGCGGGGGCGGAGGCGCCCGGCGTGCCCGCCGGGGACAGCGAACCGCCCGCCGAGCTGCACGCCGCGGCGGTGACCGCGATCGCGGCGCCGGCCGCCGCCGCGAGGCTGGGGAGGGGCCGTGACGGGCGTGACCAGGGCAGACGGGTGCGACGGCGCAGCTGATCCCCCCGGATCGGCTGCTCGTCGCGCAGGCGGAGCGGCATGGCTGCTATCTTGCCCGATCCGCGGACCGGCCCGGGTCGGCCGGCGATCAGGAGACGCTGACCTCGGGCTTACCCGACCGCTCCGCGTTCTCCTGCAGCTCGGCCAGCTTCATCGCCTCTTCGATGAGCGTCTCCACGATCTGCGACTCGGGCACGGTTTTGATGACCTCGCCCCTGACGAAGATCTGGCCCTTGCCGTTGCCCGACGCCACGCCCAGGTCGGCCTCGCGGGCCTCGCCCGGGCCGTTGACCACGCAGCCCATCACCGCGACCCGCAGCGGTACGTCCATGCCCTCCAGGCCCGCCGTCACTTTGTTGGCCAGCGTGTACACGTCGACCTGGGCGCGGCCGCAGGACGGGCAGGAGACGATCTCCAGCCCCCGCTCGCGCAGCCCGAGCGACTCCAGGATCGCGATGCCGACCTTGACCTCCTCGACCGGCGGCGCGGACAGCGACACCCGGATCGTGTCGCCGATCCCCTCGGCCAGCAGCGCGCCGAACGCGACCGCGGACTTGACCGTGCCCTGGAATGTGGGCCCGGCCTCGGTGACGCCGAGGTGCAGCGGGTAGTCGCACCGCTCGGACAGCTCGCGGTAAGCGTTGATCATCACTACCGGGTCGTGGTGCTTGACCGAGATCTTGATGTCGGTGAACCCGTGCTCCTCGAACAGCGAGCACTCCCACAGCGCCGACTCGACCAGCGCCTCGGGGGTGGCCTTGCCGTACTTGGCCAGCAGCCGCTTGTCCAGCGAGCCGGCGTTGACGCCGATCCGGATCGGCACCCCGGCCGCCGCGGCGGCCCTGGCGATCTCGGCGACCTTGTCGTCGAAGGCATTGATGTTGCCGGGGTTGACGCGCACTGCCGCGCAGCCGGCGTCGATGGCCGCGAACACGTACTTCGGCTGGAAGTGGATGTCGGCGATCACCGGGATCTGGGACTTGCGCGCGATGGCCGGCAGCGCCTCGGCGTCGTCCTGCGACGGGACGGCGACCCTGACGATCTGGCAGCCGGCGGCGGTCAGCTCCGCGATCTGCTGCAGGGTGGCGTTGACGTCCGCGGTCAGCGTGGTCGTCATCGACTGCACCGAGACTGGCGCGCCGCCGCCCACCGGGACGGCGTGCGAGTCCTTGCCCACCATGATCTGGCGGGACTTCCTGCGCGCCGCGACCTGGGCGCGCGGCGGCTGGGGCAAGCCAAGATCTACAGTCATCTGCCGGTTCCCCTTGAAGGAAGGTCCCTTTACTGAAGGGTGATCGGATTGACGAGGTCTGCGAGTATCAGGAGCAGCGAGAAACCGATGAGCACGGCGAACACGCTGAGGCTGACGGGAATCAGCTTAGCCATGTCGACCAGCCCGGGATCCGGTCTCCCCCGCAGCCGGGCCAGCCAGGCGCGCAGCCGCTCGTAGAGCACCACGGCGATGTGCCCGCCGTCCAGCGGCAGCAGCGGCAGCAGGTTGAGCAGCCCGACGAAGATGTTCACCGAGATGATGATCAGCAGGACGAGCGAGGCCTTGGCCTGCCAGCCGATCTTGGCGGCGACCACCTGGCCGGTGATCTCGCCGACGCCGACGACGCTGGTGACCTGCCCGCCCGGCGTGCTCGCCCGGTTCTTGGCGAACAGGTGCGAGAACGCGCTCGGCAGGGTGCCGATCACGTGCACGGTGCCGGTCACGGCCCGGCTGAACATCGAGCCGGCGTAGCTGACCGCGCGCAGCGGGCTGGCCCGCTGGAAGACGGCCGCGGGCGCGACGCCGAGGAAGGCGCTGGTCTTGCCGTTGATCTTGGTCTTCGCCAGCGTGACGGTCCTGGTCAGCGTGCGGCCGCCCTGCTGGATGGTCACGGCCACCCGGCTGCCGGGGCGATGGCTGCGGATGGCGGTGTCGAACTGCGTCCAGTTGCGCACCCGGACGCCGCCGAACGTGATGATCTTGTCACCCGGCATCAGCCCGATCGTGGCGGCCGGCGAGCGCGGCTCGCCGGCCGTGCACCCCGCGACGTTGGACGACGGGACGCAGGTCACCACCGTGCCGATCGTGGCGGTGTTGTCGTTCTCGATGCCGACGGCCAGCGGCAGCGCGAAGAGCAGGACCAGGGCGAGCACGAAGTGCATGAACGACCCGGCCGCCAGGACGATCAGCCGCTGCCAGGCCGGCTTGCTGCGGAACGACCGGGGCTCGTCGGCGGGATCCACCTCGTCCACCGAGCTCATCCCGACGATCTTCACGAACCCGCCGGCCGGGATCGCCTTGATGCCGTACTCGGTCTCTCCCCTGGTCCGCGACCACAGCGTCGGCCCGAAGCCGAGGAAGAACTGGGTCGCCTTCATGCCGAACTTCTTGGCGGTCACGAAGTGCCCGGCCTCGTGCAGCATGATCGACACCGAGAGCGCGACGATGAAGATGACCCAGCCGAGCAGCACGCTCATCCGGCGGCTTCTCCCTCCGCGCGCCCGCGCCCGGTCAGCTCCCGGGCCCGGGCCCGCGCCCAGCGGTCCGCGTCCAGCACGCCCTCCAGGCTAGCCGCGCCCTGGCCGTGGTCGAGATGGTCGGCGATGACCCGCGTCACCGTGTCCACGATCGCGGTGAACGAGAGCGCGCCGGCCAGGAAGGCGGCCACGCACTCCTCGTTGGCCGCGTTGTACACCGCCGGCGCGGTCCCCCCGGCCAGGCCCGCCGTCCTGGCCAGCACGACGGCGGGGAACGCGTCCTCGTCGAGCGGCTCGAACGTCCAGGCGTGCTCGGCCGTCCAGTCCACGGCCGGGGCGGCGCCGGGGACCCGGTCCGGCCAGGCCAGCGCCAGCGCGATCGGTATCCGCATGTCCGGCGGGCTGGCCTGGGCCAGCGTGGACCCGTCGGTGAACTCCACCATCGAGTGCACCACCGACTGCGGGTGCACGACCACCGTGATGGCCTCGAACGGCACGCCGAACAGCAGGTGCGCCTCGATTAGCTCCAGGCCTTTGTTGACCAGCGTGGCGGAGTTCACGGTGATGACCGGGCCCATCCGCCAGGTCGGGTGGGCGAGCGCCTGCTCGGGGGTGACGCCGGCCAGCTCGGCACGGCGGCGGCCGCGGAACGGCCCGCCGCTCGCGGTCAGCACCAGCCGCCGCACCTCGCGGGCGCGGCCGCCGCGCAGGCACTGCGCGATCGCCGAGTGCTCGGAGTCGACCGGGACGATCTGCCCGGGCCCCGCGCGCCCGGCGACCAGCGGGCCGCCGACGATCAGCGATTCCTTGTTGGCCAGCGCCAGCGTCCGGCCCGCGTCCAGGCAGGCCAGCGTGGCGCGCAGGCCGGCCGCGCCGGTCACCGCGTTGAGCACGGTGTCGCACGGCCAGGCGGCGATCTCGGTCATCGCGTCCGGGCCGACCAGCACCTTGGGCAGCCGGGGCGCGCGCCCCGCTCCCGCCCCGCCGGCCGACTCGGCCGCGGCCTTGAGCGCGAGCCCGGTGCCGGCGGCGGCGGCCTCGTCCGCGACCGCGACGACGTCGGCCCCGAACTCGATCGCCTGGGCCGCCAGCAGCTCCGGGTGGCCACCGCCGGCCGCCACGCCGGCGACGCGGAACCTGTCCGGGTTGCGCCTGATGACGTCGGCGGCCTGGGTGCCGATGGATCCGGTCGAGCCGAGGATGACGATCTCGCGCCGGCCGGCCTGCGCAGCGTCCATCCCGCCATTGTCCCGGACGCGCGGGGCACCGCGGTACCGTGGCCGGCAGTTGCAGAGAGTAGTCAACGTATGGCGCTGCGTGTCATACTCGCCCCCATGATCCGGGCCGCGCGGCGCGCCGCGCTCTTCTTGGTGGCCGGCGCGATGGCCGCGGCCGCGGCGGCCGCGAGCACCGGGCCGGCGGCGGCCACGGCCGGCGAGCCTGGTCGGCCTGCCGCGCTGGTCAGCGGGCACGCGGCCGCCGTGGTCGGCGGGCACGCGGCCGCCGTGACCGCGCGGCAGCAGGCCGGCGTGCGCCGCTACTGGACGCGGGCGCGGATGGAGCAGGCGGTGCCGCTGAGCCCCCGGCCAGCCCGCCGTCGCGGGGCGGCCCCGGCCCGGGTGTTCCTCACCGCCCCCGTGACCATCGCGCCGCGCGCGCCGGCCCGCGCGGGCCTGCCCGCCGCGAGCAGGGGCGGGCTGTGGACCGGCGACGGCGCCGTCGCGCGCACCACCGGCAGGGTGTTCTTCAGCCTCGGCCGCAGCGACTACACGTGCTCGGCGAGCACGGTGGCGAGCGCGAGCTCAGACGTCGTGGTGACCGCCGCGCACTGCGTGAAGGACGGCACCGGGGCGTGGGCGGCCAACTGGACGTTCGTGCCCGGGTACGCCGGCGGCAAGGCCCCGTACGGCAGCTACGCCGCGCGCCGGTACTACGTCGCGAGCCAGTGGAGCACCGCGGCCGACAACGACTACGACGTCGCGTTCGTCACCGTCAACCCCGCCGTCGTGGGCGGGAGCACGGTCGCGGTGGCGCGGGAGGTCGGCGGTCAGGGCATCGAGTTCGGCGCCCAGCCGGCCCGCGTGAGGGCGTTCGGCTACCCCGCCGACCCGCCGTACGACGGCGGGCAGCTCGCCTACTGCGGCGGCACTACCCAGCCGGACCCGTACGGCTGGACCAGCGACACGGGGCTGAGCTGCGCGATGACGGCCGGGTCGAGTGGGGGCCCCTGGCTGTCCGGGTTCAGCCCGGCGGCCGGAACCGGGATCATCGCGTCGGTGAGCAGCTTCAAGTACAGCACCGACAGCAAGATCCTGTACGGCCCGCCGCTGGGGGCGACCGCGCAGGCGCTGTACCAGGCCGCCGCGCGCGGCTAGGCGCTGCCCCGGGCTGGTTTCCCCATCAGGCCGTGGCGCGGCGGCATGCCGGCTAGGCGTTCACCTGGGCCGGCCGGGTCTCCCAATTACGCTTCGGCGCAGCGGCGTGCCAGGCTAGGCGCTCACCTGGGCGGGCCGGGCCTCCCAGTCGGGGCGCAGGGGCATGCCGGAGACGCCGCCCGGCGCCAGCCGCACGCCGAGCACCTGGTGCAGCTGGATCTGGTTGCGGTCGAAGCCGAGCCGGGAGCCGGCCATGTACAGCCGCCAGACCCGCGCCGTGCCGTTGCCGACCTCGGCGACCGCCTCCTCCGCGTGCGCGTCGAGGTTCGCGCACCAGGCGGCCAGCGTCTTCGCGTAGTGCTCGCGCAGGTTCTCCTCGTGCCGCACCTCGAACCCGGCGTCCTGCATGCGCGAGATCAGGTACCCGGGCGACTCCAGCTCCCCGTCGGGGAACACGTACCGGTTGATGAAGCCGCCGCGGCGGCGGGCGGGCTCGCTGTCATCGGGCCGGGTGATGCAGTGGTTGAGCAGCCGGCCGCCGGGCTTGAGCTTGCCGTGCAGGAAGCCGAAGTACCCCGGCAGCTGCGCCTTGCCGATGTGCTCGGTCAGCCCGATGGAGCTGACCGCGTCGAACCCCGTCTCGGGTACGTCGCGGTAGTCGAGGTGGCGGACTTCGGCGAGGCCGGACAGGCCCGCCCGGGCGATCGCGTCCTGGGCCCACGACGCCTGCTGCGCGGACAGCGTGACGCCGAGCGCCCGCACGCCGTACTCGCGCGCCGCGTGCATCACCATGCCGCCCCAGCCGCAGCCCACGTCGAGCAGCCGCATGCCCTCGCGCAACCCGAGCTTGCGCGCGACCAGGCCGAACTTGTAGGCCTGCGCCTCCTCGAGCGAGGCGTGCTCGCGCGGGTAGCAGGCGCAGGTGTAGGCCATCGACGGGCCGAGCACCCACTCGTAGAACCGGTTGGACACGTCGTAGTGGTGCGAGATCGCGCTGGCGTCGCGGTCCTTCGAGTGCAGCCTGCCGCCCAGCCACCGGCGGTTCACGAGCACTTCCTGCTGGGGCGGCGGGACCCTCGGCCACAGCACCTTCGGGCCGCCGAGCGCCGTCAGGAGGCGCAGCCGTTCGGAAAAATCAAGAGAGCCGTTCTGCGCGCTGGCCATCCGGGCGAGGGCCGTGTACATGTCGCCATCCACGTCGAGGTGGCCCGAGACGAACGCGCGGGCCAGCCCCAGGGCGCCGGGTGCCTGCGCCAGGTAGCGCACCGCAACCGGGGAGCGGACGGTGATCCGCACCGGGGCGCCGGGCGGGCCCGTGCTGCTCCCGTCGAACGCGCGGAACTCGACCGGGGCGTCGGGCCCCGCCACCTGCTCGAATACCTGGGCAAGCGCCATGCCCGCCTCGCCTCCCATCGCCGGTCAGCGTCCTGCGACGCACTTGTCGTACAGTCCGGCCAGACGGCCGTCGGGGTCGTACTCGCGCTTCAGCGCGGCGTAGGCCAGCCCGTTGTAGTGCTGCCAGAACTCATCTTCGGAGTAAAAGGACGTCGAGTACAGGCCCTTGTGCCCGCCCAGCGCCGCCACCTTCTCCTCGATCAGGCGGTTGTGATACCCGTCATCGCGCCCGGGCGGCAGCGGCACCGCGCCCCAGAAGCCGACGTTCACGTAGGTCTCGCCCGGCCGCATCTGGTACAGCGGCCACGGCTGCTGGCTGCGCAGCCGCAGCGGGCAGAGCCACACCGGGCTCATGCCGACCCGCTCGGCGAAGAAGCCGAGGAACTCCGCGGTGTTGTCGAGCGGTATCTCGACGTCCTGGATGACCTTCTCCCTGGCCGGGCGGCCGCGGCGAGCGTCCAGCGCGCGGGTCAGGCCGCGGGCGTGGTCGAACGCGACCAGCCGGCGGTAGACGTCTGAGCGCCGGTATTTCCTGGGCCAGAGGCGGCGGATGGCGGGTCTTTGCACGCCGAACGGGCGCGAGCACCAGAACCAGTCGGTGTCCCAGCGCCACAGGTAGTCGCGGATCGACAGGAAGTCCTCCCGCGGCCCGCGGATCGACCGGTAGTAGATGTCCTGGCCGGTGTAGTCGCTCCGCCACGGCGCCGTGTCGGTCTTCGCGCCAACCGTCAAGTAGATCTCGTCGGGGGCGAACACCGTGCCGTCCGCGAAGTCGGCCTGGTGGCCGCCGTAGCTGTGGTCTTGGGCGAGCTCCGCTATGGCGTCTGCGGCAGCGTTTGCGCTGGCGAAGCGGAAGTGCCGCAGGTGCACGAGCGGCTGCACCGGCTCGAGCTCGATGGTCAGCGTCAGGGCGTAGCCCAGGGTGCCGTAGGAATTCGGGAAGCCGCGGAACAGTTCGTGGTGCTCGTTGTCCTCCGTGGCCGTGACCACCCGGCCGTCACCGGTGAGGATCTCCATCGCGGTGACCGACTCGTGCGGCAGCCCGTTGCGCAGCGAGGTCGACTCGACGCCCAGCCCGGTGACCGCGCCGCCCAGCGTGATCGTCTTGAGCTCGGGGACCACCAGCGGCATCAGGCCGTGCCGGAGCGTCGCGTCGGCGAGGTCCTCGTAGGTCGTCATCCCGCCGGCTGTCGCGGTGCGGTTGTCCTGGTCCACGCGGAGGACGGCGCCGAACGCGGACACGTCCAGCCTCGGCGCCGCCGGGGCCGGGTCGCGGAACCTGAACAGGTTGGACGTGCGCTTGGCCAGCCGGACCGGGGCGCCGGGAGGGAGGGATTCGTAGTCGCGCCTCAGCCGGTCGACCGCGGCCTGGTGGGCGTCGGTTACTGCCTGGTCGGCTGCCGCGGTCACGGGTCCGCTCCTTCGGTGCTGTGGTTGCCGGGCGTGGTATCGGCCTGGTCTACGGGCTCGGGCGGTGCCTGGCCGCCGCCTCGCGGCTCCGGCGTGCCTGGGACAATTCAGGCGGGAGGAATCATGGGCAAGGTCTACGCCGGACTGGATGATCGCCTCAGGCAGTTTATCGTGGCTCAGCCCGTTTTCTTCGTGGCCACCGCCCCTGCTGCGCCGGCCAGCCCGGCCACGGCGCTGACCAGCGCGGGGGCGGGCCATCTGAGCTGAGGGACGACGGGCACGCTGACCTGGCGGGCGGCGGGCATGTCAACGTCTCGCCGAAGGGGTACCGCGACACGTTCGCGATCCTCGGCCCGACCAGGGTCGCGTACCTGGACCTGACCGGGAGCGGCGCCGAGACGATCGCGCACCTGCGCCAGAACGGCCGGATCACGATCATGTTCTGCTCGTTCACCGAGACCCCCAAGGTCCTGCGGCTGTACGGGGCGGGCCGCGTCGTGCGGCCGGGTGACCCGGGCTGGGCGGAGCTGGCCCGCCACTTCCCCGCGCTGGCAGGGGCTGACGGCGCCAGATCGGGGGCTGACGGGGCTGGGGCGGAGGCCGACGAGGCCAGGGCGGAGGCTAACGGGGCTGGGGCGGAGGCCGACGGGGCTGAGGCGGAGGCCGACGGGGCTGGGGCGGGGGCCGACGGGGCCAGGGCGGGGGCTGACGGACGGGCGGCCGCGGTAGCCGGCTCCGGCGCGCACCGGGCCATCATCGTCGCCGAGCTGGACAGGATCGCCGACTCGTGCGGTTACGGCGTACCGGTGATGGATCCGCGCGAGGAACGGGACCTGCTGATGCGCTGGGCGGAGCGGAAGACGCCGGAGCAGCTCGCGGCCTACCGCGCCGAGAAGAACGAGGTCAGCATCGACCGCTTGCCCGCGCTCGGCTGACTCTGCGCGCGGCTACAGTGGGGCCTCATGCGCATCGCGCTGATCAATTCGGGCCTCGGCCTGCTCGCCGCGGCGGCCGCGTTGCGGCGGATGCGGCCCGACGCCGACCTCGTGCTGTCGATGGACCCGGACGGCATGCCGTGGGGCCCGCGCCGGCCCGATGACATCGCGGCGCGCTCCCTCGGCTGCGCCCGGGCCGCCGTCGGCCTCCGGCCCGACGCGCTCGTGTTCGCGTGCAACACCGGGTCGGTGCACGCGCTCGGCGTGCTGCGCGAGCAGTTCGAGCCGGCGCTTCCTGTCGTCGGGACGGTGCCCGCGATCAAGCCGGCGGCGGCGGGCGGCCAGCCGGTCGCGATCTGGGCCACCGTCGCCACCACCGGGAGCGCCTACCAGCGCGGGCTGATCACGCAGTTCGCCGGCGGCGTGCCGGTCGCCGAGGTGGCGTGCCCGGGCCTGGCCGACGCGATCCACGAGGGCGACGAGCCCGGCATCGACGCGGCGGTGGCGGCCGCGGCGGCGCGGACTCCCGCCGGGACGCGGGCGCTCGTGCTCGGCTGCACCGAGTACGAGCTCGTCGCGGATCGGATACGGGCAGCCATGCCTGGGGCCGTGCCGTTCGGCTCGGCGGCCGCGGTCGCCGCCCAGGCGCTGCGGCGTGCGGCGGCCGCCGCGGGTGCCGCTGGCGTGCCGGATCGGCAGCTCGGTGACGTGGCGCGCCGGGGTGAGGTACGCGTGCTGCTCAGCGGGCGGCCCGGCCAGCTTCCTGCGGCCGCGTTGCGGTACCCGGAAGGCCGGCTCCTGGCCGGGCTGTCCGCGGAGCCGGGTGTTTCCCGGACAGTCACCCGGCAGGCCTGACGCGTCGCGGACCCCGTCCGGCGGCCTGACGTGTCCCGGCCGCCGTCCGGCGGCCTGACGTGTCCCGGCCGCTGTCAGTACGGGGCTGACAGCCGGTAGGTGCCGGGGCGGCGGACCGTGAGGCTGGTCCACGGGCCGTCCTGGGCCGCGACGGCGCCGGCCGCGCGCAGCAGCGGCGACCAGTGCACCCGCACGACGGTCGTGCCCGCGCGGCTCATCCGCAGCGTGATCTGGGCGGGGGTCGAGCCGGTGACCGTGGCCGGCGGGCTGGCCAGCGGGTTCGTGCCGGTCACCAGGTACAGCCGCCAGAACGCGTCGTGCCAGACGGGCACGAGCCACGGCTGCCCCGCGCGGATGGTGGCGGCCTCGGCGACGGCCGCCGGGTCCGGGGTCGCCGAGGAGAGGGCGACGTAGCGCACGGCGTTGTACCGCAGCCAGGCGTGGTACGCGGACGGGGTCAGGATGCCGCCGTAGAACAGCGGGTTGCGTTCGGTGTCGACCTGCCGCTCCCAGCCGCGGGCCAGCGGCACCGCGGACGCCAGCTCCTGCGACTCCCAGTGCCCGTACTGGGGTACCGCCTCGACCCGGGCCGTGTCCGCGTGCAGCGCCGCGAGCTCGCGCACCAGCGCCGCGGTCTGCGGCGCGTACGGCGGCGCGTTGCCTTGCGCGAGGTCGGCGGCCGGCTGGGCGACCTGCCACACGGCCGCCGCGGCGAGCCCGGCGGCGAGCAGCCACCGGCGCCGGGAGCTGCCCATCCCCGCCAGCAGGGGGCCGGTGAGCAGCTCGCCCAGCCGGGCGACGTTGGAGCCCACCAGCGTGGGCACCGCGGTCGCGACGATCACGCCGACGCCGTAGACGACCGCGCCCGCCCGGAGTAGCCGCCACCGGCGCGGGATCAGCACCAGCACCCCGGCCGCGGCGAGCAGCGGGGGCAGCGAGTTGTGCACGCCCATGGGCTGAACCCCGCCGTCTGAGAACGCCGCCATGACGCCCAGCGGCAGCGCGGCCGCGACGGCGATCGCGACGCACTCGGCCCAGTGCCTGGTGACCGCGAGCGCGGCGGCGGCCATCCCGAGGAACAGGGCAGCGACGGGGCTGAGCAGGCTGCTCAGCAGGGCCAGGACAGCCGCAGCGAGCAGCCTGGCCCGGCTGCGGGGGCGGCTCACATCGGCGGCGGCGACGCAGCCCAGCGCCGCGGCCAGCCCCAGGGTGAAAGCGGCGCGGCCGGCCGACAGCTCCGTCCAGAGCGCGACGGCGACCCACAGCGCGGCCGCGCGCGGCCGGGCGACGTGGTGCCGGACCAGCAGCGTGGTCAGCAACACCGCGGAGACGACTGCCGCGAGCGCCATCGCGAGGCGGGTCCCGACGGCGGCCAGCAGGTAGGGCGCGAGCAGCGAATAGCTCGCGGGATGGATGCCGCCGTACCAGCTGAACAGGTACGCCGACCCCGGGTAGCGGCTCGCCCACCCGGCCCTGGCCAGCGCCGCCGACAGGTCGGTCCCGACCCGCGGGAAGACGGTGACCCACACCACCGCCCCGGCGGCCGTCACCAGGCCGCTGAGGACGACCGGGTGGCCCCCCACACGCCGCCATCGCGGCTGGCCGACGGGCGGGCCGGATCCGGGGCCCCCCGCTCGTCGCGTCGCTAGCACTCCCGGTACCTTTCGCGCGGGGGCGCGTGTGCCCGGCACCGGCGGCCCTGGTCGGCCGGGAGCCGCGCATCCTCGATCCACCTCTGGCAGGCTATCGGGCGGCCCGCTGACGCGGGCCGCCGACGCGGCGTGTTCATCCCGCCTCCCCACACCGGCCACCGACGCGGCGTGCTGATGCCGCCTGCCGACGGCGTGCTGGCGCCGCCTGCTGGTGCGGCCGGGGGTTGACATCGCCCCTGGCGGGGCACGTTATCCACGTGATGATCACGGTGACGAGGGTCGGCGGCGATGGCAGCGTGCTCGCTCGCGCCGTGGACACCGACGCCCGCGAAGACGCCAGCCGGTGGACTCAGCTGGCGAAACACGCTGCGCTCGACATGCCCCCCGGGTACCGGCCCCAGCCGGGCGAGCCGGTATACCGCATCGAGGCCGGGGATGACGCGGCTGACGTCGCGGAAAGTGACCTTCAAGGACCGCTGCGCGAGCTGGCGATCGCGGTGCTTGCCGAGGGCGAGGACTGACCGGACCGCGCGCTGATCGGCTTGTTGCCCGGCGTGGTGGCCGGTTACCCCGAGCGGCGGCCGGCGGCCGTATCCCCCATCGGCCGGCTGGACGAACCCCGGGCGCCCTTCGCGGTACTGCGGGAACGGCCTGACGGGCCTCGCGTGCCACGGGTTGCCTCTGGCGGGCCCTGCGAGCGGCCCGGAGTGTCGCGAGATTCCCCGGACGGCCCAGAGCCATCCGTGGCTGACCCGCGTCGCGGCGTCCCGGTCCGAGCGCGGCTGGCCCGGGTCCCGGGTGCCTGGCGAGGCTCGCGGGGGCCGGCCTGGGCGTAGCTGGCGGCGACTTCTTCTGGCGTCATCGGCAGTCTGGCCGCCGACGGCGGCAGGCCCGCCCCGATCGCGTCCAGCAGCAGCAGAGCCATCGAGTAGCCGGGGTCGGCGGCCAGCGCCCGCTGCGCCGCCACGTTCGCGAGCGCGCCGTTGCCGGCCTGCCATGCGGTGAACGCGAGCAGCGAGGCGGGTGCGGGGACGTACCTGGCGGCGACTCGCCGCACCACGTCGGTCCACAGCCGCAGGTGCGCGTCGACGTGCTCGGGCACCATCCGGGCCCAGGCGTCGTCACGGACCCGAAGGTCGGTGAGCACCACCCCGAGCCACGCGAACCGGTCGTCACCGGTGAGCTTTCCGTCGCGCCGGTAGATGCCGATCGCCTCGCTGACCGCGCGGAGTCCCTCGGTGGCCACCCGCTCGACCACGCCGTTCTTGCGCCCGGACGCCGCTCCGGCCCGGATCAGGGCGGCCGCCTGCCGCTCGGCACGGCGGGTGGCCTGGCGCATCGACTCCTCGGCCAAGCCGCCGAGCGGGGCGATCGACGCCGCGAGGGCGGCCCGGTCGCGCAGCGCCTTGTTGCCGGCCGCGGACATCACCGCCGCGGCCGGGTGCGCGGCGACGTCGAAGGGCACGCCCTCGGCCGGGCAGCAGCGCGGATCCTGGCACGAGTAGGACCAGTACCTGCCGTTCTCGACCCGCAGCATGTCGTGCAGCGTTATGTCGGCCCGTCGCAGCTCGCCGACGAGCGCGTCCGCCACCGGCGTGACCATGGGTCCTGGCCCGTAGCCGACCACGATCGCCAGCGTGAGCTGATGCCGGGCCAGGATCGCCGCGGCATGCGCGGCGATCTTCGCCGCCGCGGCGACGTCCGGAGGCTCGGGCAGGTCATAGCGGAACGCCACCTGGATCCGCCCGCGCGGCGGGCCGGCGCCCACCACGACCAGGCTCCTAGCGGGGTGAAAGCCGAGCAGGCCGGGGATGACGGCCAGCATGTCCTCGGCCGAGCCGACCCGGAGAGGCGCCGTCGGCCGGTCCTGCGCGGCGGGCCGGTCCTGCGCGGCGGGCCGGTCCTGCGCGGCGGGCCGGTCCTGCGCGGCGGGCCGGTCCTGCGCGGCGGGCCGGTCCTGCGCGGCGGGCCGGTCCTGC
>Ga0070698_100004723_pt1 | contig 14961 bp, 15 predicted proteins | sample KBSK1502metaG_FD_65477 | JGI IMG/M metagenome (GOLD analysis project Ga0070698, IMG submission 65477) | Corn, switchgrass and miscanthus rhizosphere microbial communities from Kellogg Biological Station, Michigan, USA - KBS K1-50-2 metaG | ecosystem: Host-associated > Plants > Roots >...
AGATGTCGAACTGGGTGCAGAAGGACGCGGCGGAACTGCTCGCCATCAGCCCGCGCGTGATGAACTACAAGATCAAGACGCTCGGCATCGACTTCCCGCGCGGCCGCCGCGCGCAGGCGGTGCAGCCGTCGGAGTCGTCGTCCGCGGCGGCGGTGGTCTAGGCGGATCCGGGCGGTTCACGCTTCCGGGTTCTGGGTTCTCCGTTCGGGTTCAAGTTCGGGTTCGGGGCCGGTTTGTCCGGCCCCGGGCACCCGCCATTCCCTTCCGCAGTCTGCGCACACCAGGTAGCCGACGGTCGTCTTCATGATGAACAGCAGCATGACGGTGGCGGTAACGGCCATCGCCGCCCCGTTGTACTCGCCCTTGTAGACCGCCCAGACGGCGAGGCCCGCGCCCGCGGCCAGCACCAGGCCGGTGAACGGCGCGAAGGTTCGCGCGTGGCGGCTTCCGCACCAGGCGCATGTCCCGCCTTGCTCCGCGGTGGCCGTCGAATCGGGCTGTCCTGCGGGCAACAACGCGAGCGCCCTCTCGACCTGGCTCTCGGGGACGCGAACTTCGCCGATATCCTCCCACCGATACGTTCTGATATACGCGTCAAAGCCGGCCTCGATGAGCAGCCGGCAATCGTCCACCGCCGGCTGCGCCGAAGAGTACCGCCGTATCGTGATGAGGCGTTCGGGGATCACTCGAACACCTTCTCCACAGGCACGACCGTCACATCCGCGCCCTTCACATTGATCCGGTACGCCTGGATGACGGCGTCCTCGTCCACGATGTCCTTCGGCTTCGCCGAGTTGTACGTAATGGGCGACGGCGTGTTCTTCGCCACCGCGTCCTGGAACGGTTTCGGGTCCTTCGTGACGATGACGATGCGCATGCGGTTCGGCGCCAGGTGCTGCCGGATGGCGCGGTTCACCTCGTCTACGGAGAGCTTCGCCAGCGAGTCGCGCAGATAGGAGTTGTAGTCGCCGATGCCGTAGTAGCGGCTGTCGAGCGCGTAGCCAAGGCGTGCGCTCTGGGTCTGCGTGAGGATGTTCGAGTACTTCGTCAGGAACTCGCGCGTCGCCTCGAACGCCTCGCGCGACAGGCCGTCGCGCACGAGCGTGTCGTATTCGTACAGCGCGGCGCGCAGCGTGAACACGCCGGTGTTCACTTCGACCGGTCGAATCCAGATCTGGAAAATCTGCTGCCGGCGCGCAAGGTTCGGGTCGGGCGTGAACTGGTACATCCCGCGCGGGAAGTACTCGATGTAGGCGTAGTCGCCGTAGTTGAGGCCGCGCGCTTCGCGCAGCCGCTGATAGAGATGGCTGTTCGACGAACGATGCTGGCCGAGATACGAGGCGACGACGGCGAGCGCCGGCCAGTCGGGCGACGAGCGGTTCACCTCGATCGGGAAGCCCAAGGAGATGGCGGTCGATCGCGTTTCGCGCGTCACGATCGCGATGGTGTTGCCCGCCGGCATGGCTGGTGGGTCGAACGTCTTCCTGTCCGGGCTGCCGGCCGGCAGCTTCGCGAAATCCGATTCGACCTTCGCGTCGAAGCCTTTCGGATAGCCGCCGGCGAGCCCGACCACGAGATTCGCACGCGTGAAGTGATCGCGATAGAACGCGCGCACGTCGTCGATCGTCAGCTTCTGGAGCGAGGCAATCGTGCCGCGGTTGTGATGCCCGTACGGGTGGCCGGCGTAGATGACGTCGTAGAGGTATTCCTTGCCCAGTTCCTCGTCGTTGCTCTCGCGCAGCGAGACCTTCAGGAAGTTCGACGCCTCGTCGCGCACGCGGGTGAAGTCCTCCTGCCGGAAGCCCGGGTCGAGCAGCATGTCCTTCATCAGCGCGTAGAACCTGTCGAGGTTCTCGACGTGCGTCGTGCCGGTGAAGACGGTCATCTCCTTGTCCACCTGCCAGCCCACGGAGGTGGCCATCGGGTACATCGCGTCGACGATCTGCTGGTAGGTCATCGAGCGCGAGCCGCCCTCGCCGAGCATCGCGGCGGTCAGCGACGCGAGGCCTTCCTTCCCGGCCGGGTCGAAGGCCGCGCCGGTCGTGAACAGGATGCGGAAGACGATGAGCGGCGACGTGCCGGGCTGCAGGACGGCCGGACCCTGCGCGAACGGCGTGGTCTGCAGAAATGCGATGACCGCCACCGCGAAGCCGATGCGCCTGGCGATCACTTGATCACCGTCAGCAGCGTGACCATCGTCCGGTTCGAGTCGACGAAATACTTCGCGGCCGTCGTCTGCATGTCCTGCGGCGTGACCTGCTGATACAGCGCGAAGACCTTGTTGATCGTGTCGGGCGTCCGCTTCAGCAGGATGTACGGCGCGAGCGCGGCCGCGATGGCCGGCGAGCTGTTCATGCGGAGCGCGAAGCTGTAGCGCATGCGCGACCGGGTGGCATCGAGCTTCGCCTGATCGACGGTTTCCGTGGTCAATCGCGCGAATGTCGCGAGCACCTGCTGCTGCACCTCGCCGATGTCCTTGCGGTCCTTGATGCGCACGTAGGCCGTGAACAGCTCGGGATCCGGATGGTTGCCGAAGTCGACCCCGAGCTCATCGACCTTCTGCTGCTCGAGCACCAGCCGGCGGTACAGCTCCGAGTTCTCGCCGAACGCGATCTCAGACAGCAGGTCGAGTGCCGCCTTGTCCTTGACCTCGTCGGAATACGCCGGTCCCTTGAATGCCACCGCGAGCCACGGCAGCGTGGGCGACGGCCATTCGACGTGCGCCGTGCGGCTCTCGGTCTGGGGCGGCTCCGCCGGAATGTCCGGCGCGTAGCTGCCGCGCGTCCAGCCGCCGAAATATTTCTTCGTCAGCTCCAGCGAACGATCGCGCGTCACGTCGCCGACGAGCAGCACGGTGACGTACTCGGGCCGGTAGAACCGCTTGTAGAACTCCAGGCTGTACGCGTACTGGTTCGGCATGTCCTGGATGTCCTTCAGGTAGCCCATCGTCGTGTGCGCGTAGGTGTGCCGCTTGAATGCGGTCTCGTACAGAGCTTCGTCGAGCTTCCGCGCCGGGTCGGAGCTGTTCTTGTTGTATTCACCAAGCACCGCGAGCGACTCGGTCTTGTAGGCCGGCTCCGCGTACTTCAGACGCTGGAACCGGTCCGCCTCCTCCTTCAGGATCGGCTCCAGATCCTCCTTCGAAAACACGGTGTAGTACGTGGTGCGGTCAGGGCCGGTTGATGCGTTACCGTCGGCGCCCGCCTTCTTCATCAGCGCGTCACGCTGCTCGGGCGTGTAGTTCTCGCTGCCGCGGAACATCAGGTGCTCGAACAAGTGTGCGTAGCCGCTCTTGCCGGGCTCGACCTCGTCTCGTGATCCGGCGCGCACGACGATGTACAGCGCGACCATGTTGGGAAAGTCGGTCGGCACCGTGACCAGCCGCAGTCCGTTCGGCAGGTCGTCGGCGGTGTACGGATAGGGGAACAGGTTCTTGCTGGCGGTTTCACCGGTTGCCTGGCTGGACATCCACGCGCCGACACCGGCGAGCGCGACGATCGCGATGACGACCCAGTGGCGTGCTTTCATGACGGCTCCCTTGCGACGGATCTTACGCCCTCGCCGGCCTCTGCTACGACCTCCTGGCGCGAGGATGAGCCTTCCGATAGACGTCGAGCAGCTGCGCGACGTTGACGTGCGTGTAGCGCTGCGTCGTCGACAGCCGGACGTGACCGAGCAGCTCCTGGATGGCGCGCAGATCCGCGCCGGCCTGGAGCAGATGCGTGGCGAAGGAATGCCGCAGCGCGTGCGGGCTGATGCCGAATCGCGTGCTGCAGGTCGAGACGTAGCGCGCGACGAGCCGCTGGACGCTGCGCCCCGTCAGCCGGCCGCCGCGCGCGTTGACGAACAGCGCGTCTCGGCGCGTCAGCGCGACCCGATCCCTGAGCCACGCTTTCAACGCCGCCGCGGCCTTCGGGTTGAACGGGACGATCCGCTCCTTGCGGCCCTTGCCCATGACGCGCACCATGCGGCCCGCGAGGTCGACGTCCTCGAGATCGAGCGCGACGAGCTCGCTCAAGCGGATGCCGGACGCATAGAACAGCTCGAGGATGGCGCGATCGCGCCGCCCGAGCGGCGTTGACGCATCCGGCGCGTCGAGCAGCGTCGACATCTCGTCGACCGAGAGATGCGCGGGCACTTTCTGCTCGCGTTTCGGCGCCACGGCGAGCGCCGCCGGGTCGGAATCGATCCAGCCTTCGCGGCGCAGGTAACGGACGAAGGTGCGCAGCGCCGAGACCTTGCGCGCCACCGAGGCGCGCGCCTGGCCCTGGCGATAGAGGTCGGCGAGAAAGCCGCGTATCAGCTGGAGGTCGAGATGCTTCGGCTCGAGCGCCGCGCGCGTGCCGCGTTGCTGGCCGGCGAATGCGATGAACTGCGACAGATCGCTTTCGTACGCGGCGACCGTGTGGGCCGACGCGTTGCGGTTCAGGCGGATGTAATCGAGAAACTCGCGGAGCTGTTCCATCGGGCCAGGTCTTCGAGCGCACGCTCGGAGGTCGCGAGCTTCCGGTCCGCGCGTCCCAGCTTCCTGCCACCGCGCGCCGGCGGCGGCTCCATGATGCCGAACGTGATGTTGGTCGGCTGGTAATCCCGCGGATCGGCGTGCGACACGTAGTACGCGAGCGCGCCGATGGCGGTGGTGCGCGGCGGCACGCGCGGCTCCTCGCCGCGCGTCAGCGCCGCGGCGTTGCGTCCGGCAATCAGCCCCGACGCCGCCGATTCGACGTAGCCCTCGACGCCGGAGATCTGCCCCGCGAAGAAGAGATCGTCGCGGAACCTGGTCTGCCACGTCTCGCGCAGCACCCGTGGTCCGTTGATGTAGGTGTTGCGGTGGACCATCCCGAAGCGGACGAACTCCGCCTGCTCGAGGCCCGGCACCAGCGTCAGCACGCGCGCCTGTTCGCCCCACTTCAACTGCGTCTGGAAGCCGACGAGGCTGAAGTGATCGCCGGCCAGCGTGTCCTGGCGCAGCTGCACGGCCGCGTACGGCGCGCGCCCGGTGCGGGGGTCGACGAGACCAACCGGCTTCATCGGACCGAAGCGCAGCGTGTCGCGGCCACGGTGCGCCATCACCTCGACCGGCAGGCACCCCTCGAAGAACTTCTCCTTGTCGAAGTCGTGCACCGTGGCCGACTCCGCGGATACGACGGCGTCGTAGAAGCGGTCGTATTCGTCCTTCGTGAACGGACAATTGAGGTAGTCGCCAGCCTCGTCGTTCGGATCCTGGGTCCCGCATCCTGTGCTTTTCGGATCCCGGACCCCGGATCCCGGATCCCGGCCTGGCTCCCGCAACGATCTCCCCCACCGCGACGCGCGAAACACCTTCGTCATGTCGATCGTCTCGGCCAGGACGATCGGGCTGATGGCGTCGTAGAAGTACAGGTGATCGCCGCCGACCATGCGCGCGATGTCGGCCGACAGCGTCTCGGACGTCAGCGGGCCGGTCGCGATGATGAGCGGATACATCGTCGGATCGTCGGGCACGCGCGGCACCTCTCCGCGCGTGACGACGATCAACGGATGCGATTGCACCGCCTCGGTGACCGCGCATGAGAAGCGCTCGCGATCGACCGCCAGCGCCGCACCCGCGGGCACGCGATGCGCATCGGCCGCGCGCATTACGAGCGAGCCGAGCCGGCGCATCTCCTCTTTCAACAGGCCGACGGCGTTATCGAGCTTGTCGCCGCGCAGCGAGTTCGAGCAGACCAGCTCCGCCAGTTGATCGGTCTTGTGGACGGCCGTCGCGCGCACGGGACGCATCTCGTGCAGCACGACGCGGACGCCGAGTGACGCGGCCTGCCAGGCCGCTTCGCACCCGGCGAGGCCCCCTCCGATGATGTGGATCATTGATCGATGGGCCGGCTGAAGCCGGCCCCTACGACACAGTTTACGCGCGTGCGGCTTTGCGTGAGGCTTTTCGTGCCCGCGGAGCGGCCGTCGCGACTGCCGCGGCTCGGCGGCGGCCGCCGCCGGCTGCGCCGCGGCGCGGCGACGGCGCGGCGTTGCGGCGCGCCTCGAGCAGTTCGGTCGCCTGCTCGAAGGTCACCGATTCGGGACTGACCCCCTTCGGCACCGACGCGTTGGTCGTGCCGTCGGTGACGTACGGTCCGTAGCGTCCGTCGAGCAGCTTGATCGTGGTGCCGTTGTTGGTGAGCTCCTTCAACACCGTCTTCTTCGTCGCCTGGCGGCGGCGCGACACCTTCGGCGCGCGCAGCAGGGCCAGCGCCGCGTCGAACGAGATGTTGAACACGTCGTCTTCGGACTCGAGCGATCGGAACTCGTCGTTGTGCTTCACGTACGGGCCGAAGCGCCCGAAGTTGGTGACGATCGGCTGGTTGTCGTCCGGGTGCAGGCCGACTTCGCGCGGCAGCGACAGCAGCTTCAGCCCCTCGTCGAGCGTGACGGTCTGCTCGGTCATCCCCGCCTGCAGCGACGCGCGCTTCGGCTTCTCGGCCTTCTTGCCTTCCGGCGTCTCGCCGAGCTGCACGTAGGCGCCGTAGCGGCCGTTCATCACGTAGACGTTCATTCCAGTCGCGGGATCGACGCCGAGCGTTCGCGGCCCCTCGGCCTTCGCGCGCACCAGCTCGAGCGCCTTGTCGAGCGTGAGATCCGCCGGCGCGATCTCGTCGGGGAGCGATGCGGTGCGGCCAGGACCGCCTTCGGCCACCTGGACGAACGGGCCGAAGCGTCCGATGCGGATGCGAACCGGATCACCGGTCTCGGGCTCCTCGCCGAGATCGAGCACCGGATAGTCGGCGTTCTCCTCGCCCTTCTCGACCGCGCCGAGCAGGCCGCGATGCTTCTTCTTCTTGTCGCCGTAATAGAACTCGCGGAGGAACTCGACCGACTCGCGCTCGCCGCGGGAGATCTCGTCGAGGTCCTCCTCCATCTCCGCGGTGAAGTCGGTCTCGACGAAGTCGCCGAAATGGTCGCGCAGCAGCTTCGTCACCGCGAACGCGGTGAAGCTCGGGACGAGCGCCTTGCCCTGCCGGAATACATAGCCGCGGCGCACGATGGTGGCGATCGTCGGCGCGAACGTCGACGGCCGGCCGATGCCCAGCCGCTCGAGCTCCTTGATGAGCGACGCTTCCGTGAACCGCGCGGGCGGCGACGTCTCGTGCCGCTTCGGCTCGGTGTCGAGCAGCAGGATGGGCGTCCCATCTCGATCGACCCGATCGCCGACCTTGCACGGCGGCAGAATCGTTTCCTGGTCTTCGAGCTCCGCGGCGGGATCGTCGCTGCCTTCGACGTAGGCGCGGCGGAAGCCGGCGAACTCGATGGCCTTGCCGCTTGCCGTGAGCACCGCGACATCGGTGCCCGGGCCGTCGGCAGACATCTCGATCGAGGTGCGCAGCACGCGCGCATCCACCATCTGCGACGCCATCGTGCGCTTCCAGATCAGCTCGTAGAGCTTCAGGTCGTCGCTGTCGACGATGCCCTCGAGCCGGCTCGGCGCGAGGCGGAAGTCGGTGGGACGAATCGCCTCGTGCGCCTCCTGCGCGTTCTTCACGCGCGTCTGGTAGCGCCGCGGCCCGTCGTAGTACTCGCCGCCGAACATCTCGCGGATGACGCGGGCCGACTCCTGGAGCGCCTTGTCCGAGAGCGTCGTCGAGTCGGTGCGGTGATAGGTGATGAGGCCTTCCATCTCATCGTTGCCGATGTCCACGCCCTGGAACAGCCGCTGCGCCGACTGCATCGTCCGCTCGGTGGAGAACCCCAGCTTGCGGCTGGCTTCCTGCGTCAGCGTCGACGTCGTGAACGGCGGCGCGGGCCGTTCGATGCCGGGCTTCTGTTCGACGCTCGTGATCGTCCACGGCACATTGGCGCGAATCGCCTCGGCAAGCGTCGCGGCCGCCGCTTCGTCCAGCAGGCGCGCGTTCTGGTTCTTGAGCTCGCCGGTTTTCGCGTCGAAGTCCTTGCCGTTGGCGATGCGCTGGTCGTTGATGCGCGCGAGCGCCGCGACGAACTCGCGTCCCTCGCCGCGCAGCCTCGCCTCGAGATCCCAGTAGACCGCCGTGCGGAACGCGCGCCGCTCTTCCTCGCGCTCGACGATCAGCCGGACGGCGACGCTCTGAACCCGCCCCGCGCTCAAGCCCGTCTGCACTTTCTTCCAGAGCAGCGGCGACAGCGTGTAGCCGTACAACCGGTCGAGGATGCGGCGGCTCTCCTGGGCGCGAACGAGGTCCTCGTTCACCACGCCCGGGTTGTCGAGCGCCTCCCTGACGGCATCCTCGGTGATTTCGTGGAAGACGATGCGCCGGACCGGCACCTTCGGCTTGAGCACCTGCGTCAGGTGCCAGCTGATCGCTTCACCCTCGCGGTCGGGGTCGGTGGCCAGCAGCAGCTCCGAGGCATCCTTCACCGCAGTCTTCAGGTGCGCGACCTGCTTCTTCTTGTCGTTCGGGATGACGTAGTACGGCGTGAAGTCGCTGTCGACGTCCACGCCGAGGCGCCCCCACTCCTTCTGCTTGATCTCCTTCGGGACCTCGGCTGCGGACTCCGGCAGATCGCGGATGTGGCCGTAGCTCGCCTCGACCCGGTATTTCGACCCGAGGAAACGGCCCAGCGTCTTCGCCTTCGCCGGCGACTCCACGATCACGAGCGGCTTAGCCATCGTTCCGACTCAAACCAATTCACACTAGCACGTTCATCCACAACGCATGAAACGGCCGCCGCCGATCCGGCGGATGCGGCCCTGCAGTTCCAGATCGAGCAATCGTGGCAACAGTCGCACGTTTTCGAGGCCCGACGCCGCAGCCAGCCCGTCCACGTCATACATTTCGCCTGCGCGCATGCACGACACGATCGGATCCGTCGAAACGGCTGACGAAGCGGAACTTACTGCGGTTTCGTGGCGGAGTGGAGCGCCCACCGTACCCCAAAGCTCGTCCACGATATCGTCAGCACACTCGACAATCTTTGCTCCGTCCCTGATGAGGGCGTGCGCGCCGCGGTTGCGCCCGCTCAGGACGTTGCCGGGAACGGCCATCACGTCGCGCCCCTGCTCGAGCGCACAGGCAGCGGTGATGAGCGACCCCGACTTCTCGTTGGCCTCGATCACGACGACCGCGCGCGACAGCCCGCTGATCAACCGGTTGCGCATCGGAAAGAACAGCGGCAGCGGAGGCGTCGCCGGCGGATACTCGCTGATGACGACGCCGTCGCGGGCAATCTGCGCCGCAAGCGGTGAGTGCTCGGCCGGATACAGGTGATCGAATCCTGACCCGAGGACCGCGGCGGTTCGCCCCGTCTCGAGCGCGCCGCGATGCGCGGCCGAGTCCACGCCGCGCGCCAGGCCGCTGACGACGGTGACGCCGCGCGACGCGAGATCGGTGGCGATGCGCGTGGCCGTTTCAATCGCTACGGCTGACGCGGCGCGCGATCCGACGATCGCGACGGCCGGCGCGTCGAGCGCATCGAGCTGACCTCGATACCAGAGCGCGGGAGGGAGATCGCCGAGCGTCAGCAGCGCGGCGGGAAACGCGGGCTCGTTCCACGCGACGGTGCGGATGCCCCGGCCCGCCGCGGCCGCGCGAACCGTATGGGCCTGCGGCAGCAATGCCCGCGCGAGCTCGAGGAGATGGGGATCGTCGGCGCGGAGCCGGTCGGCGAGACCGGCGCGCGGAAGGTCGGAAAGGACGGCAAACGAGAGCGCAACGGCTTCATCGGGCGTCATCACCTCACCTCGATGGCGCCCGCGCGTCCGACCTCGGCGGCGATTATAGCGCGTCCGTTCGCGGCGCCCGCAGGTCGCGCCAGCCGCTCGCCCAGCCTGCCGAATGAGTCACACGTGTTGCGAAACGGTGGACACGGCCGTGAAACAAGAGGACGGTGCGCATTGCAAACTGACGTCGAAACAGACGTTTTTCGAAGGACTTGCGTGGCATATGCCTTGCTCATCCGGACATGGTTTCCTCGTGCGGCCGCCGTGTTTCTTCCGCGGGCGGCCGTGGCGATTGCGCTTCGGTGAGGCAACCGCTTGGCGTATATTGGGGCACTTCTCCATGCGTACCCGCGTCCTGACGATTTTCCTGCTCCTCGGGGCCACGGCGGCGCCTCTGGCGGCCGACGCGAGGTCGGACGCCAAGAAACAGGTCGAATTCGGGATTGCCGTCGCGCAGCGCGGCCTCTGGCGTGAAGCCATCTACCGCTGGGAGCGCGCGGCGCAGATCGATCCGAAGTACGCGGAGGCCTATAACGACCTCGCCATCGCGTACGAGCACGAAGGTGACCTCGAGAAGGCGCGCGTTGCATATGAAAAGGCGCTCGAACTCGAGCCGAACAACGCGCTGATCAAACAGAACTACGAGCTCTTCAAGGAAATCAATGACCGGACGACTCGCAAGGATACGCAGGATGACCCTGGCAACCAGAATCCTTAGCAGCGTCGCCGCAATCCTCTTCATCGCGGGTTGCACGAACTACTACGAGATTCCCATCGAGACACCCATCAAGCCGAAGCTCGATGTGTCGGCGTTCCAGCGCGTGCTGGTCGCCGGCTTCATCGCCGGCGGCACCGACGACGTGGATGGGAACCTCGAGACGACGCGTCTGCTTCGCAGCCAGCTGCGAACCAAGTCGGATCTGCGCGTCATCGACACCGATGTGCTGCCGCTGATGGAAGTCGCGACGGAGACGCCGGGCACGCCGGAGGTGAAGGCCGAGCCCACCAGGTCCGTTCCCCCATCCGATGGCGCCGAGGGCCGGGAGCGGGAGGGAAAGGAAGGCAAGGCGGAGACCAAGCCCGAGCCGAAGGGCGAAGCGCCGCAGGCCGCCACCCCCGAGAAGCCCGCCGCGATCAAGGATGCGAAGGACCTCGAGCCGTACGAGCACGTCTTCGCGGACGTCGAGTACTGGAAGAAGATCGGCGAGGAATATCAGAACCCGCTGATCGTCACCGGCACCGTGATGTTCACGCCGCACCAGCGCTCGGGCATCGTCCAGCGCGAGGAAGAGGTGTACGACTCGTTCGGCCGGCGGCGCGTCGTGCCGGTGCGCACCTACATGGAGCGCAAGGGCTACATCCTGCAGCCGAAGTTCGTCTTCATCGACGGCCGCACCGGGACCGTGATGCATTCCGAGAACTTCCGGGAAGAAGTGCTCTACAACGCGAACCAGAGCACGCCGGCGCTCTCCTCGTATTTCGAGTTGATGGACCGGTTGATCCCGAGCTTCCTCAGCACGCTCAGCAGCCAGAAGATCAAGGGAACCCGCGTTCTCCTGCAGTAGGGCGGGCCTTTACGGCCCGCCGGCCAACCTGCTAAGCTAAATCCTTTGCGCAGGCCCGGTTGGGGTCTTCAGAGAGGTATCACGTGTACGCGATCATCCAGGCGCGCGGCCGTCAGATCAAGGTCGCTCCGGGAGCCGTCATCGAAGTGGACGGCACCGCGGGTGAACAGGGCAAGGAGTTCACCTTCGAGCAGGTGCTGCTCGTCGAGAAAGACGCCGGCGACATCGTCGCGGGCGCGCCGTTTGTCGCCAACGCGAAGGTCATCGGCGTCGTCGACGGCGAGTCGCGCGGGCCGAAGCTGCGCGTGTTCAAGAAGAAGCGGCGCAAGGGATTCAGGAAGACGCGCGGACATCGCAGCACGATGACCCGCGTGCGGATCACGGATATTCAGGTGTAGCGGGACAACGCAATGGCTCATAAAAAAGGACAGGGCAGCTCACGCAACGGCCGCGACAGCAACTCACAGCGGCTCGGCGTGAAGAGCCACGACGGCAACGTCGTCACGGGTGGATCGATTCTCGTCCGTCAGAAGGGTCGCCGGTTCGATCCCGGTCTGAACGTCGGGCTCGGCAAGGACCACACGCTGTTCGCGAAGATTGCCGGCAAGGTCCGCTTCGAGGATCACGGCAAGCACGGCCGAAAAATCTCTGTCATTCCTGTCGAGTAACGACGGATCTGAAGACCCGCCGCTACGTCCGAACGTAGGGGCCGCCCTTCAGGTCGGCCCAACCCTATACTGATATCGATGTTCGTCGACGAGGTGGACATCCACGTCGCGGCCGGCAATGGCGGCAACGGCTGCCTCAGCTTCCGGCGCGAGAAGTTCGTCCCGCGCGGCGGCCCTGATGGCGGCGACGGTGGCGCGGGCGGCTCGGTGTACATCGTCGCGACCCCGACGAAGAACACGCTCATCGACTTCCGTTTCCACCCCGAGTTCGAGGCCCGGCGCGGCGCGCACGGCCAGGGCGCGAACAAGACCGGCTACACCGGCAACGACCTCGACATCGCCGTGCCGATTGGCACGCTCGTCTTCGACAAGGATCCGGAACACGGCGACCTGACGCTGCTGGCGGATCTCACCGAGGAGGGCCAGCGCGTCCTGGTCGCGAAAGGCGGCCGCGGCGGCCGCGGCAACGCGCGCTTCGTCTCGTCCACCAACCGCGCGCCCCGGCGCACGGAGCCGGGCGAGGAAGGAGGCGAGCGCTTCATCCGCCTGCAGTTGAAGCTGATTGCCGACTCCGGCCTCGTCGGATTTCCCAATGCCGGCAAATCGACGCTGATCTCGCGCATCTCGGCGGCGCGGCCGAAGATCGCGGCCTATCCGTTCACCACGCTTTCGCCGAACCTCGGCGTGGTCACGCTCACCGACGATCGCAGCTTCGTGGTCGCGGATGTCCCGGGACTGATTGAAGGCGCGCACCAGGGGCACGGGCTTGGCGACAAGTTTCTCCGTCACATCGAGCGGACGAAGGTGCTCGTGCATCTCGTCGATGTGTCGGGCGCCTCGGGACGGGATCCGGTGCACGACTTCGACGCCATCCAAGAGGAGCTGCGGCTGTTCGACCCGAAGGTCGCCGCCAAGCCGATGATCGTCGCGGCGACGAAGATGGACGCCGTGGACGATCCCTCGCGTGTGGACGCGCTCGAACGCCACGTGCGCGAGCGCGGGCTGCCGTTCTTCCGGATCTCCGCGGTGGCGGGCCTCGGCGTCGACGACCTGCTCGAGGCGATGTGGCGGCAGATTGCCGCGGTTCGTGCGGTGCCCGTTCCGGCGGCATGAAGCGCGCACGGCTTGGCATTCTCGGTGGTACGTTCGATCCGGTTCACTTCGGACATCTCGACGCGGCCGACGCCGCGAGCGCCGCGATGGCGCTCGAGGAGATTGTCCTGATTCCCGCCTTCGACCAGCCGCTGCGCGTCATCGACCCGCGCGCGAGCGCCTATCAGCGCTTTGCGCTGACGGTCCTCGCGGTCGCGGATCGGCCCGAATGCCACGTGTCGGACGTGGAGCTCCTGCGCCAGGGCCGCTCGTATACCGCAGACACGCTCCGGAACTTCCACGAGTCGGGGTGGCGGACGTCGCAACTTTTCTTCATTCTCGGCAGCGACGCGTTTGCAGGAATTGCCGCATGGCACGGGTATCCCGGTTTCCTGGACCTCGCGCATTTCGTGGTCATCGCGCGGCCGGGCATCGGCATCGAGGAAGCGACGCAGCGCGCGCCGGAGCTGCGTCCGCGGATGTCGCCGGCGCCCCGGGAATCGGTCGCAAGTGACGGTCCCGCGAGGATTTTTCTCGTTCACGCGCACACGCGCGACGTCTCGTCGACGATGATCCGGGAGCGGCTCGCCAGCGGACAATCGATCGACGAGCTGGTGCCGCCGGCGGTGGCGCGGCACATTCAGAAACACCATTTGTACGGGGCGGTAGACAGCTTGCATGGCGAAGACGAGCGTCTCTAAGAAGGTTGCGACCCGGAAAAAGGCGGCGAAGCTCCCGAAGAGCGTGCTGGGGGCGGTTCAGGCCGTGCAGGACAAGAAAGCGGTCGATGTCGTCGTGCTCGACCTGCGGAAGGCGGGCGGCTTCACCGACTTCTTCGTCATCTGCACCGGCACGAACCCGCGGCAGATAACGGCGATTGCGGACTCCGTGGAAGACACGCTCCGGACCGAGTTCGGCGAGCGCCCGCACCTGACGGAAGGCGCGGAGAAATCGCAGTGGATCCTGCTCGATTATTTCAACTTCGTCGTGCACATCTTCAGCCGCGAGTGCCGCGACTTCTACCAGCTCGAACGCCTCTGGGGGAACGCCGAGCGGCACGACTTCTCCGAGGAAGCCTCGACGCACTGATTGCCGCCACGCTCGCGCCTGCGTGCGTGGCGTGCCACGCCCCTCTCGACTCGCCGCTCCACGGCTGCGTCTGCCCGGCCTGCTGGGGCACCATCGTCCCCGCTTCGCTGCCGCCGTGGTCGAGCGCGCACATCACGGCCGGCGTCGCGAGCGGACGCTACGAGGCTGCGCTGCGCGACGTCATCCACGCGTTCAAGTACGAGGGACGGCGATCGCTCGCGCCGCCGCTTGCCGCGCTGATGCGCGAGGCGGGGCAGCGCGTGCTCGATGGCTGCGATTGCGTCGTGCCGGTGCCGCTGCATCCGTGGCGACGGCTGCGGCGCGGCTTCAACCAGGCGCGCGATCTCGCCGAACGGCTCGATCGTCCGGTCGCGGATGCGCTGTGGCGCATCCGCGCGACGCCGTCGCAGATGGCGCTGCACGCCGACGCACGCAGGACCAACGTGCGCGGCGCATTCGTGGCGTCGCCGCTTGTCACCGTCGACGACCGCATCGTCACGCTCGTGGACGACGTGCGGACCACCGGCGCGACGCTCGACGCGTGCGCGCAGGTGCTGCTCCAAGCCGGCGCGAAGGAGGTCCGCGCGCTCACGATCGCGATCGCCTAAGATCTCGCTGATCGCGTGAACGGGCGAAGATGATCCCGGATGGATTCTGCGGTAACCTCCAGCCCATGACAACAGCTCATCGCCGGCTGATCCTTGCCACTGTCGCCATCGCGATCGGCATTGTCTCGGCCGCGGCCGCACGCCAGCCCTCGGGAAGCGCGCCGGCGTGGGTGACGGCATGGGGGACGTCGCAACAGTCGCTGGCGGACGCGCAGATCACGAACGCGACCGCGCGGATGATCGCCAGGGTGACGATACCCGGCGACCGCATCCGC
>Ga0070698_100004725_pt1 | contig 14957 bp, 16 predicted proteins | sample KBSK1502metaG_FD_65477 | JGI IMG/M metagenome (GOLD analysis project Ga0070698, IMG submission 65477) | Corn, switchgrass and miscanthus rhizosphere microbial communities from Kellogg Biological Station, Michigan, USA - KBS K1-50-2 metaG | ecosystem: Host-associated > Plants > Roots >...
GACTCTCGATGCCTTCAACGCGCGCGCCCGCCGGAAGAGCCGTGACGTGCTCGAGCGCTGCGCACGCGAGGAAAAGCCGTGCCTGCTCGTCCTGGCACGGCCGTACCACATGGACCCCGGGATTGGCCACGAGATCGAGGTCGACCTGCAGGCGTACGGATACCCGGTCCTCTGGGCGCAGTATTTCCCCACCGACCCGGATCTGATGGAATGGCTGTTCGGGGGAGACGTCCGGGCTGGGGCCATCCGGTCGCCGTTCGACATCTCGGACGTCTGGCCGTCCTCCTATAGCTCGAACACCAACGAGATCCTCTGGGGGGCCAAGGTCGGGGCGCGGGTGCCCTGGGTGGCCTGCGTCATCAGGCTGTCGAGCTACGAGTGTGGCATGGACCAGCCCACCTACACTCCGGTCCAGCAGATCGTCGAGCGTTCAGGGACGCTCTTCTTCTCCTTCCAGGACCTCGACGCTACCAAGCCGGGTGGGTCCGTCAAGATCCGCGTCGAGACGATCGCCCACTACCTCGAGACCTACTCGGCCGATATCATCCGGAGGAAGCTAGATTGCATGGCTCCGGGCGGTCCCCTCTTGGCCGCGCAGCAGGGTACTCGCGGCTCCGGGAGTTAGCGAGGGCCGACGACCTGCCGACTACAGACTCAACACTCTGGCCCGCAGGCGCATCGACCCGACACAAGAGATCGCCTTCGCGGCGCTCAGCTTCTACTCCTTCGAGGCGAGAAACGCCGTCCAGATGGCACCCGCTCTTGGCGAGGCTGCGCACCGACGAAGGGGCAGTCGGCGATGCCGCGCAGTCGTCGAGCGGAATTCTCGGCACACGCAGCACTGCACAGGCGGATTATTGGCACGGGGGGCCGAGCGACTGGAACGCCCGACCTACAGATTTCGTACTCGCTTACCTCGGGGGGCGTCGGCTCGCGATTGTCGCGAAAATCCTAGACGGGCCGCCCGGGTGTCGATTCGCAACCGGTCTTGGCACCCGCCCATCGACGGCACGCGAACTACCAAGTGATTGCGGTCGCGGTGGACAAGACCGCGTCCAGCGGCCGCAAAAGCCCCATGCAACAGCGTCCGCTTGTGACACGCGAGAGACAGAAGGTTCTCCGCCTCGTATTCGCCAGACCTTCGTTGATGTGGTGGGTCCAGAGGGTTACAGGTCTGTGTGCAGACACAGCAAGGCCCATCGCGACGGGCAGGTCAGCGGCCCTTGAGGCCGGAGAGACGTTTGCAGTCCGCGCCATTCGCCGCGCGATCGAGCGTAAACGGCAACGTCCCTATGGCAGGAGATAACTATGGCGGGGTGCCTAGCGATTTGCTTGACCAGAGGAGTCAGATATAGGTTGTTCATGCGCCATCACGGAGCGTGCCTGTCCAACAATTATGAAAGCGGCTTCGCCCCGCGCCACACAGGGTACCGCTCGAGAAAGGCGAGCACCCGTGGCTCATCTACCTCGTTCACGTAGGACACTATCCGAGCCTTGAAGGGCGTCATCAACCGAATGTAGTAGCCGACAGGCATTCGAACGGTCGTGAAGTCCGTCAGCCCAGCATTGATCGCGTGCTCGAAGCGGTCGAGGTAGTAGAAGAAACTGTCCAAGCGGCCATAGACAATCTGCGCGCGCCCCGACGGGAGTACTTCCGATCCACTCAATATGGCCACAAAGTCAGCGGACAACCGGTCGTCCGATTGTTTACGGTGACGCCCTGGTGGCGCCGTGCTATCGATGGCCATGAGCAGTTCGCTCGCTCCGTCATCATCAAAGAGAGCGTCGACCAATTCGTAGCCCATTCTGGCACGCTGACGGCGGTCCTCACGGTGTTGGCGCACTAACCCCAAAGCGAGAGCGACTAGACCAAGAACAGCGCTTATGATTGCGCCTATGATTGCTGCTTCCCAGGCAGCGATCTGCATCGGATGCGTCGGATCTGATCCAAGCATGCCGCTTAGCCTTTAGAAAGAGAGCGGCCTAACACGCGCGAAGTGTACACGCCGGTAGCGCCCAGCCAATCCTTCAACTTCTCCCACAGCTTATTCCGGCCACGGTAGAACCCGATGCGGTCGCTAATCTGCCACCCTGACCTGGATCATCCCACCGCCGGATTGGACAATCAATTCATGCGTGAGCAGGTCGAGGTTGGCGATGCGGCCCTTCCGGTCATCTCCTCCACGGGAAGCCATACAGGACTCAAAGGATGGGCTTGGTGAGCCGGGGTTCCGTACCGCGACCGTCCTCGCATCCGGGGATGAACACGCGCTGCAGGCACCAGGATCAATCCGAACAGAAATGGCTCGACCCGCACCGCGGAACGAAGCGATCGTATGCATGGTCTCCCCCTGATTGCGCAATGCGAGTGGCTGACGGGGCAAGGCCTCGTGGCAGCGTATTTGTGATATTGAGTGAGAATCGCGTTCTTCAAAGGAGATGCTCGTGAACCACCTTCAATACAAACACGGGCGACTACAGCGTCGACACGGTCACGCTCAACGTGTCTGGCCCGTCCTGGCGCCCGGATACCTACGCGTACTTCAATGCTGTATATGGCGTGAGCCTCACGAACCGAGCCTCTTATGTTCCCTCTCTGGGCCGTAAGACCAGAACGCAAACAAGTCCACAGAGCGGTCGGCGGCGAGGCGCGTCGCGTCAAGACCAGCGCCTACGCTTGCAGGGCCGCCTGCCAGGGGAAGGACTCGAGCCGCGAGATCCGTGGGAAGGAGCGGCAGCGACGCCCCTGGCGCGGCAGCGGTCGCTGCGTACAGCGAGACGAGATAGTCTCTGGCCGCGAGCGCACGCTGAAACGCCAATGCTGGGTTCCCGCCATAGACGTCCCGAGGTCCTGCTCGCAGTTCCCGGCGGTCGTGACGTCCCACGAGAAGGACAAAGGCAACCGGGGTCCTCCGAAGCGCATCCACGAAGCCGTCAAGGCATTGTGATGGTGTCTCGATGAGACGGAGATCTGGAGAAGATGATGCCTTCCGTATCGGTATCCCGTGTTCCCCGTCAGGAAAACCGCTTAGCCGGCAGTGGTAAACGGAGAATCCTGCGGCGGCGGTCGACGTCTTTTCCAGGCCCTTCTCTGGCGGTGCACTGGCCGGAGGCTTGGAGCAGCAGAAATAGGCCGCGATCCCGGACACGATGAGGAACAGAAAGGAGGCGACCAGAAACGGAATGCGGGGGCCCGCCTTGGCGAGGCTGTCTGTAAGCGTCGCGAGTGCTTTCAGGAATTCGCTGGGATCAACCTTTGCGGCCTGCAGCTCAGCGGTGCCTAGCCCCGTGGTGCCACGTGGCGTCGGCGGAGAGAGGGACACGTAGGCAAACAAACCAAACGAAACAACGCTCAGGGTGAGGGCGACGACAGCGACGATCATCAACATCGGGGTGTCTCTCAGTTTCTCTGCGCAGCCTAGAGACTGAGCAGCCCAAAGTTCGGGTGTGTCCGAAGCACCTTGAACTGGAACGCTGCATCCTGCAGGTAGGTCGTGCATCCGGGGCTTGCTCCCACCACGTGGCCTACGATCTCGGGCGCCCCCCTGAGAACCGCCGGGGCGCCAGAGTCGCTCTTGACCGTCACACACTGGTCTGTCAGATACACCTCAGCGCACGTTGCGTTTGCACTTCCGACGTGAAGCCACTTCGTCATCGCGATGACCTTCGCTGAGCGCCCGCCCGGTCCACCCGTCACCGTCTGGATCGCGATCATGTCCGCGGGATTGGCAAGGGACGGACCGATGAAGCGTCCCGGTGTCGGCAGTGGGGTCTTGACGCTGAGTACCGCGACGTCGGCACTTAGCTGACCCCCGCTATTCTGTGGATCAAGGGAGACTTCGACTGTTCCGGGCTGTGGTGGATTGCCGAGAGCCGCCCCCATCCCTGCCTGCTGCGCGACATGGCCCGCCGTCACGAAGCCCTTTCCTGACAACCATTGCACCTGGGCACCAAGTGTGCCAAGCAGGGTACCCACAACGACCGGCTCGCCGGGAGCCGCATTCAGTTCGGGCGTAGACACGACGAGCACCATCACATCCAAGAGAAAGTCCCCAGGGAAGAGCGTGGGTACTAGTTTCATATTTGTAAGAAACGGCAGGAGCGGTTGCGGAGTCGGTGGAGATGACGGTGCCGCAGGCCCGCCGTCTACCAGGATGAACGGGACAAGGCCAGTTGGCGAGAGCAGTACCCCGACACCGCATATACCGTCAGGAGCTGCCCAGGGGCCGGGGCGCGCGGGCGAGACTCCGCCGGGCCCATTCAGAAGGGCGTCTGCCAGCAAGAGAGCCTTGCCTGCTACCGCAAGGTCACCTCGCGCAAAGTCCCACAGTGCCATCTCGTGATCCCCTTCTCACACGATTATTCGGGCCGCCAATGGCTTGGGATGCTTGTCGCGAGCCCGACCTTGCTGGACCTGGACGTTACGTGCCCAGACCCAACCCTCCTGACGGTCACTCGTGCGCATGTGTAAGTACCCGTTCTGCCGCGTCGGTCGAGAATCTGGACCAGGCTTGACGCATCGAGCTGCAATGACGGCGGAAGTGCCGGGGGGCCTTCGCGCAGGGTTGCGGTCCTCGTGACCTGTGCGTCAGCGGCGAGTAGAGGCAGCGCGAGGAGAAGGAGACCAGCGACCCGCGAGGAGGAGGAAATCAGTGACATCGGACCTCCCTAGGTTCGGCGGGGAACTAAGGATCGGAGATTGCTCCTCCGTCGACGTGCTTGTCAAGAGCATCTACGTAAAACGTACAATATCGATACGGAACGGTCGCCACGCGGCTAAGCGACAAGGTCCAGCCCCGCATGGCCGCGCGTCTGGCCTAGCGAGGGCCTTCGGGGTCGCTCCCCCAGCACAGCCACCACCAACCTCCCAGCGTCCACGAGCGCCGGCCAGCGGATCGTCCGCGTCTTGTCCCATGGCCCGGAAGCGCTCGAGGATCTCGGCCAGCGTCCGCCCCGCAGCAGTACTCGGAGCACCAATTCCTTGTCGTGTCCGAGTTCGGGCTCTCTCCTTGATATCCAGATTTCGCTTGACAATTATCCGAGCCCCTGTCATACAGCCGCCACCCCTCCTGTCGTGAGGAAACGCATGAAAAAGAGACGAGCATCCCAGAGGGGGACTTCTCGGCGCCGGCCTAAGGCTCGACCGAAAGTTCGCAACCAGGCATTGAAGTCCTTGCCAACCTCGGACGCGCGCGTTCGGATGGTCCACCAGTTTACAGACCTGCTCTTGTCCTTGTCTCCGATCAGATCCGCAGACCGCTCGGCGGCATCGGAGCCGCTTGGCGGCTTGGCGGCAGGAATGCGGGCCGCAGTTGCTTCCTCCAAAAGGGTGACCTTTACCTGCACCAACTTCCCCACGGTCATCGTAACCATCAGCACTCACGTGGGGGCGATCCTCCTGCAGCCGGGTGGCGCGTTGGACATGCCGGTCGGTAACAACGATCTCGTCTGGGCGGCAAGGGGAACCGCGGGCGCGCCCTTCGATGTCACGGTTGCGGGCGGTTCGTTGGACGAGGACATCTCGGGACCGCTGCCCGCCGGCGGCGACGGCGGCCCCCGCATCCTCACCGTGGCCTAGAGCGTCCCATGACGAGGACTCCACACCTGTGCTCGGGTGTTCTGGTCGTGCTCTTGATGTCGCGTACGACCTTCGCGTTGCCCGCCGACCAAGAGGCCATCGTCGCGACTGCGGAACAGCAGGCCGCCGAAGGCGCCGCAGCCAAGCAGCTACCAGTTGATGCGGCCACTGCTCAACGCAGCAAGCAGGAGCACGCACACAACACTCTGGCCGCCCCTCCGAACCTCCAGCAAGGCACGCTACCGGCGACCGCGTACGCGAAGAGCAATGACGTGTCGGCTGCATTTCTCCTGGAGGGGTCGACCGATGAAAAGACCGGTATAGCCTCGATCGGGTGGAAGACGAACCGAGAACAGTTCCGGCTGAGCGCCAAAGGACCGCTGGACAAGAAGACGCAGCAGGCATCCCCCCTGTCGCTGGATGGGCTCTCCGCGAACTCGACGGTCGAGGTCAGCTTCAACCATCTCCAGTGGAGCCCGTCGAACGATGAGGAAATCTCAGAGATCGTCGGCATGTGCCGGGAGATTCGGACCGCCGCGTGCCAGCGCGATCCGAGCTGTCGGCTGTCCGTCCTCGACATCCAGAATCCGTGCGCGGCTCCCAAGATTCCCGATGACTGCCCCAACCTGTGCTGTGAGGACATCAAGAAGGAAGCGAAACTAGGGACGTTAGAACGCTGCCACCCTAAGAAGCCCGCCATATGCACGCAGAAGCTCTGCGACTATCAGAACGTGCCGCCCCAGTACAAGCGTCACCTAGCTGCCCTCTTGCACCTCCATGACCCCATCATGTTCTGGGGTGGCAGCGCGTCAGTTGGGCGCTCTACCTTCGACTATCTTGAGGGCACGACGCTCGAAGCCAAGTCGGTGACGCGGAACGCCTGGACCGCAAGCGGTCGGGTCGGCTTCCTCTCGTCGCTCGGCTTCGTCATCGGATCCTACACCTACCAGAAGGACTACAAGCCGGGTAGTGCCGAGCAGCAGGTCTGTCAGCCACTGGTAGGAACCTCGGCGACCACTTGTGACTCTGCGATTCTTGGACCTCCGACGGTTCAGACACGTTCCATCCTCATGCTAGAGCTGCGTCGCTTCCTTGCGAATGGAGTGGCCCTCGCGCCAGCGATCCAACGTGACCTCAAGAAGAAGATCACTTTGGTCGCTCTCCCAGTTTATTTCCTTAAGAGCGACAGCGGTGGCGCTACGGGTGGCGTGCGGTTGGCCTGGAGGTCGGACAAGAAGTCCGCGACGCTGAGTGTGTTCGTCGGTGCCGCTCTCGGTCTGACGCCCTAGGCGGCATTGGGGCCGATTGGGCGAGCGCCGCCCCTGGCTGGCGTCGTTCTAGTGGAGCGAGAATGTCGTCGATCCCTATACCGGGACGCCCAGGCCCGCGGTCCAACGCGTCGACGGCATGGGAGGGACACCTCTACAGAATGCCGTCATTGTCATCGAGGGCGAGCGGATCTCTGCTGTGGGAGCGGGGATCGCCGTCCCGGCAGAGGCGCGCGTTCTGAACCTCTCAGACAGCACCGTATTGCCCGGCTTCATTGATGCTCACACCCACATCAGCGCGCCTCTCGTGAGTACTCCCGGATGGGAGGAAACGCTGGCCCGCGAGACAGCCGCGGACACCGTGCTCCGCGGCGCCCTCCACGCGCGGCAGACCCTCGACGCCGGCTACACCACAATCCGGGAGGTGGGCGCTCGCGACTTCACAGACGTCTCACTACGGAACGCCATTCGCCGCGGCTGGATCGTCGGCCCTCGGATGCAGGTGGCCGCCCATGCCATCGGCATTACCGGGGGCCACTGCGACGAGAGCGGCTGGGTCCCCAACCTCCTCGGCCACGAACCTAGCATCGCCGAGGGGATTGCGAACGGGCCCGACGAGATTCGCGGCGCCATCCGCTACCAGCTCAAGTACGGCGCCGACCTCATCAAGATCTGTGCGACCGGCGGCGTCATCTCGGTGGGCGACACGGCCGGGGCCCAGCAGTACAGCGCCGAAGAGCTGAGGACGGCCGTCGAGACGGCCCACATGCTCGAGCGAAAGGTCGCGGCGCACGCGCATGGCACCGAAGGGATCAAGGCCGCGGTCAGGGCGGGAGTCGACTCCATCGAGCACGGCTCGTTGCTCGACGACGAGGGCGCGCGCCTCATGGCCGAGAAGGGAACGTTCCTGGTCTCAACGCTCATGGCTGGCGACGCCATCGTCCGCATGGCGAAGGATGGGCGACTCACGGGCGCATACGCCGTCAAGGCCATGGCGATCGGGCCGAGCATGCCCCGGGCGATCGCGCGGGCGGCGGCGGCCGGAGTCAAGATCGTCCTCGGGACCGACAACATCTTCGATCCCCACACTACCGACGCCCGCGAGTTCGGCCTGCTCGTGGCCGCCGGCCTCACGCCGATGCAGGCGATCGTCGCCGGCACGGGGACCGCCGCCAAACTGCTCGGTTGGGAGAAGGATGTCGGATCCATCGCCCCTGGGCGTTACGCGGACATCGTGGCTGTCAAGGGAGATCCTCTCCGGGACATCCACGCGCTTGAGCAGGTCCACTTCGTCATGAAGGGCGGCGTCGTTGTGAAGGAGTCAGAGGGCTCTCGTCCTGCTGCGGGCGCCGAAGGCTCCTCGCGATAAGCCGTCGCGCTTGCCGCGGCGTCGGCGCACCTTGCGCCGTGCGTGACCAGCCCTGTCGCCAGCTGACACGTTCTCGCCCCTCATCATTGCGAACCGGGCCGCTCCACGCGACCATGTCAAGCACATTCGGCCGAGTTCGTTCTCTCGCGAGGTCCGGACTCATTGTCGCGCCTGCCATCTCACCGTGCCAAGTGCTCCGCCGCGTGCTGGACTCACCTGGGCCCGGATCTCCGCGGATTCCATGGCCAGGCCTTCGGGGACTTCGAAGAGGAGCCATCCCTCGCACTTCGCCCCCGGAAACAAGCGCCCCCCGGAGGCCCAGCAAGCGCTCCTCTGAATGCCCGCCGGTTGTACCTGGACTAGAACGGCTCGAGCGCCTCACGGCTCGTGTGGGAAGCGACCACTCTAAACGGCGCGTAAAGCGTGGTACTGAGGCCGAGATGTCGTGCGCCGGAGCCACCGGCTTACCTCCGAGCCCTCCTAGCGTTCTCGATGGGGCCGTCCGAAGAGCAGAGTACCCGAAGGGCATCAGTGCCAGACACCGAGATCATCGTTCCGGAATCGGGCTGAAGATTCAGGGTTGCGGCTCAGGGGAATCGCTTGGCGTCCATCCAGTACCGGTAGAACGTCGGTCCTGAGATCTGCAAGCTCGCTGCCGCCTCGAACGCGCTGTTGCCATGCCGGCGCAGGCGGTCGAGGATCAGCTTCTTGCGGAACGCACGGAGGGCCTCGCCGTAAGTGACGTCCTCGGTGTCAGGGTAGGCTTCCGGATTCGAGTTCTTCGGGCCCGAGAGCACGTCCGGTCGAAGGCGCTGGATGTCGGCAACGTCGATCCATGCACCCGGCGGCGTTTGGGTCACCAGAGAGCTGCACACGTTGCTGAGTTGGCGCACGTTGCCCGGCCAGGGAAATTGGAGCAGGGCGCGGAGCGCATCGCGGGTCAGCCCCATCGTCTTCTTCTTCAGCGCGCGCTCGTGCCTGGCCAGGTAATAGCCGAGCAGCGGCCGGATGTCCGCGATCCGCCGCGGATCGCGTAGCGGCACCAGCTCGATCTGCAGGCCACTCACGCGGTAATAGAGGTCCTCGCGGAACCTCTTGGCGGCCACCTCCTCTTCGACCCTCCGGTTCGTGGCGAGGACAATCTGGACGTCCACAGGAAAACACTTGGTGTCACCCACCGGCTGAACCGTCCGGGTCTCGAGGACGCGCAGCAGGATGGCTTGGCCCTCCGGCGGCAGCTCGGCGACCTCGTCAAGGAGGAGGACGCCGTTGTTGGCCGCTCGGAAGAGCCCTGGCGCGTCGGAAATGGCACCGGTGAACGCACCCTTGACGTGACCGAACAGCCTGGACTCCGCGAGCTCTCCCCTCAGGCCTGCGCAGTTGAAGGCCTGTAAGGGGCCGCGGCTGCGCTTGGGCGAGTAGTGGTGGAGGTAACGTGCCACCAGCTCTTTCCCTGTGCCCGACTCACCCGTGACAAGGATGGCCGGCGCGTCTGGCCGCGTCGTGCTCGGGAGCAAGGCATTCAGCGTCTCGCCGAGTTGCCGCGTGGCCTCGCTGTCCCCGACAATGTCGGGGCCACCGTCGTCGTGGACTCGCCTCCATTCGGCCTCGAACTGCTGGCCCGAGAGGTGCAGGGTGAGGGCCTGGCCCAGGGCAGCCGCGTAGGCGCTCAGCCACTCGAGGTCGTCCGCCTCGAAAGCCAGCCTTGCCTCATTCTGGAAATAGAGGACTGCAACGACCCCGCCCGTGAGGGAGTCCGCGACCGGGGCACATAGGACGCTAAGCGGACCATGCAGGGGCGGGACTGCGTCGAGTCCCGGGGCACTGGAGTCCTCGATCAGCCGCGCTTGGGCGTTTACGATGGCCTGCCGGAGCAGTGTCGGGGCGATGTCATGCGAGGGCCGCAGCTCACAGCACGCGGCTTCGTCCTGAGGGCTCAGACCAATAGCGCACAGGATCTCGACGTCGAGCGAACCCTCCTGGCGGACCCGCAGAAGAACCCCCTTCTCCGCAGCGAGGCCAACCATCGCCTGTCCAAAGCTCTTTCTGAGATCCAACTCGGGGGCCTCGCGCGGACGCCTCATGAGCATGGCGTTCGTGAGGCAATGAAGGAGCTCAGTTTCGTCGCGCCGCCGCCCAGGGCCCTCGAAAACAAGCGAGCGCTGGGTCGACGCAGTAGAACGAGCGCTGTCCGGCTCGGCGGCTGAACGGTCGCTGGACGACATGCAACGCCTCGATACGGACAGTCAATTAGCAGACGGAGAAGAGAATCCGCAATACGAAATCTTGTTGACGTGATGCGTCCAGAGTGGCGGAGGCCGCGTTCGGCGGGAACCGTCTATGCGGGTTGACGCTTCGGAGTTGCGGCCTTCGGAACGTGGCGCCGCTCGATGCCGAGCTTCGCTATACGGTTGTAGATGGTGGCGCGCGTCACGCTCATGAGCCGCGCCACGCGCGCGATGTTCCACTCGTTCTTCTCGAGTAACACGAGTAGCTGTTGACGCGCCACGTCATCGGTTGCGGTTCTCTCCAGATACAGCTCCACGGCTACCTGAGGGATCGGGAGCTCAGGCGGCGCCGACAGCGCCATCGCGGCGATGCGTGCGAAGTGGATGAGGGCCTTTCGGTCGCGGTCGTCGGCGAAGCGGGCCTCGTCAGTCTTGACGTATAGCAGGCCCATCAGACGTTCCTCGCCGCGAATGGGGACGATGGCGCTGCTACCGCGCGCGCCGCTGTCCACTATCAACTGGCCCTGGGTCAGGGCGACTCGAGAGTCGGCCCAGGTTCGCGCAATCGTCTCAAGGACCGACTGGTCGATGTTGCGGGAGGCGAAGAGTCTCATGCGCTCTTGCTCCCGAACGAATATTGCTGCGCAGCGCGCGTTCGAGAAATCCGCGATGGCCTCGAGGGTCTTGTCGGTAAGGCTCACGCCGCCAGAGGGGGGTGCGGGGCGTTCGGACGAGTCCTTGGTCACGGCCGTTCCCTGTTGCCAAGAGGATCCTAGCAGACGACATTGGTCCCAAGTCAATCACTTTTTGTGCTGATTGGTGTCTTGTGACGCAAAGCGCCTAGTTGACTTGACGGAAAGTGCTAATCTCTCCTTGGCCAATAAGGCCCATCGCCTAGGGGGAGTCAATGCACGCGTGGCTCTTGGCACTGCTGATGGTTTTCGGCTCGTGGCGTGTGGCATACGTCACGCTCGAAGACAGGGAGACCTCGTCTGAGGTCCGAGCAATGGATGGAGGGATCATTCCTCCGCGGTAGGGCTTGGTTGAGGTGCTAGACGGCGGAATCATCCCGCCCAGGCGCTAAAGAAGGCCTCTGGCGGGCCGTGTAACCCCATTGCCCCGGGCCGCTCTCCGGGCGTATCCTCCTGGGCGTGTCTCCCTGGGAGAAAGCGATCGTTGCGACGGAGATCGGCGTTGCGACTGCTGTATTGGTGGGCCTCCTCGTAAAGGGGCACTGGCGGAGTTGCTACAGCTTCGTCCTCTACCTTGGCTCGTTCGTGATCTTTGAGGGAGCCATCCTCGCTTGGCCGGGTCGGTTCTTCCGCCTCGACTTCTGGCTTGCCAAGGAAGCCATCGAGGCCCTCTTGAAGCTCGCCATGGCGTTCGAGATCGCGGTGCGAGTCTTCGAGCGCCTGCCGACAGCGCGCGTCACCTTCGCCCTCGCCTTCCTGGCGGGTCTCTCAGTAATCGCCGTATCTGTCGCGCCGACCGTAGCGGGCGACGTTGAAACGGTGACCAGTATCGGTTTGCCGCGCCTACTCTACGGGACTGCGCTCATCTTCGCCGGGCTCCTGGGCGTCTGCTTGTGGTTCCATGTGCCTCTCTACACGATTCACAAGGCGGTCCTCGTCGGTCTTGTTCCCTACCTTGTGACCTTCACGGTCGTCATTCAGTTCCTCCAGACTTTCGGCTGGAACCTCAGAAGGGAGCCGGCGAATTACCTGAACACCGTCGCATTCATATCCCTTCTTGCCTTCTGGACCCGGGCGGCGTGGCGCCGCTTCAGGCCCTCGGATGTCTCGCCGATTGTCCTTTCGTTCCTACAGCCTTGGGTCAGGACGGGAAGAGCCTGACATGTGGATGTGGATGATCCTCGGCCTGACACTGGTCGCGCTTCCCCCTTTCCTCTACTTTGTGGCGCGGCGCAGTGAGGAGGACACACTCCGTGATTGGGAGCTGGTCCTGACGCACAAAGGGCATGAGCATTTGGAGGCGGTCCGGTCCTACACGAAAACGGAGCTGGCCCTGCTGGATTGGACCTACGAGCGGGCAAGGGAGGCGGAACATCTCGGCCGGTCGCAGGAGGCGCTCCGCCTCCTCGACACAGGATGCCGTTTGATCGAGGCTTACTGTCCCGGCTGGACGAGGTCGTTGGCCGCGATGTCCGTCCTTTCCCGAATGGTATCGGCCATGGCAATCGTACGGCCGCTTACGCCCAAGGCGTTCAGCCTGCGCGAGCTTGCCCAGCTCGCCCGGCTAAACCAGTTCGTCCACCAGTTCCTTTTGACGACGAGCGAGCGCTTCCGCCTGAAGCTCTACATCCTGGCGAGGGCCTTCGGGACCCTGCTGCGCGTCGTCGTGCGGTCGACGGCCCACCTAAAGGCTCGAGCGGCCGAGCCAAACTGGGAGACTGTGGAATCAGCCCGACGAGATGTCCACACACTCTCGGACGAGTCGATTGAGACGTTCCGACTTCTCTTGACCTCGTTTGAGGCGGAAAGACAAGCTTCCAGGTCCTTGTGATCTGACGCGTGCCGGCGACTCACCCAGCCAAGTCTTGGTGAGTAGGGCCGCCAGTCCGAGTGCTCTGCCCAACAACAGTGGCGCTATCGTTGAAAGAGCACACGGAGCTGGCGACTGAGTGAGAGTGTAAACGGTATCGCCTCAGCCGAAAAACCACCTCGCCAGACGCCGCCCAGGTAACCTGATGGGCTGACGTCTCGCCGCCGTAAGCCATTCGGGCGGCTCCTCCGCTGCGAAACTCGAGACTCTCGGCCTCGGCTCCTGTCACGTCACCGATCGCCAGTCCGTTTCAAATTTGAGAAAGGCGCGGCTCGATTCTCAGGATTGAGAGAAACAGGACGATCGGCGACCCTTGGGGATCAGACACTTGCGCGAAAGTCCTGGTGCCGCGGCCCTGGGTCGTGGCTTGCATGCTGGTCGCCGAGATGGAAAGGAACGATTCCCATGGGCAAGCGGAGGATAGTGGCCGTTCTGGTTGGAGCGTTCCTCGGAGCCCTGCTCCTCTCGAGCGCGCCCGCCCTTGCCGTCGATGACCCGTTCGCCGGCCTCACAGCCACGCTGAACTCCAGTGCCCGCACCTGGGCAGCGGCCCTGATGCTCGTCGGGGCCCTCATCGCCGGCGGCGCGATCATGCTGGGCTCCCACGAGTCGGGGAGGCACACGCGGAACTTCGTGTTCGGGGCGATCTTCCTCGTGCTGGCCGGAGCAGGGCTCGCGATCTACGACCGCCTGACCGGCCTCTTGCGCTGACGCGAGCGCCCTCGCAGAGCCCATGACGCGGCGAAAGAGCGAGTGCTTCCGGAACCTGGACGACCCGCTGAAGATCTTCTCCCTCCTAACGGTCAAGTCCTGCGGGCTCGTCCTGCTCTTCTACGCGGGGGCGGTGGCGACTGAGCTGCTCTTCGGCCTGTGGTCGCTGGTGTTCCGAGAGTGGAGCTTCCTGGCCCAACTCGGGGCCGCGGGGCTGCTCGGCGCGGTCCTCGCGTACACCGAGCGTCACGACGACGAGCACCTCGTTCCCTCGGCCATCCGGTACTGCGCCTCCCGGCGCTGGCGGGTGCTCTACGGGGGCGCCCGTGGCGATCAATACATTGGGCATCCCCTTGAAGGGCTCGTGGAGGGTGGGCCGTGGCGGCGGTGACCGAGAGGAGCCTCGCTCCCGAGATCAACGTGGTGGACATCCACGACGACATCGTGTGGAGCCGCACCGGCCACCTGACGCTGGTCTACCACGTCGAGGCGTTCCACGAGCCCGGCCTCGATGGAGCGGACTTCGACGCGGCGGCGCTCCTCGCCGAGAACTGCTGGGCCGGCTTGCCCGAGGGAACCTCCTACCAGTTCTACGTCTTCGTCGACCAGCGCCGCGGTGTGCGGCGCCTCGAAGAGGCGCTGCCACCGATCGGCGGGGATGGCCCGAAGGAGCGGCTCCTCGAGGAGTTCCGACGGGCACGACTTCACGAGCTCACGCGGATGGAGGAGAACGGCGCCGCGGCGAACTTGGTCCAGGACCGGCGCCACTACCTCTGCGCGACCTTCAGGCCGGTTGTTCCGAAGTCGTCGGCTCTGGACGGCACGCTCCAGGGAATCACCACTCTCCTCAAGGCGTGGGCCCGCAGACAACCCCTACCACGCTCGAACGGCCGCTGGGAGACGACATACGAGGCCCTGGTCGGGGAGGCCGCCCGCTTCGCCCGCCGGGTCGAGGTCGGTCTCTCGCAGATGGGCCTGGGTTTCGAGCGGTGCCAAACGTCCGAGGTCGTCGGCCTCGCCTACGAGCTCCTGAACCCGACGGCGAGCGGGATGATCGAGGTCGACTGCCTCTCGGAGCGGGCGCGGAGCGAGCGCGACGGCCTGCCGCGATCCATCGTCGAGGAGATCCCCTACGCGGGCGACACGTCTCCCGTCTGGAGTCTGCTCAACGATGACCTGCTGATCCGCCGGGACCACCTGCGCCTGGGCGACCGCTTCGTCGGCGTCATCTCGCTCAAGGA
>Ga0070698_100004726_pt1 | contig 14957 bp, 13 predicted proteins | sample KBSK1502metaG_FD_65477 | JGI IMG/M metagenome (GOLD analysis project Ga0070698, IMG submission 65477) | Corn, switchgrass and miscanthus rhizosphere microbial communities from Kellogg Biological Station, Michigan, USA - KBS K1-50-2 metaG | ecosystem: Host-associated > Plants > Roots >...
TGAAATTCATCAAAGCGATCATGATCATGGCCGTTTTAGCGGGCGCTCTCAGCTTGGGGGCGTGCGCTCAACACAAAGAAGCGGCTGCTACCACAACAGCGAGTTCCACTCACGGATACTCGAAGTAACCCCTTCGTCCAAGTTGTCCCAAATTGGGGCGCCTTTGACAAAAAGGCCAGGTCGCTTTGGCGGCCTGGCCTTTTCTAATTTCTAAATAATCTTCTCAATGTGAATTTTAGGTCTGTTCTGATCTTTGCATTTGCCGTTTCCGCGACTGCGGTCTGGGCACAGGACGAGGAATCGATCAACGATTTGCGCGACGCGCTTGTGGCGCTCTCGCCACGCACGGTGGATCCGCACGAGGCCGAGCTGTTGTCGGTGACAGCCCACACCACGTCGCGCAGGCTCGCCCATGAATATGGCGTTCACGGCGACCCGGCGATGCACAATTTTCTCATCAACATTGGCGCGAAAAAGCGCGGGATTTGTGCTGACTACACCCGTGACATCGGTGCGCGCTTGAAAGAGTTTCACTTTAAAACGCTGGTTCTTCACTGGGGCGCTGCTTACGCGAAAGAACCCGATGAAAATAATGGCCTGGTTGTCACTGCACGGAACCAGCCTTTCATCGATGGAATTGTCCTCGATGGCTGGCGCAAAGCCGGCCGACTATTTTGGTGCCCCGTGAAAAAAGACCGCGAATACGAAATCGGACATCGCAATTTACTTGGTCAATTGGGAGGACACCCGCATTCAGGGATCACCGCGTGGACAGAGGACCTGCAGGAAACCGCGGGACTCCAGGACAATCCGTCTGCCAAGGCTGAACCGAATCGCAAGCGATAGACGCGCAGCCGCCTTCCATTTGCACAAGTTGTCACTAAAATTGATTTCATGGAATTAAGCGGTAGACCGCTCTCGCTCGACGACATTGCTGGCGTTGCCTATGGCCGCGAATTGGTGCAAATCGCGGCTTCGGCGCGCTCGCGCATTTTGGCGTCGCGCAAAGTAGTGGACGACATCGTCGCGCGCGACGCCGTTGTATACGGCGTTAATACTGGTTTCGGTAAGCTTGCGGACGTGCGGGTTCCTCGCGCAGAAATCGGCGTGCTCCAATTGAATCTCGTTCGAAGCCACGCCTGCGGCATCGGTCGGCCGTTGTCCCAGCCGGAAGTGCGCGCCATGATGTTGCTGCGCGCAAACGTGCTGACTCTCGGGTTTAGCGGCATTCGTCCCGAAGTGATTCGGTTGCTCTGCGAAATGCTCAACCATCGAGTGTCTCCAATTGTTCCGGAGAAAGGCTCAGTCGGTGCTAGCGGCGATCTCGCGCCATTGGCGCATCTTGCTCTGAGTTTGATCGGCGAAGGCGAAGCGTTCTTTGACGGGAAGCGCATGGACAGCGCCGAAGCGCTTAAGCACGCCAAATTGAAACCGGTGCAGCTGGAAGCGAAAGAAGGTCTCGCGTTATTGAATGGCACTCAAGCGATGCACGCGGTCGGGGGATTGTCGATCTTGCGCGGGAAACGCCTGACGAGCGTCGCCGATGTTGCCGGCGCGATGACCCTCGAAGGTTTGCGCGACACGCCGGCAGCGTTCGATCCGCGGCTCCATGACGCCCGGCCTCATCAGGGACAAAAGGCGGTCGCCGCTCATTTGAATTCGCTATTGCAAGACAGCCAAATTCGAGAATCGCACCGAGAAGATGATATGCGCGTTCAGGATGCCTACAGCGTCCGTTGCATGCCGCAGGTGCACGGTGCGGTGCGCGACGTTTTGGCTCATTGCGAACAAATTTTGGAAGTCGAATCCGCTTCAGCCACCGATAATCCGCTGGTGTTCGTTGACAGCGGCGATGTCGTCTCCGGCGGAAATTTTCACGGCGCGCCACTCGCGTTCAGTTTCGATTACGCCGCGGTCGCGCTTGCCGATTTAATAAACATCAGCGAGCGCCGAGTCGATCGTTTGGTCAATCCCGACAAAAGCGAGGGTTTGCCGGCATTCCTGGCGCGTCGGCCGGGTGTTGAGTCAGGTTTCATGATCGCACAGGTCGCGGCAGCATCATTGGTAAACGAAGCTCGCGTGCTCGCCCATCCGGCGAGCGTCGATAATGTCACGACTTCGGGTGGAAAGGAGGACCACGTCTCCATGGGGATGACGAGCGCGCTCAAATTGCGGTCGATTGTCGATCTTGCCGAAAATCTTTTCGCGATCGAATTGCTCACCGGTGCGGAAGCACTCGAACATCGACGTCCGTTGCGGGCGGGCAAAGGCGTCGAGCGCGCGTTTGAACTCATTAGGCAAGTTGCGCCGCCGCTGACAAACGATCGGTCGCTGTCTGGCGATATCGCTCGATTGGCCGAGAAGATTCGCGTCGGCGCATTTGACGATCTATGAGCGGGAAACGAGGGATCCGCGCGCCGCGCGGCAGCGAACTGAGCTGCAAAGCCTGGCATCAGGAAGCTGCCATGCGAATGCTGATGAACAATCTCGATCCCGACGTCGCCGAAAATCCCGATCAACTGATCGTTTACGGCGGGACGGGTCGGGCGGCGCGAAGTTGGGATGCGTTCGATGCGATCGTGCATTCGCTGCGCGAATTGGAAAACGATGAGTCATTGCTGGTTCAATCCGGAAAACCGGTGGGAAAATTCCGGACGCACGATGAAGCGCCGCGCGTTCTGATTGCGAATTCGAATCTCGTTGGACAATGGAACAATTACGCCGAGTTCAATAGGCTTGAACGGCTTGGATTGACGATGTACGGCCAGATGACCGCCGGTTCGTGGATTTACATTGGCAGCCAGGGGATTGTGCAGGGCACGTTCGAAACATTCGCCGCCGCCGGAAGGAAACATTTTGGCGGATCGCTCGAAGGAAAATTTGTTTTAACCGGTGGCCTTGGCGGAATGGGCGGCGCGCAACCGCTTGCTGCGACAATGAACGGTGCCGTTCTTCTCGGGGTCGAAGTCGATCCGGTTCGGATCGAGAAACGATTGAAGAGCGGTTATTGCGACAAGATCGCGCGGTCGGTCGATGAAGCGCTGAAGTTGATTGAGACAGCGCGTAACGAGCGACGTCCACTCTCGGTCGGTCTCGTTGGCAATTGTGCTGACGTGTTGCCGGAAATTGTGAAGCGCGGCGTAGTTCCCGATGTCCTGACCGATCAGACCAGTGCGCATGACGCCCTCAACGGCTACGTGCCAAATGGAATGTCGCTGGAAGACGCGCTCGCGTTGCGCCGCAAGAATCCGGACGAATACATCGAGCGCGCGATGCAATCGATGGCGGTGCATGTCGAAGCCATGCTCGCGTTGCAAAGGAAAGGCGCAATCACCTTTGATTACGGCAACAACATTCGCGCCCAGGCGCAGAAAGCGGGCGTGAAAAACGCCTTCGATATTCCCGGTTTCGTGCCGGAATACATTCGTCCGCTTTTTTGCGAAGGCCGCGGGCCGTTTCGCTGGGTGGCGTTGAGCGGCGAGCCCGAAGATGTTGCGCGCACGGACACACTCGCGCTCGAATTATTCCCGGAAAATCAAACGCTCGCGCGCTGGATGAAACTCGCGAAAGAGCGGATCCATTTCCAAGGATTACCCGCGCGCATTTGCTGGCTCGGCTACGGCGAGCGCGCGGAATTCGGGGTCGCCATGAACGAGCTTGTTAAACGCGGCGAGATCAAAGCGCCAATTGTCATCGGGCGCGATCATCTCGATGCCGGATCGGTCGCGTCGCCAAATCGCGAAACCGAAGGAATGATCGATGACAGCGACGCGATCGCCGATTGGCCGTTGCTTAACGCGCTAATCAACACAGCGGCGGGCGCATCGTGGATTTCAATTCACAATGGCGGCGGTGTCGGCATCGGTTACTCGCAGCACGCGGGAATGGTCGTCGTCGCAGACGGCGCCGACAATTCCAAACGAAGATTGGAGCGCGTCCTGACTAGTGATCCCGGAATGGGCGTCCTCCGCCACGCCGATGCCGGTTACTCCCGCGCAATCGATTTCGCGACGGAGAACAAGATCGACATCCCGATGCAGCCGAAACCGCGCGATTAAGCATGCAAAAACTGATCGAGTGCGTGCCGAACTTTTCGGAAGGGCGCGACGAAGAAAACATTCGGCAGATCACCGACGCGATTAGGTCGACTGAGGGCGTTTCGTTGCTCGATGTCGATCCTGGAGCAACTACGAACCGAACGGTGGTCACTTTTGTCGGCAGTCCGGACGCCGCCGTTGAAGCTGCCTTTCGCGGAATCAAGAAAGCGGCGGAATTGATCGACATGCGCAAACACAAGGGCGCGCATCCGCGAATGGGCGCGACCGATGTTTGCCCGTTTATTCCGGTGAGCAATGTCGGCTGGGACGAAGCGATCGCATGCGCGCAGAAATTGGGAAAGCGGGTCGGCGATGAACTGGGTATTCCCGTTTACCTCTACGAAAAGGCCGCCAAGGATAAATCCCGGTCGAATCTCGCGATAATTCGCGCGGGCGAATACGAAGGTTTCGCCGAGAAAATTAAACGGCCGGAATGGAAACCGGACTTTGGTTCGGCGAAACTCAACGAAAAGGCGGGTGCGACCGCGATCGGCGCGCGAGAATTTCTTGTCGCTTACAACGTAAACCTAAACACGAAATCGGTGCGCCGCGCTAACTCGGTGGCGTTCGATGTTCGCGAGCAGGGTCGGTTCAAAACGGAAGATGGCACGCCTTCGGGGAAAAAGGTCCTCGACGCACAGGGTGAGCCTGTCCGCATTCCGGGAATTTTGAAGCACGTCAAGGCGATCGGTTGGTTCGTGAAGGAGTACGGGATCGCGCAAGTATCGATGAACCTGACGAATATTGAGGTGACGCCGCTGCACGCCGCGTTCGACGCTTGCTTTCAAGCGGCAAGCAAACGCGGTCTCCGCGTGACCGGTTCGGAGATTGTCGGAATGGTTCCCAAAAAATGTCTCACCGATGCGGGCCGCTATTTTTTGCGGAAGCAGAAATGGTCGGAAGGCGCCTCCGAGGAAGAGCTCATCGACATCGCAATCCGCTCAATGGGCTTGAGCGAATTGAAACGTTTCGATCCGAAAGAAAAAGTGATTGAATTAAAGATTGAATCCGATTCGAAATCGCTTTTGAAAATGAATTTACTCGAATTTTGCAACGAAACGGCGAGCGATTCACCCGCGCCCGGCGGCGGATCGGTGGCGGCGTTGATGGGGGCGCTTGGCGCATCGCTCGGCGGAATGGTCGCGAACCTTTCGGCCGGCAAACGCGGCTGGGACGATAAGCTTCAATATTTTTCCGATTGGGCGGTGAAAGCGCAACAACTTAAAGACGAATTGCTGGCGCTGGTCGACGAGGACACAGCCGCTTTCAACAAGGTGATGGACGCATTCGCGCTGCCGAAGCACTCCGCCGAAGAAAAAGCCGCGCGCGCGGGCGTGATTGAATCAGCGACGAAATACGCGGCCGCAATTCCGCTGAAAGTGATGGAGACCGCGTCAAAGTCTTACGAGCTGCTGACGGAAATGGCGGAGAAAGGAAACCCGAAATCGATTTCGGATGTTGGTGTTGGTATCTGCGCAACGCGTGCCTGCATCGACGGAGCTGCGTTGAATGTTCGAATCAATCTGGCGGCCTTGAAGGATGAAGAATTTAAATCCGATCTTCAGAAGAAAGTGCGCCAGCTGCAGGCAGATTCGGAATGCCAATTCCAGAAGATCGATCAAATTGTCCAAAGCAAACTTGGGTAGGGCGCGACCGCCGGGCGCGCCGTGGGTTTTGGGGAAAGGTTTGCGACGGTCATAGACCGCCGCTACAAAAGAACCGATTCATGAAGTCGCTCGCTCTTCTTCACGCGTCGCAGATCGTCACGCTCTCGGGCCCGAAACGTCCGCGCGTCGGCAAGGAATTGTCCGAGCTGGCAATCATCCATGATGGCGGAATGCTGATTCGCGACGGCAAGATCGATATCGTCGGACCGAGCGATAAAATCGAGAAGAGCGCGGGCGGCGCGAAGATTGTCGATCTTGGCGGGCGCGCTGTTTTGCCGGGATTTGTTGATGCTCACACGCACTTAGTTTTTGCCGGAAATCGATTGAACGATTTTGAACGGCGCGCGGGGGGTGAAACTTACGAACAAATCGCCAAGGCTGGCGGGGGAATTTGGTCAACCGTCGAGAAAACGCGCGCCGCGAGCGAAGCCGATCTTTTCGCGCAGGCGAAGAAACATGCCGATTGGTTTTTGAAAGGCGGAACGACAACCATTGAAGCGAAGTCGGGCTACGGGCTAACGCTCAAGGATGAGCTGAAGGTCCTGCGCGTAATTCGCCAACTCAACGAACAGACGCCACTGGAGATTGTTCCGACGTTTCTCGGCGCTCACGCGGTGCCGCGCGATACGTCACAAGATAAATATGTCGATCTTCTGATCAACGAAATGCTGCCGCGCGTCGCGAAAGAAAAACTGGCTGAGTTTTGCGATGTGTTTTGCGAGCGCGGCTATTTTAATGTCGAGCAATCGCGAAAAATTTTGAGCGCGGCAAAGAAGCTGGGGCTCAAGTTGCGCGGCCACATTGATCAACTGACAAATTCGGGTGGCGCGAAATTGATGGCGGAACTTGGGGCAACGACTGCCGATCACTTGGAAAAAACGGACGAGCAGGGGATTGCAGCTTTAAAAGCCTCCAGTGTGCAACCGGTTTTGCTGCCCGGATCGGTTTATGCGCTTGGATCGACGTCGTATCCGCGTGCCCGACAAATGATTGAGGCGGGTCTCGCAGTTGTCCTCGCGACCGACTTCAACCCTGGTTCGTCGCCGACACCTTCGATGCCTATGATTCTTTCGCTGGCGTGCACGCAAATGAAGATGTCACCCGTCGAAGCAATCACTGCGTCGACAATCAACGCGGCATATTCGTTAAATCGCGGAGATAAGATTGGTTCGCTGGAACTTGGGAAGCTGGCGAATCTCGCTGTGTTCGATTGCGAAGATTATCGCGAGCTGGTGTATTGGTTTGGACTTCCGCAAACGCACGCGGTTTACGTGCGCGGGAAAAGAATCCGCTAAACACGCCAAAAAGCGCTACAATTCAAATCGATTCAGCAAATCTTTCGCGTCATTTCGCGTGTTTGGCGGATAGTTTCTTGTTCGACTGGACAAAAATTAATGCGGCGCTCATAGAGCGCCGCTACAGTAAGAGCCTTTCATGAAAGTCGAAGTGGAAAAAAAACCAGAGTCGATCTCGATTCTAAGGATCGAATTGCCGCCGGACGAGGTGTCGAAGGAGTGGGACACGATCGCGAACAGCTTTGCACGGTTTGCTAAAATTCCCGGTTATCGACCCGGCAAAGCGCCGCGGGCGGTGATCGACAGACGATTTCGCAAGGAAATTCAAGACGAGGTTACTAAGAAGCTCGTCTCGAAAAGTTATCGCGAGGCGGTCGAGCAGAAGAAGTTACGGGTCGCGTCGTTGACGAATTTGGAGGGCGTCCAATTCGGCGAAGACAGATCGATCCGCTTCCAAGCCACGGTGGTGATCGCACCTGAGTTTAAATTGCCAAACTACAAAAGCATTCCTGTGCAATTGCCGGAGACGAAAGTAACGGAGGCGGAAATCGACGCGACGCTGGAACGATTACGCGATCAAACTGCGGACTTCGTCGATGTTCCTGAGCGCGCCGCGCAAATGGAGGATTTCGCGGTGATCGATTTTGAGGGAACCGTTGAGGGTAAACCGATCAGCGAAGTCGCGCCGCAGGCGAGCAAGAATCTGTACGGCGGGAAGAAATTCTGGCTCCATTTGTCGGCCGACAATTTTCTCCCGAAGTTTTGCGAGCAGATCGTTGGTCAAAAACGGGAGGAGACGCGCACGGTGGCTGTCGATCTTCCAACGGATTTTCTGGTCAAAGAAATGGCCGGCAAACAGGCCGGATACACGGTTACGCTGCGCGAAATCAAAGAAAAGGTATTGCCGGCGATCGATGATGCCTTCGCGGGCAAATTACTTCCCGGAAAATCGCTGACGGAACTTCGTCACACGATCGAGCACGATCTCGAGCACGAAAAAGAGCACGAGGTCGAGCGGGCGAAGGAAAGCCAGATCGTAAAATATCTGCAGGAAAAGATTCAGTTCGATTTGCCGCCGAGTCTGCTTCGGAACGAGACCAAGCGGGCGTTGACTGAATTGGTGCAGCGAAATCGGGCGCGCGGAATTCCCGATGAAATGTTGAAGGACAAGGAAAAGGAATTGATCGAGACCGCGGCGAACGTGGCGGCGCACCGGTTGAAAACGAATTTTATTCTCGAGAGAATTGCCGAGCAGGAAAAAATCGAAGTCAGGCGGGAAGATGTCGATCTTCGGATCCGGCAGGAGGCGCAGCACTACAACATTTCCAGCGATAAAATGCGGAAGGAACTCGAACAACACGATGGACTTAACGCGCTGGCGGAACAAATTCTGCTCGGCAAGACTCTTGATTTCCTAAAGGCGAATGTTAGCGTCCAGCCGGTTTTGGAAGAACAAACTGCGAAGAAATGAGTGAACTTAGAGAAAATCGTTCGCAATCAGTGCTGGTGCCGATGGTGGTGGAGCAGACCGGCCGCGGTGAGCGCAGCTACGATATTTATTCGCGTTTATTGAAGGACCGGATCGTTTTCATTGGGACGCCGATAGACGATCACATCGCGAACCTCGTGATCGCGCAGTTGCTCTTCCTGCAGATGGAAGATTCGAAAAAGGACATCAACATCTACATCAATTCGCCTGGAGGCAATGTAACGTCCGGCCTCGCCGTTTACGACACGATGCAATTTCTGACCTGCGACGTGACCACATATTGCCTCGGCATGGCCGCGAGTATGGCCGCGGTGTTGCTTTGCGCCGGAACAAAAGGAAAACGATTCGCGCTGCCGAACTCGGACATCATGATTCACCAGGTCTCGGGCGGCGCGCAAGGCGCAGCCAGCGACGTGGAGCGGCAGGTGGATTACATGTTTAAGTTGAAGAAGCGGCTGATCAAAATCATCTCGCAACACACTGGCAAACCTGAAGAACAGGTGCGACTCGATTCAGATCGCGACTATTATATGTCGGCGGCCGAAGCGAAGACTTACGGGTTGGTTGATGAAGTGATCAAGTCTCGCAAGGAACTGAAAGGGGTCGACGGCGCTCATTCGGGCGACCAGTCTGAGCGCAGTTCCGGCCGAAAAACGGAGGAATAGAAGCTGCTCCCTTAAGGGCAAAATATGGCGCGCGCGACCAACCTCACCATGTGCTCGTTCTGTGGCAAGAGCCACGCCGAGGTGCGCAAGTTAATCGCCGGTCCGGGCGTTTATATCTGCGATAGTTGCATCAACGTTTGTAAAAGCATTCTCGACAAGGAACTAAACGAAGACGCGCGGCGGCAGTCTTCGAACATTCGCGTTCCGAAACCGGCGGATATCCGCCGCATGCTCGATCAGTACGTGATTGGCCAGGACGTCGCCAAAAAGACGCTTTCGGTAGCGGTGCACAACCATTTCAAACGCGTCTTGCAAGCTCCCGCCCCAACTGATTCCTCGGCTGCATTTCAACCCGATCCATTGGCGGAAGTCGAAATCGAAAAGAGCAACATTTTGTTAATTGGACCGACCGGTTCAGGCAAAACACTGCTCGCTAAAACGCTCGCGCGAATTCTCGATGTTCCATTTTGCATCGCGGATGCGACCACGCTCACGGAAGCCGGTTACGTCGGCGAAGACGTCGAGAACATCATTTTGCGCTTGCTCCAGAATGCGGATTACGACGTCAAGCGCGCCGAGATCGGGATCGTCTACATCGACGAGATCGATAAGATCGGCCGCAAAACGGACAACGTTTCGATCACACGCGACGTCTCGGGTGAAGGGGTGCAGCAGGCGTTGCTAAAAATTCTCGAAGGCAGCACCTGCAACGTTCCGCCTCAAGGCGGCCGCAAACATCCGCATCAGGAATATATCCAGGTTAACACCGAGAAAATTTTGTTCATCTGCGGCGGCGCGTTTATTGGTTTGGACAAAATCATTCAGAAAAGAATCGGACAAAAAGTGATGGGCTTTGGCAGCCCGACGCTCGAGGTCGAAGAAGCGGCGCGGAAACAGGCGATCCGGCACGTTGAACCGGAAGATCTGCTTTCGTTTGGGATGATTCCCGAATTTATCGGCCGCTTGCCGGTGGTCAGCTCGCTCGACGCTCTGACTGAAGAAGAAATGGTCGCGATTCTGACCGAGACGAAGAACGCGATGATCAAGCAATACACCAAGCTCTTCTGGATGGAAGGTGTGCGGTTGACGGTGACCAAAGACGCGTTGCGCGCTCTGGCCGCGCAATCGGTCACAAAGGGCACTGGCGCTCGCGCGTTGCGCTCGATGCTCGAGAGGATCATGCTCGACATCATGTACGATGTGCCGAGCCGGGAAGATATCGCGGAAGTCACGATCAATCGCGCGGTGGTCGAGGGCAAAAAGCTTCCGCTGATTCGCAAGAAACAGGACAAAGACGCCGCCTGATTTCGGCAGAAAACGCCGAACGTTCAACGCCCAACGCTGAACGCTGAATTACGGAAAGGCTTCTTCTGACTTCAACATTGGACGTTGGGCGTTCGACATTGGACGTTTCTCTTCTCATGCGCACCGTCCTTCTCAATACCGGCACCGAGCTTCTGGCGGGGGACGTGCATGACACGCATCTGGCGTTCATTGCGCGCGAAATTTTTTCGCTTGGACTGCGGATCGAGGAACGGCGAACAGTTGGCGATGGGCCGGCGATAGGCGAAACGCTTGGCGAATTATTTTCGCGGGCGGAAATTATCTTTGTAACTGGCGGTCTTGGCCCGACGAGCGACGACATTACCCGTGATGTCGTTGCTGAATTGCTCGGACTGAAATTGGAGGAGCATGCGAAACTGCTCGCGTCATTGAAGGAGCGGCTTAAGGCGCGCGGAATTAAGTGGGTTTCTAGCATCGCGCGACAAGCGCAAGTTCCAGAAGGCGCGCAAATTCTGCCAAACGAAAACGGGAGCGCCTCGGGATTGTATTTGAAAGAAAATATCAACCCTAAGGTTCGTTCACCGCATATCTTTCTTCTGCCGGGTCCGCCGCGCGAATTGCAACCGATGTTTCGCGCATCGGTGACGTCGATCTTGCGGTCGATTGTAAAAGGTCCGCCGCGATTCGAGCGGCGGTTTTACAAGATCGCCAGCATGGGCGAATCGCTGATTGAAGAAGCGATCGGCAAAAAGATTCTCGCCATCCCCGGAATTGAGCTCGGCTATTGCGCCCGACCGGGCGAAGTCGACGTCCGGATCATCGGAGAGCGCGGTGTGCTTGATCAGGCCGATCAAGTTGTTCGCGCCGAGCTGGGTCACGCGATTTTCTCAACTGGCGACGAAAGTCTCGAGGAAGTGCTGGTCAAATTGCTCACGAAGAAAAAACAGACCCTGGCAATCGCCGAGTCGTGCACGGGTGGATTGCTCGCGAACCGGATTACGAATGTGGCCGGCGCTTCGGCGGTTTTGCTGGCGGGATATGTCTGCTATGCGAACGAAGCGAAGATCGATATTCTTGGCGTAAATCCAAAACTGATCGAGGCGCATGGCTCAGTGAGCGAAGAGGTCGCGCGCGCAATGGCAAAAGGCGCCCGAAGTCGCGCAAGATCGACATGTGCGCTCGTAACGACTGGTGTTGCCGGGCCGAGCGGCGGTTCGGAGGAGAAACCGGTTGGCACCGTTTATGTCGCCCTCGCGTCCGGAGAAGAGACGAAACTTAAGAAATTATTTTTTCCGAGCGACCGCGAGACGTTCAAACAACTTACCGCGCAAGCGGCGTTTGAAATGTTAAGATGGAAATTAATCGCGCGGGAGTAAAGCGCTCGCGGCGGCAAGCGCCGTTTTGTCATTCCGAGCGGAGTCGAGGAATCTCTAACTGTTTCTGCTTTCTGAAATATCGAGAGATGTCTCGACTTTGTTCGACATGACAAGGGATTGATTTAGAAATCGCCGACATCGACCGGCGTGCCGACTTTGGCGTGATCGTAAAATAATTTCGCGCCGTCCACTGATTCGCGAATGCAGCCGTGCGACGCCGGGTAACCTGGCAAAACTCCGATGTGCATTCCGACTCCATCTTCGGTTAACCGGAGAAACCATTTCATCGCCGCACCGGAGAAATGGGTGCCGCTTGGCGCCGAATCAGCTCGCGCACTGACGCCAGCGCGGACAGTTCGACCTGAATGATCAACGAAATCCCCATACAAACTTGAATGATGATTTGGATCTTTCTCGAGCACGCGCATATGGCCCTGCGGCGACTCGTGTCCGCGCTTACCGGAGCAAACCGGCGCATCAGCCACGATTTCTTCGCCGATCATCAGGTAGGCGCGCTGTTTTGGTATTGAAACAACGATGCGCGTATTGTCGGGTGTCGCTTGTTTGAGCAGATTTTGATTCACCTTCATCGGTTCCTGCTTGTGAATCAGGTCGGCCGGCTTCTTCATTTTCGGCCCGAACAATTGAGCTCTGGCCAACCCTGCGAGCGCGACGGCTGTCAAGACGACAATTGTTGTTAGGCAAATTCGTTTCATGAATTATCGCTATAACCGTGAACGCGGTTGAGCCAGCCGGGCAACCAACCGGCCTCGTGTCGTTCCGGTGGCGAATTCTGGACGCGGCGACGTAATATTGCAGCCGCGGAATTTGAAAATTCGCGCGCGGCATTCGTGCTATCTTCGTTACCCTGCATCTGTTGGAGCACTTGCAGCAATCCCCAGCCTTGGCCGTGATAACGCTCGGTATGCAAAACTCCTTCGCCCTTGAAATTCACGTAATCGACGAGTGCATAGCAACCATGCGGGGTGCCGGCAACGCGCTCAAACTGCCTCTCGACATTGGCGCGCTCTGCCGGCGCTGCTTCGTCAAGCATCTTGGCGAGCGATTGTTGAAGGCGGGCGACCATAAATTGGGCCTGAACATCAATCGTTCGCGTTAAAAATTGCCGGAGTTCGCGCATTTGGGTTGAATTTTGCGCGCTGGAAAACTCGGCGCGCGAATTCCAGGGACAAACCGGCGACTGGTTGAGCCACGCCGGAATCGCGGTCCGATGTTCCCGCGCGAAGGCGAGGAATTTTGAAAAGCTTTCTTCAAAGGGACCGTGCACCCCGTGTGGGTACCAAATGAAATGACCAATTCCAAGCGAAGCGAAATTTTCTCCGGCGTTCCAGGCGGTCAGGCCGGCCACGGAGCCGTTGCTTTCGTTTTGCCAAATCCTTTTCCCGATTCGAAGCGCGTCGGCGTCTGAGATATGAGCTGGTTCAGCTGCCCAATTCGTTCCGGCCAGCGCAATGAAAAGCAGACAAATGGCCAGGATGCTGCCGATGTGGTGTTGAGTTGACGAGCCCGGTTTCTCCACTAGCGTTACCAACTTTCTGCGCTGTTCCAGATTAAAGCGCAATCACATTCGCAATCCTCATTTTATGAAAGCTATCGTTATCACTGCAGTTGCATTGTCGTTCGCGGTCACAGTTTTTGCGGAAGACAAACCGCCCCAATTGAAGGACTTGAAAGACAAAGCGAGCTACAGCATCGGGTTAAATTTTGGCATGAACTTCAAACGGCAGAATGTCGATCTCAACAGCGACGCGTTTGCCGCCGGATTTAAAGATGGCATGAGCGGCAGAAACCCGCTCATGAGTGAGCAAGAAGTCAGGGAAACAATGACGGCTTTCGAAAAAGATATGCAACAAAAACAAGGGGAGATGGCTAAGAAAAACGCGGCAGAGGCGGAAAAATTTCTCGCCGAAAATAAAACCAAGGAAGGCGTGAAGACGACTTCGAGTGGTTTGCAATACAAAGCGTTGAAAGAAGGAAATGGTGCGCAGCCGAAAAGCAGCGACACCGTGACCGTAAATTACCGCGGCACATTGATTGATGGCACTGAGTTCGACAGTTCCTATAAACGTGGTCAACCGGCAACGTTCCCGGTCGGCGGTGTCATCAAGGGCTGGACCGAAGCGCTTCAGTTGATGAAGGTCGGTTCTAAGTATCAACTTTTCATTCCGGCAAGTCTGGCCTATGGCGAGCAAGGCCGACCGGGAATTCCTCCGAACGCGACCTTGATTTTCGAAGTGGAGCTGATGGACGTGAAATCGCCGCAAGCCGGCGGGGCGAGCGCTGCACCTGCGCCTTCACCCAAATAATTGTAGCGGTGTTCGCCGCGACGAGCGCCTCTACAACACTTCGTCGCGAATTAAGTAGCGCTTGCCGTTGTCGCCTCCCAAGCGACCCGCTGTGCGTCGCCCCACAAATCTTCCAGGCTGTAAAACGCGCGCTTGTCGCGATGGAAGATGTGGATGACGACCTCGAGATAATCGAGCACGATCCATTGACTGGCTGGGAAACCATCAATCGCGGCGGCGCGCAAGCCGTGCTCCTCTTTCAATCGCGTCTCAAGTTCGTTGGCGATCGCTTTGAGCTGTGGCTCCGACGTGGCCGAACAAATGACAAAAAAATCGGTGAAGCTGGAAATTCCGGCCAGGTCGAGCACGACAATGTCTTCGGCCTTTTTGTTCGACGCGAGTTCGGCGCACGTCGTGGCTAACTGTTTCGCGGTCATGTCGCTGGCTCCCGGTAAAGATTTTCGCGTCGAACAATTTCTTCCACGGCCTGCGGTACGAGATAGCGAATGGAGCGGCTGGACGCAACTCGGTTTCGGATATCGGTCGCGGAGATGTCGATGTTTCGTTGAATCACGGGGAACGGCTGCTTCTCTCCGCGGCCCGCGCGATCAAGCACGACAAATTGTACCAGCTTCTTGAGTTCGTCGATGCGATGCCACTTGTTCAGTGAACTGACGTTGTCGGCGCCGACCAGCCAAAACAATTCGGCATTCGGCTCGCGCTCCCGAATCTGCAGGACTGTATCGATGCTGTAGGACGGCGGCGGCCGCTTCAGTTC
>Ga0070698_100004728_pt1 | contig 14951 bp, 14 predicted proteins | sample KBSK1502metaG_FD_65477 | JGI IMG/M metagenome (GOLD analysis project Ga0070698, IMG submission 65477) | Corn, switchgrass and miscanthus rhizosphere microbial communities from Kellogg Biological Station, Michigan, USA - KBS K1-50-2 metaG | ecosystem: Host-associated > Plants > Roots >...
GCGGGCGCGAGCGGATCCTCGCCGAGCAGCTCCGCGACGAGCGGCGCGACCGCGAAATAGCCCGCGATCAGCTGCACCCACATCGCCACCACGCGGCGGTGGTCTTCCTCCGCCCACGGCGAGCCGAACTCGCGCTTCATCTCGCCGAGCGCGTGCGCGAGGATCGGCCCGATCCACTCGCGCGTGAACGGCACGAGGTGCGCCGCGCCGGTGAGCGCCTCGTGGTAGATCAGGCGCGCGACGTTGGGCCGGCGCGCGAGGTGCGCCATCGCGGCGCCGAGCGTCGCGTCGAGCTCGCTGCGCTCGTGCTCGTGGCCCGCGAGGTTCTCGAGCACTTCGACGAGCGGCCGCAGCCCGCGCTCGAGCACCGCGGCGTAGAGCGCCTCCTTGCCGGAGAAGTGGTTGTAGAGGCTCGCCGCGGTGAGATCGATCGCGGACGCGATGTCGCGCACCGCGGTTCCGGCGAAGCCGCGCTCGGCAAACAGGGCCTCGGCGGTGTCGAGGATGCGGTCGCGGGTGATGGGAGGTTGGGCCACGCGGGGACCTTCGAAGGATGAACGAACATTTGTTTACCTCGCGAAGCCGCCGCCCGTCAACGCCTTTTTCGTAAAAATTCGGTGAAGCGGGCGGGGCTACGCCCGGGGCGGGGGCCCGATCTCGATCAGGCCGTCGCGCGCGAGCTCGCGGAACGCGGTGACGAGCTCCGGGTCGAACTGGCTGCCCGCGCAGCGGTCGAGCTCCGCGAGCGCGTCATCGAGCCCGAGCGGCGTCCGGTAGCTGTCGTCCGAGGTCATGCTGTCGACCGCGTCGCACAGCGCGATGATCCGCGACTCGTGCGGGATCGCGGCGCCTTTGAGGCCGTCCGGATAGCCGCGGCCGTCGAACCACTCGTGGTGGTGGTAGACGATCGGCGCGAGGTCGCGCCACAGCCGGATCCGCGAGAGCATCCGGTGGCCGAACAAACAGTGCTTCTCGCACGACGCGCGCGTCATCTGCTGGCTCGCTTCCATCTTGAGCATTCCGATGTCGTGCAGCAGCGCGGCGAAATGCAGCCGCGAGAGCTCCTGGTCGCCGAGGCCGACCCGGCGCCCGAGGCGGTTCGCGAGCTGCGCGACGCGCTGGCCGTGTCCGCGGTGGAACCCGAGGTGCGCGTCGAGCGCCGTGACCAGCATGTCGGTGACGTGCGAGAAGAAGTTGCGCTGCGACTCGCGCAGGTCGGCGTTGTGCAGCGCCACAGCCGACATGCTCGCGAGCGTCGAGAGCGCGCCCAGCTCGCCTGCGTCGAACGGCGACGAGCCGTGGCGCAGCACCGCGATCGCGCCCTGCGCGACCGAGTTCGCGGGCAGCGGCACCGCCGCCGCCGCCATGTCGCCGGTCTCGGACACGCGCATCGCGGGGCGGCCCGACTCCACCGCGCAGCGAACGAGCTCTTCGACCGCGCCCGCGTGCAACGTGTAGAGCCGCTCCGCTTCCGGGCCGGCGCTCTGCGCGAGAGCGGGCTCCGTTTCGCGATCCCCCTTCAGGAACGCATAGCCGGCGTCGGCGGTCTCCAGCTCGCGCGCGCGCGCGGTGGCCGACGCGAGCACGTCGCTCACGTGCTCCGAGTCGCCGAGCGCGTTCGACCACTCGAGCAGCCCCTCGAGCCGCTCGTTGTCGCGCCTCATCCGCGCGAGCGCCGTGTGGAGGAGCCGCCGCAGCACCAGGAACGAGCCGAACGTGAGCGCACCCGCGAACAAGAGCGCCGCGATCAGCGCGACCTCGCTGTCGTGGTCCTCGATCGCCGGCAGCGCGTACTGATCGACGACCAGTCCGAAGCCGATCAGCGGGACGACCGCGCCCAGGAAGTAGACGATGAACGCAGCGCGATCGAGCTCGCCCGAAAAGATCCGCTGCCGCCAGCCGCCGATCCTCATGCACTCCCCGCGCAACCGACACCGCTAGGTCCTCGCTGATCGGCGGATCGCGACCTGCGCTGTAATGAAACGCCCTAAGATTGGATGGACCCCTTCGGGGGCCCCACCCCGGAGACCCCGTGCCCGAGCTCCCGGAAGTCGAGGTGACCCGACGCCGGATCGCGCCCCACCTGGTGGGGCGGCGGATCCGCCGCGTGCGCACCACCCGGCCGAGCTATTTCTTCGTCACCTCGCCCGCGCGGCTGCGCCGCGCGCTGGCCGGGCGAACCGCGGTCGGGCTGGAGCGGCACGGCAAGTATCTGCTCGCCCCGCTCGACGACGGCGCGCAGCTGGTGCTGCATCTGGGCATGACCGGGCAGCTGTTCTCCGCGGGCGCCACCAGCCCGCGGCTGCTCTCCGCCACCGCGCGCGCGAGCCTTGCACCCGAGGAGCAGCCGAGCTTCCGGCCCGATGCACACACTCATCTGCGCTTCGAGTTCGAGGATGGCGGACCCGAGGTGTACTTTCGCGACACGCGCAAGTTCGGCAAGGTGCTCTGGCTCGCCGGCGGGGAGGCGCACCCCCGTCTCGCGCGGCTCGGCACCGACGCGCTCGCGGTCGACGGCGCGCTGCTCTTCGCGGCGACGCGCGGGCGGCGCGTGGCGATCAAGAGTCTGCTGCTCGATCAGTCGATCCTCGCGGGCGTGGGAAACATCTACGCAGACGAGGCGCTCTTCCTCGCGGGCGTGCGCCCAACGCGGCACGCCGCGCGCGTCACGCGCCGCGAGTGCGACGCGATCGCGCGCGGCCTCCAGCAGGTGCTCGCGCGCTCGATCGAGACGGGCGGGTCGAGCATCAGCGATTACGTGGCTCCCGACGGACGCGACGGTGAGTACCAGAGCGAGCGTCGCGTGTACGCGCGCCGCGGCGAGCCGTGCGCGAAGTGCGGGACGCCGATCCGACGCATCGTGCTGGGCGCGCGCGGAACCCACTACTGTCCGCGCTGCCAGAGGTAGGCGAGGGAGCGATGCTGAGCCTGCGAGAGCTCGAACGCGCCGCGGCGATCCTCGCCCGCGAGATCGTCGGTCACCGCGTCCAGCAGGTGGTGCAGAGCGACGAGACGAGCGTCGTGCTCGAGCTGTACGGCGACGGACAGCGCCGATGGCTCGTGCTCTCGTGTGATCCCGAACGCGCGCGCGTCGGTGCGCTGCGCGACGCGCCCGCGTCGACCGGAAGCGCGCCGCGCTTCGCGCAGTACCTGCGCGCGCACCTGCGCGGCGCGCGCATATCGGCCTTGGAGCTGCGCGACGGCGAGCGCCAGCTCGCGCTGCGCGCGCGCGGCGCCGACGGCGATCTGACGCTCCTGCTCGCGATCTTCGGGCGCAAGAGCAATCTCGCCGTGCTCGACGCGGGCGAGCGCATCGCGCTGACGCTGCGCCCGCTCGCCGAGACGCGCCCCGAGCTCACACAGGGCGAACCGTGGCAGCCGCCCGGCCGCACGCTGCCGCGCGCAGGCGAAGACCGCTTCGCCGCGGTCGCTGACGCCGACTATCTCGAACAGATCGAGGCGCACTACGCCGAGCGCGGCCGAGCGAGCGACGAGGACGATCTGCGCCGGCGCGTGTCGGGCGCGCTGCGCAAGGAGGCCAGGTCGCTCGAGCGCAAGCTCGAGAAGGTGGCGCGCGAGCTGGCGAGCGCCGAGGCCGCCGTCGCGCTCGAACGCCAGGGCGAGCTGCTGAAGAGTGCGCAGGGCCGCGTCTCGCGCGGCGACCGCGAGGTGGTGGTGCGCGACTGGGACAGCGGCGCCGACGTGCGGATCGAGCTCGACCCGTCGCTCTCGCCGAGCGAGAACCTGGAGCGGATCTTCGCGCGCTATCGCAAGGGCGTGCGCGCGCTGACCAAGGCCGGCGCGCAGCAGGACGCGGTGGCGGCGGTGCGCGACGCGGTCGTGACGCTCGAGTCGGAGCTCGCGGCGCAGGCCGACGGCGCCGCGCTCGAGGCTTTCGCGGCGCGCGCGGAGGTCGCGCGACTGGTCAAGAAGTACGCGCCGGCGCCTCCGCCGGCCGCGCGCCCCGAGCTCGTGAAGACGGTGATCGCAGGACGGAATGTGCCTGCGAAGTTCTATCCGCGCCGCTACCGCACCGCGGAGGATCTCGAGATCTGGGTCGGGCGCAGCGACGACGCGAACGACTATCTCACCACGAAGCTCGCGCGCGGGAAGGATCTGTTCTTCCACGTCGCGGCCACGCCGGGCAGCCACGTGATCCTGCGCACGGGCGGCCGCGCCGACCCGCCGAGCGACGCGATCCTCGACGCGTGCGAGCTCGCGGCGCACTACTCGAAGGCGAAGAACGCCTCGCGCGTCGACGTGCACGTGGTGCCGATCGCGAACGTGCGCAAGCCGAAGGGCGCCAAGCCCGGCCTGGTCGAGGTGCACGGCGGCAAGAACGTCCACCTGCGCCGCGAGGAGGCGCGACTGCGGCGCGTGCTCGAGGCGAGGATCGACGATTGAGAGCGGCGTGGATCGCGGTGCTCCTGCTGCTCGCCGCGCCGCTCGCCGCGCGCGCCGAGACGCTCACGGGAAAGGTCGTCTCGGTCGCCGACGGCGACACGATCACGATCCTGGTCGATTCGGAGCGCGTGAAGGTCCGGCTCGCGGAGATCGACGCGCCCGAGCGCGGCCAGCCTTGGGGCAAGCGCGCGAAGCAGGCGCTCACCGAGAAGGTTGCGGGCCACGTCGTGCAGGTGGAGACGAAGTTCAACGACCGCTACGGCCGCCGCGTCGGCCACGTCGCCTACAGCGGGCGCGACATCAACCGCGAGCTCGTGCGCGAGGGGCACGCGTGGGTGTACCGCCAGTGGATGCGCGATCCGACGCTGCTCGAAGACGAGACCCACGCGCGCGCGGAGCGCCTCGGTCTGTGGAATCTTCCCGAGAGCGAACGCATTCCGCCCTGGAAGTGGCGCGACGCGACGCGCTAGGCGAGCGCGCTGCGCGCAAACGCGGCGAGCTCGGCGTTGAAGCGCGCGGGCGCTTCGAGGAACGGCGCGTGGCCGACGCCGTCGTACCACGAGGCGCGCGCGGTCTTGCAGCAGCCGAGGATGTGCTCGCTCATCGCGGGCAGCACGACCGTGTCGGCGCGGCCGTGGGAGACGAGCACCGGCACAGAGACCGCGGCGAGCGCGGGCGCACCGTCGATCTCCCGGCCGATCAGCGCCGCGCGCACCTGGGGAGCGACGATCATCATCGCCGCGAGCGACGTTTCGAAGTCCTCGTCGGAGACCCCGGGCAGGCACGCGCGCAGCAAGCGCCGCGTCGCCGCGATCCGCGTCGCGAGGTCGTCCGCGCACGCGTCGGGCGCGTGGTCGAGGAAGCCCGGCCCGATCAGCGTGCCGAACGCCGCGGGCCCGAGCGCGGCGCCGGCCGCGACGAGGTTGATTCCGCCGAGCCGGCGGTCGCCGAGCTGCTTCAGGTAGTCGCAGATCACGAAGCCGCCGTACGACCAGCCGACCAGGATCGGCCGCTCGAGCGCGAGCGCGTCGAGCACGGCGGCCAGGTCCTGTGCGAACACGTCAGCGCCGAAGGCGTCGCCGGCGGGCGGTGTCTCCGACATGCCGTGGCCGCGCAGATCGAATGCCACGAGGCGGAATTCTCCGGCGAGCTCGCTCTGGTATTGGCGCGCCCAGCACAGATGGCTCTGTGCCCAGCCATGGATGAACACGAGCGGGGTGCCGCGCTCGTTGCCCCACTCCCGCGCGTGCAGCCGAACGCCGCCTCCGCCTAATATCAGATGGGCTTTCACGGTAGGAGCCCTCGCCATTCGGGGAACCCGAGGATCTTCATTGCCCTTCCCGCTCCGCTGTTGAATCATCGCCGGCGATGCGGTGGCTCCTCCGCGCGCTGGTGCTCGCGTCCACGCTCGCGTTCGCCGCGTGCGGCAATGGTACTCCGCCCGCGGTGCCCGGCGCGCAGCTTCCGGTCGACTGGCTCACCGTCGCCGGCCACCGGATCACCGTGGAGCTGGCGCGCCGCCCCGACGAGCAGAGCCGCGGCCTGATGTTCCGCTCCAGCCTGCCGCCCGATCACGGCATGCTGTTCCTGTTCCCGCGCGACGACGTGCAGGCGTTCTGGATGCGCAACACGACGATCCCGCTCTCGATCGCCTACGCCGACGGGCGCGGCCGGATCGTGCGGATCGCCGACCTCGAGCCCCTCGACGAGCAGCCGGTCACGAGCATCGCGCCGGCGCGCTATGCGCTCGAGATGAACCGCGGCTGGTTCGCGGCGCACGGTGTCACCGCGGGCGACCGGATCACCGGCATCCCGAGCGCGCGCGACTAGAGGATCACCTCGAAGCCCTCGAAGCGCGGGTGGCCGAGGTAGGTGCCCGCCGGCGCACGCGCCTGCTGGTGCGCCTTGCGGAAGCTCTCCGATTCGGTCCAGGCGTCGAACGCCGCGCGCGTCTCCCAGATCGTGTGCGAGGCGTAGAGCGTGCACTCTTCGTCGGAGGGACCGCGCAATAGATGGAACTCGCGGAAGCCCGGAACGTCATCGAGATATGAGTCGCGCTCGCGCCAGAGCTTCTCGAACGTCTCCTCGGCGCCGAGCGCGATGCGGAAGCGGTTCATGGCGATGAACACGGGGTTCTCCTTGCGAACCACCCTACCGCGCTAGAACCATCCCAACCAGCGCACGCCGACGGCCGAGGCGATCGAGAGCACCCAGAACGCGGCGATGCTGCCGACCAGAAAGCGCCCACCCGCGCCGCGCCCGTAGCGGATCCCCGCGTCGACGGTGATCCAGAGCAGGACGAGCACGGCGGCCACGCCGAACGGGTTGTGCTCGACGAACGCGACCAGCAGCGCCCACGTGCCGAGCGCGGTGAAGGCGCCCGCGGCCGTCACGAGCACGGGCCACAGCGTGGAGTCGCGGAAGAACGGCGCGAGCCAGAGGTCCGTGCCCTGGGGCTCGTCGTGCTCGGGAGGCGGCGGATCTTCAGCCATTCGCAGCCATTCTAGACGACGCGCTAGCCTGAGACCGCGACGGAGGCACTGCCATGGCCGAGACGACCTTCACCCGCATGCAGGACGCGACGCGCGAGGACTACAAGGTCATCGGGCGACACAGTCTCGAATTCGCCGCAGGACTTCCCGATCGGATCCTGCGCCATCTGGAGCTGCTCGATTCGGACACCGGCGGCTATGCGGTCACCCGGCTCACCCACAGTCTCCAGACCGCCACGCGCGCCGAGCGCGACGGCCGCGACGACGAGTACATCGTCTGCGCGCTGATGCACGACATCGGCGACACGATCGCGTGCGCCAACCATTCCGATCTCGCGGCGACGATGCTCCAACCCTTCGTCTCCGAAGAGAACTACTGGATCGTGAAGCACCACGGCGTTTTCCAGGGCTACTACTTCTTCCACCACCTCGGACTCGACCGCAACGCGCGCGAGGCCTACCGCGGCCACCCGCTGTTCGGCGAGTGCGCGGCGTTCTGCGCGCGCTACGACCAGAACAGCTTCGACCCCGAGTACGACACGCTGCCCCTGGCCCACTTCGAGCCGATGGTGCGCAAGTTGTTCGCAGCCCCGAAGCAGTCGATCTACCTGAACCCGGCGACCGGGCAGCTGGGCGGGTAGCCAGGCGGGCGCGCGGAGGCGGGCCCGGGCGCGTCCCAGCCCGATCCGGCCGATCCGTCTGTCGAGATTTCTCGACACGGGGCTTTTTGATTGTCGAACCATCCCGGATCGGGAAGTATCCCGGGGGTAGGTGAGAGGGCGTCAGATGAGACGCTCCAGCAACCCGAGCGGTCGGGACAGCGGCTTCCATTTACGATATTTTGGAAAGGCCCTGTTCTCGCCGGGTGGGCACCGCCGACGCACCGCGCGCAACCCGCCCGAGATCGCTGATGAATCGAGTCGTGAGCCGCAAGGAGTAGAGGTTGGCGACCACGCACCAGAAGGTCGAGCAGGGAGCGCGCAGCCGCGAGGCGTTGCTCGACGCCGCGATCGAGCTGATCGCGGACGGGGGTTATACGGCGACCGGCGTCGATGCGATCGCGCGTCGCTCGGGCGTGGTGAAGAGCGCGCTCTACTGGCACTTCGGGAGCAAGGACGGCCTCTTGATCGCCGCGCTCGAGCGCACCGCGCGCGAGTGGGTCGCCGAGTTCGAGGCTTCGGTGGTGGTGAAGGCCGAGCCCGCCCAGCGCCTCGAGAACATGCTCCAGCACGTGCGCAACCTCTTCTTCGAACGCCCCGAGCGGATCCGGCTGATCCTCTCCGCGCTGATCGAGCGCGGCCCCGAGAACGAAGAGGTGCGCGAAGGCGTCGCGCGGATCATGGGCGTGATGCGCGACGCGATCGCGCGCGGCATGAGCGTGCTGCCGATGCCGCCCCACCGGGTGCACGGCCTCGCGACGCTCGCGCTCCAGGTCCTGACCGGCGCGTTCCTCGACTACTTCTCCAATCCCGACCCGGCGCTGTTCGAGCAGCGACTCAAGGTCATTCGCAAGATGCTCGCGCTGTTCGTCGAGCACGAGATCAAGCAGCAGATGAACGGGGCCGCCGCGCGACCTTCGGCTTGACACTCGCGCGCTTCCCCTGATACAAGCGCCATCGAACCGATCGGTGCACAAGTTCGGACGCCTAACTAACTAGGCGCCCGCACAGGTCGCTGTGCCGCGGTTCTCCACGCTCGCTCGGCTCCTGCCGGCTCTCTCGCGAAGGGGAACGGGATGGTGGTCTCGCTCGGTCTGGACTCGCGAAGCGCGGGTCGCGCTCGCCGCATCGGCGCCTGGTTGTTGGGCGCAGCACTCGCGATCGCGGGGGGTGCGTCGGCGCAGACCGCTGTGCCGCAGCCGTACGGAACGAACGACTATCACGGCGGCGGCAAGGTGCTGAACATCCTGCCGTCCGGCCAGAAGGGCGTGTTCAGCGCCGCCGAGGAAGCGCAGATGGCGCTCGTTTGCGCGCCGACCGCCGACCCGACGACGTGCTCGCGCAACGAAGCCGACTATCCCGCCTACACGATCGATCAGCTGTTGATGTACGACGGGCTGCTGCTCGGCGCTCCCACGCTCACGCCCCAGACGCTGACCGACTACTACAAGGACGCGACGTTCGGCGTGCCCGCGGGCCACGTGCTGCGCCAGTACTCGCCGGGCGGCCGGCCGGGCGTCGTGGTGGTGCGCGACAGCGACTTCGACGTGCCGCGCATCTACGCCACCAACCGCCACGATGCGATCTTCGCCACGGGCTACATCTCCGCCGAGGACCGGCTCTTCTTCATGGACATCCTGCGCCACGTCGGCCGCGGGCGGATGTCCGAGTTCCTCGGGCCGAGCCCGGCCAACCTCGCGATGGATCGCGACTACTACCGCGCCGCCGGATACGACGGCGGCACGGTGACGGGCGTGAACGAGTTCCAGCAGATGGTCGACAACCTCGACGATCAGTACGGGATCACCGGCACGCTCACCCAGCAGGGATTCGCCGACTTCGCAGCCGGCGTGAACCAGTACATCCAGGACGCGCTGACCAATCAGAACGGCGCCGTGTTGCCGGCGGAGTACGCAACGCTCCAAGCAGTGCCGATGAACTGGTCGCCCGCCGACACGGTCGCGGTGGCGAGCCTCGTCACGGGGATCTTCGGCGTCGGCGGCGGCGGCGAGCTCAACAACTGCAACTTCCTGCACGAGCTCGAGGCGCACTACGGCAACCCGGCCACCGCGCGCTCGGTGTTCGAGGACTTCCAGCAGGACGACGATCCCGAGAAGCCGGCCACCACCCACGACTACTTCCCCTATCTCGTGCAGGGTGCGGTCGATCCGGCGGCGGTCGCGTGCCCCGATCCCGGCACGCTCGCGCAGGCGATCCAGGGTGCGACGATGCTCGCGGGCGACTACGTCGACGGGCCGAACGGTCCGATCCGGCTGTTCGCGAAGTCGCGCGCCTCGAACGCGCTCGTGGTCGGGGCGAGCCGCTCGGCAACCGGTCACCCGCTCGCCGTGTTCGGTCCGCAGGTCGGCTATTTCTCGCCGCAGATCCTGATGGAGATGGAGGTGCACGCACCCGGCGTGCCCGGCGACCCGACGGCTCCGGCGATCGACGCGCGCGGCGCGGCGTTCCCCGGGATCAGCCTGCTCGTGCTGCTCGGGCGCGGGCGCGACTTCTCGTGGAGCGCGACGAGCGCGGGCAGCGATCTCGTCGACGTCGTCGCGGAGAAGCTGTGCGAGACGAACGGCTCCACGCCGACGACCGCGTCGCGGAACTACCTCTACAAGGGCCAGTGTCTCCCGATGTACCAGCGCACCGACGCTTGGATCGCCAAGCCGAGCGCGGGCGGCATCCCCGGGACCGATCCGCCCGCGTTCCCGAACCCGTCGCAGCTGCCCGCGCCCTCGCCGGCTCTGCTCAACGACCCGCTATTCGTGATCGGGCCGGCCGCGCCGATCACCGGCAACATCCTGGTCAGCGCGACCGCGCTGCGCACGGTGCACGGGATCGTGCAGTCGTTCGCGACCGTGGGCGGCCAGCCGGTGGCCTACGTGCGCCAGCGTTCGACGTTCTTCCACGAGCCCGACGGCGCGCCGGCGTTCCTCAAGATGAACAGCCCCGACCTCGTGCAGAACGCCTCGGACTTCCAGCACGCGATGAGCGAGCTGAACTCGACGTTCAACTGGTTCTACGTCGACAGCAAGGACATCGCGTACGAGGTGTCCGGGAACTATCCGATCCGCGCGGCCGGGATCGACTACGACCTGCCCTACTTCGGCACGGGCCAGTGGGACTGGCAGAACTGGAACCCGGCGACGTGGACCGCCGACTGGCTGTCGTTCGCGGCGATTCCCAAGGATCTGAATCCCGCGCAGGGTTATCTGACCTCGTGGAACAACGCGCAGGCGCCCGGCTGGAACGCGGCCGACGCGGAGCTCTCGTACGGTCCGCTCCACCGCGTGCAGCCGCTCACCGATCGGGTCGCGGCCGACGCTTCGATCACGCAGACCGAGCTCGTGCAGTACATGGAGGACGCGGGCACCGTCGATCTGCGCGGCGACAAGATCGTGCCCGTGATCGCGCAGCTGCTCGGTCCGTCGACGGGCAACGCCAACGCCGATCTCGGCCTCTCGGTGCTCACGGCGTGGGCCGCCGCGGGCGCGCACCGGCGCGATCTCTCGCCGCGCGACGGCGCCTACGACGACGCGGCCGCCGTCGCGCTGATGGACCGCTGGTGGGTCCCGCTCACCGATGCCGTGTTCGACACGCTCGGCCCCGCGGTGCGCAATGCGATGCCGCTGGGCCGCCACGACGCGCCGGGCCCGGTCGGCTCCTCGTTCATCGCCGGCTGGTACGGCATCGTGCACAAGGACCTGCGCGGTGCGATCGCCGGCGCGCCGGTCGCGCCGTTCTCGCGCGTGTACTGCGGCAACGGCGTGCTCGCGGCGTGCCGCGCCGCCGTGCGCGACAGCCTCGCGGCCGCCGTTGCGGCGCTCGGCCCGAACCCGGCGACCTGGGACGCGAACGAAGACGGCGATCGGATCCAGTTCTCCGGCGCCGGCACTGCGTCGGTCCCCGACATGGATTGGGTGAACCGGCCGACGTTCCAGCAGGCCGTGGAGTACCGACTCGATGCGCAAAGCCCCGACACCGACGGCGACGGGCGCAACGACGACAACGACAACTGTCCGTTCGTCGCGAATCCGGGCCAGGAGGACACGGGCGGGCTCGCCACGGCGACGCCCGACGGAATCGGCAACGCGTGTCAGTGCGGCGACGTCACCGGCAACGGCATCGTGAACGGCCAGGACGCGAATGCGATCCAGCGTCACGGAATCGGAGCGCAGCCGAATCCGCTCTTCCTCGTGCCGGGCAACTGCGACGTCACCGGCAACGGCCAGTGCAACGGCCAGGACGCGAACGCGGTGAAGCGCGCGGCGCTCGGGCAGACGAGCCCGACCTTCGGCCAGCGCTGTCACAACGCGACGGGAGAGCCGGTGCCTCCGGGGCTCTGAGCAGATCGTCGGCGGGGCGAGCGAAATTCACCACGCCACGAAGCCCGTCTCGCGACCACTTTACGGGTGGCCGCTCACGCTCAGGAGATCCCGATGAGGAACGCCGATCGCTCGCTCGAAATCACCGCACTCGGACTGGGTCAAGCCGGCGGCCGGATCGCCGCCGAGTTCGCGCGCCGCGGCTACCGCGCGCTCGCCTTGAACAACGCGAAGGCCGACCTCGCTTCGCTCACCTCCGGGCGGATCGCGCTGCCCGAAGCGCAGTGCATCCACATCGGCCTCGAGGGCAGCGACGGCGCCGGCAGCGACGTCGATTACGGCCGCGCGTGCATCGCGGCGCACGCCGAGCAGATCCGCACCGCGGTGGCGGAGCACGCCGCGGGCGCCGACGTGGTGGTGCTCGCCGCGGGGCTCGGCGAGGGCATCGGCTCGTGCGCGCCCGAGCTCGTCGCGCTGCTGCGCGAGCAGGGGTTGCCGGTCGTGGTGCTCTCGACGCTGCCCCACCACTACGAGAGCGGCATCACCAAGGTGAACGCGCTGTGCGCCGTGCGCGACCTCGCGCAGTCGCCTCCCTACGGCTGGGTGATGATCGACAACGAGAAGCTCAGCCGGCTCCATCACGACGTTCCGATCAACGCCTACTTCGAGACGATCAACCGCGCGATCGTCGAGCCGCTCGACGTGTGGAACCGGCTGAACGACCGCGCGTCGGTGCGGGCGATCCGCGCGCTCGACGGCGAGGACCTGCGCACGCTGCTGCTCGCGGGCGGCGTCCTCAACTATCACTCACAGACGCTGGTGAAGCTCGGCGCCGCGGAGGTGCTCGAGACGGTGCGAGCCTCGCTCGCCGACAATCCGATCATGCCCGGCAAATCGGAGCTCGCGAACGTCGCCTATCTCGGGATCGCGATCGAGGCGCCGGAGCGCGCGCTCGCCGAGACGCCGTTCTCGCTCTACGAGGGGATCGCCGAGCAGACCAAGCGCGAGACCGGTGGTGCCGCGGTCTACCTGGGCCTGTACGCGGCGCCGTCGGAGGAGGCGTCGGCGACGGTGCGGGTGCTCTCGTGCGCGCACGCGGTGCCGGCGTCGATCACCGAGCTGATCGCCGAGGCGCAGCGCGAGGCAACCGCGATCCAGCAGAAGGCGGCGCAGCACGTCGGGGCGCTCGACCTCGGCGGGCTCGAGCGCCTGCGGCCGGTGCACGTGGCGCGGTCCGCGCGACGCAGCACCGCGCAGCCGGCCGCGACCGCGCCGGCCCCCGCGAGCGAGCCGTCGCTGCGCACCGAGTCCGCTGCGGGGCAGCCGTCGCGCGGGCGCTACGAGCGGCTCGCGAACGCGTTCCGCGACGCGACCGCGGACGACGCGCGCGCGAAGATCGCGGGCGAGCTCTCGGCCGCGCTGCAATCCGAAGATGCGCTCGAGCGGTTCTATGCGGTGAATGCGATGTCGCGCGTCGACGCGGCCTACTTCCGCGACGTGCTGCGCACCGCCGCGCGCGACGCGGATCGCCACGTGTCGGACCTCGCGCGCCGTGCGCTCGAGAAGCTCTCGCGCACGAGCTGACCCGGGTGCGCGCACTCACTCATCTCGCGCCGCGCGCTGGCGCGGGGGATCGCTTCTCGGAGTGCGTCGACGAGCTCGTCGCCACGCTGCGCGAGCGCGCGGTGGCGCGCGGGCTCGCCGTCCACGCGCTGCGCCGTCTCGAGCGCGATGCGTTCGGCAAGCACACGCCGTTTCGCGCCGCGCTCGAGGTCGCGGGCGGGGACTCGGACGACACGGTATTCGAGGATCTGTTCAAGGGCCTCGGCGCGCGGATCGCCGACGTCGCGCACCCCGACCTCTCGACGCTGCTCGTCGGCCGCGACGTGGTCTTCATCGAGCCGCCAGCGCGCTCACCCGTCCGCTACCAGTACCTGATGCGCCGCAACGCGAGCTTCACGCACGAGAGCTACCTCGAGCGCTACCGCACGATCCACTCGCGCTTCGGCCGCATCACGCCGGGCATTCAGGGCTACGTGCAGCTCCACGTGGACCTCGGCGCGTCGCAGCGGCTCGCCGCGCGCGCGGGGCTCGGCGTGTGGGGCTGCGACAGCGTCTCCGAGCTCCATCTCGAGTCTCAGGAGACGTTCCTGCGCGCGCTCGCGGAGTCGGGCTTCGGCACCGAGCCGATCGCCGACGAGGAGATCTTCGTCGACCGCGCGCGCTCGCACGACCTCTGCTCGGCGGTCGAGTGGGGTGCGCGAATCGGGTGACCGGCTTTCCAGCCGAAGTTCGGTTTCACCGAGAGTGGCAACGCCACGCGAAACAGAGCGCCCGCACCGGGAGCGCTCGTCACGCCGATCCCACCGCCCATCGACAGGACGAGCGCGCGCGCCAACGCGAGTCCCAGGCCACATCCGCCGAATCGCTGTTTCGTCCCGGAATCGCCTTGCACGAAGCGCTCGAAGATGACGGACTGAAGCTCGCGGGGAATCCCGATGCCGGTGTCCTCGACCTCGAAGGCCAGGTACGCGAGATCGCTGGTCGCGCGCGCCCGCAGCTCGATGCGACCGGTCGCGGTGAACTTCACCGCGTTGTCGAGCAGATTGAACAGCACCCGACGTACCTGATGCGCGTCTCCGATCGCAGTGCCCGCTGCCTCCGGTGTCACGTCGGCGCCGAGCTGGAGGTCCTTGCGATGCGCTGCGACCGCGAATGCATCTCTGCACTCGTAGACGAGATCCGCCACTTCGAAGGGCTCGCGGGCGAGCTCGATCCCCCCACGGTCGAAGCGGGACAGTGCGAGCGCGTCTTCGAGCACGCGCGCGAACGCGCGCGTGCTGTTGCGCAGGATCTCCGCGAATTTCCGGTGATCGGGGTCGAGTTCGCTCGCGACGAGCCGATCCGCCGCGTCGAGCATTCTGCTGAGCGGCGGACGGATCTCGCAGTCGCTTATCACGGTGATGAAATCGTGGATCATACGCCCCCCTCAGTTGCCTATCGTCGATGGGGTGCGCCGGCTTTATCGTCCGTGGCGGGTCGAGCCGATATGCTAGTCCGCGAGG
>Ga0070698_100004729_pt1 | contig 14950 bp, 14 predicted proteins | sample KBSK1502metaG_FD_65477 | JGI IMG/M metagenome (GOLD analysis project Ga0070698, IMG submission 65477) | Corn, switchgrass and miscanthus rhizosphere microbial communities from Kellogg Biological Station, Michigan, USA - KBS K1-50-2 metaG | ecosystem: Host-associated > Plants > Roots >...
GAGGAAGCCCGCAGGGCTGCCGCTGTAGGTACCGTTCGCGTAGCCGGCCACATCGACGCTGACAATGCAGGTTTCGCTGTCCTTGAAGCTGGACTTGTTGACCACGTGCGCACCTGAACAGGTCCAGGTGGAAGTCCCGCCATCAATGGCGGGCACGGAGTACCCCGCCTTGAACGCGGTGCCGGCGCCGTCGCCGCTGTTCGCGAACGCGGTGGCGCTGCCATAGCCAATCGCAGCCAATGCCGCCACCATGAGTGCGACAAGAAAACGCTTCATCTATGACCCCTCCTCGCGCCTACCCAGTGACGCGGGCCTGCCGATCCTACAAACCTAGGTTCGGTCTTGTCCCTGCCCTTCCCTTCCATCGCGAAAACCACGCAGCGTCGCCTCGTCGTTGGAGCCGGCGGCCAACCACGCGATGATCGCCTACGCATTGTGAGTGGTTCAGCGCGGATTAACCAGACGCTTTAGGGCCGCTTCTACGTTCGCTGAGACCCGCTCATGGCGGCGGAGATCGTGGTTCAGCGCAAATTAGACTCTCGCAATGGAATCAGCAGCGACCATCCTCGGCATCGGCGCGTTGATCATCGACGCTATAGCCCTAGCGGCGATCGTCTGGGCCTTCTACATCGCTTTCCTGCTGACGAAGGCGCTTCGTAAGTACCTGAGCACCTAGGCACCTGAGGCTCCACCTCACCCAGGCCGGCGACGGTCCGCGGACGGCGATCCTCGTCCACGGCCTCCTGTCCGACCACGGCGCCTGGTGTCGAGTCGCGCCGGCCCTGGCGGATCGTGGCTACCGCGTTCTGATGCCCGACCTGCGCGGCCACGGCTTCAGCCCTCGAGGTGAGTACACGCCCGAGACGTGGGCCGAAGACCTGGTCGAAACGGTGCCTCGGGGTGCCGAGCTCGCGATAGGGCACTCGCTCGGCGGGATGTCACTCGCCCTCGCGGTCGCTCGGCTCGCGCCGAGCCGCGCCGTCTTCGTCGACCCGGCCTGGAAGCTGACGCCCCAGCAGCACCGGCGCGATGCGTCCGAATTCCGCGCGCAGCTCGAGTGGGACGAGATGCGCCTTCGTGAGGCGCATCCCCGCTGGGCGGACGAGGACATCGCCGCCCGTCTCGCATCGATGGCCAGGTTCGATCCGCGATGCATCGAAGGCCTTCTTACCGGCGCCGGCCACGACCTCGCTCCCAGGTCACCGTCGACGAAGTCTCTCGTGATGTTGGCCGACCCCAGCGACCTCGTCCCGCCGCCGGACGCGGATGAGCTGCGACGTGCGGGCTTCGACGTCGCCGTGGTTCCAGGCTCGGGACACTCGATCTTCCGCGACGACCTGGCTGGATTCCTGGCCGCACTGGACACGTGGATGGGCCGCTAATTCTTCGCCCTTAGCTGCGTGACGCTGTCGGTGGCCGCCCGATGCAGTTGCGTGAAGATCGGTCCCGGCGGCTCGTCCAGCCGCTTGGCGATCATGTTTGCGGGGAAGAACGTGACCGCGTTTGGTTCTCCGAATACCGCCAGGTCCGTGCCGTACTCGTCTGTCGCGATGACCCAGTCAAGACTGAGCGACCCGATCAGGTGCTTGCCGAACGCGATCCCGAGGCCGTTGACGACGGTGTTCGGGTCGACGCGGTTGGCGGACGAATCGCCTCGCCAGGCGATCCACGTCGCGTCGAGGCGCTCCAGCGACGGCAACGGTTCGCTGCCTCCCGTGTAGGACTCCGCGATCGCGACGGCGATTGCGACCTGGTTCGCCACCCACTGGGTTTCGGCCGGCGTCAAGGGGGCGGTTTTCAACTCTTCAGGCGGGCCGCGAGCGCCTCATAAGCACGCGCCTTCGCCCGGTGCTCGTCGCGACCCTCCGGCGCACCTCCCCTCTTCCTCACGGCGCTTCGCAGTACGTGCGAACGGGTGTCGCGATAGAACGCCGCGTCCTGGAGCGCCTCCACGAGCAGCGCCAGCTCCTCGGCCGTCACCTCGACCGGCTTTCGCAACCCAGCGGCAGGTTACACCCGCTCACATAGACTCACTTTGTGAGGCGTCGCGCGGTGGGGTTGCTGCTTCTCACCGTGCTCCTGGCGACGTCCTGCGGCCAGATTCCTCTCGGCGCCGGGCGCGACCCGAGGCACCCCATGCTCAAGCTCGCATGGCAATCGTGCTCGGGCGGGTTCCAGTGCGCCACCCTCCATGTGCCCCTCGACTACACCAAACCGTCCGGCCGGACCATCGCAATCGCCCTGATCCGCAAGCCGGCCAAGGAACGCTCGCGCCGAATCGGGTCGCTTCTCCTCAACCCTGGCGGCCCGGGCGCGTCAGGGCTCGAGTTTCTGCGCAACGCGAGCGAGTTCTTCGCCAACCTCAACCAGCGATTCGACCTCGTCTCCTGGGACACGCGCGGCGTCGGCCAGAGCACGCCGGTCAAATGCCTCAGCGACGAGCAGCTCGACGCCTACTTCGCGCTCGACACTGTGCTCGACGACCCGGCCGAGAGGGACGCCTACGTCAAAGCGACCAGGGACTTCGTCGCCGGCTGCCAGCGCAACAGCGGCTTCCTGCTTCCCTTCATGGACACCGACAACACGGCGCGAGACCTGGATCGCATCCGCGCAGGACTCGGCGACGCGAAGCTCAGCTACCTCGGATTCTCCTACGGCACCTACATCGGCCAGTGGTACGCGCACCTGTACCCGAAGCACATACGCGCGCTGGTGATGGACGGCGTCGTCGACTCGACGGCGACAGGCGACACCGGAATCGTCCGTCAGACCGCGGGCTTTGATAGCAACCTGCAAGCGTTCTTCGCGTGGTGCCGGGCAACCACGAGTTGTGCCTACGGGCGATCTGGCGATCCCGAGCTGAAGCTCAAGGCGGCAATGGCGCGACTCGACCAGACGCCCTTGCAGGTCGGCGGCCGGCAGCTCACGCGCAGCCTCGCCATGGAAGGCGTGGCGCTGACGATGTACGACCAGTCCTACTGGACCTACCTCGACCAGGCGATGAGCGCGCTCGACGCCGGCGATGGCAGGCTGCTCCTGTACCTTGCCGACTTCCTCCACGAACGTGATGCCGACGGCCACTACTCGAACCTGGAGAACGGGGGCAACCAGGGGACGGCGTGCATGGACTTCTACGCCCCCACGGACATCTCCGCCTACGACGCGCTCGGGCCGGACCTGGCCAAGGCGTCGCCGATCTTCGGCCCGGTCGTCCAGTATGCGGGCCTCCAGTGCGCCTTCTGGCCGGTGCGGTCACGGTCCGTCTACGAGAGCCTCACGGTCCGCGGCGCGCCACCGATCCTTCTCGTCGGAGGCACCAACGATCCAGCGACGCCATACGCCGGGGCGCAGTCGATGTCCAAGCAGATCCCCGGCTCGGTGCTGCTCACGCGCACCGGGAACGGGCACACGTCGTACGCGACCAGCGTCTGTGCGCGCAGCGCCGAGGACGCGTACCTGATCGACCTGACGCTGCCAGCCCCTGGGACGGTGTGCGCCTCTTAGTACACTCGATGGCGTGACGAGTCGCGGGGCAAAGGTCATGGCACTCGTCGCGATCCTCCTGGCCGCCTGCACGCGCGGCCAACCGAACGCGGCCCACAGCCCGACCCCATCGCTTCCACCCTCCAAGATTGCATGGGCCGCCTGCGGTGGCGGATTCCAGTGCGGCTCGTTGGAGGTCCCTCTCGACTATTCAAAGCCCGACGGCCGAAAGATCTCGCTGGCGTTGATTCGCAAGCCGGCCACGGTTCCGTCGTCGCGAATGGGCTCGCTGCTCATCAACCCTGGAGGCCCGGGCGAATCGGGCATCGACTACCTGCGCAGCGACGTCCGGACCTACAGCAATCTGAACGGCAGCTTTGACCTCGTGACCTGGGATCCGCGTGGAGTGGCGGCGAGCACCCCCATCCAGTGCCTGGACAACGCGCAGCTCGACGCCTACGTCGCGCTGGACTCAGTCCTGGACGACCCGCAGGAAAAGCAGGCGGCGATCGACGCCAACAAGAATTTCGCCGCCGGGTGCGAGCAGCACAGCGGCGACCTTCTTCCCTACCTCGACTCCGCGAGCACGGCGCGGGACCTCGATCAGATCCGCGAGGCGGTGGGCGACGAAAAGCTGACCTACCTCGGCTACTCCTACGGGACCTTCATCGGCCAGTGGTATGCGCACCTCTTTCCCACACACGTGCGGGCCCTGTCCCTGGATGGGGTCGTCGATCCAACCGTGTCGGCGAACGACAGCCTGCTCGGCCAGGTCAGGGGGTTCGAGCAAAACCTGCAGGCCTACCTCGCGAGCCGCCCCGCACGCACGGCGACCAGGCTTTCGGCCGACATGGCCCGGCTGGATACGAATCCCTTGCGCGTCGGAAACCGGCAGCTGACCCGATCGCTCGCCATGACGGGCGTCTTGCTGACGCTGTACAGCCAGCAGTTCTGGAGCTACCTCGACGCTGGCCTCGCCGGCCTCGACCGTGGGGACGGCACGCTGTTGCTCGCGCTGGCGGACGAGTACGTCCATCGCCACGCGGATGGGACCTACGACAACTTCGTCAGCATCGACTGGGCGACCTACTGCCTCGACTTCGCGGTGCCGACTGACATCGCCTCGTACGACCGGCTGGGCCCCGCATTCGCCAGCGCCTCCCCGTTCTTCGGCGCCTGGAGCCAGTACTCGAACCTGCAGTGCGCCGACTGGCCGGTGAAGCCGAAGCACTCGAACGAGCCGATCCCGGTGAACGGTGCGCCGCCGATCCTCCTGGTCGGAGGGACCAACGATCCGGCGACGCCGTACTCAGAGGCTCAGTCCGTCAACCGGCAGATCAGCGGCTCCGTGCTCCTGACCCGGCAGGGCAACGGGCACACCTCCTACGACGTGAGCCCATGCGCCCACGCGGCGGAGGACGCCTACCTGCTCAACCTGACGCTTCCGGCGCCTGGAGCCGTCTGTACCTAATCAGGCCGACGCGGCGGCCCTCGCCTTCGCTTTCTCAAAGACCAGCTCACCGCCCTTGACGTCCACCTCGACGACGTCGCCGTCGGCGAACTTGCCGCCGAGCAGCATCATCGCCAGCGAGTCCTGGACCATGCGCTGGATCGCCCGCTTCAGCGGCCTCGCGCCGTAAACCGGGTCCCAACCCCGCTCGATCAGCAGCTGGCGCGCCGCGTCCGCGACGACAAGCGTGATCTTGCGTTCGTCGAGCCGCTTCTGCAGCCGCGCGAGCTGGATGTCGACGATCGCGCCCAACTGCTCCTGGGTCAGCGCCTTGAAGACGATGACGTCGCCGACGCGGTTCAGGAACTCGGGGCGGAAGTGGTCGCGCAAGACCCCCAGCACCGCCTCGCGGACTTCCTCGAACGGCCGGTTGGCCATCTCCTGGATCAGCTGGCCGCCGAGGTTGGAGGTCATGATCAGGACCGTGTTGCGAAAGTCCACCGTGCGGCCCTGGCCGTCGGTCAGGCGCCCGTCGTCGAGGATCTGCAGAAGGACGTTGAACACGTCCGGGTGCGCCTTCTCGATCTCGTCGAACAGCACGACCGAGTAGGGCCGCCTGCGCACCGCCTCGGTGAGCTGGCCGCCTTCGTCGTAGCCGATGTAGCCGGGCGGCGCGCCGAGCATGCGCGCGACCGTGTGCTTCTCCTGGTACTCGGACATGTCGAGCCGTATGAGCGCCTGCTCGTCGTCGAAAAGAAACTCCGCCAGCGCCCGCGCCAGCTCGGTCTTGCCCACTCCGGTCGGGCCGAGGAAGATGAACGATCCGACGGGCCGGTTCGGGTCCGACAGGCCTGAGCGCGAGCGCCGCACCGCGTTCGCGACGGCGGTCACCGCCTCGTCCTGGCCGATGACACGGTCGTGCAGCCGCTCTTCCATCTGGATGAGCTTCGCGACCTCGCCTTCCATCAGCCTGGAAACCGGGATGCCCGTCCACTTGGCGACGATGCTCGCGATGTCCTCCTCGCTAACCTCTTCCTTGAGAAGCGGGTGGCCGCCCTGCAGCTGGACGAGCCGGCTGTTCAGCTCGTCGAGCTGCTTTTCGATCTCGACCGCCGTGCCGTAGCGCAGCTCCGCGGCCTTGGCGAAGTCGGACGCGCGCTCCGCCCGCTCGGCGTCAGCGCGCACCTCCTCCAGCTTTGCCTTGAGGGCGCGGATCTTGGCGATGACTTCCTTTTCCTGGTTCCACCGGGAGCGCAGGCCCGTGCGCTTCTCGTTGAACTCGGCCAGCTGCTTCTCCAGCCCGGCGAGCCTTTCCTTCGAGGCACGGTCGGATTCCTTTTTCAGCGCCTGGCGCTCGATCTCGAGCTGCCGGATCTGGCGCTCGAGCTCGTCGAGCTCCGCCGGCATCGAATCGATCTCGGTGCGCAGGCGCGCGGCCGCCTCATCGATCAGGTCGATCGCCTTGTCGGGCAGGAACCGGTCGGTGATGTAGCGGTTGGAAAGCACTGCCGCGGCGACGAGCGCGGCGTCCTTGATGCGCACACCGTGGTGGACCTCGTAGCGCTCACGAAGGCCGCGAAGGATGCTGATCGTGTCCTCTACGGACGGCTGGTCGACCAACACCGGCTGGAAGCGGCGCTCCAGGGCCGCGTCCTTCTCTATGTGCTTGCGGTACTCGTCGAGCGTGGTCGCGCCGATGGCGCGCAGGTCGCCGCGCGCGAGCGCGGGCTTGAGCAGGTTGGCGGCGTCGATCGCGCCTTCCGCGGCGCCGGCGCCGACCAGGGTGTGCAGCTCGTCGATGAACAGGACCACGTTGCCGTCGGAACCTTCGACCTCCTTCAGCACTGCCTTGAGCCGGTCCTCGAACTCGCCGCGAAACTTGGTGCCGGCGACCAGGGCGCCGAGGTCGAGGGCGATCACGCGCTTGCCCTTCAGCCCTTCGGGCACGTCGCCCTGCGCGATGCGCTGGGCGAGGCCCTCGGCGATCGCGGTCTTGCCGACGCCGGGCTCACCGATGAGCACGGGGTTGTTCTTCGTCCTGCGCGAAAGCACCTGGATGACGCGGCGGATCTCCTCGTCGCGGCCGATGACGGGGTCGAGCTTGCCTTCCTTGGCCAGCGCGGTCATGTCCCGGCCGTACTTCTCGAGGGCCTGGTACTTGGACTCGGGGTTCTGGTCGGTCACGCGGTGGGAGCCTCGCACCTGGCGCAGGGCGGCGAGCAGCTTTTCGTGGGTCGCGCCCGCGTCCTTCAGGACTTTGAGGTCGCTGAGCGCGAGCAGCAGGTGCTCGGTGGAGATGTACTCGTCCTTGAGCCGCTCGGCCTCGCGCTCCGCCTGCTGCAGGTGCTTGGTGAGCGTCTCGCTGAAGTAGGTCTGTCCGCCGCTCACCTTGGGCAGGTGCTCGATGGCCGAGACCAGTGCAGGCTGCATAGCCTGGACCGAAGCGCCGGCACGCTCGAGCAGCGTCCGGGCGACGCCTTCGTCCTGGCTGATCAGGGCAAGGATCAGGTGCTCCGGCTCGACCGCCTGGTTGCCGGTCTCGCGAGCCAGCTCGGCGGCGTTCTGCAGAGCCTCGAGCGCCTTTTCCGTGAATCGTTCTTGTCGCATCGCCCTTTGGTTTTCCCACCGGCCGGCGGACGCCAAACGACTTGTCCGTATCTTGCACCCATGCCTGAACTGCCCGAATTGGAGGCGCTGCGGATCCGCATCGGGCCGCGGGTCGAGGGCAAGCTGATCACGGCCGCCTCGGTCAACCCGAAGAAGGGTCACCTCCTCCGGTACCCGGTCGAGAACTTCGCCCTCGAGCTGCCGGCGCGGCGGATCACGTCGCTGACGCGGCGCGGCAAGCACCTGGTGTTCGCCACCGAGCTCGGAGGCGGCGGGGAGCCGCGATGGCTGGTGATCAACCCGATGCTGGGCGGGCGGTTTCAGATCGGTGGCGCAGACGTCCCGGTGCCGGCGACGGAGGTGTTCACGCTGCGGGTCGAGGGCAAGGTCGAGGTGCGCTACCTCGACTTTCGCGACATGGGCCGGATCTACTGGGTAGCCGATTGCTCGAAGGAGGTTCCGGCGTGGGATGCGCAGGGGCCCGAGGCCGACTCGGTGGCCTCGATGGGCTTCGAGGTGTTCCGCAAGCGGCTGAGGCGGTTTCGCGACGAGCTGAAGGACCTGCTGCGCAACCAGGAGTTCCTGGCCGGGATCGGCAACGCCTACTCGGACGAGATCCTGTGGGAGGCGCGCCTCTTGCCGCTGCGGCGCCGGGCGTCGCTGAAACCGGGGGACGAAGAGGCCTTGTTCAACGCGATTCCGTCAATGCTGTCACGCGCGATCGAGGCGATCCTGGCCAACCCGAACTACGAGGAGTCGAAGCAGGACCGGAAGTTCATGGCGGTGCACATGAAGGGCGGGCAGGCATGCCCGCGCTGCGGGCACCGGATCAGTCAGCTGGGGACCAACCGAGAACCGCTGAACTTCTGCCGCGGCTGCCAGTTCTAGAGAGCGGCGCGGTGGCCTGCCCTCGCCAGGTTGCCCTGGATGCTCACCAGAAGCCGCTGCGACACGACAGCGATCTCGTTTACCGCCTCGTCGAACGCCGCCTCGTGACGCGGCGAGGGCTTGCTGAAACCGCTCACCTTGCGCACAAACTGGCGGGCGGCCGCGCGGATCTCCTCGTCGGTGGCAAGAACGTCGGCGTGGCGCAGGGTCTTGATGCTTCGACACATAGCGTCACAACGATAGAGAAAGAAGGACTCAGCGCTCGCGATGCGGCGGCAGCTCGGGCAGGTCCGGCGGCGGCAGGCGCTTCGGGTCGATCCCGGCGCGCTTCATCATCGCAGTCGCGAGCCGGTCGTAGCGATGCTCGGCCAGATCGCCGACCGGGTCGGGTGAGGCGCTCATCAGCTGCCGGAAGCTCAGCGAAGAGACCGCCCTGTAGGCCAGCACCGCCCGCGCCGCGTCGGCTCGACCCGTAATCGCCGCGATCCGCACGAACGCCAGGGCCGCGCCCGTCTCGCGCATGTCGCGCCAGCGCCAGCCGGTGTAAGGGATCAGGACGAGCAGGATCGGTGGCAGCGCAACTAGCAAGGCCAGGATCACGGCTGTGCGAAAGATCGCGTCGTGGATGTTCTGCCCCGTGGTGACGAGCGGGTCGCCCGAGTACTGCTTCAGCAGGTCGGCCAGGTCCTGCAGGAACTTGGTCAAGATGGGGATCCCGCCGGGCACGGCCTTGCGGAATGCGGCCAGCCACTGGTCGAACGTCAGCCCGGTGTTCTTGATGGCGTCGGCAATCGCCTCGAGCCCCATCACCGTCTGATAGAGGAGCCAGCCCAGGTAAGCCCAGACCACCGTCCAGAAAAAGACGACGGTGTCCGCCAGCACGCGCAGGAACGCCGGCCAGCGGCGGTCCGGGTAGATCTTGAGCATCTCGACCCGCGCACGATAAGCCACCGCCACCGAAAACCGAGCGCTTGCTAGACTCCACCGATCGCCATGGGACTGGACCTCCGGTTTCCCGCGCACCGACGGATCGAGGCCCAGGCCTGCTTCTGTACCTGCTAGGTCGCTAGCCCCCGGGCCGATACCGCCCGGCCGAGAGGCGACCTCCCTTTCATCCCGTCAAATCCAATGAAAGGAGCAGCAGGATCTTGGCTACCACCCTTCTGAGACCGGACCAGACCTTTTACCCTTCGCCGCGCCTGGCGGCGGAGGCTCCCGTCGAAACACTCGCGTACCTGGTCACCTTCGACCCGACGCGCAAGAAGCCCGACGGGCTCGTGACCCTTGATGTCGATCCGAAGTCAGACTCGTTCGGCAAGCAGCTCGGCCGCGTCGAGGCGCCGCACGTCGGCGACGAGTTCCATCACTTCGGCTGGAACGTGTGCAGCTCGGCGCTTTGCCCATACGCCGCGCACCCCCACCTCGAGCGCCGCTACCTGCTCGTGCCCGGGCTGCGCTCCTCGCGTATCTACGTCTTCGACGTCAAGCCCGACCCGAGGAAACCGAAGCTCGTTCACACCATCGAGGCCCAGGAGATCGCGAGCCGCGCGGGCTACAGCCGGCCGCACACCATCCACTGTGGGCCCGATGGCATCTACGTCAGCGCCCTTGGCAGCCCTGACGGCGACGCGCCCGGCGGCGTCTTCGTCATCGACCACGACACCTTCGCGGTCAAGGGCCGCTGGGAGCTGGACCGCGGACCACAGAAGCTCGCCTACGACTTCTGGTGGCACCTCGGCTACGACACCGCGATCACGAGCGAATGGGGCACGCCCAACATGGTCGAGGGCGGCGTCAACCCGGAAATCCTGCTTGCGGGCGAGTACGGCCACAAGATCCACATCTGGGATCTGCCCAAGCGGCGGCACAGGCAGGAGATCGACATCGGCAAAGAGAACCAGATGGTGCTCGAACTGCGCCCGGCACACGACCCGGCGAAGGCTTACGGCTTCGTCGGCGTCGTCACCAGCCTGAAGGGCCTGAGCGCGTCGATCTGGACCTGGTACCTCGACGGCTCCGAGTACAAGATCGAGAAGGTCATCGAGATCCCCGCCGAGCCCGCCGACCCGGACGTCCTTCCACCGCTGCTGAAGGGTTTCAAGGCCGTGCCGCCGTTGGTCACCGACATCAACCTGTCGCTCGACGACCGGTGGCTATATGTCTCCGCGTGGGGCACCGGCGAGTTCCTCCAGTTCGACGTCAGCGACCCATTCAAGCCTAAGCAGACAGGCAGCGTCCACCTGGGCGGCATCGTTCGGCGCGCGGCGCATCCGACAAGCGGTCCATTGAACGGCGGGCCGCAGATGGTCGAGCTGAGCCGCGACGGCAAACGCGCCTACCTGACCAACTCGCTTTACCAGAGCTGGGACGAACAGTTCTATCCCGACGGGATCAAGAGCTGGGCGACCCTGATTCACGCCAGGCCGGAGGGCGGGTTGAGCCTCGATGAGGGCTTCTTCACGACCTTCGAGCAGCGCTCGCACCAGATCCACCTCGAAGGCGGCGACGCCTCGTCCGACTCCTACTGCTACTCGTGAGCAATCCGTTGTGGCCCTGGGCAGCGCTCGTGCTGCTCGGGGCCTACCACGGCGTGAATCCCGGGATGGGGTGGCTTTTCGCCGTCGCGCGCGGCCTGCAGGAGAAGAGCCGCCGCGCCGTCATCGGCTCGCTGCTGCCGATCGCGATCGGGCACGAGGCCTCGATCGTCGTCGTGGTAATCGCCGTGTCGCTGAGCGAAGAGTTGGTGCCGCCATTCTTCGTCCGCTTGCTGGCGGCGTTGGTGCTGGTCAGCTTCGGCGTCTACAAGCTGGCGCGGCCGCGCTCGCATCCGGGCGGGTTCGGCATGCGGGTCGGCCCGGCAGGTCTTGCGACGTGGTCGTTCCTGATGTCGTCGGCCCACGGCGCCGGGTTGATGCTCGCGCCGGTTTTGCTCGGCCTGCCGGTCTACGCCGCGTACCACAGCTTCAACGAGATCTCGTTCCAGGCCGTGGCCGCGGCGTCGCTTCACGTGGCGGCGATGCTGTTCGTAATGGGCGTCGTGTCGGTACTGGTCTACGAGAAGGTTGGCCTGGGCGTCCTGCGCCGCGGTTGGTTCAACCTCGACCTGGGCTGGAGCTTCGTCCTGATCGCCAGCGGCGCCGTCACGCTGTTCACCGCGATTTAGGCGATGGCGAAGTCGACCTCGACGCTGACCTGCACGTCCATCTGACCGACCGGGACCTGGGTCACCGGCGCGGCGCTGGAGGCGGCGTAGCCGGCAGGAGGCCGGCTCGAGGTCGACAGGTCGCTGATGGCGATGACCGGGCCGACCCGCACCCCGGCGGCCGAGGCCATGGCCTGGGCGCGCGACCGCGCGTCGGCGATGGCCAGGGAGCGCGCCTCCGCCTCCGCCGACTTCGGGTCGGCGAGACCGAAGCTCACACCGATGTTGGTCGCGCCGCCCTCCTGCACGATGGCGTCGAGCGCCTTGCCCACCGTGTCGACGTTGTGCCACTTGATGTTCAGCTGCTCGCTCGCGCGGTAGCCGCCGATCGACTGGCCGGACGGGTCGTAAACGGGCCCGACCCAGTAGCTCGACGTGCTCAGGTCGCTGTCCGAAGCGCCCAGCGACTTGATGCGGGCGATGAGCTTTGATGCCTTCGAGGCGAGGTCGCTCTGCGCGCCGGCCGCGGTGCTCTGCTGCGACTGGACGCCGGCGCCGACGAGCGCGAGGTCTGGCTTTCGGGAAACGGTGGCGTCGCCGCTGGTCCGGATGCCGACCTCCACCGTCGTGGATGATGTCGTGGCCCCGCTGACTAGCAGCGTGGGCGGCCGGTTCGAGGCGACGACGATGGCCGCGACCGCGAGCGCGGCGACCAGGACGAAGCCGCTGGAGATGGCGATGACGCGGAGCGATGAGGACATTGAGGGAACCTCCTTTGCCACCAAAACGACGCTTGCCGGGCCGCCGTAACGTGGCGATGTCGGCTGCGGACCGGCTGACCTCCGGTCGTGTGTTCCTCGTGATCGTGCTCTGGCCGGTCGCGGTGGCTGGTGCCGGCGTGCTGGTGGGCCTTGGATTGATCGCGGCCGGGCTGACGGACGTCCTCGATGGCCATGTCGCCCGGCGGACAGGACAGCAGTCGGCGCGCGGCGCGCGCCTGGACGCGGTCGCGGACATCGCGCTGATGCTCTCGGCGGCGGCGTGGCTGGAGCTCTTGCACCCTGAGATCGCGGCGGAGAGCTGGCCGATCATGGCCGCGACCGGGGTGCTCTACGGCCCGTCGCTGCTCGCCGGGGGCGTCGATTCGCGGCAGCTGTCTGGAAAGGTCGCCGGCGGGCTGCTCTACGTGTTTGCGCTGTTCACGCTGCTGACCGGGTTGTACGAGGCGCTGTTGCTCGACGCCGCGCTGCTCGCCCTGGCCGTGTCTTCCCTCGAGACGATCTTCAAAGCCGCGACGACCATCCACGCCAGGGCCAGGGACAGCAGGACCCGCTCCCACGCGCCCCAGGCGTTGAAGGGCGTGAGCAGGAGCACGGCGCCGCTAGCAAGCATCGTCACTTCCCCCACTCCGAGCGCGACCGACACCCGCCCGTAGCTCCTCGCGAAAGGCGCGGCGGTGAGGCCCAGCACAGCGACGCCGACCGCGATCCGGTGCCCGGCCGTGGCGGCCGGCGAGGCCGGGTCGAGGTGGATGAGCGCAGCGAGTAGGAAACCGAAAGCCGCCACCAAGAGCGCGACGCCTCGCCCGGTCGCGGCGGCAAGCGCGAAGGCCGCAACGGCCATGAAGCCGATCGCCACGTCGACACCGGGCGCGGGGAGGCGACTCACCGTCCGAGTCATCGGGTCGTAGCCCGGCGTCGTCGCGCCGGCGATGACCACGATCGTCACCGCGACCACCATCGAGAGCAGTGCGACAAGCGCTAGAGCTCGGGCCACGACGGCGGATCGTAGCCCACGTTCGGCACGCTGCCGGTGCGCCAGTAGATGCCCCGCTTGCGCTGCATCAGCTCTTCGTCGATGAGGTAGCGGCGCAAGGCGGCGAAGTCGGGATGGCGGCGGGTGATGATCTGGTTAACCTCAGACTCGCCGTAGAGGCGACCGGGCTGGAAGTCCTCGGCAAGCCAGCGCAGCACCGCGAGGCGTTTCTTGCGCTGGACAGGGATGCTCGTCAATCGCCCGGCACCGTCGAGGAAGTTCTCTAGTACCCGCTGGTCCCCCATCGCCAGATTCGAACTTAGCAGCCGTTACGTCGCGCATCCGCAGCTGCCATCGCCGCGACGTTGAAGGCAGCCCAGGAAAAGCTGTATGTCCTATCGCCATCGCAGGCGGCGCGGGTGACCTGATCACGCAAAGCCGGGTCGAGATACGCCCGCGAGTCGAGAAGGGCAGGTGTGGCGTCGCTCGAGAGCTCCGCAAGGTATCCGGTGTCGATCTTGTGCGCGGTTTGCGCATGGCTCGTGTTCAGTGCAACGACCATGGCCTCCGGGCTGCCGATGTTCAGGCCGAGCAGGACTGCGAGCGCGGTGACGATGGTCGCGCCGACGAACCAGCGGCGCGAGCGCCACACGCCGAGAAAATCGAGCGCGAGGAGAACAAAGACGGCAGCCACCCAGACAGCGAAGACGTGGCTGTACAGCCGGAGCATCGTGAAGCCATACGCCTCCTCGTACAGGCCGAGGCGGCGAAACGCGACGACGTCGATCATCAAGGTCAGCGCGATGGCGCCAAGCGCGAGGGCGATGAAGCCTAGCCTCGCTCCGCCCTGGCTGACCTTGCCGGCGCGACCGAACATGACCAGGAGCGCAAGCGTGATGCCGGCGACCCACAGAAGCTGGAAAAAGCCGGAGCGGGCGTAGTCGGCGTACGTCACGCCGGCGGAACGCAGCGCGTCGGCGGCACCTCCGGTCGCGGCCATCACCTGGGCTGCGGCGAAGGCCAGGAACACCGCGTCGAGGACGGCGAGCACAACCAACGTCTCGGTCGCACCGAGGCGCCGGGGCGGGCCGTCGATCCGTTCCAGCGGTGCCGAGGCGGCGATGCGCAACAGGCCGGCCACCGATAGGGCCCCGACCAGGACGAAGAACAGATCCAGAAGAAGCTTGCCCAGCTCGATGTTGAGACGGAAGAACGAAGCGAAAACCGGGTCGGCCGAGGCCAGCAGGCCGGCGATAAGCGCCGCGATCGGAAGGGCGAGCAGCACGCCGCGCAGGTAGGGTGCGGCCGACCTCAGTCGCCCTCGCGCTCTGAGCGCCGGAGTTGCGATGAAGCCAGCGCCGGCCGCGAGCTGCAGGCAGGAGTGGAAGAAGCGTGCGGCGAGCTCCGTGGCACCGAGGTCGAACACCGAGCCGCGCACCGCGAACGAGGTGGCGAGGCCGAGCAGCATCAACGCTGCGACGAGGTCGGGCCACACCAACCAGGGGCTGGCCCGCAGGCTGAACCAGAGCGCAAAGAGCGCGGCGGCGCCCACGAGCAATCTGGACTCGGTTCGCCGGAGCCTGCCGAGGGTGACGGCCATCACGCCGCCGACAACGAAGGTAAGC
>Ga0070698_100004731_pt1 | contig 14948 bp, 17 predicted proteins | sample KBSK1502metaG_FD_65477 | JGI IMG/M metagenome (GOLD analysis project Ga0070698, IMG submission 65477) | Corn, switchgrass and miscanthus rhizosphere microbial communities from Kellogg Biological Station, Michigan, USA - KBS K1-50-2 metaG | ecosystem: Host-associated > Plants > Roots >...
TCGGCGTTCCCCATTCGGCCGGCGCTCGATGATACCGCGCTTGACAGGCCCCCGCCCGCGCCGCATCATCGGCCGCGCGGTGCCTCGACCAACCCCTCACCCTGCCCTCTCCCTCGAGGGGAGAGGGGGAATATGGAGACTACCGTGAAAGCCGCCGTCCTTTACAAGGCCAACACCCCGCTCGAAGTCGTCGATCTCGTCCAGGAAGGGCCGAAAGCCGGGGAGGCCCGGGTCAAGGTCAAGGCCGCGGGCATCTGCCACAGCGACTGGCACATCATGAACGGCGACTGGACGCCGCCCTTGCCCATGGTGCTGGGCCACGAGGCGGCGGGCGTCGTCGAGGAGGTGGGCGTCGGCGTCACCAACGTGAAGCCGGGCGACCACATCATCTTCTCGTTCCGGCCGCAGTGCGGCCACTGCCTCTACTGCTCGATGGGGCGCTCGATCCTGTGCGACGGCCACGCCTCCCCGCGCTGGGGCATGCTCGACGGGACGTTCCGGCTGAAGCGGGGCGGGCAGGATATCTTCCAGATGGCGCGCATCGGCACCTTCTCCGAGCAGGTGGTGTGCCCGGCCGAGATGCTGGTGCCGATCCGCAAGGAGATGCCGTGGCCGCAGGCCGCCCTCATGGGCTGCTGCGTGCCCACCGGCGTGGGCGCGGTCACCCGCTGCGCGGAGGTGGAGGCGGGCGCCTCGGTGCTGGTGGTGGGCTGCGGCGGCGTGGGCCTCAACGTGGTGCAGGGCGCACGCCTGGCCGGAGCCTCGATCATCGCGGCGGCGGACCTGCTCGACAGCAAGCTGCAGTACGCGAAGGAATTCGGTGCCACCCACACCTTCAACGCCAAGGCCGAGAACGTGGTGGACCGGGTCCGCGAGCTCACCCAGGGGCGCGGAGTCGACTACGCTTTCGACGCGATCGGCGGCGAGGCGACCACGCTCCAGATCATCGACGCGATCCGGCCCGGCGGCACCGCGGTGATCGTGGGCATGGCCGCGCTCAACGTGCGCGCGCCGATCACGCCCTACAACATGGCGCTACAGGAGAAGGCGATCAAGGGCACGATGTACGGCTCGGTCCGCCCCAACGTCGACTTCCCGAAGCTCGTCGATCTCTACCTCGCCGGCCGGCTCAAGATCGACGAGCTGGTGAGCCGCACCTACTCGCTCGATCAGATCAACGAGGGCTTCACCGCGCTGCGCACCGGGCAGGTCGCCCGCGGCGTGGTCGTGTTCAACTGAGCGCCGGTCTCACTCTCCTCCGGCTGCTGCTGCGGTCCCTGGGGCGGCTCACCACTCGCCGCCCCAGCGGACCGATCGCGCCGCCGGTACCCCTCGAGACGGTCCTGGCCGGCGACGACTCACCGCTCGCCCTCGCCCGTCTGCTCTGCGGCCGCGACGCGCCGGCACGCGAGGCGGCCCTGTCCCGCTACTTCCAGCACCGCGGCATCGCGATCTCCTGTCACCGCTTCGCGCGGCCGGAGGGCGCAGGCGACACCTACGCGGTCGACCTGGGCGAAGGGACGCGGACGCTCGTGCTGTGCGCCCACCACGACGCGGTCCCGGGCAGCCCGGGCGCCAACGACAACGCGGCCGCGGTGGGCATCCTGCTGCATCTCATCCCGCGGCTGCCGCCGCGCATCCCGCCCGGCTGGCGGGTGCGCCTGCTCTTCACCGCCGCGGAGGAGATCGACTACCTGGGCGCGCGCGCCTACGTGGAGGACACCCCGCTCGAGGGGATCGCGGGAGTGCTGAGCCTCGAGCTGTGCGGCATCGGGGACGCGGTCGCGCTCTGGGACGTGGGCGCTCCCACCCCGTTCCTCGACGCGGTCACTGGGGCGCTCCAGGCGGCCGGCCTGGCCCGCGACGTGGGCCACCACGTGGTGGGCCGCATCCCGGTCTTCGGCAGCGACCACCGCGCGTTCGCGGCCGCGGGAGTGCCCGCCTACGGCTTCACCATGGTGCCGGTCGCCCACGCGGATGCGCTGCGGCGCTTCGTGCTGAGCCCGGTGCGCTCGATCTTCCGCAGCCTGATCCACCGGCCGCCGCCGTTTCACACCTACCATACCGGCGGCGACGCGCTCGAGACGCTCGAGCCCGCCGCGCTCGACCGCGCGGCCGCCGCGCTCACCGCGATCGTCGCGGGCCTGCCCCGGTAGGGCCGTGGCCTAGCCGGCGAGCCACCGCGCGAGCGGCTTCACGATCTGCACGTCGCGCCCCTTCGCGCGGCGGCGGACGTAGGCGCTCCCGCAGAGCGCGTCGAGGATCCCCGCTCCGAGCGCTCCGCCCAGGTGGGGCCGGCGCTCCGTCCAGTCCAGGCATGCGGTGGCGAAGCGGCGCCGGGCCGCGCGCGCCGTCTCCACGTCGACCCCGCGCCGGGTGAGCGCGCGGACTCCCCCTTCGGTGACCTCGAAGGCGGGCCGTCCCTTCCCGCCCGGGCTGAGCCAGCCCCGCGAGCGCATCGCCGCGAGCAGCTCCACTCCTGCGACCCCGGCGAGGTGGTCGTAACAGGTGCGCGCGCGCCGGAGCGGCGTGTCCCGGCGCCGCTCGCGGCCGGCCTGGCGCGACGGCCGCGGCACCGCCGCGGGCCCGGCGGCGTAGAGCGCGTCCAGGAGCGGCTTCACGCGCGCGGCGTCGGCGCGGTAGGCGCGGTGTCGGCCCATCGCGACCCGAGTGACCAGCCCGGCCGCGAGGAGCCGGGCCAGGTGCGTGGAGACCCGGGGCTGGGCGAGATCGAGGCGGGTCGCGAGGTCGCTGACCGTCGCCTCGCCCTCCAGGAGGGCGGCCAGGATGGCCAGGCGCCACGGCTCCCCGATGGCCCCCGCCACCCGCGCCACGTCTTGCGTCGCCCGCTTCACGCCGGTAGTATACCTGCACTCACATATCTCGATATGAAGATATATACGAGGCGCCCATGACCATCGCCCCGCCCCCGGATCCGATCGCGGCGGTCACCCACCCCGATCCCTACCCGTACTATCGCGACCTGGTGGCCCGCGCCCCGATGCACCGGGACGAGGCGCTCGGCTTGTGGGTCGCCGCGAGCGCCGACGCGGTGACCGCGGCGTTGGCCAGCCGGCTGGGACGGGTGCGCCCGGCCGCGGAGCCGGTGCACGCCGCGCTGGCAGGCTCACCCGCGGCCGACATCTTCGGCCGGCTCGTGCGGATGACCGACGGCCCCGGGCAGGTGGCCATGAAGCGGGCGGTGTCGGCCACGCTCTCCTCCGGGCTCGCCGCGCGCGCCCTCGAGCCGGCCGAGCGCTGGGCCCGACGCCTCGCCGCGGAGATCGACGCCCGGTCGAGCCTCGCCCGGCTCGACGAGTTCACGTTCGCGCTCTCGGCCCACGTCCTCGGCCACCTGCTCGGCGTGCCCGAGGAGGCGCTGCCGTCGGCCGCGCGGTGGGTCGCCGGTTACACCGCCGGGGTCGCGCCCGGGGCCGACGCGGCGCAGGTCACGCAGGCTCAGGCCGCGGCCGGGCGCCTGATCGAGATGGTCGGCGCGCTCTCGACCGATAGGGGACCGCACGCGCCGGCGAGTCTGAGCGCGATGCTACAGCGCGAGGCGAGTCGCGCCGAATGTCCGGACGCGGCGGCAGTCGTCGCGAACGCCATCGGCTTCATGACGCAGGCCCACGAGGCGACCGCGGGCCTCGTCGGCAACACGCTGCTGGCGCTGGCCGCGCGCCCGGAGCTGCGGGCGCAGGTCGAGGGCGCGCCGGCCCGGCTGCGCGAGGTGATCCGGGAGGTGCTCCGCCACGATCCACCCGTGCACAACACCCGCCGCTTCATCGCGGCGGACGGGGCGATCGCGGGGGAGCGCGTGGCGGCGGGCGACACGGTGCTGGTGGTGCTGGCCGCGGCCAACCACGACACGGCAGCCAACCCGCACCCGGAGCGTTTCGACGTGGCGAGGGCGAACCGGCAGACGTTCACGTTCGGTGACGCGATCCACGCCTGCCCCGGGGAGCAGCTCGCGATCGCGATCGCGGAGGCGGGCGTCGGGCAGCTCCTCGCCCGCGGCGTGCCCGTCGGCGCCCTGCGCGGGGCGGCGCACTACCGTCCGTCCGGGGCCACGCGCGTCCCGCTCTTCGGGAGCGCCGGGTGAGCTAGCGCAGCACCGCGAGCTTCTTGCGCTCGATCAGGTCGAAGTCGATCTGGGCGCCCAGGCCCGGCGCGGTGGGGGCCCGCACCATGCCGTGCGAGTCGACCTCGATGTCGGCGATCAGGCCGTACTTCTGTGCGTCGGCGGGCAGCAGCACCTCGAAGAACTCGCAGTTCCGGATGGCCATCGCCACGTGCAGGTTGGCCACGTTGTTCAGCGAGTTGCCCCCGTGGTGGATCTCGAAGTTCATGTGGAAGCCCTCGGCCAGGTGCGCCGCCTTCACCAGCGGCGAGATGCCGCCCTTGACCGCGACGTCCCCGCGCAGGAAGTCGGTGGCGCGCGCCACCAGCCACGGCGCGTAGGCGGTGAAGCCGCCCGGCGAGTACTCGGTGGCCAGGATCGGGATCGAGAGGTGCTGCTTGAGCTTGACGTAGTTGTACAGATCGTCGTCGGCCAGCGGATCCTCGTACCAGTAGTAGCCGAGCCGCTCGACCGCGCGGCCGACCCGGATTGCGGTCGGGTAGTCGTAGGCCCAGGTGGAGTCGAGCATGAGCGTGAAGGCGTCGCCCACCATGCCCCGGACCGCCTCGCAGATCTCGATGTCCACGCGGGGATCGGTCGGCGGGTGGATCTTGTACGCGGTCCAGCCCGAGGCCTTGAAGCGCGCCGCCTCCTCCGCGTAGGCCTGCTTGGACTGGAGCACCGCGGAGCTGGCGTAGGCGGGCAGACGATCCCGGTAGGTGCCGAGCAGGCGGTGGATCGGCAGCCCCGCGACCTTGCCCGCAATGTCCCACAGGGCCACGTCCACCGCGCCGATGGCGCGCCAGGTGGTGTGACGGTTGCGGGACAGCAGGGCCTGATAGAGGCGCTCGCGCTCGAGCGGGTCCTGGTCCATCACGAGGGGCTTGAGCGCGCTCATCAGCGACTCGGCGTCGAACTGGGCGCCGCGGCTCGCCGAGCCCAGGAAGGCGTGGCCCTCGACGCCGTCGTCGGTGCGGAGGGCGAGGAGACCGAGCTGGCTCTGGCCGCCGAACTTTCCGGTGTGCCGGCCGTAGGTCGTGGCCGGGATGTTTTCCCACGTGAACAGGGTGAGGGTGACGTCGGTGATCTTCACGAGGTTCCTTCCCGCCCGCGGGCCGGGCTGTCGACGTTGCCCCGAGGGTACACCGATTTGCGCGCGCGGATTCTGCTAGATTCGGGCCCGTGAAGCCGAGCGCGCGTCCTGCCCCGACGCCGCCGCGGGACGGCGTCGTCCGTCTCTTCCGTGACCGCGGCGGCCGCAACGGCAAGACGGTCACCGTGATCCGCGGGCTGCCCGAGCGCGGGCCCGCCCTCGAGGCCCGCGCCGCCGAGATGAAGTGGCTCTGCGGCGCGGGCGGCACCCTCAAGGACGGGGTGGTCGAGATCCAGGGCGACCATCGCGAGCGTCTCGCCGAGCACCTCCGGGCGCTCGGCTACACCGTGAAGCTCGCCGGCGGCTAGTCCACCTCGGTGAGCCGCAGGACCTCCGGGCGACCATCCATGAACTCGCCCATCTTTCGCCCGAGCGCCTTGAAGTAGTCGGTGCCGCGGTGCGCCTCCACCGCGGCCTTGTCCGCGTAGCGCTCCATGAACACGTAGGTCAGCGGCGCCTCCGCGCGGTGGAGGGCGTAGAGCCGGCAGCCCGGCTCGCTCGCATTGACCTTGGCGACCAGTTCCTTGGCCACGGCCTCGAACTGCTGCTCCATCCCCGGCTTCACCTTGATCGTCGCGACGATGCCCAGCATCGGGAGCCTCCGCGTGGGCCGCCCGCCCGGGCGCCCACTGTTCGTGGGTTGACAACCTCCGACTACGGAAGACCAAAAATTGGTAGCGATCGGGCTCTGATCCGGGCCGCTCGATACCCACTACAACCAGTAAAATAAGCTACTTGCAGCCAGTGTCACGCCTGGAACGCCTCTTGCTCCTTGGGCCGGGCATGAGAACTCCAGATCGCGTACACGGGACCCGGGAAGCCGCAGCCAGGCAGCACATCAACGATCCGCACCCTCCCGAGGTCCGACGCCGCCGCGGCCGGCCCAAGGGTAGCACCGGGATCAGCCGCCGACATCCCGACTCGCTCCTGGCCGCGGAGATCGCCAAGTCACCGCTCGCTACGGTGTACGCGAGCGCGGACGGCGAGCTCTATCATTCGGTCTGCAAGACCCAGCTCGAGTTCCAGGGCCGGCGCGCCCAGCTGGAGTTCGACTTCTACTGCCTGCGCTGCATGGAGCACGTCGCGCTGCCGCAGTTCGCGCTGAGCCGCATTCGCGTCGATCTGCCGCGCCCGACCGACCTCACGCTCCCGGACTGGGCCACCAGCATCGTCGCGTACCAGTAGGGCAGCGCGTCCCGCCCTCTCCGTAGCCCGCTCGCGCCCGACCAGCCCGTCCCCCGTCGAGGCGGTCCGAGCGACGTAGCGCGACCTCTCTCGGGTTTCCGCCCGAGGCCGCGTCATGTCCGCCGAGGCTCGCAGCGGGCCTCTCCATTGTCAAGACCGGCGCCCCCGTGCCAGCATGCGCCGGTGCTCATCGAGGATCCCGACGACCCGCGGGTCGCCGACTATCGCGCGGCGGCCCGCGATGGCGCCCGCGGCCTGTTTCTGTGCGAGGGCCGGCTGCTGGTGGGCCGGCTCCTGCGCGGCTCGCGCTTCCGGGTCCGCTCGGTGCTCGCCACCGCGCGGGTGCTCGAGGATCTGCGCGACGAGCTCGGGCTCACGCCGCCGCCGGTCTTCGTGGCCTCGACCGCGATGATCCGCTCCATCTTCGGCTTCAAGTTCCATCGAGGGTGCCTGGCCCTCGGAGAGCGCCCGGAGCGGCCCGACGCCCCGGAGTCGGTCATCGGGCCGGCCGGGACGCGGATGCTGGTCGGCCTCGACGAGGTGTCCGACCCCGACAACGTGGGCGCGATCTTCCGCAACGCGGCTGCGTTCGGGGTGGCGGCCGTCCTGCTCTCCGAGGGCTGCGCCGACCCGCTCTACCGCAAGACCATCCGCGTCTCGATGGGTGGGACCCTGTCGACCCCGTTCGCGCGCACCGACTGGGGCGCGACGCTGGCCGCCCTCCGGACCGGCGGCTACACCCTGGTCGCCCTCACCCCCGACCGGGAGGCGGAGCCCATCGCCGCGGCGGCGGCGCGCCTGCCGTCCGGGCGCGTCGCGCTGCTCGTGGGCGCGGAGGGCAACGGGCTCGGCGCGCGCTCGCGCGAGGCCGCCGATCTCCGCGTGCGCATCCCGATGGCGCCCGGCGTGGACTCGCTGAACGTGGCCACCGCGTGCGGCATCGCGCTCCACCGCCTGGCCGGGAGCGGTATCATGGGCGGCGGCGTCTCATGATCCGCATCGGCACCTCCGGCTACAACTACCCCGAGTGGCGGGGCACCTTCTATCCGGAGAAGTTCCCCACCGGGAAGATGCTCCCCTACTACGCGGAGCGGTTCAGCACCGTCGAGATCAACTACACGTTCTACCGCATGCCCAACGCTAAGACGGTGGCGGGCTGGGTCGCGGAGACGCCGGATCACTTCTCTTTCACGCTCAAGGCCCCGCAGCGGATCACCCACCTCGCGCGGCTGCGGAACATCGGCGATCCCCTGCGCTACTTCCTCGACACCGCGGCGGGCCTCGGTCCGAAGCTCGGGACCGTGCTCTTCCAGCTCCCGCCCAACTTCAAGAAGGACCTGGACCGGCTCGGGGGCCTCCTCGACCTGATCCCCGGCGGGCTGCGGTGCGCCTTCGAGTTCCGCCACGAGAGCTGGCTCGACCCCGCGGTCTACGACCGCCTGCGCGCGGCCAACGCGGCCCTCTGCGTGGCCGACACCGAGGACGCGACGACGCCGATCGAGACCACCGCCGACTGGGGCTACCTGCGTCTTCGCGATCAGGGCTACACCGAGGCGGATCTGGCGGAGTGGGCCGACAAGATCGTCGCGCTCGGCCCCACGTGGCGCGACGTCTTCGTCTACTTCAAGCACGAGGAGGCCGGGACCGGCCCCGCGTTCGCCCGCCAGCTGGAGGCGCTCCTGCCTCGCTGACCGCTCCCGCCGTCGCCACCCGGGCTTGGATGCGCTCGATGGCCGCGACCATGTCGATCCCCTCCTCCAGCACCGGGCGCAGCGGATCGGCCATCCGCTCGAAGCGCGCCGCGATGGTGGCGAGGTTGAAGCGCGCGGGATCGAGCCGCGGCGTCACCTCGCCCCACTCGAGCGGGCAGGAGGCGGGGGCGCCGGGCAGCGGCCGCAGCGAGAACGGCGCCACGATCGTCTGCCCGTGGCCGTTCTGCCCGAAGTCGATGTAGACCTTGCCGCCGCGGGCCCGGAGCGGCCGCGCCACCGTGGAGATGTCGGGTAGCGCCTCGACCCCCAGCATCGCGAGGAGACGCGCGAAGGTGCGGGTCTGCTCGTAGGTATAGCGCGCGCCCAGCGGCAGCAGGATGTGCAGGCCGGTGGCGCCCGACGTCTTCACGTAGCTCGGCAGGGCGAGCCCGTCCAGGATGCCGCGCAGCGCGAGGGCCACCCGCACCACGTCGGTGAACGGGGCGCCCTTCGGATCGAGGTCGAGCACGAGCCAGTCCGGCCGCTCGAGCGAGGGCACCCGCGAAGCCCAGCAGTGGATCGGGATCGACGCGCTGTTGGCCACGTAGCGGAGCATCTCCACGTCATCCACCACCAGGTACGCGATGTCGCGCTCGGTGTCCTTCGAGTAGATGCGCTCGGTACGCACCCACGGCGGCGCGAACTCGGGCGCGTCCTTCTGGAAGAAGGACTTGCCGGCGATCCCGTCGGGGAAGCGGGTCAGCACCAGCGGCCGGTCGCGCAGGTAGGGCAGCATGAGGGGCGCGACGCGCTCGTAGTACTCGATCAGGTCGGCCTTGGTGTAGCCCTCCGCGGGCCAGAAGACCTTGCGCGGGTTGGTGACCTTGAGCCGCGGCGCCGGCTCGGGCGCGGCGGCCGGCACGGAAGCCGCGTCGACCGCGGGACCGCTCGGCTCGGCCGCCTCGACCGGCGCCATCTCCTGCGGCGCCTCGCGCCGGCACTCCTCCGCCTTCCGGTCCTCGCGCAGGCCGACGAAGGTCGGGTGGCGGAGCCCGTCGTCCTCGGTCCAGTCGGTGAAGCGCACCTCGCACACGAGTCGCGGCTCGACCCAGTGGTGTCCGCGCCCGGTGGGCACCGGCCCCGCCTCGAAAGGGGGCGTCGCACGGGCGATCGGGCGGAGCCGCTCCCAGATCGCGGCGAGATCGGCCTGGTCGAACCCGGTACCCACCTTCGAGACGTAGACGAGGCGCGGCGCCGCGGCCGGTCCGTCGTAGAGACCGAGGTGCAGCGCCCCGAAGTGCCCGCGCGAGCCCTGCGGATCGGTGTAGCCGCCGATCACGAACTCCTGCCGCTTCTGGCACTTGATCTTGATCCAGTCGCGGGTGCGCCCGCCCGGGTACGCCCCGCGCGCCTTCTTGGCCACGATGCCCTCGAGGCGCTGCGCGGAAGCGGCCTCGAAGAACGCGTCGCCCTCCCCGACCACGTGGTCGCCGTAGCGCACCGGCCCCAGCGGGGGCACGAGGAGCCGCAGGCACTCCTTGCGCTCGACGAGGGGACGGCGGCGCAGGTCGCGATCGTCGAGCATGAGGCAGTCGAAGAAGACGCCGACCGCGGGCCGCTGCTGCGCGGCCATCGCGATCTCGCGCGGGTCGGTGAGGGCCATGCGCGGCTGCAGGCGCTGGAAGCTCGGCCGCCCCGCGTCGTCGAGCGCCACGATCTCCCCGTCGATGACGAAGCGGTCGAGGGCGAGCGCGCGCAGCGCGCGCACCACCTCCGGGTAGCGCGAGGTCGTGTCCTGGCCGCTCCGCCCGTAGAGGGTCACCCGCTCGCCCCGGCGCTCCGCTAGCACCCGCACCCCGTCGTACTTGATCTCGAAGAGCCACGCCGGATCCGAGAAGGGCCGCTCCGCGAGGGTGGCCAGGGTGAAGGCCTGGGTCCTCGCGTCCACCTCGCCGCGCGGCGCGCCCAGTGCGTCGAGGCGCGCGCGCACCGCGGCGAGGCGGGCGGGACGATCGGCCATCTCCTCGACGGTGAGCCCGGAGAGCACCGACTGCGGGTAGCGCTCGATCAGCTCGACGCCGCCGGGTGGCAGCGCGGCGCCGTCCGCCTTCTTGAGCAGGAGCCAGTCGCGGTCCTTGCCGGACATGCGGGCGAGGGTCCAGCGCCCCCGCATCTTGTGCCCGAAGATCTCCACCTCGAGCTTGCCGCGCGCGAGCTGCTCGAGCGGATCCTGCGGCTTGCTCGAGCGGTACCAGCCGTAGTCCCACACGATGACCGAGCCCGCCCCGTAGTTGCCCGACGGGATGACGCCCTCGAAGTCCCCGTACTCGATGGGGTGGTCCTCGACGTGGACCGCGAGCCGCTTCTCCTCCGCGTGGCCCGACGGCCCCTTGGGCACCGCCCAGCTCTTTAGCACCCCGTCCATCTCGAGGCGCAGGTCGTAGTGCAGCCGCCGCGCCGCGTGCTTCTGCACCACGAAGAGCCGGCCGCCCGACGGCGGACGCCCGCCGAAGGGCTCGGGGGTGCGATCCGGATCGCGCTTCTTGCGGTAGGCCTCGAGCGGCGGCGGCCGCTCGCCGCCGAGCGAATCCGGCACAATCCCTCGCCCCTTCGCGGGGGGCTTACCCCTATCCGGTGCGGTCTCCATCGGAGACTTGGAGCATAGCGGCCCGGGTGGTACTGTGCAAAGTCTCACGGCCATGGCACCCCATTCCATCGGCTCCGGCACCATCTCCTTCGGGCTGGTTTCCATCCCGGTGAAGCTCTACACCGCGGCATCGAGCGGAGGCGTCAGCTTCAACCTGCTCCACGCCAAGTGTGGCAGCCGGATCAAGCAGCAGACCTTCTGCCCGGTGTGCAACGAGGTGATCGAGCGCGGCGCGCTCGTGAAGGGCTACGAGTTTCAGAAGGAGCAGTACGTCCGGTTCACCGACGAGGAGCTGAAGTCGCTCGAGGGCGAGGCGTCGAAGGTCATCGACATCGCCGAGTTCGTGCCGCTCCCCACCGTGGACCCGATCTACTTCGAGAAGACGTACTACCTCGGCCCCGACAAGGGCGGCGAGAAGCCCTACCGGCTCCTTGCCGACGCGATGGCCAAGAGCGGGCGGGTCGCCCTCGCCACCTTCGTGATGCGCGGCAAGGAGAGCCTCGTCCTCGTGCGGCCCGCCCAGGATGGGCTGATGCTGCACACGATGTACTTCGCCGACGAGGTGCGCGACTTCGGCGAGATCGAGAAGGGCAAGTCGGTAAAGCTCCGCGACGGCGAGCTCGAGCTGGCCGAGCGGCTGATCGGGGAGCTGTCGCACGACGAGTTCAAGCCCGAGCAGTACCAGGACGAGTACCGCAACCGGGTCCTCGAGGTGGTGAACTCCAAGGTGGAGGGCAAGGAGATCACCGCGGCCGCGCCGGAGACCCAGCGCGCGCAGGTGATCGACCTGATGGACGCCCTCAAGCAGAGCCTCGCCAAGCGCGCCGGCGCCGACGAGCGCCCCGCCGCGGGCGCCGCCGCTGGCAAGAAGCCCCCCGCCAAAGCGCCCAAGCGCGCCGCCGCATCCGACAAGGACAGGAAGGCGCAAGCCGGCCGGAAATGACCGCCTTCTCCACCCACGAGGTGGCGAAGATCCTCCGCCTGCCGGACTCGAAGATCCGCTCCTGCGCGCGCGCCGCGCTGCTCTCTCCCACCCGCGGGCCCAGCGGCCGACTCCGCTGGTCGTTCCAGGACCTGCTCCTGCTCAAGACCACCCGCGGCCTCCTCGAGGCCCGCGTACCCCCCCGCCGCATTCGCCAGATGGTGGCATCGCTGCGGCGACAGCTGCCCGGCGATCAGGCGCTCTCGAGCGTGAGCGTCTACGCCGACGGCCGGCGAGTGGTCGCGTGGGACGGCACCGCGCGCTGGCAGCCGGACTCCGGCCAGTTCCTCTTCAGCTTCGACGCGCCCTCGGTGGCCACGAACCAGCCCGCGCCATCCCCCCCGGCCACGCCCGCGCCGGCCCGAACCACGGCGCCAGTCGCGGCCACCCGGACCGCGGCCGAATGGTTCGATCTGGCCTGTGAGCTCGAGCCCGCCTCCCCCGACGAGGCGCGTCACGCCTACGAGCAGGCCCTGGCCCTCGATGCGGGCCTGGCGGACGCGCACATCAACCTGGGGCGCCTGCTCCACGCCGGCGGTGAGGCCGCCCGGGCGGAGACGCACTACCGCGCGGCCATTCAGCACGCTCCGGAAGATGCCATCGCGCACTTCAACCTGGCCGGGCTGCTCGAGGAGACCGGCCGCGCGAGCGACGCGATCGCGTCGTACCAGCAGGCCCTCGCCGCCGATCCCGCCTTCGCCGACGCCCACTACAACCTGGGCTTGCTGCTCGATGCGCTGGGTCGCCGTCCCGCGGCGATGACCCATCTCCGCGCCGCCCGCCGGCTCTACGCCCGCCGCTCCGCCTGACCCGCCGGGCCCAACGCCCGGATTGTCCGATCCGGGTGACACCCGGCGTCAGATCCAGGGTCACGAAAGGCCATCCCGGCTTGTTATTTCAGCCAGTTAGAGGCCTGGCAACTCCATTGCACTGTCTCCTGGTCATTGATCCGCACTCATACGACGAGGAGACCGCAATGAGGACACTCATCGGATGGACGGTCGGCGCCGCGTGCGCGACCGTGATCGTGACCGGCGTCTCCGCTCCCGCGCCCGCGCAGGAGACGAAGAACGACCGGCAGGAGATCCGGCAGGACTCCCGCGAGATCCGCGGCGATCGCAAGGAAGTCGGCCGGGACACGCAGGAGGTCCGGGGCGACCGCAAGGACCTCGAGGCGTCCCGTCAGCGGCTACGCGACGCCTACAAGTCCGGCGACGCCGCGGCGATCAAGGCGGCCCGCGAGAACTACCAGAAGAATCGCAGCTCGCTCCGCGGCGATCTGAAGGAGCGGCGACAGGACGCCCGCGACCTGCGCCAGGACAAGCAGGAGCGGCGACAGGACGTGAAGGATCTCCACGAGGATCAGGTCCAGGCCCGCGCGCGTCAGACCAAGTAACGGGCGCCGGGAACCGTCACGCACGGGGGAGCGGCCCATCGGGCCCTCCCCCGTCTTCGTTTCGAGCTAGATCAGATCGGCGGGATGGCGCTCGTGCCAGTCGGTCCGCGCCTGATACGCGCGCGCCGCGGCCAGCACGGTGGACTCCTCCCACGCCCGCCCCATGAACTGCAGGCTGGTCGGCAGCCCGCGCGGGCCGAATCCGTTCGGCACCGCGACCGCGGGCAGCCCGGCGCCGTTGCCGACCGCCCCCATCACGTCGCGCGCGGTGCCGCGGATCGCGCTGCGCACCTCGCCGTCGAGCCGGGCCGCCTCGCCGGCCCGCCCCGGCGCCACCAGCGCGTCGAGCGGGGCGAGCACCCGATCCGCCTCGCGCGCCATGACCCCCCGGAGCCGAAGCGCCTTCACGTAGTCCTTGGCCAGGATCGCGTCGCGCGCGTAGGCGGTGTAGTGGTCCTCCGGCGCGGTCAGCCCGCGGATGGCCCCGCTCTCGATCATGTCCTCGAAAGCGCTGGCCGCCTCCGCGAACAGGATCGTGCGGGTGATGTCGTCGTAGGGCAGGTCGGGCAGCACGACCTCCTCCACCGTACCGATCTGCCGCAGCACCGCGAGCGAGCGCTCGAAATTCTCGCGCACCGCCTCCTCCGCGCCCTCGGTGACCCCGCGCAGCGCCCCGAAGCGGAAGGGCCGGCCGGGCGCCGCCGCCTCATGTCGGAACGGGCGGTCGACCGTGGTCGGGTCGGCCGGATCCCGGCCGGCGATCGCCTCGAGCACGAGCCCGCAATCGTCCGCGGTGAGCGCGAGCGGGCCCAGCTTGTCGAGCGTCCAGCAGAGGGCCATCGCGCCGTGACGGCTCACCCGGCCGTAGGTCGGCCGCAGCCCGGCGACGCCGCAGTTGCCGGCGGGCGACAGGATCGAGCCCCACGTCTCGGAGCCGATCGCGAAGGGCACGAGGCCCGCCGCGACCGCGGAGCCCGAGCCGCTCGAGGAGCCGCCGCTCCACGCGTCGAGGCTCCACGGGTTGACGCCGGGGCCGGTGAAGGCCGCGTTCGGCTGGCGATAGCCCATGCCGCCGGCCAGCTCCACCATCGCGAGCTTGGCGCAGAGCACCGCCCCCGCCGCCTCGAGCTTGACGATCGCGGTGGCGTCGAAGTCGAACACGCGATCCTTGAACGGCGCCGCGCCCCACGTGGTGGGGATGCCGCCCGAGGTGGCGAGCAGGTCCTTGGCCCCGTAGGGGATCCCGTGGAGCGGCCCGCGGTAGCGGCCGGCCGCGATCTCGGCCTCCGCGCGGCGGGCCTGCTCGAGCGCGCGGGCCCGCGTGACCGTGACCACCGCGTTGTAGCGCGGGCCCAGGCGCTCCAGGCGCTCGAGGAAGGTCTCGGCCAGGGTCACCGGGGAGAGCCGGCGCGCGCGGATCACCTCGCCGAGCCGGCGCACCGAGGCGAAGACCACCTGCTCGGCCATCAGGGCTCCGCCCGGTAGGCCGCGAAGGCCTGGCCCGGCTCCTCGCCGTTGCCGAGGCGCACTGCGCGGAGGGCGTGCGCGGCCTGGACGATGCCCTCGATGGCGGTGCGCACCCCGGCCAGCTCGTCGGGGCTCAGCCGGCTCCCATAGCGCTCGCGCACCAGCGCGAGCATGGTCTCCACCTCCCGGCGAATCGCCTCGGGCGCGCGGATCGTCTCGGGCTCGCTCATCGCGCGGGCATTCTAGCGGAGGCGCGGGTCGAGCGCATCCCGGAGCCCGTCGCCCAGCAGGTTGAAGCCGAGCACCG
>Ga0070698_100004733_pt1 | contig 14948 bp, 11 predicted proteins | sample KBSK1502metaG_FD_65477 | JGI IMG/M metagenome (GOLD analysis project Ga0070698, IMG submission 65477) | Corn, switchgrass and miscanthus rhizosphere microbial communities from Kellogg Biological Station, Michigan, USA - KBS K1-50-2 metaG | ecosystem: Host-associated > Plants > Roots >...
TGTGTGAGATCATATTTTTCTTCCACATCAGCAAACTTTGGTCCCAATAATCCTTTCGTACCGTACTGGCTGGGTGCAATGCCTTCTGTGCGGACCATGGCGGGGTAGCTTAGTTTTGCATTTTCTTCCTTTGAAACATTTATCAGCTCAACCAGGAAACTCCAGTTTTTATTAAAGTCATAATTATAAATAAACTTCTGACCAGGGTTTTTTATTTCGCTACCGACAGTTGTATCCTTCATTATTAAGGGTGGGGCTTTATAATCTTTTTCATACAATTCCAATGATACTTCCCTGCCTCTTTGCCAATGATCATTGCTGCGGAAGAAAGTAGCCTTATGCTTATTATCAAACTCATAAGCCCTGAGTATTGCTTCATGTAACTCAAAAAAAGATTGAGTGTGTCTGATAGCTACATCACGATAGACACTATCGTCGTCTTCAAAATAGATCCTGAACTTTAATATTGCCATGAGCCAAAAATACGATTTATGATTTAAGTGCCGATAACTATCAGAAAGGAGTTAGGTTTTTACCGGTTTAATATTTAATTCAGAAGCTTTTGCCATCATGAATTCATAAGCATCATCATAATTATTCGGGATCACACCATCAAGTATTGCATCTTTTATTGCGTCTTTGATGATGCCGACAGGTTTCGAAGGTCTTAATCCAAAAATTTCCATGATCATTTCTCCATTAATAGGCGGCTGCCAGCTGCGAATATGATCCTTTACCTCTACTTCTTCACAGCGTTTTCTAACCATGTGAAAATTTTCCATATACTTCTTCACCTTCAATTTATTCTTTGAAGTAATGTCAGCTTCGCAAAGCAGCATCAATGCATCAAAATCCCCGCCAGCATCAAACAAGAGCCTGCGGATAGCAGAGTCTGTAATATTTTCTTTTGTTAAACTTATCGGACGCAGATGCAATTCAACCAATTTGCGTACAAACTTCATTTTTTCATTTAGTGGTAACTTCAGTTTGGTAAAAATTTTCGGCACCATTCTTCCGCCAACCGCTTCATGTCCATGAAATGTCCAGCCATGACCCTCTTCAAATTTTTTTGTGACAGGTTTTGCAATATCATGTAATACTGCAGCCCAGCGTATCCATGTATCATTGGTTTTCTCTGCAACATTGTCCAGCACTTTCAATGTATGATAAAAATTATCCTTATGACCGATACCATCTTTGTATTCAGCGCCGGCAAGATCAACCATCTGCGGAAAAATAATATGCAATAGTCCGGATTGATACAAAAGATCAAAACCAATAGAAGGCTTTGGGCTATCAATAATTTTTACGATTTCATCTGTAATTCTTTCCTGTGAAACAATTGAAATACGATCTGCATCATCCTTGATCGCCTGGAAAGTTTTTTCTTCAATGGTAAATCCCAATTGCGAAGCAAAACGAATGGCACGCATCATACGTAGTGGATCATCACTGAATGTTTGCAAGGGATCAAGCGGCGTACGAATAATTCCTTTTTCAATATCATTGATCCCATCAAATGGATCAATAAGTTTTCCATAGTCTTTTTCATTTAAACTTATTGCCAGGGCATTGATAGTAAAGTCACGGCGATCCTGGTCGTCTTTCAAAGTACCTGAAATAATCTCTGGTTTACGTGAATGATAACGATAACTTTCTTTGCGGGCACCAACGAATTCGATATCAAAGTCGTCAACCTTAATATGTGCTGTACCAAAATTCTTGAAATAGCTAAACTTTGGCTCGGGCTTGAAGCGTTTTGCAACTGCTTTGGCCAACTCAATCCCATCTCCTACACAAACAATGTCTGCATCTTTTGTCGGACGATCAATAATTTTATCCCTTACAAAGCCACCGATCAAATAGGTTTCCGCACCCAACTCTGCAGCAGCGTGGGCAATCTTTTTTAGAATGAATAATTCTTTTTCTGTGCATTTGATATCCATAGACTCCGGCAAAGATAATTGATGTATTGGCTATGGACGAAGAACGGTCACATTGCCATTATTCCATTTAATAAGTGAAGATGGTTCGGAAATTCTTTCATCATCCTGGCGATACAGAACAATATGATCAACGCCATTTTTTATTTCATCGCTTATCTCCCTAAATATTTTTGGTGTAGGCATTCCTGAAATATTTGCAGAAGTCGAAACGATCGGCTTTCCAGATCTTTTAATTAAATGACGACAAAATTCATCTTTACATATCCGGATGGCAATAGAGCCATCTTTAGCAATAAGATTATCAGCAAACCCTAAAGCTCCCTCATAAATTACTGTTGTTGGCTTTGTTGTTTTATCTAAATAATCAAACAATGAAAGATCGGGAGCTGCTACATATTGCATAATATCTCTTTCGTCGGCTACCAAAACGATCATTGATTTTTCATCGCTACGTTCTTTTAATTTATAAATTTTTGCAACAGCATTTTCATTTGTTGCCTCGCAGCCAATACCCCAAATCGTATCCGTTGGATAAAGGATCAGTCCTCCTCCTTTCAATACTACCAAACATTTTTCTATATCCTTTTCGAAACTCATAGATAAAAATTAATATAAAACCACGGAGGCACAAGGATCACAAAGTTACACAGAGGGCACTCCGTGTTTCTCGGTGTACTCCGTGATTCTGTGGTTTAAAAAACTAAACTTTTAAACTTTCATAAATCTTCATTACTTCAGTTGCACATTTTTTCTGTGTAAAATTCTGCGCATGCTGCCAGCCTTTTTCTTTCATTGTTTCAGCAAATGATTTATCAGTAAGTGTCTTTTTCATTCCATCAGCAATTTCTTCAGCGCTATTTGGATTTACATACCAGGCACCCCCGCCTCCTGCTTCAGGCAGACTGGAGACGTTTGAAGTGATCACCGGCAAGCGACTCGATAATGCTTCCAGCACTGGAATCCCAAAACCTTCAAAAAAAGATGGATAGATCATTGCAGTTGCCATTTGATAAATGGCCGGAAAATCTTCCGCCCGTAAAAATGAGGAAGCAACTTTTGCCAAAGAGTTTTCAGACAAAAAGATTATTTGATCATCTAACCCATTTTGTTTACTAAAATCCTTTACACTCTGCATATATTTAGTACCCTCGCCTATAACAACAAGTGGAATTTTGAAATCATTACGTAAAAGATAAAGCGCCTTACAAATGCCCATAAGGTTTTTTCGTTCAATGATGGAACCCACATACAAAAAATAGTGATCAGGCAAAGAATATTTTTCTTTTACCTGTTGTTTTGTTTTTTCACTTACTGATTTTGCAAATGCAGGGTTACAACTTTGGTAACAAACAGTTATCTTTTCTTCCGGAGTTTTATAAAACTCCATGATATCTCTTTTCGTTTGTTCGCTAATGGCAATTACTTTATCTGCATGATCGCAGGCGTACTTGAATTTTCTTTTATAGATCTCTACATCGATCTTTGAATACTGTTCCGGATACCGTTCAAAAATTATATCATGAATAGTTACCACTGACTTTATACCGCTTTTATGTATGTCAAGAGGGATCTCATTGCTGAGCCCATGATAAATATCAATATCCAGTTTTTCAAGATCGTCTATCACCCATGCACTTCTCCAAACAGATGATAAAGTTTTATGCAACAGCTTTGTCGGCAGCACTTCATGAATGTTCTTTCCATTTAATTGAAATACCTCAGATGGTTTTGGGTTGAAAAGAAAATACTCATGCTGCGGAAAATATTCAGCCAGCGAATGGATAAGCGTCCGGCTATAATGTCCCAGCCCTGTACCGTTGTGATATGCCCTTTTTGCATCGAAGCCAATATTCATTGAATGCTGATTTGCTGATTTGCAAATTTGCTAATAAAAATCTGAAAGTAACTAAATCAATCTGAATAGAAATACCGAAGGATGAACGGAGCGTCGCAACTGAAGATCAACCGGAGTTACTAAAGTTGACATCATAATCATATTTATTTTCTACCCGATAGGAATGATTGTATTTTTAGAAACAAATCAACATTATGAAACGAAGAGATTTTATTACAACCAGCACGATCGCCACTGCAGGACTTGGCTCTGTATTAGCAGCCTCCTGCAACTCAACTGATAAACCATTAAAGGTTGAAGAAGTATCTGCCGAAACTATTCCCGACTTTGAATTGAACGAAGAAAGTATCACATCGTTGCAGGAAAAAATGGCTTCGGGTAAATACAGCTCGGAACAAATAACCAAATTATATCTTGACCACATTGAGGCAATTGACCTGCCTACCGGACAGGCAGGTAAAAAAGGGCCGACGCTGAATGCAGTGATCGAAATAAATCCGGATGCAATGAGTATTGCCAAGGCGATGGATGATGAACGAAAGGCGGGTAAAACAAGAGGGCCGCTGCATGGTATTCCTGTTTTAATAAAAGATAATATTGATACGGCAGATAAAATGCAGACAACTGCAGGATCATTGGCACTGGAAGGACATATTGCCGCTAATGATTCTTTTGTTGCAAAAAAATTAAGAGAAGCAGGTGCAGTTATTATTGGCAAAACAAATTTGAGTGAATGGGCCAATTTCCGTTCATCTCATTCGAGTTCAGGATGGAGCAGTCGCGGGGGACAAACAAAATGTCCTTATATACTCGATCATAATCCATGTGGTTCAAGTTCAGGTTCGGGTGTGGCGGTTGCAGCTAATCTTTGTACAGTTGCTGTTGGTACGGAAACTGATGGCTCTGTTACTTGTCCTGCATCTGTAAATGGTATTGTTGGTCTTAAGCCTACTGTTGGCTTAGTGAGTCGTTCGGGTATTATTCCTATTTCTTCCACACAGGATACCGCAGGGCCAATGGGAAGAACAGTAAAAGATGTAGCGATACTTTTGGGTGCAATGACTGGCATGGATGCTACAGATGCAATAACAAAAGAAAGTGATGGAAAAACTTATCCTGATTATACAAAGTTTTTGGATACGAATGGATTGAAAGGAAAACGAATTGGTATTGATAAAAAACCGCAGGGAGATAACCAATACATGCATGCATTAATAAAAAAAGCGGTTGAGTTGCTGAAACAACAAGGCGCTGAGATAATAGAGATCGAATATTTTGATAAGATCAGTAAGTTGGGTGATGCCGAGTTTGAAGTAATGAAATATGAATTTAAAGACGGGCTGAATAAATACCTGGCAACTGCTAATGCAAAAGTGAAAACTTTAAAAGAGGTGATTGATTTTAATAAAGCAAATGAGGATAAGGCAATGCCATATTTCAAACAGGAAACTCTTGAGGCATCTGATAAAATGGATGACTTGAAAAGCAAAGGGTATAAAGAAGCCTTGCAAAAAAGTCATGCCAGTTCGAAACAGATCATTGATGATGTGATCAAACAAAATAAATTGGATGCGATCTGCGGTCTTACTATGGGACCGGCATGCAGCATTGATACGATCTATGGTGATCGCTGGGGGGACGTTTTTCTTACACAGCCTGCTGCTGCTTCGGGTTATCCGCATATTTCTGTACCGGGTGGTATGGTATATGATCTGCCTGTTGGTATTTCATTTTTTGGCCCGGCTTACAGTGAAAATGTTTTACTAACCATTGCGTATGCATATGAACAGGCTTCGAAGAACAGAGTGCCGCCAAAGTTTAAAAAGGCGTTCTTGTCGTAGATAATCAGTTATATCAAATGAAAATAAAAGCAATCATAACGGGCGCATCAGGTATGGTAGGTGAAGGCGTGTTATATGAATGTTTACAGCATGATGATGTAGAAGAAATATTGGTTGTGGGCAGAAGAAGTTGCGGCTACACTCATCCAAAACTGAAAGAGATCGTTCATGCTGATATGTATAATCTTTCATCAATTGAAGATCAACTGGAAGATTATAATGCCTGTTTCTTTTGTTTGGGTACAAGTTCAGTTGGTAAGAAAGAACCCGAATTTTATAAAATCACTTATGAGCTGACAATGCATTTTGCAACAACATTAAGCAAATTAAATCCGGATATGACTTTTTGTTACATCTCGGGCCGGGGTACAAGCGAGCATGGAAAACTAATGTGGCAAAAAGTAAAGGGCAAAACGGAAACCGATCTGACAAAACTTCCTTTTAAACAGGTTTATAATTTTCGACCAGGTATTATTAAATCGATAAAAGGATTAAAGCACACTCTCCCGCTTTATAAATGGCTTAGCTGGATGTTACCAATCATTAATACTGTTGCTCCTCAAAGTATTGTTACGTTAAAGCAAATCGGTGATGCAATGATCAATGCATCTTTAAAAGGATATGAGAAAAAAACCGTTGATGTAAAAGATATCATTTCACTTTCGAAAAAATAGAAATCATTTTAACATAAGCTGAATCCATTACTGATTTTTATACCCCTGTGAAACCCCACTGGTATTGATGTAATCATTTTTAAGGCAGTCGATGATTTTGGTTGGAGTTTCACTTTTAACCAAATAGAGCCTTTGTTCAGTTATTCTTGTACCAGTATAAATAAATTCAATTTTATTGAAAGTAAGATCGGTTTCATTAAGATAAGTGGCAGCATCTACCGGGTTTCCGCTGGCATCAAAATACCTGATGTAGCTTATGCGTCCTTTATCATCATAATTGAATTTAATAGAACAAAAATTATTAACGAGACTTTTTTCCATCGTAATACCGGAATTACTATTAAGGTATTTTCGTTCAATCAACCTCGCATTGGAGCCATAAATATTGACTACTCTTGAATATCCCGAACTGCTTACAAAAAGTTTCCCATTATCATCATAATATGCATACTCTATTTCCTGGCCATCATCATTGTATTTTGTAATCTCTTCATGATAACCATTCCACCTCGCCATTTTGGTTGTACTATTCTGCCAGTAAGATTCAGAAACTTCCCGGCCCTGTTCATCATACTTATATTTTATCATATAAACCTGGTCACTGGGATCTTTCACTGTGTTGTTACTATTATCATAATAAGCCTGTTGTATCAGGCGGCCCTTGTCATCCCGTACATATATATATTTATGAATACCATCCCTGTTACTGACTGGATTACCATATCTATCATAGTACGATTCAGAAATTTGCATATCAAGCGGGTCATACGTGAATGAAATAGAATGGTAACCTGAGTGATTATTAATTGGCTGTTCATTTTCATCAAAGTAGGATCGCTTTATTTCATTACCGCGATCATCATACTCATATTTTAGGACAGCAATGCCATCACCTGCTTCAGAGGCGCTGGTAGTTTTAAAACTTTCATTCAAACGGACTGATTTGCTTAATAACCCATTTTTATATTCTGACGCAGAGCCAGCCACCCCATAGGAATTAGCTGCAGGCTCATCATTTATACCTAAAGTAATATTGCGGGTCAGCCGGTCATAGTTATCATATTCATTTTTCGCTTTAAATCGTCCAAACCGGTTAGTGATTGGTTCCTGGTCAATTCCGTAATATGCGGAAGACAAAAGATTACATCTTTCGTCATATTCATAAATGATCTTATGATAGTCTGCACTTTGTGAAATAACAGGCTTGCCTGATTCGTTATAATAGCTCGTCTCATTTACTAATGAATAACGGTTTTTATCAGTATATCTTTTATACCGTATAATCGCAACGCCATCGCTGTAGGGATGAATTTTATTATTAAAATCCAGGTATGTTACTTCGGTCAACAAGCCGTTTTTATAAACATATTTTGCCGCTTTGCAAGGCAAAAAGCTGTTTTTTCCTGAGCTTTTTCTTGTTACTATAAACTGATCAGGGCCAACAAGAGTGAATTTATTTATTTCATAGGTGTCACCCCAACGATCTGTACGGGCCAGTTGGTTTATTTTACCATTAGCAAACCGAATCGTTACCATGCCTGTTTGCACACCCGCAGTATTATAACTGTATACTTTGGAGGTTTGTCCATCTATTTTTACAATTTTATAATAAGTTCGTTGTTTTGTGTTTTCTAATTTTACCAGCCCAAAAACACCCGACGAACTATAATTCCAATCCTTAAAAAAAGCCTCCTTATTTGTGGCGGGTGCCTGTGCAGTGGCAATTTGAATTACTGAAAAAAACACAAAAGACAGGTAAAATACTTTTTTCATAGTTTGATTTTTAAAGGCATAGAATATAAACGGCCTTGCAATTCGAATATTTTGCTACATGGAAAAATTATCAGATTAAAATATAGACCCTGGAATACCTCAGCCAGGCATTAATAAATTATCATTCATATTCACTAATCTTTATTTTCGCAATAAATATAAATAAATGAAAGAACTGATCCTTGAAGCATGGGACAATCGTGAATTATTAAAAGATTCAAAATACAGTGATACAGTACGTGCCGTAATTGAAGAATTAGATAAGGGAATACTTCGTGTGGCATCACCGGCAAGCAATGAATGGGTGGTAAATGAATGGGTGAAACAGGCAATACTGATGTATTTCAGTATTCAGCAAATGCAGACATGGGAAATAGCGCCATTTGAATTTTATGATAAGATGTTGCTGAAAAAAAATTATGCAGCCCTTGGCGTTCGTGCAGTGCCGCATGCAGTAGCCCGTTATGGTGCATACCTTGCAAAGAATGTTGTATTGATGCCTTCCTATGTAAACATCGGAGCTTATGTTGATGAAGGAACAATGGTGGATACATGGGCAACGGTTGGAAGCTGTGCACAGATCGGAAAAGGAGTTCATTTAAGTGGTGGTGTTGGCATTGGTGGTGTGTTGGAACCTTTGCAAGCTTCACCAGTGATCATTGAAGATGGTTGTTTTATTGGCAGTCGTTGTATTGTTGTAGAAGGTGTGATAGTAGAAAAAGAAGCAGTGCTTGGAGCAAATGTTGTATTGACTCAATCAACAAAAATTATAGATGTAAGCGGTAACGAACCAAAAGAAATGAAAGGCCGTGTGCCTGCAAGAAGTGTGGTGATACCAGGAAGCTATACAAAAAAATTCCCTGCCGGTGAGTTTGGTGTTGGTTGTGCATTGATCATCGGTCAACGAAAACCAAGCACTGATCTGAAAACAAGTTTGAATGATGCGTTAAGAGATTTTAATGTGAGTGTATAGAAATCTGCTTATATTTTTTTTCTTTCGCTGATCACCAATGACCATTTTTCCAACTGCTGTAATAATTCATCAAGATTAATTGGCTTGCTGATATAATCATCCATACCTGCCTGCAGGCAAGCATCACGATCGCCTTGCAAAACATTTGCAGTCATGGCTACAATAACCGGTTGAATACTTCCTTTGCTCCGAATCATCCTGGTTGCTTCCAGTCCATCCATTTCCGGCATTTGAACATCCATCAGGATCAGGTCACATTCGCCGGACATTTCTAATGCCTCTCTCCCATTATTGGCAAGTTTGGGTTGATAACCATGTTTAGTCAGGATCTTTATTGCTATTTTTTGATTCACCAGGTTATCTTCAGCAATAAGTATTTCTAACGGGTATTTTTTTGAAAAACCATTTTCCATTTCCTGCGGTTTGTTTTTCTTTTCATTACCAGGTTGTGTAAATAATGCCAGCATAGTATCTCTGAAAACATGTTGTCTTAAAGGTTTTGTAAGTATGGTTGAAAATAATTCTTGCTCTTGTTTATAAGACTCAAGCCCAACGGGGTTCATTAATACAAGTTGCAAATCCGGGTATAATTTTTTTACAGTTCTTGCAAACTGAAGACCATCCATATGTGGCATGCTTAAATCTGTAAGTAGTACATCAAAGTTTTTATTATTGGCTAATATTTCAAGAGCCTGAATTCCTGAATCAGCTGCGGCTGTATTTATTTTCCAGGCTTTTAGTTGCTTGATAATAATGTTGCGGACAAGAGTATTATCATCAACCACCAGGATATGTTTGCCTTCAAGAATTTTTAAATTACCAGGCTGTATGCTGCTGGGCAATGTTGAGATCGTGCCAGAATCAAAAGGAACAGTGAAAGTGAAAACACTGCCAGATCCGGGATTGCTTTTTAATTCAATTTTTCCTCCCATCAGCTCTGCATGTTTGCGACAAATAACCAAGCCCTGGCCTGATCTTTTATTATCATTATCAAAACCCCTGGATGGTTTTGCATAAAACAATTGTTTCATTTGTTCCTCTGAAATGCCAATGCCGCTATCTTCAATTTTAAAACTCAAAACAAACTTATTATTGTCTTTGCTCAAGGATTGAACATGAATAAGCACATGTCCATGTTGGGTAAACTTGATCGCATTCTCTACCAGGTTCATTACTATTTCCCTCAGGCGTTTATTATCTCCTGATAGTTGAAGAGGAACATTATCTTCTATATCACTTATCAATTCAATTCCTGCTTTTGTGGCCCTGTTTGCAAACATTTTTACTACTTCTTCCACCGTATCACGCATATCGAAATCAATATTCTGTAATTTTTTATCCTTACGGTCAAGTTTGGAATAATCAAGTATATCATTAACCAGTATTTCATTAACAGTGGCTAACAAGTTTTGGCCGGAGTTTTTTATTATATCAATATAGCCTTTCTGCTCATTTGTCAATGTTGTATCTGACATCAGCATACTCATTCCTAATACGCCATTCATCGGGGTACGTATTTCATGATTGAGCGCAGTCAGTAGATCTTGCTTTGCTTGTCTTAATTGCCCGATCTCTTTTGTTATCTTATCTTCTCTAAAAAGCGAACGATCCAATTGCTTCTGCAATAATTCAACCTGTGTCTCCAATTTCCCGACAGAGTCATCAGAAGCTTTCATTCTTGCATTATAAAAATCATACATAATATAGAAAACAATAACAACTACACCTCCCATGAACCACCATGTTGAAAAATACAGCAATACAGTTAAAATAATAAAGCCTATAAAAAAAATAACATAAAACTTTTTCATAATTACTTTCGCGTTTTGAAACTTTATACCGGCATATCAATCCTCAATTTCTTCCATTTGCATTTCGGCTTTTTCAAGCTTTTCCAATACATCTATATCTTTAAGAAAAGGATTCCAATAAAAGATCAGCCTGTCTATGGGTTTCCAAAGTATTACCCAACTAAAAACATCAAGGCTGTTACTAAGACCAGTATGAATGGTGTTTTCCTTACCCTTCAGCAGCAAGGGCAGCACCCCATGGCTTATCGTCACCACTGCAAGGCTTACTAAAAGAAGCCTGAAAGCCCTCCGCTTGAAATTTTCAAAATTGGTGGTCATCATTGTTTTTGATTCTGAAAAATGGCGGCGAATTGCATACATCAAAGGCTCCGCATATTCCATATCCTGCTCGTTTCTATAACTGATCTTGAAATAAAACTTAGAATTACGTTTTGCAAAACGGACGCTGTTCAAAATGTATTGTTCAAATTCAGCGCTTAATTGTCGTTTATAGAGTGGGGCATTATCTTGTGGGTTATAATAGCCGCTGAGAATATCACGGTCAAGTGACAGAAGAATATTTATCCTGCTTGATAATGATTTTCTCATAGGGTGGACTGTAAAGGAAACTGGATAGCCTGCAAATTTATTATAATGACTATTGATATTAAAACGTAGTAATGATTAAATATTGGAGGATGTGGTTGTTTTTTGTAGCTATAAGTATAAACAACTAAAAAAGATATATAATTACTGCTATTTCAAAATATAAGTAGGCCCTGCTGTTTGGTATAAAGACTAATCATTTTCTACTTTCGTTCAAGTTATACAAAATCCATTATTGTGGCCAAATGGTAATGTGCATGCTTTTAACGAACCAAAAAGCACAGTAGTCATTTCGGGTCACTTTATAAATCACCACCTATGGAAAGTTCCATCGAACAGATCTTACTCGATAAAGCATTAGCACAGGAAAAATATCAAATCGCTTCCAATATTCTCCATGATATTGGCAATGCAGTTATTGGCTTATCTTCTTATGTAACACGGGTGAAACGATCACTGGAACACGACAATTCAGAAAACTTACAGAATCTCGCAGGCTTTTTCAAATCGCAGCATGAGGCAATGGCAACAGCTATTGGAACATCAAAAGCCGATGCGATCATTAAATTAGTAAGTGGAATAGCACAAACACAAAAAGCCAATCAGCAGGATATAAATAATTCGAGTTTAGAGTTGCAAAAGATTATTACTCATATCCAGGAAATGCTCAATATTCAGCGTCAATATATAAGTGGTTCTGATGCTATAGAAAAAAAGGAGATCTCTTTAAAACCGCTTATCGATGATTGCATATCTATGTTGCTTGCTTCTTTTAGAAAAAGAGGTATTCATATTTCAATAAATGTGGCGGAAAATCTTCCGTCATTTAATGGAGATCGTACCAAGCTGATGCAGGTAATACTCAATGTTCTTAAAAATAGTATCGAAGCAATAGATGTTTATACCATGGACAAATCTGTTTCGCTTACCGCAACAGCAAATTGCACTTCATTACTGTTAAAAATACATGACAATGGAAAAGGATTCGATGAAGAAATCGGGAAAAAAATATTTACCCGGGGATTCACTACAAAAAAAACCGGTACGGGGCTCGGTCTTGAGCATTGCAGAGCGATACTCGCAGCTCATGATGGCAGCATTGATATTACAAGCGAAGGCCCGGGCAAAGGAGCTCTTACAACAATAAAATTCACCATATAAAACCGAACCTTATAAAATTTTAAAATCTACCACTATGAGAGAAGTTATAAATGCCACCGTGTTAGTAATTGATGACGAAGAACTGGTACGAAATGATATTGAAGAAATATTAAGCCCCCGAAAAAACAATTTGGAAATTGATAGTGTTGGGCTGGCTGCCAGTATTTTGTTTGATACACCAATGCCTGCATCCGGCGGGAAAAAAAGATTCAGTCACATCCCCAATTTTAAAGTGCATAAAGCTTCCAACGGAATGGAAGGGCTTGAAATGGTAAAAAAATCAATAGCAGCAGGCACTCCCTATGCAGTTATTTTTTTAGATATGCGTATGCCTGGTTGGGATGGAATGGAAACGGCGGAACAGATCAGGAAATATGATAATAAGGCAGAGATCATTTTTGTAACTGCATTCAGCGACAATTCCATTGATGATATTGTTGCAAGAGCCGGACAGAATGTAGGTTTTCATTGCAAGCCATATGCGTCAGAAGAAATAACTCAACTGGCCACAAAAGCTGTAACAGATTATAATAAGCTGCGCAATCTTGAACAACTGATAGAAACAATATCTTCCATTACCATCAATGAACAACATCTTAATTCTTTACTGCGTAATATTTTCGATCAATTAGTCACCTATGTTGAAACCGATATGGCATTGATGGGAAAACTGCAGGATAACTCTGAATATGAAAAACTATTTTCAATTGGTTCAGTCGATGAAAAAATAAACCTGGTGGATTTAATTTCCCGTGTAAGAGCTGCACAGATAGCTGACGGCACGGTAGAACAATTGGAAGATGTAGTAGTTGCAAGACTAAATAACTATTCAATTTTTGCTGTTCTGAAAGATCATGAACAACTTAAAACTGAAAAATTATACCTGTTAAAGTTGTTTGTACTCAATGCCGCCAAAGCAATAAATAATGCAGAACTGCAGGAAAAGTTATTGCAAAAGGAAAAACTGTCAGCTGTAGGCAATGCTGTAAGCATGATGATGCATGATCTTCGTTCGCCAATTAAAAACATCAAAACACTTACGGATATGATGCGACAGGAGTGTCCCGAAAACGAATGGCTGGATATGATAGATGAATGTGGTGTGCAGGCTTCAGAAATACTTGAAGACTTTCTTGATTTTATTAAAGAAACGCCTGCAAAAAAATTACCAGTTGATTTATGCAAAGTAATTGAAGACGGTATCAAACTGACCGAACAGGGAAATACAAACGAGCAAGTGGCTATTCATAGAAATATTACCAGCAACATAACCGTACTAGGCGATGAAAGCAAGCTTAAAAGGTGTATCATGAACCTTGTCAATAATGCAATGGAAATATTGATTGAACATAAAATAATTAATCCCCGAATTGATATACTTGCAGAGGTAGGCAAATCAAAGAAGCATGTAGTGATTACTGTAAGAGATAATGGATTGGGTATCCCGAACGAAATCATTAAAACACTTTTTGATCCTTTCGTTACTAAAAAGAAAGCTAACGGTACCGGGCTGGGGCTTGCAATTGTAAAACAATACATCATTGCACACGGAGGTGAAATAAATGTTGCAAACGATAAGGGAGCTGTCTTTACCATCACCTTACCAATGCATCAATAATGTCTTTATGAAAACGATCCGTTATCATATTTTTTTTCTCCTGCAAATTGTTTGTTTTTCTGTCATCAGCCAGGAACAGCAAATACGTTTTGATCACGTGGGAACGGACCACGGTCTTTCACAAAGCAATGTGATATGCATTTTACAGGATAGCCGTGGTTTTATGTGGTTTGGAACCCGCGACGGGTTGAATAAATATGACGGGTATAAGTTTACGGTTTATAAAAATGATGTCCGTGATCCGCATAGTATCGGAAACAATTATATCCGTTCTATTACAGAAAGCCGGGATGGTAGTATCTGGGTAGCAACATCAGGAGGCTTGTGCATGTTTGACCGTTTTAAGAACCGGTTTGTCAATTTTAAAAATGATCCCAAAAACCACTACAGTATCTCAAATGATTTTGTACTAAGAGTAATAGAAGATGACCTGGGAAATATATGGGCAGGCACAGAAAACGGTTTGAACATGCTCGATAGAAAGACCAGTAAATTCACCCGGTATTCACATAAAAAAGATGATACTACAAGCCTTGCTGGTGTACAGGTAAAAAATATCTTTGAAGATAGAGATCAAGTATTGTGGATCTGCACAGCGGAAGGAGGACTTCATCGCTTTAATACCGCAACTAAAACCTTTACACGTTTTCAGCATAATGAAAAAAATAATAGATCCATCAGCAGTAATAATGTAAATACAATGTTTGAAGA
>Ga0070698_100004734_pt1 | contig 14947 bp, 21 predicted proteins | sample KBSK1502metaG_FD_65477 | JGI IMG/M metagenome (GOLD analysis project Ga0070698, IMG submission 65477) | Corn, switchgrass and miscanthus rhizosphere microbial communities from Kellogg Biological Station, Michigan, USA - KBS K1-50-2 metaG | ecosystem: Host-associated > Plants > Roots >...
CGGGGCGAGATTTACCGTGATCCGATCGATCGGAAACTCGAGGCCCACGTTGCGGATCGCGGCCCGGACGCGGTCGCGGCTCTCCCGCACGGTGGAATCCGGAAGCCCAACCGTGGTGAAGGTAGATCCTATTTACCCTGACACGTGGTAGAGTACCCGTCACCATGACCCCTACGACGCATCATCCACCGCCCGGTACGCGCTTCCTGAGCTACGTTCGGTTCAGTAGTAAACCTCAAGAGCGCGGCCAGTCCGTCGAGCGACAAGTGGCGCTTGCCCGTCAGTACGCCGAGGACTACAAGCTCCGGCTCGATACCAGCACGCACATGGACCTCGGCGTCAGTGCGTTCCGGCAGAAGAATCTCCAAGCCGGTTCCGCGCTCCACGCGCTCGTGGCAGCGGTCGAGTCGGGGAAGATCCAGAAGGGCAGCGTGATCGGGTTCGAGTCCCTGGACCGCTGGTCGCGCTCGGCTCCGCTGGACGCGCTCAACAGCTTGCAGCGCGTACTGCGTAAGGGTGTCGGGATCGTCACGCTCGGTGACCGCCGCTACTGGACCATGGACGCGCTCAAGGACTTGAACGGGCTGCTCTCGGCCGTCCTAACGATGAGCCGGAGTCACGAGGAGTCGGCCGTCAAGAGCGACCGGCTCAAAGCGGCGTGGGCCTCGAAGCGGAAGAACGCGACGCCTAACAAGCTCCACACGCGCATGTCACCCGGTTGGCTCTCGTGGGACGGCAAGGCATGGGTGGTAGACCGGAAGCGGGCCGCAGTCGTGGTCAAGGTGTTCACCCTCGCCAGGGAAGGCTACGGTTTGGTCAGCATCAGTAACCGCATGAACAGGGAGAAGGTCGCCCCACCCACTCGGCGCGGCACGTCGTGGCATCCGTCTACGGTGGCAAAGATCCTCGCCTCGCCGTCGGTGATCGGGACGCTGCAAGTCGGCCATCGCGTGACCACAGACTCCGGGCAGGTTCGCCGGGTGATCGACTCGGAGGTCGAGGCGTACTATCCGGCCATCCTGCCGAATCGCCTGTGGTTGGCTACGCGCTCCTCCGCTCGTCCCCGCCCGCCCACCGGAGCCGCACGAGAGGGACGAGTGGTGAACCTGCTCACGTCGGTGGCGATCTGCGGCCGGGACCGAGCGCCCATGCACTACGTGTTCAAAGGTGACGGCCGGCAGGGCGGCGCGTACCTGATCTGCTCGAAGGCGCGACGGGGGTTGTGCAAGGCATCTCGCGGCTGGCGCTACCCCGAGCTCGAGACGGTGGTGGTCGCCCTGGTGTCGAAGCTCGTGAAGTGGGAGACGCTGGTTCCACGCCAGCAGGTACAGCATACGTCCGCGCTCGCGAAAGCGGAGGAAGCCTTGGCCTCGGTGCTGGTCGAGCAGGAGTCGAACGCGCTCCGCTTGAAGCGCATCACCGACGCCGTGGAAGCCGGAGCCAAGGTCACACCGCTGCTCGACCGCATGATGGCGCTTCAGGAGCAGCGGGTGTCACTGGACAAGCAAGCGGAGGACTTGCGCGGGTCTGTGGAGAGCGAGCGAGAACGGGTGAGGAACCTGCGGGCCGACGTGCGGGAGTCGCGTGCGGTGTTCGCGGATTGGACGTCCGGTAAGCTGAAGGCTGATCCAGAGGTCCGACACCGGCTCGCGGTGGTGTTGCGGAAGATGCTCGCGGCGGTGGTGCTGACCACGACAAAAAACGGCCGAGGTCCTTCTCATGAACCGCGCCGGATAGAACTGCGCTGGCGCGATCCACAGGAAGAACCCGTGACCTTTGTGGTGTCTGCTGACCTCCTCGAAGCTCAGGACGCGAGCGACGGGGAAGTCGTGGTGAAGCTCTAGGCGTCGTCTGTTATCTTGCTGGCCTTCCAGCTATCACCAAGCTAGGCTATTGCTCCTCCCGCGACCGTTGCGGGTTATGGCCGGGTTTTTGTTCTTGGTGCCGGACCATCGCTTGCGTGGATTCAGCCTCGGACTGGAACCGCTCTCGATACGGACACCTGCCGCACGTGACGAGCCAAGTTATCATGGGATCTCCCTTCTCAACAGCTACTGGTTGCCACTCGCTCGGTAGTATGACGCTGAGAATGCTGTCACTAGCGAGTCTAGTACTTTGAGGGTACTCGCCCTCGCCTCGTTAGGTCCCCAGAAGCGACCAGAGCGAGTCCAGACTGTCACTTGTCTTGACTGCTTTGTTTCAAGAATGGTCGCTAGTCGGAAGAGCGACAAGTCTGCAACCCCAAAGAGCACCTGCGCGTGCGCGAATGATAGGTCGTACACCTGGACATTCAAAACAAGTTGGTTTGCACAGGTTGTTGAGACGGACAGCTTGGGCGCTTTGGACCTCAGAGCCACTAAGAGAGCGTCCCCCACCTCGCGTTCGCTGATGGCCTCCATTCGGGGGGCTAGTGCGTTCGGATCACGGGGTGTGGCGTCTGTGGCGACGCTAGCCTTGATCCCGACGCATCGTAGATCATCCAGGTCCTGTGCTATCCTGCGCAGCCACCGGCTCCGAGAGGACCGAGACAAGGCATAGACCGAGCAAGACACCGCGCGTTTTCGTGTCCACTTGTGGATCGGCCTCCTCTTCAAAGTCTGTAGGTCAGGTTAACCTATCAACGACGGAATGTCTTAGGACGGCTCCCGCCCCACCGCTCTCGATCCACAGATTGCCGACTCGACGCAGCACGCGAGGCTCCGCAGAGCGTACGCATGCCACGTTGTTGCCGATCCGGTAGACCGCTGCGCTGGTAGGGACAGACGAACGATGAGGCGGGAGAGGGCGAAGCGTTAGAGCAGGATCAGAGCCGCGACCGCTACCACCGCGACCACTGCCGCGATGATCATCTGCCTACGGCTCGGGCCATGGTAGAGGAGGACGGTCGCGAAGGCGTAGCTGCGAAGCCGGCGCTGCACGTAGCGGCTCACCGGCCCGACCTCTTCGCGATGTAGTAGAGACGGGAGTACACGCGGTGGAACTCCCGGTCTCGATCTGCGCGGGACCGCCGACGCCGTGCAGCGAGCTTAGCGGCCTCCGCGAGGATGCGACGAGCGCGTGCCGACAGGCGCTTCACTTGCTCTTCCCCTTGGCGCTCTTGAGCGCTTCGTACACAGCTTGCAGCGCTTCACCCGGCAGCAACCACCGGCCGTCCCGAGCGACGACGTAGCTGGCCGTCCCGCCCCTTTGGAACTGGGCCTCCCAGGTGTTCAGCAGCGGATTGGGGAAGATCCGAAGGTCGCCAAGGGTGATCGCTACGTCCTCGGCGGGCTCATTGCTAGGTTGCGTGATCTGCGTGACCGCTGCCTTCTTGGCAGCTGCAGCTTCGCGCTCGGCCTTGGCCGCTGCATTCGCTGCAGCCGGGTCCACGCGGAGGGTGGCATCGACTTGGCCTGGGCCAGCATTACTCGACGGCGGGAGCGCGTCCTGGCCGTCCTGCCGGGTGATGGGATGCTCCTCGCGCTGGCCGAGGATTCGGGCGATCCGCTCGTCGGCGTCTGGGATTCTGCTCATGATGTGGTTGTTCTCCTCGTAGTTGATGTGGAACCTACTCGACGGTGATGTGGCCGGCTGCGCGAGCGGCCTCGAAGGACATGTACCGATCCGCGCCGAAGTCGCCACGCGCTGGCACGTCAGCGAGGCCGAGGGACTTCCTCGAGATGTAGACCTTGCCGCGCTCGATCTTCACGTCAGCGCCCTGCGCTTCGAGCATGCTCGCGATCTTCTGGTTGGATTGCGCCACGAACTTCCGGCCCAACTCCTGCAACCTGCCGACTGACTTGTTGGACACCAAGTCACGAACGGCGGTGTCCGCGTCGTCGCCCTGGCTGCGAGCCCATGACTCGAACTCCTCGAACGCCACCACACCCACGTTCTTGAGCGCGGCTTGCCCAGACGCGATGTAGGCAGCGTGGGCCTTCTCGCCCGCTGCTGCGAACGCCTTCGGGTCTTCGGCGCGGTGCTGTTCAGCGATAGCGGACCAGTTGGGCTCCGCTCCCTTGACGATACTGGTGATCACGCCCTCGAACGCCATCGGGGTTTTCGCCACGAGTGCAGTCTGGAACGCATCCACGTCGGCGGGTGTGCCAGGAATACCGACAGCGTCCCGAGGATCGGCAGCGGGAGCGGGCAGGGCGGCTGGCTTGTTCGGCTCCTGCTGGGTCTTCGCGGCGGCAGGATTGCTAGGGAGCGGGTTAACTAGCTCGAACCCGCCATCGCGGCGCGGACGAACTTCGCCCATCGTGATCCACGCGCGGAGGCTGCTATCCCCTTTGCCGGGGATCGTGACCACGTCGTCTAGCTCGGCGCGGTCGAGTCCCACCGGCACACCAAACTTGTTGATGGCCTGCGCCTCGGTGGCCGACGGCCCCGTCTTCGCGTTGGCGCTCGACCGCTGGGCACCACTCTCGAAGGTGGTGGCACCCGTTTCGGAATTGACGGTCACCCTCACCGCCGAGGGAGCGCCACCTTGCCGATGAACAGGCGCAGCAGAGGGCTCGGCGTTGGTCTTCTGGTCTAACGACTTGCCGGTGACCTGGGCTTCACCGTTCGAGTCGAGCGAGTAGGTCTGGCGGAAACTTTCGGACATGTTCAGATTGCTCCTTGGTATTGGCTCGCTGGCTTCGCGAGGCTGGGGTTCGCTGCGAGGATTGCGTCGATCTTCCATCGGGCATGAGCGAGGGTGATGCCAGACGCGACCTGAATCCCGTGCCGGTCCAGCACGAGCCATTGGTCACGCGCTTTCACGTACAGCAACCCGTGCCCTCGGTACTCGGTGGGACGGCTAGGGTCGCCGGGGCGGACCTTCTGGCGGTTCGTGCGGCTCACGCCCTCGCTCTCGCGGTTGCGCTCATGCTCGGCTTCCGGTAGTGCTTGGCCTTCACCAGCGCGGCCTTCACGGCGTCTTGGTGATCGACAGCCGTATCAACCGCAAGCTCGAACAGCAGCCGAGTCGCGCCGGTCATGCTCGCGTGGTCGAGTCCGAATGCTGAGGCGACAACCGGACTGGCGACCTCCCAGCCCTGCTCGGTGCCCTTGATGTACTGCTCGATGTCAGCGGCAGCGGCGAGCAGATGTGCCCGCGCTTCGCCTAGGTGCTGCGAGAGGTTCATGGTGTTGGGGTTCTCCATTGTTGGGGTTGAGGTTTACCTGCGGCCGAAAGATCGACCCCAGCGGAAGGCCGAGGATGAGTCTTGATGCCCTGGTGCTTCGGGATCTTCGGGACCGAGAAACCGCCGGAGCAGGCTGTCGGGCACGCCAGGGGTCCAGTCCGACCGCTCCCCTGGTTTCAACTGCTCTCGCTCGCGTGGCTTCGGTTCCGATGGACCGGGCGGGATGCCGCGCACCACGAGCGCGTCCCCGTCCTCGGGCCGGCGCAAGCGATACGTGCGGATCATGTTGCCGGTCTGAATCATGAACCCGGCGGTTGCTTGGCCGAGGGTGCTGCCGTCGATCTGCTCCGGGGTATCGACGGCGACCCACTTCGTAGTGTCGGTGTAGTCGGGTGCTGGCTCGGGCGCGATCTCCTCGACAACTGGCGCGTCCTGCTGCTGCTGCTGCTGCTGCTCGCCCGGTGGTTCCGTGGCCTCACTCCAAGCAGGCTCGAACGGCTCGGAGCGACTCAGGTTGTCGAACTGCTCATCGTTAGACATGTGGGGCATCGGGGTTGGTCTCCTTGGTGTCGTACCAGAATCCTTCGGGGAACTGCCGCCATGCGGCTTCGACTCGCTCCCAAGAGCGAAGCTCATCAACGCTGCATCCACCGGGGCGGTATGTGGGCTTCTTGAAGCGGGGCGGAAGGTCAACACGCACCTTCTCCAGCCGGCGAACGGGCGGTGCTGGCGGGGTCGGTGGTTCCGGTTTTGGTGACGGTTGCGGATGTGGAACGATCGCTCCTTGACGTACTGGCTTCGGCGCGGTTGTGGCTTTCCGGTTCTGCTGCTCGCGCTTGGCCTGCATCTCCGCGAGGACCGCCTTGGCGGTGACCGCGACGAACAGCCGCAAATCCGAGCGGTCCTTCTGACGCCACCTTGTTATCAACCCGTTGACGACGGTCGCGCTCACAGCGAGCGCCCGCTTCCTGCCCTTGACGATGCCTGGGCCTGACTCGCGGGCCATCTTTGCGGTAACCACACGTCGCCCAGGTCGGAGATGGCGTAGGACAAGGGATCTCATTAGGGCGTGCAGGTCTGCGCCATCGGGGAAACCCTTGCCGTCTAGCTCTTCGATCTTTGCGAGAACCGCCACGAAGTGGGCGATGTAACCAAAGACCGAGTAGTCGCCGCGACCGTGATGCTTGTCCTTCTTGTGGGCCTTCGGATCGGGCCACCACGCCATTTCCTGACGGAGGAATGCGCGGACCTTCCGGCCCCTGCGGTCGAACGGCAGAGCGTCAGCGGGTCGGAGGAAGCTCGCCATGGCTTCCATGATGGCGGGCGGGGGCGGGTTGCGACGGAGGTAGCGTCTGGCGGGGATGAGGAAGTGTTGATAGTCCTCCAAGCGAAGCGGGTGACGCGTGAGCTTGACTGAGCCGTACCGACGCCGCCGCCCTCGGTGGCGGTTGCAGAGGTGAGAGAACGAGCCGGTGACGAGCCCGCACGCCTTGGCCTCGCAGATGATGTGCAAGCCCTCGGCCGCACGTCGAGCGCGACCGACGGGTGTGCTGCCGTGCTGCTCGGGTTTGCGGCGCTTCGGCTGATTCTCAGGGCGGTACGCGAAGGGGATCTCGGCGGGAGGTGGTGGGGCCGTTGCCTTGGCTTCAGCGGCTGCGCGGGCCGCATGCCACGCTGGTGTGAGGTAGCCGGGACCGTCGTCCTCGTCGTCGGTGGGCTTGGGTTTCGGAGCGTGGTGCGCGGGCGGCGCTTCCAGTCCTGCGCGAATGCGACGGTTGCGGGCCTCGATCTGGCGGTCTATCTCGGCGTCGCTGGACATGGCATGGGCTTCTCCTTGGTGGGCAAGTGGTTTGGACTTACTTGGAGCGGCAGACTCCGGCCTTCCAACCGTAGCCGGTGCGCTCCCACGCCACTCCGTCGAGTGCAGCGTTGAGCGACTTGAAGAACGTGGTGCGCTTGCTCTGCGGACAGATGGCTTGCTTCAGGTCTGCGCAACGGACTTCGGTTACGCTCACGGGGAGCGCGGCGAGGTATGCAGCGATCTTCTCTGCGATGGCGCGGTACTTGTCCTCCATCTTTGGGAGCGCTTGGTTCTTGTGCCGCTTGAGCGTGAGCCCCGGCATGAGCGGCGACAGGCCAGCCCAGAGCTTCGCGGGGTTCTGATAGAAGATCCACGTGCGCGAGGGCATGGCGAGACCGTTCTGCATCTTTCGCATCTCACTCCGGTGGACCAGCTGGTAGGCACTGTGGGTGGACTCGGAGACCTTCAGTGCTTCGACTTCAGCGGGTGAGAGGTTTGCACCAAGACTGAAGGTCTGTCCGATGAACGCGCCGATCAAATCACCGTCGCTGCGCTGAAGCACACCGAAGGCGATAGTGTTCTTGATGTTGCGGTAGGCGTTGCTCGCGGTCTCCTGGCCGTAGGTGATGAACTTGATTCGGCCACTGTCGAGATTGGGTACGCCTTCCTCGCGGAACGTGCGCATGACCGTCTCTTGAATGGCAACGTGATAGCGATTGGTGCGAGCGCGATCCTTGAATGTCCCGATGATCCACTCTTCGTCTGCTGGCCGGTCCTTGATGATGCTCGCGCCTTCCTTGAACATGTCCCGGCCACCGAGGGCGCTCCGCTCGACTCCACGGCGACCGCCCGCGCACTTGATGATGGAGAACTCGTTGTCAGGACCGTAGCGCTTGACTACGGTGTCGGTGATGAGCGGATCGTCCACGAGCTTCACGGTTTCGTCAGCAAGGCAGAGGAGTCTGGTGGTATAGCTCGCGTCGAGAATGGCAGCTCGGTCCAGGCTCTCATGCACCGCGATTTGAAAGCTAATGTAGGCGGCTTCCTCGTAGCCAGCCGTGACCGCGACTCTGATTTCCGCGTGTGCGATGTCCAGCAGGTTGAAGACCGACTCATCGATACCGGCCACACCCTTCAGCGCGTTGGTGTACGTCTCGATTTCATCTTCGGAGCGCAGAGGTAGGTACACCACAGTCGGCCGCTGCCCTTGTCGCTGGGCTTCGTACTCGGCCTTGAGGATCGGGAGACACTCCTGCAAGAACTGTAGGGCTTCGCGCTGAGCATTCTGCCGGCCTTCGGACGCGCTGCGATTCGGGAGACGTTCATCCAATCCCTTGATGTTGGCAAACAGGCTCGCCTTCGGGATCGACCACGAGTCCGACACCATCAAGCTCTCATCCCAGAAGACCATCCGGGAATGCTCGACGCCTTCAGGATCGGTCCACGTGGCGAGCGCCTCGATGTTCCGTAGCTCACCCGCTGGCGTATCCTTGTCCCTCCGCAGACTTGCGTGGGTCGTGAACAAATACCGCGCAGACTCAGCCTTGATCGTCCGCTGTCTCGGAGCGGTGGAGACGAAGTGCCGGAGACCCCACGATCCACCCTCGCTCTCCCACAGATTCAGCGCGGGTCCGTGCAGGGTCGTAGGATCGAACTCTGGGACGTTGCCGATGGTCTTCAGGTCTTCGACAAGCTCGCAGAGGGATTCCGCACGAGAAGCGCAGACCATCACCGGATACGGGTAGTGAAGCTCGTGCAGGGCCGCGATGATGGCGAGGATGGATTGACTCTTTCCGAGGCCCGGTCCCAGCGGGAACGCGATCCTCCCGGATTTCAGACCGACGACCATCAGGGCGAACTCCCGGAGCATCGACTTCAGGACGGCTTCGTGGTCGGGCGTCAGGCCCAGCTTGTAGCGGTCCACGAGCCACGAGCGCAGGATGGTCCAGGCTCGATCCGCGAGGATCTGTGCGTGACAGGTGGTGACTTCTAGGTGAACGTGCGGGCGGACTTCGGGTGACATTGTGGTCTCCGTGTGGGCTGGATTAGGTGGTGGCCTGCCTGGGACCGTCAGCCTCGGTCACAGGGCAGGGGCCAGGATCAGCCCAGAGCTACAGGGAACAGCAGGGGAGAGGGTTCGCGGGGGCGTATAGACTCAGCGGGTGCGCGAACTTCCTTTGTGCGGAAGGACCGACACCACTACGATCACGACCTCGGACGAACGCGCTCGAACCTCACGGCTGCTCGGGGAAAGCGACTTGTTCTTCAAGAGGGTTGCCTAGTTCGTCGCATGTCGTCTAACGTGCCGATTCCTGTGGGCGATCTGTGGTTTTCGTGTGGTCCAGAACAGGGCTTTTTTAGGGTAGCCTTCCGCGCACACGGGTTTCCCCAAGTAAACCAAAGTCTTACCTCAACTTCTTGATTCTGGCGTCCTGCTCCCTCATCTGCTTCCTGACCTGCGCCAGCGTCAGGAGACCGCGAGGCTTGGTCGGCTTCCTCACCCTGGCCTTGACTGCCCGCGCTCTCGCCCGCTCCCGGTCCCTGGCCTTGCCCTCAAGCTCGATCCCGCAGCCCCCGCACACGACGCCTGCAAGCTCGTAGGCGTACACCTTGACCACCTCGAACATCATCCCTGGACCTCCGTCGGCTTCGTCAGGCAGACACCCGGAGTCGTGGTAGAGCTTCGGCGGGTTGTCCTTCAAGAACTGCTGCCATCGCTGTAGTGGCGTCTGCCCCTTGTACGGAAGCCACGTGGTCGGGTGGCCGTTCGTCCACCCCACCTTCGGCCAGCGCAGCACGTAGACTTGTCCGCGCTTGAGCTTGCCGAGGCGTCGTAGTTTCTCTCGGAGGTTCCGCTTCAGCTGCCTCACGCGCCATGCGGGGATAACCGGCGCGCTCAAGCTCTTCTCTACTCCATCCTCCACCTTGATCCGCTCACCGATCATCTTCACTTCACGCGGCGAGAGCTTCCGGCCTGACTGGAGAAGCTCGTCTACCTCGGCCCTGCTGAGCTTTGCCTTCTTCACTTCGTCTCTCCTTCCTGTGATCTTCGGTCTTCAGGTTTGATTGCTTCCCTCTCTTACCGGGTTCGTAGCAGCCTGACGCTCATCCAGCTTTCACCCGCTGAACCGTCCCGACGCCTACACCGACCTTGCGCGCCGTCGTCTTGATCCCGCGACCCTTGGCAAGCTCGCGACGAATCCGAGACTCAACCTCGGGACCAACGCGAGGACGACCAAGGTGCTTGCCCTGTGCCCGCGCTCTCCGTAGCCCTGCGTTCACCCGCTCCACGATCAGGGACCGCTCGAACTCTGCGAACACCCCCAGCATTTGGAAGAGCGCCTTCCCCGCTGGCGTGCCAGTGTCCACGCCCTGCTGGTGGAGGTACAGGTCCACTCCCTTCGCCTTCAGTTCCCCCAGGAAACCCAGCAGCTGCTGTAGAGACCTGCCCAGGCGATCAACGGACCAAGCGGCTACTACGTCCACGTCCCTGCGCGCCACCGCCTGCAGGAGCTTGGTGAGCGCCGGTCGCTGTTCCTTGGTTCCGCTGACCCCGTGATCCGAGAACACCGCCATGACTTCCCAGCCGTGGCGCTGCGCGACGGCTTCAAGCTCGCGCTGCTGGTTCGCCACGCTCTGCCCATCCGTGCTGACTCTCACGTAGATCCCGACTCGCTTCATTGGCTTGGTTCCTCCCTGTTCTCCACCGTATTGCAGGGTGGTACAGAAAACAAGTGGTTTATGAACCCAAGAATGACCCAAGGCCAGGGTGAGCCGGAATCAGCACTTGCAGAACCGCAGAGTAGAGGGTTTTCTGTACCCCTCGCTCACTCCAGGCGGGCGCTAGGTGATTCCCTCGGTGTCTGCTGGTCGCCCGCGCCCCGGCCTTCCTTGACCTCGACGCGCCCGCTGGCTTGGCTCAGGATCGCTCAGCCGGTGCCGGGACAGCCCTGAGCCATGGCCGGCGCTCGCGGCTCAGCAGAGCGCCTTGTAGCGGCTCGGCCTAGCTGCCTGCTGGCTGCTGCTGGGCATGAGGCAGGGCAGGGTGTGCCCTCGTGCTCGACCAGTGGGTGGGGCAGGGCCGGCCGGGGCCGTACCGGGGGAAGTCCACGCTCCGAGAACCGTCGATACCCGGACGGATTTTAGGGCATTTTCTTAGACTCTCTCTCGTCATGATGAAGGGATGAGCCTCCAGTCCACGAGACGCCTCTCTATCATCGTCTTGGGACTCTTCCTCCTGACTGCGTGCCGCGAGGAAACGCACGAGGAGCGGCGCTACCGCATGTGGAAGGAGGACTTCAAGGCGTGCGACAGGTTCGCTTACGAGCGCAACAAGGCACGCGAGCTTCTCGCACACGATCCTGAGGACAACCTCAAGAGTCGGGAAGAGCGACGTGCCGAGTTGGAACAGCGCAGGATCAATTTCGATGCAAACATGAGAGAGACCATGCGCGTGTGGAAAGAGGATAGGCACGCGTGCCTCCGTGGAGAGGGATGGACGGACGACTCTATCAGCGAGCTTGAGACGAAGGACCGGGAAGCGAGGGACAGCAAGTCCTGAGCGGGGCAGTAGGATCACCACAAAAACCAGCACGGAGAGACAAGATTGGAATACGTGGAGTACAGTCATCGTCACGGCAAGGAACTCCTAAGGGTACTGCACCCCACTGTGGCTGCTGAAGTGAAAAAGACCATCGCCGATCTTCCACGGTTCTCTCATGGGAAGAAGAAAGGGGTAACGGTAAAACGGCACATAACCAATGCGTTTCTATCTTGCGGATGGGAAGCAGAGGGCAGGGCTGATTTCCGGACGGATAAGGATGATTACCTTGATCTGTGTAAAAGAAGGGTTGCCATCGAAATGGAGTTCTCCCGGTTTGAGATGTTCTTCAGGGATTTCTTCCGTTTCATGTTGCTTTACGATCGGAGGGAAATCGATGCAGGGGTAATTATTACGCTCGACAAAATGGCCTACCAACGTTGGAAAGGGGAGGCAAAAGCTTATAAGGCGGCCAGGGCCAGCTTCCCGAAGTTGGTCGATTTCCTAAAAGGTGACTATTCGTCAGTGGTCACTGTGCATCGGGGTCGAATAATTTCTCTTATAGATCTGTTGCACCCCCGGTGTGTACACTTCCGGCCGAGGCGGGAGCCGATACCACATCGGATCGCGTCATGCTCGTAGGCTTGGGGCCTGCGCGTGTTGCTGGTCGGTTCCGCGCTAGTAGTCGCAGCGGTTAACGGTTTGATGGAACGTGAACAACACGACGCTGATTGCCGGGGTACTGCGCGAAGCCCAACCGCACGCCATTATCCTCGCAGCCGGCACGCGCATCGCGGTCCCGCCTGACCTCTCCACCGAGGGCGTACCCGTTGGATCGAGCGTGCTGGTGACGGTGACGCGCAGCGAGCGAGGGGAATGGACCGCGAGGCAGATTGAGTATGAGCCTCGGAGGAACGGGCGGGGACGGTAGGTCAGTGAACGCGTCTTTCCGCTGGTTAGTGTCGGCCTCCGCGATCTCTCTATTGATCGGGTCTGCGCTGCTCCTGTGGGGTCTTAAGGTGGTTCCGGTCTCGAATCCATTCAACTCGTTCGTGCGGGATTCGCCAGGGGAAGCCGAGAAGCGTCCCGGTCCGGTCAAGCGAGAGCATCCGTGGGCAGTGACGTTGGGCACGGTGCTGTCCCTCATGGGTCTAGCGCTCTTGGTTGTTGCGGGAATCGCCAGACGATAGCAAGCGCGGTCGAAGGCGAGCTAGAGCCCGAAGGGGCAGCCTCAAGAGGGCGGCTCATCCCCTTCGGGCGATTGCCGGGCGACCCGTAGCACCCGGGTGAGGTGAGCTTACAGCTGTTGTAGGAGACGTTCTAGCGTCCGCCGCACGCTATAAGGTCGGGGTAGTCAGCGGCAAGGTGAGGGTCGTACCGCATCCGGGACACTCGATCCACACGGCCGCACCGTCGTCGCCAGTTTCGAGCCCTTCTCCGCAAAACCGCCAGCACCCGCGATGCTCCGCGAGGAACGCGTCCAGGGCGAGCGCGAGGGCGCGAGCGTCGGCCATGGATGGTGCCATGTGGCGGGGAGTGTAAGGTGCAAGGAGCATGGAAGGCCAGAGACACCAACCGTGTAAGGACAGGGGGACTCTTCTGCGGTGGAGTTACGCAAGCGCGCCATCTTGCGGTTATCATAACGTTCTGGATATGATTCCGTCTCTTGGGTTGGGAATCTGTCCAGAGGGAGGTCTATGGAAGATCAAGGACGGACCTTCGAAGATGTGATTTTCGGCGCGATTCTCGGCGTCTGGTCTACACGCATCCAAAGCCTAACCGGGTCCGCCGAAGCCGCGTCTCTGCCGAGTTCGGCAGAGAATTGGCAACACACACTCGTGTTCTTGGGGCTATCGGCGATCCTGGCTATATGTCTCAGACTCGTCTGGACGATAGAGACCTTTAGGTTGAAGCTACTAGGGTCGGCCTGGATGATTGTTTTTATCGCTGGCACTTCCGCCTTCGGATGGTCTGTCGGACTGTTTACTGTGCCGGGTGGCCTCGTCTTCGGGTCGATCTTCGTGGCGTGGTTCGCTACGGCCATTCTTGCGGAAGGTGTAAGGATCTTCGTGAAGGAAAGGTGGCCCGATGCTTAAGATCTGGCTCGCTCCTCTTTTCGCCATTCTGGGTCTAGCTCTGACGATTCCGTTAGTGGGGTTTCTAAGGAAGAAGAGCATCGAGTCTAAGGTTCCTGGGAAGAAACGGCCCGCTAGTCTTCAATGGCAACTGATGGAACAACTCGCAGCAGTGAAGTTGCAGTTGGAGGCTGCACAAGCAGCAATTCACAGTTTTAGGCAAGATTTCAAAGGTCTCGAAGCTCAACTGAGTCTGCACGCGCGACTCCTCGAAGTACAGACGCGACGAGTTGAGCGATTCAGGGCTTGGAATGAAGCAGAGGCCACGGTCATTCAGATGGGCGCGCCTCGAAGTGGCTATAGCAACCGCTTGACTGCCGTCGCGTCTCTGGACGAATTGTTCAGTCAGGACGACCCGGGCGTAGGTATGTCCTCTGACGTCCTAGTCGCGAGTGAACCCGAAGAGATGGAGGTGGATTTGGACGCGACCGGAAGAGCGTTTTTTAGGTCGCGACCTCGAGTGTCGGAGCCAAGGCCCGTTGAGCAGTGAAGACTAGGCAGATTACAGTCACTCAGCTTCGGTTGTATTCTTCTGACACCATCTCTCTAGCCACGATATCAACGCCCGTGATTGCGGACCGTATCAAGGACCAATTTAAGTTCCGTAGCTATTCGCCTAAAACGGGAAATCAAGGACCGGCGCTCGTGTTTGAAATGGGCGCATTCATCGATGGCGACTCGACCTTCGCGATTCGCCTACTGGCCGTCGGTTCGCGCCGCTTGGAGTTGCAGATAGAGGCTAGGTCGGAGGTGGCTGATAGGTTCCATTCTGAGTTGGCGGCGTTTCTTGTCGATCTCTTGCCGGGCAAGATTGATCTGACTGCACCAACCCACAAGTCAGAGACCACAGTATCCACAACTGATTTGGAATTGAATCTGGATGCTCTGGTGAATGCAGAGTACAAGGCATTCCTAGAACAGGTAGTTGGGCCAACGCTGGCCCAGCCCGAACACAAGGTTCGTCTGAGCCCGGTCCAGGTGGGCGTCCTTGTGTCGTGGACGCCCAATGAGGGAACTTCTCCACAAGTCCGGCTGGTGGAGAGGCCCTTGCGTCTGGAAGTGCGTCAGGGGACACGACCCGAGGAGAGGATATTCTTTGTCTCGTACCCTGGCGATTCTCAGACCCACGACAAGATTCTTGTTGCCCTAGAAGAGGTTTTCCGCGCAAAGCAATAGGTCAGCTCCGCTGCAACAAGCCTCAGACTCAGACTCAGAAGATAAGGGCAGATTCGATCCCACTGTGGTGAATGACGGCAATCCCGCGGTCACGTCCACCTCGACGAAGACGGTGGCCGCCTCGATTCCGGAGAGCGTCGCGGAGCGCACGCGCGCGAGCACGGGCCCAGTGTGGGAATATCGA
>Ga0070698_100004735_pt1 | contig 14946 bp, 15 predicted proteins | sample KBSK1502metaG_FD_65477 | JGI IMG/M metagenome (GOLD analysis project Ga0070698, IMG submission 65477) | Corn, switchgrass and miscanthus rhizosphere microbial communities from Kellogg Biological Station, Michigan, USA - KBS K1-50-2 metaG | ecosystem: Host-associated > Plants > Roots >...
TATCGGCAGGCGGCATTGTGTTCGTATGAACACTTATAAGAGATGAAGCAATTTTCAACGAAAAAGAGAAGCGAGAAGCTAGAAACTAGAAGCTAGAACGGCAGGAGCCAGGAGTGGTAGCGGCGACTTGTCCGGTTAGCTCGCTGGCTCGATGCGAGCTCAAGACGTCCCCGGAGGTTGTACACGTTAAACCGCCCGAAACCGCAGTCGCCATCGCTACGTTCGCGACTAAACGATGATCAGCGAAAAGTCCGCATACCCCCGGCCGAACCAGGAGCCAGGATCGCTTCAGCCTTTTCTTGCTATCGGCTATCGCGACGACCACAGGCTCGCGGTAGGCTGCCCGAGATCAACGACGTAGGGACTCGGTTTTCCTTCGTATTTGGGATATACGAATTTGGCGGCCGGACTCGTGGCCCTGGTCACACCTTGAATCAGAGGACAACCGGCTTTGGCCGCCAGCAACAAAGATTCCTTCAGGAGCAAAGACCCGAAACCGCGATTTCGATATTCACTGCTAATGCAAGGGCCGGAAGAAAGATGATTCTCCGCTTCGACCTCGACGTTGACCAACGAAGCTGCGATTACCCGGTTGCCATTGGTGATCACCAAACAGTCAATGTCACGATGATGAGTAAACTTCTCTTCGAACTCGTTATGAAGTCGAGAGATTAGAGCGGTGGCGACGTCATTCCAGCATGCGTCTTGAGCAAAACAGCTTTTGATGAGGGCCCAGACTTGCGATTTTTCAGAGCGAGTGGCTCGGCGAATTGAGTACGGTTCCTCAATGATATAACTGGTTTCCGGTAGCAGCTTTGCTTGCCAGATGAACCGAAGCCAGCCCACTGATTTCATTTCGCAGCTATTCTGTCCAAATCCTGGGGTGGACGCAAGCTTGGAAGATCACCGTCAGCGGAGCAAATTCCTGAACCCGCATTGCTCACCAATCTTCCGCCGCGGCCGGTGAGCGATGCGGGCTAGAGAACTGATTTTCGCAAAGAGAGAATCCGTTTTGCTTCTTTTGCTAGAAACCCACGATCACTTCATACCCATTTTTCAGAAAGTATTTGAAACCCTGAAGGATCGACAAAATCGACCTCAATGCGTCCGATCTGGATCATCCTTGATACACACCCACCAGACGCAAGTGAGAAGAGCTGAACCGAGAAAGAGGAACATTCCCAAGGTGAGCATACGCTCATGGTGATGCCGGAATTAATCGACTGAGTCAAAAGGAATTTATCGACCCTGACAAAAATTTCACAGTCGTAATTGAAAAATATCGCACATCACTTGGCGATAGACTTCGCGCTTAAAAGAGGGAATCCAAGCAATTTCGAACTCGTGCGGCCAGATCCAGCGAATCGCGCGAAACTCTGGATCCGGGGTATGTGGTGAAGGCTCGAAGTGGGTAGGGAGCAAATCAACCAAAAAATAAGTTTGTTCCTGACCATCGAAGCCTTCTTTCTTGCGGCCGGGCGGAAAGAGATAGCGATAGGGTCCCCGCCGATCCGCGACGCGATAGCGATCAGGTGGCAGGTTGATCTCTTCCTGGAGTTCTCTTTGCAATGCTTGTTCGGGCGTTTCTGAATTTTTGATTCCACCTTGCGGGAATTGCCAACAACGTGGTCGATCAGATCGTTCGCCCACCAGAATGCGGCCGTCAGAGCGTCGGATAATAGCAGCGACATTGGGTCGAAGGATGGCGTTTTGCATTGCGATTCACCAACGCGTTGTCTTTTGCTAAAAGAAAGCATAGCGTGGGGTGGCCGTCGGCGTACGTCAACCCAAAGATCAGCTGATAGCTGATATTGAGGCGGCGGCTTCGCCGTCCTGTGGGTTTTGTGGAACGGTTTTCATCGGTAGCGGCGACTAGCTTGTCCGACATAGTCTGTGGCTTCGAGATGGCCGGTCAGTGAGACCGAGACGACGTCGGACCTGTCCGACATAGTTTGTGGCTTTTACGTGGCGGGCTGTTGCATTGAGACGACGTCGGATCCCGCTACGCGTTTGATTTCGGCGCAACCTCGAAATTGATCCGGAGCTGCGCGCTTTGCGCTACCACAAACCGCAGTCGCCATTGTTTGTCAGGGCACCAGACGCTAGCTCAGAATCAGCCTGAACAAATGTTAGAAACCAAACCTCACGTCGTCGGAGACCCCGTACGCTCCGGTTTTCATCGAGCAATCGCCAGGCAGCCCGATGGGTTCCCGTGCCGTTTGAGCCGTCTAGGCAGGATGACGGGAATGGCGACTGCGGTTTATGCCAGCGCAAAGCGCGCAGCTCCGCGTCAACTTCTAGGCGGCGCCAAGCCAAATACACCGGTACTTCAGAGCCGCTAATGTTTGAGCAAATCAAGAAAACTCTTAATCGCATCTTTAGCCTGACTTTTAAGCTCTTTGCCAAAGCTCTCCTGGAGCGCGCTCGAGACCCGCTTCGAGAGATCCTCCTTGAGATTTTGCGGGGTGCCGGTCAGCTGCACTGGCGCCCAACAAAGGCCATCTCGTTCCTCGGTAAAGACCTTTTGTTGCACGCCCGGCAGCCATTTCAAAATCGCAGTTGAAAGGCCAACCGAAAATGTGGCGTTGATTTGACCAGAGTCGATGGTTCCGTTCCCTTCGATCTTCGCCTGATCCTCGTATTTTGCGACGAGATGGGAAAACTCTAGGTGCTGGCTGCGATAGATTACTTGCGTATCGACTGAGTCGAGAGCCCAATCGTCCATCCCGGAAATTTTGATGAACGACCCAATCTTCCCAAGGAAAACAGACCAGTCCATCCGCAGCTTATCAACATGCAGTGATCCAGTGATCGCCCCGGCGTCCTCCCGCTGAATTGCACCGGCGTAGTCAGCGTTCCCGGATGCAATTCCGTTCAGGTGCAACGTCTCCGGGTAAAGGTCATTGATCGACACGCCACTGAATTCCGTGTGAAGCCGCGAAATTTGGCTTTCGTCGAGCGCAACGAAGCCGTTGAGCGAAATCGTGCCGCCGTCTTGTCCAAAAAGCCTGGCCTGGGTGATGGTGACGCCTTTTGATCCGGTTGATGCCGAGAGTGAATCGAGCGTCACCGAAGGAAGTCCGGTGTGTTGCGCCTTCCCGCCCGATGCTGAGACGTCCCAGGAATCTTCGTCCCGTCGCGTGGCGATGATCTTCGTCCCCAACAGTTCACCGGCTTGATTTTGACCAGCTGACCAATGCAAGTTGCCTTGGTTTATTGCGATATGGTCGATTTGGAAATCGAAGGAGATGAAATGAGGGAGGTTGATCCCAGAACCGCTAGCTGCACCCTTTTGCCCTTCTTGCTTGGCAATGGGTTTTCCAAGGTAGGCGTTCGCCTTTTCAATGTTGACCTGGTCAAGATCCCAGGTTCGGGCAAGAAGGGCTGGCCAATTCAAATGAGCAGCAATGCCGTTCGCATCCAATGAGTTGATCCGGCTCTTTGCTTGGCCTGTCCCGGAATAACCGGACGAAGAAAACGTCAAGCCATCCCAGGCGATCGGCTCGAGCTTACCATCTACGCGCAGGGAATGATTTAATCGACGGGTTAGCCATTCGCGGCAGGCGTCGCCGTGCACAAAACTGTAAAGCGCGATTCCTCCGCCGAAGAGAAGGCTGATTATCACCGCGGCAAAAACAATAAGAGGTAGGCGTAGTCGTTGCACGGTAAGAAGATTAGATTGCGGATCGCGGAATGCGAATTGCGGAGTGTGCAATCCGAAAACGGCAATCCGAATTTCGCGATTCAGTGAGTCGACGTAGTCGTTGCACAGAGGGAAGATTAGATTGCGGAATGCGGAATGCGAATTGCGGAGTGCGAAATCCGAAATCCGCAATCCGCGATTCATTTAGTAAGCGTACTCGTTGCACAGAAGGATAAGACGCAGAATTTGCTGTTTCGTTCAGCGGTGGGCTCGGCGGAATTACGAACTTCGGATTGCGGATTGCGGAATTCAAATACCGATTGCCAATTTGCCGATAAGAGGATTGGCACATTCCGCAATTTGAAATTCTGACATGAAGAAGGAGCTCGAAACACGAACCAAACGATTTGCGCTTACCGTAATCCAGCTCGTTGGAAAACTACCCCGCAGCAAAGCCTCGGATGTGATTGGGTATCAATTACTGCAAGCGAGGAACAATTACGAGAAGCTCAAGAACTGTTAGCGATATTTGTAGCAAGTGACCGGACCGCAAAATCACGCCGCTAATCCGCGATCCGCGATCCGCGATCCGCAATTCAACTATGCTTTGCGTTCTCCTGTTTGCGTGGTTTCCGAATGTGTTGCTGCAAAACAAAACCGCCGATTGCGAGAAATGGCAGGAGAAACCATTGCCAATACGCGGTCACGGGAGGCCAAGGTCGATCGACATCCAGGACTCCTTGGAGAGTCGCGTGATCCGTTCCTCGGCGAATGCTGACTTTGAGTTGCCAGCGCCCATCGTACGGAATCTGAATCAGGGCCGAGTAAAACAAGCGATTCGTCCCGTGAGAGATCTGCAGGGGAACGTCGCGCAGATCAGTCACTGCCGTGCTCGCACAAGCGGGTGGGAGCCAGGCTGCGGTAGGACTCGCCTTGGCTGGATCCAGCGCGGAGAGGGAAGCGACAACCTCGGCATCGAGAACCGGGCCGTTCTTTTCTTGAACCAACGCACTAAGGTCTACCTGACCAGCTCGGCACTGCGGTGGATCGGTGAACACAGTCACAACAAACGGTGGAGCAGTGGCATGGAGTTGTACTGCTCCTCCGTCGGCCAACGCGATTCCGAGGCTGGAGAGCAGTAAAATAAGAGATTGGACGAAAGTAGCCCAGCCCCGCGGTCGCACATGCGCGTCAACATGAGCGATTGGAGTATGCGAACAGGCCTGGTCCCGGAGGGACCCAATGAAAGTAGCCCAGTACGAAGTGCTGGGTTGGCGTTCAGAAAAAGCGACCCGTCCCGGATGGGACGATCGACGGCCGCTTACGTTCGCGAAGGCGCATGCGGGAGACCAGGAACTCGACGTTTCTATCGTCCCTAACGGGACGGACATCTCTTTTTGCACATTTCCCAGCACTTCGTACTGGGCCACTTTCATTGGGTCCCTCCGGGACGACTGCTCCGGGTGCATATCCCTTCCCCTTATGTTGGCCCAGCCCTGCGGCCGGGGCGCTGGGTTAACGTTTTGCAACGCGATACGTCCCGTCCGCGACGATTGACAGTTTCTATCTAGCGGCGGCATTTCGATGAATCGTTAAGACATGAAGGTTCCGCGCATTTCCATCGGTTGGAAAATGATCCAGATAGCCAGTCCAAATAGTCCGAGCGCAAAGATCCCCCACGGCAAAAATATCGGGAATGCGCGTGGAGACGATTTACCAATATCGCGAGCGACGCGCCACATCGAGTAAAGTGTGGCCAGCAAACCAAGGTCGATCGCGAGAAATTCCCAGTCGAGTAGTTCTGGAAAAGCCCAGGATCGAATATCCCAAGCCGGAGCGCCTAAGAACGGAAAATGAACATCGGTAAGAAGGCGTTGGAAAACCGGAATAAATGTGTGCGACCCGACAAAAAGGTGAAAGCCGAGGTGAGCTAGCCATATGCTCGCACCGAGCGGCGCCAGCGTCATCACAAACCGGTTCGCCATCTCCAGCCGAGAGTTGCTGACGGAACCAAGTCGCTGGCTCATCCAGGCGCATCCTGCAATCAAGAGTGCTGGAATCACGCAGATCGTGAGACCAAAAAAGATTGCCAGCTCGAAGGGTCTTCCCGGAAGACCGAAATCAAGCCGTTCGAAGTTGAGAAAATTCTCGACCGGCAACGCCATCCCAGCGGCATTGGCAAATGCGCCAAAGACGAGTACTCCGACCAAAACCGCCAAGTCAGCACGGCGAGCGAATCGGCCGATGGAAGAGCGTGCTCGATCGATCCATAACGACCTGGCCGGCGTGGTGGCGATAATTCCAACGTTGTCGTGTGGACAGGCTCTCACGCAATCTAAGCAAAAGGTGCAATCCAGGCTGCTCTCTTTCTTTGGCTGAAAGAGTCGTAGCTCACACCCACGGTATTCGGCATTGCCACGAATGCAGTCGAATGTCTTGCAGGAACGACAGATTTCCTGGTTTCGTACTTTCACTTCCAGAGGCGAGAGTAACGACTGAACGAAGTGAAATTGTCCAATCGGACAGACATACTTGCAAAAGCTGGCGCCGCGAAAAAAACCATCGATGAGAAGGGCGGCGACGAAATAGCCGACGATAATCCAGGCGGTGAGCCATGGGCTATTCCAGAGACCAAAAGCCTCATAGCTCCAAAGATAAAGTAGGACCAACCCAGCGGCCAACCACTTGGAGCGCAGCCGACGCGGCCAATTCCAACGGGCCGGAAAAACTTTGCGTCCGATATCGCGAACGAATGTGAAAGGGCAAGCGAAACAGAAGAAGTTACCAGCGATTAAAAGGGCCAGTACGGTAAATCCGCGCCAGTGGGTCCAAGGCAAAACGCCAGCGGCATTCATGGGGCTTAGTTGTGGTCCGAACAGTCCATCCACTACGATCAAGATTGCAGTCAAAAACATGGCGAGTTGAAGGCTGCGCCGGAGCCAGAGGGAGGCGAGCAATCGCCGGACATGGGCATTAGCCAGCAAATCGAATCCTGAGCGAACGCGGTGTCGAAGAGAACCGCGGATTCCAAGTCGAACTGATTGACGCGGAATGCTCTTCGCCGCCATTCCGACCCGCCGCGGCGAAAGATAACGGGCAGCGATGACTGCCGCCGGCAGCAAATAAGCAATTGAGCCAGGGACCCACATGATTGCGCCGGCGATATTTTGGTCAGTCAGCGCGGTCATCCCGGCAAAATGGGGGACGCCTTCATAGGTCGGATAGAGGACGCGATCGCTGAAGGAGAGAAAAGCGGAGAGAGCGGTGTTTTGGATATCGGCGAGCAGCAGATAAGGAATCATGGTCCAGCGTGGCCATTGCGGGCGGCTCGGCCACGGTTGAACCACTGGCCACCAAAAGAGCAGCGCGGACAAGAGGAAGCAAATGTGCTCGACCTCGTGCCAGGCATTTGAATGCAGGGTCAGTTCGTATGGAGCGGGCAGATGCCAACCGAGCGTGAAGCCGACATAGATGATCCAAACAGTACGCGGATGGGTGAGCCAAAGCCCGAGCTGTCTCATCGGTCGCCAAACGAGAAACGGTCCAATCGCCTCGCGTGCGATTGGGCGCGGCAGACCGGTCAATAGCGGCAAAAATGGGTTGCCGAGCAAGAGCAATGGCGGAGCAACCATCATGAACAGGAGGTGCTGAACCATATGCACCTGCAAAAGGAGATTGGCGAAACTGTCGAGCGGGGACGAGATTGCGATGAATAAGGTGAGCAGTCCCCCAAGGAAACTGGTCAGGCGCCAACCATCGAATCGTTGGGGAGCCAGACGGCGCAACTTAAACCAGCCTCTGAAGTAAAGGAGAGCAGTCAGTATCAACGCGAAGGTTGGTCCGAAACGAATCGACCAGGAACCAAAGATCGCGTTGGAAACGTCTGGCATGGATCAAACAACCGCAGCTACCCCGCAAGAATCACACAAAAACCAAAGCGACGAGCTCATTGCTGGTAGCTGGCATCACTCTAACCCGAAAATCGTATCTGACAGCTCTCGACTGAAAATTTTCGTCCAATATAGATCGTTTGGCTACGACCGATCTCTGACCTACGTTGTGCCGTCACAGCTCACACTGAGCGATCATTCAGGGGGGCGCAGATGGAATTTGGAGCTCGATTTCAGCAGGTATTGAGAAGATTTGACGAGGAGAACGCGCGCGATCCGAACCTGGTGGTCATTGATGGTACAACCCAGCCGCGCGAGCTAATCTATGCACAGCGGCTTGTTGATTGGGTTTTGCGCCTTTGCCCGGAAGCTTCGGAAGCTCTGCAGTTGGCCGCGCGTTGCCAGCACATTTGTCGTTGGATGATTCCCAGAAATTCCTATCCGATGACGCGTGCCGGTTATTTGCGATGGCGCGAGGAGTTGAAGCGTTTTCACGCGCAGAAATCAACTGAAATCCTGCGCGACGCGGGATACTCGGAAGAAATGATCGCACGCGTCCGCGATTTGAATCTCAAAAAAAACTTGGCTGAAGATTCCGAGTGCCAAGTCTTGGAGGACGCGCTCTGTCTTGTGACGCTGCAATATCAACTCGGCGATTTAATGGATAAGACCGAGCCGGATAAGATGGTCACGATCCTGCAAAAGACCTGGAAGAAAATGTCATTGGCTGCACGGGAAAAGGCGCTTGGCCTCTCGTTTTCTGATCGGGAGAAAGAGCTGCTGTCGACGGCTGGAATCGTTTAGCTAACCATTCGTTACGTGTTCTTGAAAGCGTTTGCGGAGCCAATCGGTCGGAGGGCGCGCCGCTTGCGGCGCCCGGAGCAGTGCCTAGATGCACCGAGGAATCGAGACCAGGAATCATCTGTACCTTTGTTTATCCTGGGTCGCTTCCGGGCGCTGCAAGCGGCGCGCCCTCCGACCGCCAGGGGCGTCCGTTCGAACCTACTCCGGAGTCTTCTCTGCTTTTGCGAACGTGTCGTCCCCGCTCGGCTGCGATCCTGAACGTTTTTCATCAATTGGGGCTAATGGCCCTACCGCTTCTCGCGCGGGCGGAACGTTGGGTGGATGCAGCGACGTGAGATAGGCGACGAGCGCGTGAACTTCGGGCGGAGATAAGTTTTTCCCGTAAGCTGGCATATTACCGCCGCCCTGGATTACTTGGCGAACGAGCTGGGGCGAGGTCATGCGGGTAGCAACGGCCGTCAGGTCCGGGCCTCGGTGCCCTCCCTGCTTATCGATTGCATGACAATTGCGGCACTGCTTGTTCTGAAAAACAAGAGCTCCTTGCAGTTCCAGCGGCGTGCGGTCTTTCAAGAACTGCGGTTTTATTTCCAGGCTTCTCCATGCTTCCATGTGCGGAGACCACGGGCCGGTCATCCCGGCGTAAGTGAGGAGCGCAAGCGTGAGGCCAGTAACAGCCACCGTCAATACCGCAATTGGCCGGCGTCGCCAGCTCTTCTCTCCCTCGTTCGAGATGAACGGTAGGGCGAAAAGCAGGATCACAGCGAGTGTGGGAAAAACGAAAAAGAGCAGCACTTCCGAGCCATTTGGCAAGAGGGCGGCTGCGCCGAAAAGAAAAAGGAAAGGATAATCCGGTGAGGCGTCGCTGATCGCGATAGTCGGATCCGCGGGAACCCCGGGTCCCTTTGGGCCAACGAAGAGAGCGAGGGCAATGATGACCAGCAGAAGGATGCCGTTTGCCACCGCATCCTTGTTGAAAGCGCCCGGGACAAACGGGACTCCTTCGCGTTTGATGATTCCTTTATAGTAGGCATCGTACGTCTCGCGCTTTACCAAGACACCTGGCTTCGGCGCCTCATTGATGCCTTTGCTCAGGACCAGGCGGAGGTGGAGGCTGAGAAAGGCAAGAATCGCCCCGGGAAGGATGAAGACGTGTAACGAAAAGAAGCGCGACAAGGTTTCGCTCCCGATAATCGGGCCACCGAGGAGAAGCTTGACCAGGGCGTCACCGATAAACGGGATTCGTCCCAGCACCGCCGCGCCGATCCCCACTCCCCAGTAGGCATCGGCATCGAAGCGCATGACTTGCCCGGAGAAGGCGAGACCAAGAGTAATAAAGAGTAACACGCACCCCGAGAGCCAAGTCATCTCACGCGGATATTTGTAGGCGCCCCAAAGGAAAACCTGGGTCATGTGCAACATCATTAGGATGACCATGCAATTCGACCCCCAGTAGTGCATGCCTCGCACTACCCATCCCAATTGCTGTTCGTAATTTAAGCGTTCCAGGGTGTGGTAAGCTTCGGCAGCTGAAGGGACATAGACCATGGCCAGAAAAATCCCAGTCAGAATCTGAATGATCAGACACAGCATGGTCATGCTGCCGAAGGTATAGAACCAGCTGCCCGTGCTCTTCGGCACAGGGTGACCGGCAGTCTGCTCCCAGAGTTTGACGAGATGGAGGCGGTCCTCTACCCAAAGCGCGACCTTACGAAGAGTCTCCATCAGGTCGTTCTTCCTGACTGGGTTAAGGTTCCTGGATCAGCCAAAGTCGGCAATACGCCAGCCTTGATGGCAAGATCTCCTTTTTCGATCTTATATTCGTACTGATACAGGTCGCGCGGAGGCGGTCCGGCGGCGCGGGATCCATCTTCGTAGTAGGCGCCGCCGTGGCATGGGCAAAGGAAAAGCTTGGATTGTTCAAACCAGCGCACTGGGCACCCCAGGTGGGTGCAGTTCACTGCGAAGACGTTAAAGTCTTGTTCAGAGATTCGTTTTACCCAACAGGATATATGCGCGGTCTGACCGTCTGCCGGTATTCTGTAGGGATTGTCATACGCAACCATCCGAGTCGTACCGACTTTGAATTGGTCGACGGGACCGAGCGAGATCCAGGTCGGTTCTGCTCTTTTAATGATGGCTGAGATGACGAAACCAATGATCGGGATGCTGATCATTGCGCCGGCGATGACGTCTAATCCGATCCCGAGCTTGAGCAGAAAATCCCGCCGGGAGGACCGGTAATCAAATTTAGGAAAATCGTGAGAATCGTTGCTGGGATGTGGATCTTCAGAGGCCATAAGCTTGCGTACTAGGGATTGGGAGTGCCGCCAGGATTGCCATTAGCGCCCTGCGCAACATTAGCGGCATTGCGATGCGAAGCCAGCCAGCCGACAATATCGGCAATATCCTGATCTGACATCGGTTGGTTCGGCACTAAATTCTGGTAGTTGGGCATTCCCAGTTCCGGGCGGCCAGCAATCGTTACGCTGCGCAAATATTGATCGGAAACCAGCTGAAGATAATCCGGCTGAAGAATTGAACCAGCCTTTCCGTTTTGCCCGACTTGTCCATGACAGCTTGCGCAAAACCGATTGTAAACTTCACTGCCACGGTTGGCGTCGCCCAAAGGCGCAGAATAGGGCGGGAGATTGGCTTTCGCAATCTGTGCGGATTTTCCCCAGTCAAGAATTCCATTCACGACGATGTCGACTTGTTCGTCCGTTAGATCGCCGCCGTTTGCCTTCAAGAAGCCCGGCATCGTGGTCCCCGGGATGCCCTCCGCCGTAATCTTGCGCAGTACATCACGAGGGATGATTGCGAGATAAAGGGGATCGCTCATGGAAATTGACGCTCCAATATTTGTCTCGCCCGCGTGACAAGCACGGCAATTTTCTTCGAAGAGCACTTGGAAGTTTTTTTCTGCTTCCGGCGGTTTCCAGCGGTCGCTCTGCTTTGGTTTTCCCGGCAGCTGATCGCAGCTCGACAAGCCTATCATGCCGCTGAAGATACAGAGTGCGAACAGGAAGCTTGGGAGCTTGGTCGTGGTCATTAGACGTCTTCCTTTTCCATCGCGTGGACGCCCATACGAGCAGCGATTGGCCAGGTCTGCATGGTTTCCACTTTGGCAGACTTGAAAACGACATAGCCACCCACGACGCCGAATGAAACCTGACAAATGATGAACCAGATCCAATCAACTCGAGCGGCCAAAGCCGGGTTAACAATATCAAACATCGGGTAAAGCAGCGCCGTCCAGATGATCGGGATCACGATCCCGCCAAAAAACCATTCGAATCGGGCGGGCAACATGGGAAGGATCACGGTGTACAGCATTCCAACTCCGATCGAGAGAAGGCCGTGACTTAGTACAGCGATGATAAAGGAGAGTGCATTGAATTGATCCAGCATCTGGACATCCGCAGACGCCATAGAAGGTAAGGCAGCCGCCGCCAGCAGATTGATCGGGTACCAAATACTGTGCTGAACAACCAATCCGTACAGCATCGCCAAAATCGCCATGGCGGCACCGCCAGCCAGACCACCGAGAATTCCGGAAGAATAACGATGCACCTGGATTGGATAATAGGCTCGGTGACCACCAGCGCCCAAGGCGAGGTGACTGATCCGCCGCGGCGAAAGCTTAATTGGCGCCGCCCGGCGAGCGGGTTCTACGTAAGGATAGACTTCATGTTGGGGGACAGGGAAAACTTCTCGAAACCAGCCGATGGCGCCCACCAGGGCAGTGAGCAAACCGGCCAGACCGATGACGATGCTGGTGACAAATCCAGCAGCAATGAGCATGATACCTACCGCGGCGACCATCGGCCAGGGGGTAGGAGTCGGAAGCTCAACCCCTTCATGATGATTCTCTTCCGGATCGGTATTCATAATTGTCAGGAGTTCCCGCCGATGATGTAGACGACCAGCACGACTACGGCCCAAACACCGTCCACAAAGTGCCAATACCAGGAAACCATTTCGACATGCTCATGGTGGCGGTGCTGCAGTTTGCCCGTGAGGCTAAAGATAAGGATCATCGAAAGGAGAATGAAACCAACTAGGACGTGACTGGCATGCAAGCCAACCAGAGAGTAGTAAGTTGAGCCGAACAAATTGGTGCTGAGCGTCAGCCCATCCTCATAGATCAGTTTGTGCCATTCCAAGCCAGTGTAGATGAGGAAGCCGAAACCCATGGCGGCGGTGATGGCCCACCAGATGTGAAAGCCTACCATTGCGCCTTTCTTCAGGTTTTTCTCCGCCAGCACGATTGTGCCGCTGCTCCCGAAAAGCAGAATCGATCCAAGCCAGGGAAACTCCAAGACCTCGTGCGGGTAAGGCGGATTGAGGCTCTTCCCGATATAGAAAAGATAAGCGACGACAAAGATGGTAAAGAGCGCGGACTCCGTCAGGATCACCAGGATCACGGCGACCTTCCGTGGAGAAGGTAGCTTCCATTCCGTTTCGGCAGCGGCGAGATATTCAGTGCTCACGTCGAAGAGAGTTATTCAAATTTCCAGTCCGGATCTTCCGGATGTTTGAGATCCCAGACCGGGCGCCGGCTTTTTACCTCTGGTAGCTGTTCAAAATTGTAGTCAGGCGGCGGAGACGAAGTGGCCCATTCCAGGGTCCAGGCGTCCCATGGATCATCTCCGGCGATGGCACCTTTCCGGGCCGACACGATGAGGTTGATCACAAAGATCAACGCCGCGATCGCTTGAATGAATGCGCCGATGGTGGAGATCTGATTCCAGATCTCCCAACCCCGTCCGGCTTGATAGGTATAGATGCGGCGGGGCATCCCGAGAATGCCGGCGACATGCTGGGGGTCAAAGGTCAGGTGAAAGCCAAGGGTGAATAACCAAAAATGCCAGAGGCCCAGTTTCTTGTTCAGCATCCGGCCGAAAGCTTTCGGGTACCAGTAGTAGGTCCCGGAGAAAATCCCGTAAATGATTCCGCCGACGATCACGTAGTGAAAATGAGCGATGACAAAATAGGAGTCGTTCAGCTGCCAGTCAAAAGGGGCGACGCCCAACATGATTCCCGTCAAGCCGGCGATTAAGAACTGAAACAGGAAAGCGATGGCGAAAAGCATCGGTAGCTCGAGGCGAATCTTTCCGCCATACATTGTGCCCAGCCAGTTAAAGATTTTAATACCGGTCGGGATGGCAATCACCATTGTGGCAAAAGCGAAAAAGGTGATGCTGTAAGAATTCATTCCGATTGTGAACATGTGATGGGCCCACACCCCAGCGCTCACGAATCCGATCATTACGCTGGCCGCAACCATCATTGGATAACCGAAGATCGGTTTCCGGGAAAAGACCGGCACGACTTCCGAGATTACGCCAAAAGCTGGCAGCACGAGGATATAGACTTCCGGATGGCCGAAGATCCAGAAGAAGTGCTGCCACAAAATCGCTGAGCCACCGGCTTGCGTTTCGAAGAACTTCGCGCCAAAAAATCGTTCAAGCACCAGCATGATCTGAGCAGCCGAGAGCGGCGGTAGAAAAGTCACCACCAGGAACATGGTGACCAGGCTCAACCAGACGAAGAGCGGCATCCGGTAAAGGGTCATGCCTTTACAGCGATAACAAAAGATCGTCACCATGATATTGATACCTCCGGTGACGCTACCGACTCCGGTAACGAGGAGACCCAAGGACCAATAGTCAACGCTGGTTCCAATGGAAAACGCGCGAGAAGTGAGTGGAGCAAGAGCAAACCAGGCGACATCGGGCGCGGCGCCGGCACCATAGAGACCTGGGGCGCCGACGTAGCTGAAAAACATCAGGCACGCGCCAAAAAAAGTGAGCCAGAACGAAAACGCATTCAGGCGCGGAAATGCCATGTCACGCGCTCCGATCTGCAGCGGGACCATATAGTTCGCCAGACCAAAAATCATCGGCATCGCGACAAAGAAAATCATTGAGGTGCCGTGCATGGTGAAAAGGCTGTTAAAGGCCTGCGGCGACACCAAGTGGTTATTAGGAACTATCAGTTGGGTCCGGATGATCGCCGCCATCGTTCCAGCCACGACGAAGAAAAGCCAACCCATCCCGAGATACATCAATCCGAGCTTCTTGTGGTCGACGGTGAAAACGAGATCCTGGATCCAGCCAGTCAATGTGCCATGTTCTTCCCCGGGTCTTGCCGGGTTAGCTTCGGTACCGATTTCTTTGGCGGTAATAGGAATTCCGTTGGGCATGATTGTTATTTCAAGGTTCGAAGGTAAGCCAGGATCGATTGCACCTGCTTACCTCCCAGTTTCATGTTAGGCATCAGGCACCCTGGTTTTAGCACTTGGGGATCCTGCAGCCAGGAACGTAAATTTTCTTCATTATTTGCCGCAACGCCCGATCCGAGCGTCTGCCGACTAGCAAAATGGGTTAAGTCAGGGCCGAAAACGCCCTTGGCGTTGGTGCCGCCGATGTCATGACAAGCCCCACACGAGTTGGCGATAAATTGCCGTTGACCCTCTCCTACCGCTTGGTCGTTGCTCGGTGTCGCCTTTTGCTCGTTTAGCCACTGCTGATAACGTTCAGGCGTGTCAACAACGACTCGAATAAGCATATTCGCGTGTTGGGCGCCGCAGAGCACCGTACAATTACC
>Ga0070698_100004736_pt1 | contig 14946 bp, 10 predicted proteins | sample KBSK1502metaG_FD_65477 | JGI IMG/M metagenome (GOLD analysis project Ga0070698, IMG submission 65477) | Corn, switchgrass and miscanthus rhizosphere microbial communities from Kellogg Biological Station, Michigan, USA - KBS K1-50-2 metaG | ecosystem: Host-associated > Plants > Roots >...
TCGTCGGCGATGAGAATGCGAAGGCGGTGACCGTCTGGGCTCATCGGTTGAGCGGCGGCTTCTGAGCCGGTAGCAGCGGCCCCCGGCACTCGGGGCACGCCAAGTTATGCAGCCGATCAATGCTCTGCGACGAGACAGCTCCGAGGATTTGGTAGGGAGTCGGTGAGGTCGTGCTCATGCAGCGAAGGCGTTTTCCGCGCGTCCTGATTAACTGCGAGTGAGCGAGGCCGATGGGCTCGGCAGGGTGCGGGCTGGAATCCGGCCACTGCGGTTCTGGATGACTGAGAGCCTAGTGTGTCCGGGTTGCCGTTCGGTTGCGGGGCGAATGACCTTAGGGTGGAGAGGCGTGACGGTGGAGGGCTGCTTCGACGCGTGGCTGACGAGTTCGTCTAGAGTCGAGTCCCGACCGCATATAAGCGGCTAAAACGACAAGGATGTGTGCCCATCGACTCCCGCCGCCTCGCGGAGGATTGTCTCGACTTGGGCATCAAAGGCCCTCCTCCGCTCGACAAGGCGGTTGCCCACGATTACACGAGTCTCGGCATCGTGCAGCATCGCGAGCACTATGGCGTTAAACGGGAGCAGCCAGGCGGACGTATCCTCGAGTGCCACAGCCGTGAGCGCCGGTCGATAACCATCGAGGATGCCGAGCTCGCCGAGGCTGTCGCCGGGGCCAAGCTCTCCCAAGACTGCCGGACGGGGGAGTTGCGGGGAAAGCCATTCGACGCGGACTCGACCGGCCGCGAGGACAAACAGGTAAGCAGGGCTGCGACGCGCGCGTAGGAGCAGACTTCCCGACGGGAACGTGCCGGGCCGGCTTAGCATGAGCAGGTGAGCGAGGCTAACCCTCGGCAGCCCGCGGAACAGGCCGGCCTGGGAGAGATCAAGTGAGCTCGGCCTCACCATCCGCACACCAAGTCTGCCGGGCTGTGCGCCAGGTGTAGCGTCAACTCTCCCAGGCCGATTGGGCTCAGGCACACCGCTCGCGTCCATGCTACCGACGGTCGTGTGGCCGTTGCAGGCCCCGAACGGGCCATTCTGTGTAGAACGTCGACCGGCTAATTCGGTTCAAGTCGGATCAATCAGCACCGGGGAGTACTGGCTCGCCGAATAGGACGGGCCCGGTACTCGAACGAGGTATTGGTGCCGACGGAAGATGGCCCATTCGAGGGATGTTCGCGACGGCTCGCCGTCTCTAGTATGCGGGTCTGACTGGAATCGCGCCTTTCCCGCGGGGCGCGATGACGGATGAGCGGGTCTGCCGGGAGGGAGTTTGGAAAAAATGCGGATCCTGGTAACTGGCTGTGCAGGGTTTATTGGCTCCCATCTTAGCGAGGAGCTGCTTGATCGGGGTCATGAGGTGGTTGGCGTCGACTGCTTCACTGACTACTACGCTCGCGCTATCAAGAATGCGAACCTCAGCCACCTGCGCGACAGCTCACGTTTCACGCTCGCCGAGGTCGACCTGGCTGAGGCCGAGCTGGCGCCATTGCTCGACGGCGTCGACATTGTTTACCACCAGGCTGCCCAACCAGGAGTCCGCGGCAGCTGGGGCACACAGTTTGAAACGTACGTGCGTAACAACGTGATGGTCACGCAGCGCCTGCTCGAAGCAGCCGTACTCCACACGTCTCGACTTTCCCGATTTGTCTATGCCTCTTCCTCATCGATCTACGGTAATACGAGTGAGCTCCCGACCAACGAGTCCATCTGTCCGAAACCGGTGTCACCTTACGGAGTAACCAAGTTAGCCGGTGAGCACCTCGTGCAACTTTACTGGCGCAGTCATGGACTACCGACCGTATCGTTGAGATATTTCAGCGTCTACGGCCCACGTCAGCGCCCGGATATGGCGTTTCACCGATTTATTCAGGCGGCGCTTTGTGACGAGCCACTGTACATTTTTGGGAACGGCGAGCAGACGAGGGACTTCACATTCGTCAGTGATGCGGTGGCGGCGAATATCGCGGCCGGAGAATCGCATGTTGTCGGCATGGCGATCAACGTGGGCGGTGGGAGCCGAGTCTCGGTCAATACCGTGATTGACTTGCTCGGCGAATTGCTTGGACGGCGGCTGAAGGTAGAGTACCTGCCAGTGGAGTTGGGCGACGTACAGGATACGTCGGCCGATACGTTTACTGCCCGGAAACTGCTCGGGTTTACGCCGACGGTGCAACTCAAGGCCGGATTGGCTGCAGAGCTGGAGTGGATCCAGAAGCAGTTCTATGATGGAGCCAGCGCACGAGAGCTGGCGGGCTCAGTCGTATTGGCTGACTGATCAGGTCTGGCGCAACCCAGTCAGCCTCTGGGCTGCATGGCCCGCCCCGGTTGGCTGACGGCTGCCGCTCGGCCGATCGAATTTGGCTTGCGCCGACCTGCGAGCCAACGAGCAGCATCTACTTAGCGCAGCAGGATGATGCCGTCCTTAGCGTTGAGAGCGACGCTGTTGACTGTGCTGCCGTCATTGATCGTTGGCGCTTGGGTGCCCTTGATCTTTCGAAAGGTCCCGCCGAGCGCGATGTTGATTGACGAGGCGGTCGTGTTGCACAGCGAGATTCCGTTAGCGAAGTCGCGGCGGAACACGCCGCTGATTGGCTGGGTGGCCGCTCCGAGCGCCTGGCCGAGATAACCTGTCCCCTGCCCGGCGTTGTCGTATTCATCGTACCACCAATCGCTGGCATGATCGTAGTTGTACCAGTACTCGTCGTAGATGAAGAACCCATCGTTTGCCAGGGTCCACGTCAATTCGAATCGCACCGCCTGGTAGTTCGTTTGGACCGCGCTGAGGCTTGTCCCGTGGGAGCTGCCGTCAAGCAGGAAGATGCGTGGGCTGAGACCATTGGTCATCCAGCTGTTGTAAAAACCGAGGGTGTCGCCGATGTACGGATTGGCACCGTTTTCGTCGAGACCTTCGATCATGCCGCCGTTGAGGACGAGGCCCTGGTAGGTGGTGGTGCGTCCGCCCGGGTTACCGAGGACAAGCTTGCCACTCGGAATGTGGCTTCGGATCCCGCCAGCAAGGTTGTACATCCCGGTAGCCCACTGCGTGTCAGTGATGCCGCTCGCCGTATTGGTGTTGTTAATGTCGATCCGCGATAAATTGTTGGGTAGCTCGAGCGGCCGATCGACATAGTTGTCGAGGAATACGCCGTCCAGATACTGGCCGGGGGCTTCGGAGAACTTTATCCCGATGAAGGAACCGACGAATTGCGACCAGGTCTGGTTGCCGAGAGTCGGATTAATATTGGTAGCGGGACAAGTGGACGTCACGTTCATGGCCATCGCCGAGGGTGTGCCGAATACGTAGGCAACGCTGCGGACCCACTCGCCGTTGTTGTGGCTGATCGCCGGGAATTTGCCGTTCTGGCTGTTGATTCCGCGCTGGACCGTCAGGTTGCCGCTGCCGGACGCGGCGGACTTCGCGGTCACCAGCACCATCTCAGGCTGTGTTCCGTTAACGAACCCGCCGATGATCGCACGATCGTTCACGTTGAACTTCGACAGGTCGCCGACAGGGATGCTGGTCGCCGTCGAAGTGATCGAACTCGCCAGCGAACTGCCAGCGTACATCAGGTACCAATTCAAATCGATGTGGTACGTGACATTGTTCACCACATAGCCGGTCGTACCGGGGAACCAGCTGTAATCCCCTTCGACGAAGGTTGAGGAGTGATAATAGACCAGTGTCACCAGCATGGGATTGAGCTGCTTCAGATATGAGGCGAGAGTCTGTCCCGTTGGCACGCCGGGCGAGTTGGCTAACCAGGCCCAGTCGAAGCTCGTCACGAACAAGTTGTGTTTGGCGATGAGCTGCTTACCGGCTACTGTGTTCTCGTCCGTCTTGCTGTAAATCGTGGCCAGACGCGGGAAGGGCGGCGCAAATGACGACGGCGGCGCAGGAGGAAGAACGACCTGCGCCGCGCTCAAGGCCTGGAATGTATCGACAAGTACCGTGCCGTTCCAGACCACGCCCGTTTGAGCGGCGAACCAGACACCTACCCAACGGAGCGGCGTTACCGCCGACGCTGGCACGGTGTAGGTCAGCTGGTGCCAGCTGCCGTCCGCGGGCAGTGCAGCCCACGCGGCATTTGACCAGACGCCGTTCCCGTCCTGCATGGCGATACCGCCGTTCAGGCCGGCGGTGGGCACCTTCACCCAGACGCTGAGCTGCGCGCCCGGCCCAACAGTGCTGGGGGGCACAACCCAACCCGAGCCCCAGTTCGTCGAGGTCGCGTTGCTAAGGGTGATGGCGAGCGAATGCGTACCTGTGTACGCCCCGGCCTGGCTATTGGCTGCGGCAATCGCCGAAGTACCGGGGCCTGAGACGCTCCAGCCACCGGTTGTCCCGTTCTCGAAGTCGTACAGCGCCAGCGTGTCGGCGGATGCCGCCAATGGTCGGACCAACGTACCCAGTGCTACGGCGGCAACTGGCGAAACCATGAGGCCGAGCGCAGTCCGGCGGTCATACGTGCGCGTGAACAAGCTCATCGCGTGTGCGTCTCCCTGAGGTGGCTACTGCTCGACTGGCGACGCTCAACAGGCGCGTCAACTCACGCGCCTGGGGACGGTCTACCAGTCCGGCACTGCTTAACAATTTCTTTGCAGTACTTGTTACGCCTACGTTACGCAATGTCGTCTTAAATCTCAAGCTTTTGAGCCGGCTGGGCCGTCTACACCGAAACTCAACCGAACAGGCCTTAACAAACCAATTCGGCTGTGGTTACATTGCGGCCCCACGGGAGAAGGGGGCATGGGCATGGGTATGTCCGATCTCGACACTCTGGACCGTATCGACGCCGAGCCAGCGGAACCGCCGCAACCGCAGGCCGGCCTCCGGGCGGCTCTAACGAGCACTAACGGCCGCGAGTTCTGGCTAGAGTCAGCTGGGACAAGGTTGTTGCTCGACGACAAGCCGGCGCCTGCGATCCGCCGCCACCCGCGCCGTACACGAGGACTCCGGCGGCAGGATGCGAGCATGCCCTCGTGTGCTCCGGCGGTCGACATTTCCGTTGTGTCGCCCGTGTACAACGAGGAGGGCAACCTCCTGCCGCTCCACGAGCGACTCGTGGCCAGCCTGGAGGCTCTGAAGCGGACGTTCGAAATCATCTATGTTGATGACGGAAGCTCTGACGGAAGCTTCGCGGAGCTAAAGGGCATCGCCGCGGGTGACACACGGGCTCGGGTTGTCCGATTTCGGCGCAACTTCGGGCAGACGGCAGCCATTGCGGCAGGCGTCGAGCACGCCAGTGGCACCTATCTGGTGTTCATCGACGCTGACCTGCAGAACGACCCGGCGGATATCCCGCGCCTGCTAGCCGTAATCGAACAGGGCTACGACGTGGTCAGCGGCTGGCGGAAACATCGCCAGGATGCTGCTTCGCGGACGCTACCGTCCCGCGTCGCCAACGGCTTGATCTCGAGCGTGACCGGCGTCCACCTACACGACTACGGGTGCACGCTCAAGGTATACCGCGCTGACCTGGTGAAGCAGCTGCAGCTGTATGGTGAGATGCACCGCTTTATCCCGGCGTACCTGGCGCAACTGGGGGCCAAAGTGGCCGAGATCCCCGTCACGCATCATCCGCGGGTTGCCGGGCGCTCAAAGTATGGCATGAGCCGCATCTTTCGGGTTGCCCTTGACCTGCTGACCGTCAAATTTTTCGCTACCTATCACACGCGGCCCATGCACTTGTTCGGCGTCCTCGGCCTCTTCTGTCTCGGCGCTGGCGCCCTCGTAGCACTGATGATGATCTGGCAGAAACTCGGCCTCGGCGTGTCAATGATCCAGACGCCGTTGCTGCCACTCACGGTCTTGCTCGCCCTGATGGGCTTCAATGCGTTGTTCTTCGGGCTGTTGGGCGAGCTCGTAATGCGTACATACTATGAATCACAGAACAAGCGGCCTTACCAGGTACAGACTCGGCTGAACCTGGCGCCTCCAGTTGACCGCGGCAGGTAATGTGCGGCATTAGCGGCGCGGTCCGTGTCGCAGAACACGGCACTATTGATCCCTGCGCGCTGCAAGCCATGCGCGAGGCTATGGTCCATCGTGGACCTGACTCCGCGGGCATGGTGGTGTTCGAGACGGCCGGCTTGGCCATGCGGCGGTTGGCAATCATCGACGTAGTGTCGGGCCAGCAGCCGCTTACGGGCGAAGACGAACAGATCCACGTCGTCTGCAACGGGGAGATCTACAACTATCGTGAGCTGCGCGTGCTCTTGGAACGCGCGGGTCATGTGTTCCGCACGTTCAGTGATTGCGAGGTAATCGTCCACGCGTACGAGGAATACGGCGACGACTTCCTGACGCGGCTGAACGGGATGTTCGCGCTGGCTGTCTGGGACCAACGCCACCAGCGGTTGGTGCTCGCCCGGGATCGGGTCGGCATCAAGCCGCTGTTCTACGCGCGCCACGAGGGCCTGTTGCTGTTCGCCTCCGAGCCTAAGGCGCTGCTCGCTTACCCCGGCTTCCCGCGAGCGCTCGACCCCGTCGCGCTTGACCAGTATCTAACCTACCAGTACGTGCCGACGCCAAAAAGCATCTACGCCGGGATAAACAAGCTGCGGCCGGGACACGCGCTGAGCGTTGAAGGCGGATGCATCACAGAGCGCCCGTACTGGGAGCTCGACCTATCGTGCGATGCCACCCTGGCGCGGACTTCGGAGGTGGAGCTGGCAGATCAGCTGTGGCGGGTGCTTCGAGAGTCCGTCCGGCTGGAGCTGGTCAGCGACGTGCCGCTTGGCGTGTTCCTGAGCGGGGGCATCGACTCTAGCGCCGTGGTGGCCGCCATGGCCGACCTCGGAACCAGCGATGTGCGTACGTTCTCGATCGGGTTCAGCGAGCCATCTTTCGACGAATCGGGTTACGCTCGCCGCGTGGCGGCGCAGCTCGGGACGGATCACTCAGAACTGATCCTCGAGCCGCGAATGCTGTGGGAGCTCGTCCCGTCTCTCGCAAGCCTCCTGGACGAGCCGCTCGCCGACGCATCAATCGTGCCGACGTATCTGCTGAGCCGCTTCACGCGGCGCCACGTCACGGTCGCGCTCGGGGGCGATGGGGGCGACGAGCTGTTCGCCGGGTATTCGACACTCCAGGCGCACCGCCTCGCCGGCTACTACGCGCGCATCCCCGGCTTCCTACGCGAGCGGGCAATTGCGCCTGCTGTGCGCCGGCTCCCGGTTTCCCACGCAAATCTGAGCCTGGACTTTCGAGCCAAACGCTTCGTCCAGGGAACGGAATTGCCACTCCCCCTCAGGCATCACCTGTGGTTAGGCCCATGCAGTCCGAGCGAGAGGCAGGAGCTCCTGCATCCGGAGCTGCTGCGCACGATCGGCAGCACGGACGCCTTCGAAGCCCTCGGAGAACACGTCGCTTGTTCGGCTGCGTACGACGACCTGACTCAGGTGCTGTACCTCGACATGAAAATGTACCTCGAGTCCGACATCCTGGCGAAAGTCGATCGTGCCAGCATGGCGTGCTCGTTGGAAGTGCGGGTCCCTCTCCTGAACGCGCTCATGCTCGACTTTGCCACGCGCCTGCCGATTGATCTCAAGCTGCGGCGTCTAACCCGCAAATATCTGCTGCGCAAGGCGCTAGCCGGGCGCTTGCCACAGCAGATCATCGATCGGCCCAAGAAGGGCTTCGGACTTCCGGTGTCCAAGTGGCTGGGCACAGACTTACGCAGCCTGATGTTAGATCTGTTGAGCGAGGACCGCCTCAGACGCCAGGGTGTCTTCAATAGCGAGTACGTTACGCGTTTGATCGGTGAGCACCTGCAAAAGCGCCGCGACAATCGCATGGTCCTCTGGGCGTTGGTCGTCTTTCAGCTCTGGTACGAGCGCTACCTGACGCCCGAAGTAGCCGCAGCGGGCACATGTGGACCGCTCGAGGCGGTGATGACGTCGTGAGCCAACCGCTGCGGGTCCTCCTCATCAACTACGAGTTGCCGCCAATCGGCGCCGGCGCGGGCAACGCGACGGCTCACATAGCAGCTTGTCTCGCGGCCGTTGGCGTCGAGGTACGGGTACTCACCTCCAGTTTCGGCAACCTACCGGCACGAGAGGTTCGCGACGGATATCTGATCTTGCGAGCGCCGGCTATCAGGCGCAACGTCGACCGGTGCACGCCGGCCGAGATGTTGAGTTTCGTCCTTGGCGCGGCTCCATTGGCGATTGGAATCGGGTGGACGTGGCGGCCCGATGTTGTGTGCGCCTTCTTCGGGGTGCCATGTGGACCGTTGGCTCTCCTGCTGCGTGCTTTGTTCCGCGTGCCCTACCTGGTTTCGCTACGTGGCGGGGACGTGCCCGGGTTCATGGGCCGAGAGCTGGCTGTGCTGCATCGACTGGCTTTGCCAGCTATTCTTTCAATCTGGCGCCAGTCGGAGGGGTTGATCGCCAACAGCCCGGGGCTGATCGCTTTGGCCCGCCGCACGTGGCCGGCCGCCCCAATTGAACTGATCCCGAACGGGATTGATCTGGAGCATTTTCGTCCGCCGGACCGCCGCCGCCCGGCCCACCCGCTGCACCTGCTGTCCGTGGGCCGACTCGCCAGCCAGAAAGGGGTCATCTATTTGCTGCGCGCGCTTGCCCAGACCCAATCCTCGGCATGTTTACGCGTGCTCGGCGATGGCCCGGAGCGAGCGCGGCTCGAGCGCATGGCAAACGATTTGGGGCTGAGTCGGCGAGTGGAGTTCGCCGGCTGGGCCCCGCGCGAAGATCTGCCGCGTCATTATGCCTGGGCCGACGCATTCGTCCTGCCCTCGCTGGACGAGGGCATGCCGAACGTGGTGTTGGAGGCGCTGGCGTGTGGCCTGCCGGTGATCGGCACGGACGTCGCCGGAACACGGGACCTGGTTCACAGCGAAACCGGCATTCTGGTCCCGCCGGCGGATTCCCGCGCTCTCGCGGCCGCCATCGACCGGCTCGCCAGCGACGGCGACCTTGTCACGAGCTTCGGCACCACGAGCCGCGAGGCCGCCGCGGCGTATCGCTGGGAAGCAGTTGCCGACCGATACCATCGAGCGCTGGCACGCGCCGCCAGGCGTGCTGCGCCGCAGCCTGGTGTGCAACGAGTAATGGGAGGAGACTGAGCCAGTGACCGCCGCCGGCACCATTGCCGCCCCCACCCACAGCCTGAGGGCACGTGTGCAACGCCAGCTGATTCGGGCCGGCTTCGGTGTTGTGCACCGGAATTCTGTCGTCGGCCGGCGCTATCGCGAGCTGGAGCTCAGCCAATGGCAGCCGCGCGAGGTGGTACTCGAGACCCAGTGGCAGCATTTGGGTCGGCTCGTGCGCCACGCCTATGATCGGGTGCCGTTCTACCGACAGCGTATGGACGAGGTCGGACTGGATCCCGATCGTTTGTGCGGGCCTGACGATTATCGCCGGTTGCCGGTGCTCACTCGAGATGACTTGCGGAGCCACAAGGACGAGCTCGTCGCGGCCGGCTTCCCGCGCAAGAAGTTGATTCCAAATGGCAGTGGCGGTTCTACTGGCGAGCCGGTTCCGTTCTTCCACGACGCCGCGCACGTGGCTGCCAGTCAGGCTGCCAAGCTGCGCAATTTTCGTTGGGCGGGCTGGGAGCCGGGCGACGCGTGGGCACGCCTGTGGGGCAGCAATTTCGATGTGGCCCCGCACCAGAAGCTCCGTGGCCAGATCTCGGAGCGGCTGATGCGTGTGCGCTGGCTGAGCTGCTTCGAGATGACTGACGCAAGTATGGAGCGCTACGCGCGTGAGTTGGCAGTCTTTCAGCCCGAAGTCATCGAAGCGTACGTCAACCCGCTGTATTTGTTCTGCAGGTTCCTGCGAGAGCGTGGGCTTGTCGGCACGATCCAACCGCGAGGCGCGATCGTCTCGGCGGAGACGTTATATGACTACCATCGGGATGAGATCGAGTCCGTGCTTGGGTGTAAGGTATTCAACCGCTATGGTTGTCGCGAGGTCGGCGACGTGGCGCACGAATGTTCGGCCGGGCGCATGCACCTTAATGTGGAAACGGTGTTCACCGAATTCATGGTCGATGACCGACCGGCGCTGCCTGGAGAGGACGCTGACATCGTCGTCACCCCGTTGGACCTGTACGGGATGCCGATGCTGCGGTATCGGGTCGACGATATCGGCAGCCCAGAAGTCGGCGATTGTCCGTGCGGACGGTCGCTGCCACTCATGCGCATGGTCCAGGGTCGGGTGCAAGACCTGATTGTCACCCGGTCAGGGCAGCATCTGACCGGGGTGTTCTTCGCCCACCTGCTGAAGCAGCTCGACGTGCAGCGATTCCAGGTTGTTCAAGACTCGCTCGATTCACTCGACTTCTCAATTGTTCCCGGCCCCGCGTTTGGACGCCAGCAGATTGAGTACGTGACTCAGAAATTCCTCGAATACACTAGGGGCGAAATCCAACTCAGAATGCACATCACCAATGACATACCGCTGTCCGCATCCGGCAAGCACCGTGTAACAGTATCGCGAGTAGACGGGCGATATGCGCGTCAGTTGCAGGACCGCCATGCTGGCTAGCACGCCGGTTGCGTTGTACGACGCAGGAACTACAGGCTATCCGACCGAGCCTTTCAATCCGTCCGATGAATACCCAGAGTATCCCTTTGGCGCGCGTGGACTCTTCTCGACTGAGGAGAACCGGGTATACGCGTCAGTGCGGGCGATGCTGCGGGACCTGGGCTTGGACGCGGCACGCTATGGAACGCCCGACTGGAACCCGCTCGGGGAACTGGTACAGCCCGGCGCAACAGTGGTTCTCAAACCAAATCTGGTCCTCAGCGATCATGCTCTCGGGCAACCCGGCATCGAGGCGACCGTGGCTCATGGTGCCGTCCTCCGGCCACTTATCGACTACGCCTCAATTGCCTTGCAGGGTCGCGGACGCATCCTGGTAGCCGATTCACCTCTTAAGGAGGTCGATTTCGAGCGTATTCTGACACTTAGCGGAGTGCGCGCGATCGTCGACCTCTATAACCGCTGCGCAAGCTTGCCTGTTGAGGTGCTCGATTTTCGAGACCGCTACGTGGCGCGCAATGAGTTCCGCTTCATGATGGATCTGACGCCGCTTCCAGGCGACCCGGCTGGCTACAGCCTGGTCGACCTCGGCGCAGAGAGCATGTTCCATGACGCCGGTATCGAGTGGCAGCGTCTGCGAAGCACCGCGGTGTACTACGAGAATGTCATGGGCGAGTTCCACAATAACGCCAACCACAAATACAGCGTTCCGAACACCTTGCTGGGAGCCGACCTCGTCATCAGTGTCGCCAAGCTCAAGACCCACCGCAAGAGTGGTGTGACGCTGAGTCTAAAGAATGCCGTGGGGATCACTAACGAAAAGCGGGCACTCCCCCATCACCGTGTCGGATCGCCGTCATGTGGCGGCGATGCCGTTTCCGACGGAGCTCGTCCCGATGCCTGGTTGGAGGACAGGTTCCGAGACGTGATACTCAGCCATCCGTACGGTCGGCACGTGCTTAGGATCGTCGGACCACCACTGCGGGTGTCCGGCCGGCGCGTCTTGCAAAACCTGTTTAGCCGACTGCGTCCGGGGCTGCCGCCCGAGGCCACCATCGTCGAGGGCGACTGGTACGGTAACGACACGGTCTGGCGCATGGCACTCGACCTGAACCGCGTGTTGATTTACGCGGACCGACAGGGTCGGCTTGCCGAGCGGCCGCAGCGCAAGTACCTCTCGATCATCGACGGGATCGTGGCGGGCGAAGGTGAGGGCCCGCTGTACCCGGACCCGGTGAAAGCTGGAATACTGCTGGCGGGCCTGCACCCGGTAATTGTCGACGTAGTTGCCGGTACTGTAATGGGCTACGATTACCGCAAGATCGCGATTTTGCGTGAGGCGGTCGAACGCCAGTGGCCGCTGCGCCCCGAGGTGGCTCCAAGCGACATCCAGATCGTTGGAAACCGACCAGAGTGGCGAGACATTCTGAGGGGGGTGCCCAGTCCGTTCGCATTCCGAGCGAGCGCCGGCTGGCAGGGGCACATCGAAAGGGCGTCTGGTGCTCATTCAATGGCGGTGGGCGTACGCTGAAGTCGCCGGGACCTGGCTCGATCGAGGACGGAGGAGCCGCTCGCAACTGGAACGCGCCTTCGGACGGTAATCTGCCACCCAGGGAACGCGGTCCGGCCATTGAGCGGGCGCTAACGGCGCCGCTGGAGTATATACGCCGGGTCGGAAAGCGGCGCTGGATGACTCCCGTGCGCGTGTTGATCACCGTTGCTTTGCTCAGCCTGGTGCTCGTCAGTACCGGTCTGTCGAGCCTACCTGACGAGATCGGCCGAGCCAACGTTCCGCTTCTCGTCGCTATGCTTGGCTGCAGTTACGTCGCCTGGATCGTCAACACCTACCGCTGGCAGCGCATCTTGGCCGGCTTCCGAGTCACATTCGGCTTCGCCGAACTCTTCCGTCTGAACCTATCAGGGGTGTTCTACGGGCTGGCGCTGCCCGGGCAGGTATCGGGCGAGATTGTAAAAGCACTCCGCCTGGGCGGTCGTACCGGCCAGCGACGCGTCATCTATCTCTCGATTTTCCTCGATCGAGTCTACGGTCTCATCGGACTGGCCCTGCTCGGCTGTCTGGCTCTGGTGCTCGAGCCGCCCCAGCCAGATTGGTTAGGTCGGAGCCCTGGCATCGTGGCACTGGGGCTGGTATCGTTCGCCGGGATCCTTATAGTAACGCTGCCGTGGCTCTGCAGCGTTCCAGCGTTACTCAGGTCCGGGGAAGATCACACAATTGGCAAGTTGGAGGCCAGGCTGCTAAGCCTCACCACAGCGGACGGTTGCGTTCCGCCCGTCGCGACGTTAGCTGTCGGCTGCGCCCTGGGTCTGATGGCGCAGGCTTTGACGGCCGTCATCCATTGGGGAGTGGCACTCGCGCTCGGCCTGACTGTATCACCATTGGCGCTGACCTGGATCCTGGCACTCGGCACGATCCTGGGCATGTTCCCCATCTCGTTCGCCGGGTTGGGGGTCCGAGAGGCGACGTACGTCGGGCTGCTTTCGCTCTTCGGCGTGTCGGCGGGTGCAGCGCTCACGCTGTCGCTGACCATGTTCGCGATTCTGGTCGCGCTCGGCGTCACCGGTGGCGCGCTCGATCTGCTCGTCCGGGATCCGCATCCCTCGGGCGACGTACGCACAGATGGAGTCAGTTGAAGCGAGATCGCCAATGAGTCGTCCGCTGCGATTCCTCCACCTGACGACGTTTTATCCGCCGTACAGTTTTGGCGGCGACGCAATGTACACCTACCGGCTGGCACATGCGCTGGGCGATGCCGGCCATCTGGTGGACGTCGTCCACAGTGTCGACGCCTACCACCTGTACCACCCGGGTGGCCCACCTGCGCCAGATGGTTTTCCCGATCACCCGAATGTGGCTCGTCACGAGCTCCGCAGCACCTTCGGCGCGTTGTCGTCGGTGGTCGCCCACCAGACGGGTCGGCCGGCTCTCGCGCGCGGGCAGCTGCGCAAAGTGTTCAACGCCCAAGCCTACGATGTTGTGCATTACCACAACATTTCGCTGCTTGGGCCGGAAGTCCTGACGTTCGAGCCAGACCGGCGGCGCGCAGTGAAGGTCTACTCGACGCATGACCACTGGCTGATCTGCCCGACGCATGTCCTCTGGAAATTCGGAGCCCGCCCCTGCGAGAAGCCCGAGTGTCTGCGATGCGTGCTCAAAGCCGCGCGTCCGCCCCAGTTATGGCGATATAGCAGTCTGTTGGCGGATGCCATCCAGCACGTCGACGAGGTCGTTGCGCCAAGCGAGTTCACCGTGCGCTTGCACGCCGAGCGCGGTTTCCCGCGTTCCATTACACATTTGCCCTACTTTATGGACAGGGTCGATCGTGATTGGGAGCAGCCTGGGCCGCGCCCACAAGCGCGGCCATACTTTCTGTTCGCGGGCCGCCTGGAGACGATCAAAGGCCTCCACACGCTGATCGCGCTATGGGACCGCGCGCCGGATGCGGACCTGTTGGTGGCCGGGACTGGCGGACAGGAGGCGCAACTCCGCGCTCAGGCAGCGACAAACCCGCGCATTAAGTTCTTGGGGCACCTGACGCAGGACCGACTGGCTTCTCTCTACGTGCATGCGCTCGCATGCCTGGTGCCATCTGTTACCTACGAGACATTTGGTATGGTCACCATCGAAGCGTTCGCCCGCAAGACACCGGTGATCGCGCGTGACCTTGGTCCCCTGCCGGAAATCGTTCAGCTGAGTGGCGGAGGTCTGACCTACCGCACCGACCGCGAGCTACTCGATGCCCTGCATCGTTTCGCGGGGTGCCCCGAAGTGGCTCGACAGTTCGGTGAGGCGGGCTACCGTTCCTTCTTACAACACTGGTCGCGCGAAGCTCATCTCGAGCGCTACTTCGATCTGCTTCGGCGAGCGGCAACCAGGAAGTTTGGCAGCGTTCCGTGGGAGACCACCGGTCCGGTTAATCTGGAGCTCGCCGAGCGCCGCTAATGGCCCGTGGGCGTTTCGCCGCGGTGGCCTTGGGCGTCATCCTGACCGTCAGCTGCGCCGTTACTCCACGGGAGACGACACAGCCGCGGGTGCCCGCGCCACCTTCAGACATCGGGCCGCCATTTCCGCGTCTGGCGACGATTTACAGCAAGGGTGCTGGGCAGAACACTGCGGCTACCCAAGCGGCGATCTCCAGATTCAATCTGTATGTGGCCGACATGATCAACTGGCCAACCCGCAGTGCCGCCGACCCGTTGATCACCCAGGGGCAGTACTACAAGCGGCAGAACCCCGCGCTGGTGGCGCTGATGTACTTCCACTCGTGCCTGTATTCAGACACCGAATACACGCCCGGCCAGTTCATGGTCGGCAACACCCTGTACTACATCGATCCTCGCTGGTACCTGACGTACACCGGTAGCGTCCTCAGCGGCGACATCTCGACATCGACCACCCGCGTGCCCGTCCAGGAT
>Ga0070698_100004740_pt1 | contig 14939 bp, 16 predicted proteins | sample KBSK1502metaG_FD_65477 | JGI IMG/M metagenome (GOLD analysis project Ga0070698, IMG submission 65477) | Corn, switchgrass and miscanthus rhizosphere microbial communities from Kellogg Biological Station, Michigan, USA - KBS K1-50-2 metaG | ecosystem: Host-associated > Plants > Roots >...
CGTGTGCTGGCAGTGACCGAAGGCGCGGCAGGTGCGGTGCTGTATTGGAACGGTGACCGCCGCCGCTTCCGCGCCCCCAAAATGCAAGAAGTGGATGCCACCGGGGCAGGCGATGTTTTCGCGGCAGCATTTTTTGTCCGCTTGTTTAGGACGCGTGATCCGTGGGAGGCAACGCGTTTTGCGACCCTCATTGCATCACGTTCCGTGACGCGCATTGGTCTGGCAGGAATACCCACAGCACAGGAGATCGAAGAGTGTGCCATGGAGATTCTTTAGCAGAAGGAAAAGAAATGCAGAATCAAAACCCATCCTTATTCCGCGTGATCTCCACTGATTATCCTTCATTTCTCTCTGCTTTGTTTCCAATTGTTTTTGGCGGCTTTACCGCCTATTTCTTTTTTACTGGCAATGACTCTTTGCAATTATTTTTACTTCTTACCATTGTCGTTACCGTGCTTGGAATTCCGTTCCTGATTCAGAGATATCGAATGATTTCCTCCGTCCTAACAGAGGGCGTCCAGGTGCCGGGTGTAGTGACACGCATCGGATTCTTTCGCGGGCGCGGCCGCGTGGAATATTCCTATACGGTTCAGGGAGAAAAGCAAATGAGCGGCAACGCCATCAACAAGAACAGCCACACAAGAGATTTACAAGTTGGGCAGACGGTAAAAGTCAGTGTTGATCGCAATGACCCCAAACGAGCCTTCATTCGCGAGATCTACCTGTAATATGGAGGGCATTTTGTGACGCGCATCTACACCCTCGTCAATCAAAAAGGAGGCGTGGGTAAAACCACGACCGCCATCAATCTGGGTGCATATCTGGCCAAGCTTGGTCAGCGCGTTCTGATCGTGGATCTCGACCCACAAGCAAACGCAACCTCCTGCCTCGGTGTCGATAAACGCGCTGTGCAGGGCAGTACCTACGAGGCCCTGCTCAATGGAAACATACCTGCCTCATCCATTCTTTTCAATGACCGCCTCCAACTTGCGCTTCTGCCTTCCTCCCCATCACTGGCAGGTGCGGAAGTTGAGCTTGTAGACGAATCGCACCGCGAGTTCCGTCTCAGGAACGCGCTCAAAACTCTGGATGGAAAATACGATTACATCCTCATCGATTGCCCGCCTTCTCTCGGACTTCTGACGGTCAATGGACTGGTTGCCGCGCGCGAGGGTGTGCTGGTCCCCGTTCAATGTGAATACCTCGCATTGGAGGGATTGGGACAATTGACGCAAACAATCGAACGCGTCCAATCGTCTCTTTTCCCGGATTTAAGCGTGCGCGGCGTTATATTGACAATGTTCGACCCCCGAACCAACCTCTCGTCTGACGTGGTTCGTGAAGTGAATAATCATTTCCCCGGGCAGGTCTTCAAAAGCATCGTGCCGCGCAGCATCCGTTTGGCGGAGGCGCCTTCCTATGGGCTACCCATCTCTGCATACGCCCCCTCCTCCGTTGGTGCAAAAGCGTATGAAGCCATCGCGAAAGAATTGCTCGCAGGCGATGGAATGCAGGTAAATTAAACACGAAGCGCACGAAGTATACAAAGTCTTTAAGGCTTCAAACCTTAGTCCCCTTTGTGTCCTTTGTGTTTGAAAAGGAGCACTTAATGCCTCAACGTTCCGGTCTCGGCAAAGGACTCGATGCCCTCATCCCCGCTGGCAGAACAGCATCCACCGGGGAAGGGAGCGGAGTTATGCAGGTCGCGGTTGACCTGATCCAGCGCAACCCTCGTCAGCCGCGCGAAAATTTTGACATCCAGGAGTTGGAGAATCTCGCGACCTCCATCCGTGAGCATGGGGTCATCCAGCCATTAATTGTTGCGCCAGGCCAGAACGGGATATATATTCTTATTGCAGGGGAACGTCGTTTGCAGGCCTCACGTAAAGCGGGATTAAAAACTGTCCCGGTAGTGATCCGTCATGCCAATGACCAGCAACTGCTGGAACTCGCCTTGATCGAAAACGTCCAGCGTGCCGATCTGAACGCCATCGAAGAAGCTGAAGCATATCAACACCTGGAAAAGGAATTCAAACTTTCACCTGAGGACATTGCCGCTCGTGTCGGGAAGAACCGTTCCACCATTGCAAATACTGTCAGGCTGCTCGAGGCCTCTGCAGCAGTCAAACAGGCCCTGGTAAACAGGCAGATCAGCGGAGGACACGCCCGCGCCATGTTGAAATTATCTGCCAAGGCACAGGATGAGTTGTTAAATAAGATCATCCTTCTCGATTTGAGCGTGCGTACAACGGAAATGCTTGCGAAAAAATATTCGGGGCAGCAGCCTACGCTGAAAAAGAAAGCAGGCAGAGGCGTGAACCTGACCGATGTTGAACGTCGTTTGCAGTCCAGCCTCGGGACGCGCGTCTCATTGAAACATGGCAAAACAGGCAAAGGCACCGTCACCATTTACTATTATTCCGATGAGGAATTGGATTCGCTACTGGAAAAATTGACCTAATTTCCCAAACCTGACATGTCTTATCTGCGCCCTTGCCCATCGTAACTTTCGCCTGGATGAAGGTCATCGTCAATCAACTCTTCGCGGAGACATGTCAGGTTTTTAGGATTGAACATGAAACTCCTCCATAACGCACACATTTATACACAAAACCCATCACAGCCAGGCGCATCTGCCCTTGTCGTTGATCGAGAAAGAATCATTGCTGTTGGAGACGCAGATGAACTATTATCGCAATATCCAAACGCAGAAATACAGGATATGCACGCGTGCGTGATCCTGCCAGGTCTCACAGACGCGCATTTACACTTACAGCATTACTCACTCAGTTTGCAAAAGATAGATTGTGAAACAGACACAAAAGAAGAATGCCTGCGCCGCGTGGAAGAGCGCATAAAAAACTCCAAGCCCGGTGAATGGATCCTGGGCCACGGCTGGAATCAAAATGTGTGGGGCGACTGGCCTTTCGCAGCTGAACTGGATGCAATTGCGCCGAACAATCCTGTTTATCTCACTGCCAAATCATTGCATGCGGGCTGGGCAAATACAAGCGCGCTGAGGCTCGCCAATGTTACGTTGCAAACCTCTCACCCTCACAATGGACAAATTCAGCACGATGCGCAGGGCAACGTCACTGGCATTTTGCTCGAAACCGCCATGGGATTGGTGGAGAGTGAAATTCCCGAATCAACATCTGATGATATTGCGAGTGCCATTGAAAAGGCTCAACCCATTTTATGGAAGATGGGTCTCACAGGCGTCCACGATTTTGACCGCCGCGATGCATTCATGGCATTACAAAAACTTCACGCGCAAAATAAACTTAAGTTGCGTGTGCTAAAGAACATCCCGGTTGAACTGCTTGATCAGGCTTTTGAACTCGGTTTGCGCGCTGGCTTCGGTGATGACTGGCTGCGCATTGGCTCCATCAAGGTCTTCATGGATGGGGCGCTTGGCCCACATACAGCCGCCATGTTAGAGCCCTATATCGGTGAAGGAGAAAACCGCGGCATCCTCAACATGGATGGCGAGGAACTCTTTGAGCACGGCCGCAAAGCCGCGCAGGTTGGGCTTGGACTCACCGTCCATGCCATTGGCGACCGTGCCAACCATGAAGTATTAAATGCCTATGAACAACTGCGCACCTATGAAAAAGAAAACCACCTGCCAGCGCTTCGTCATCGCATCGAACATGTGCAGGTCATCCATCCAGACGACGCGGCGCGTCTCGGCAAAATGAACATCATCGCCTCCATGCAGCCAATCCATGCCACTTCCGATATGTTAATGGCAGATCAATTCTGGGGCGACCGTTCTGCTCTCGCCTACGCCATCAAGGCACAACTGGACCTCGGTGCGCCTCTCGCACTGGGATCAGACGCGCCGGTTGAATCACCTAACCCGTTTTGGGGAATCCACGCAGCGGTCACCAGGAGACGCGCCGACGGTTCCCCTTCCGCCGATGGCTGGTACCCCGAACAAAAGTTGACCATGGCTGAAGCATTCGCGGGCTACACCCTTGGCCCTGCCTACGCCGCCAACATGGAAAATCGCCTTGGCAAGCTTGCGCCTGGTTATCTGGCAGATCTGATCGTGATCGAAAAGGACATCTTCACTTGCAATCCAAATGATTTGCTTACGCTCGAATCATCGGCTACAATGATAGGTGGAGAATGGGTATATGCTTCCGCCGGGGGCCCCGGCGGTGATGTAGTGTAGACGGCGAAGACGGCACCTTGAACCAGGAAAACTATGGCAGAGCAACAACGACTTACACCTGAAATGCTCGTTCCACGCATGGGGGATTACTTGATTCAGAAAGGTCTTATTAAGATTGAAGACCTTCAGAAGGCGCTCGCCTATCAGCAGGAGGAAATATCGAAAGGCAATACAATTCTGCTTGGGCAGGCCCTGCTTGATCTTAAAATAACAGGGCGACCGGAACTTGATCAAGCAGTCACCGAACAGATCATTCAACTGCGTTCCGCGCTGCAGTCGGCAAATCGCACGCTTGAACGCCGTGTTGAAGAACGCACTGCCGAATTGCAAAAGGCTCTTGAGCGCCTTTCAGAACTCGGCCAGCTCAAAGCCAACTTTATCTCAAATATTTCACATGAATTGCGCACGCCGTTGACGCACATCAAGGGCTATATCGAGCTGCTTGTTTCTGAATCATTGGGCCCTATTGCGGAGGAGCAACGCCATGCGCTGCATGTCAGCCAGCAATCGACCACCAGGCTTGAAACGCTCATTGAAGACCTCATCATGGTCTCATTGGCTTCGCGTGAGGAATTAAACATTAATCTGCAGAATGTGGATATTAGCCGTCTGGCGAATCTGGCGGTCAAATCATCGCTGGATAAGGCAATGGCACGCGGCGTGGATCTGCAGACAGTCATCGACGACAATCTGCCCTCCGTTCAGGCAGATTCACAGAAGATTGCCTGGGTGTTGAATCAGCTCATTGATAACGGCATCAAATTCACCCAGTCCGGTGGGATCGTGGTGGTCAGCGTCAAGCGCGATGGGGAAAACCTCGTCCTCACATCCATCACCGATACAGGCATTGGCATCCCGCTTAATCGGGTAAGCGATATTTTTGAACCGTTCCATCAACTGGATGGTTCCACCACGCGTCGCTACGGTGGCACCGGTCTTGGCCTGTCGCTTGTGCGGGATATTATTGAAGCGCACGGTTCAATGCTGGATGTGCAGTCCACTGAAGGACGCGGTTCCACTTTTAAATTTCCATTGCTCGTAACAGCCAATCCAAAATAAAAGCTCATGGATTATAAAACTCTCGAGTACCTGCAGGGATTAATACGCATCACCGCATTTGCAGATAACTCACGCACTGTCATTGAGAAATTTCTCAAGACCTTGCGCGAGGAGTTCGTCTTTGACAACGTGGCGGTTTATCTTCGAGATGGACTCACTGATGGACTCGAAGTGGTTTACGCGCGCGCCATCGGGCGCGCCAAAAGCGCTGAAGCCGATGCCGCCTGGGGAGAGACATTTGCCGGGCAAGTGCTTCGGAGTGGCAAGCTCTTGCTGCAGGATCCAAAACCTGATGCCCCACCCGAGGACCGTCTGAGTCAGGCATATCTACTGGGTTTGCCCATGCGCTCAGATGAGCTGGTGACAGGTGCGCTGGTTTTTGTGCGTTTTGGTGGCCCTGTTTATGAAAGTGAACATATAGCCATCGCTTCGTTCGCGTCGGACCTGCTTTCCACCTTGTTCGAGCGCGCTGCCTGGCGCGATACGAATTCAGAATTGCGTGAACTAAGGCGTCAGATGCAATTGCAGGAGGATTTTGTCAGCACAATCTCGCATGAACTGCGAACACCACTTGGTTTTATCAAAGGCTATAGCACCAGTCTGTTAAGGCAGGATACCAGTTGGGACGTAGAAACTCAGAAGGAATTTTTGACGATCATTGATGAGGAAGCCGACCGACTTTCATTATTGATCGAGAACGTACTCGAATCGGCGCGGCTCCAAAGCAAGACTCTCCCGTTGCGCTTCCAGCCCCTAAGGTTGGATGCTGTTCTAAGAGATGTAATTATGCGGTTGCGTACGCGCAATAAAAACCTCGATATCAGCATGGATCTAAAAACCGCGCCTTCCATTCATGGAGATGGAGTGCGGCTCTCGCAGGTTTTTGAAAACCTGTTTACCAACGCCATTAAATACGCGCCGGGTGCGCCGATCATTGTGCTTTTGAATCAGGTGGGAGAGGCAATTATAATTTCATTCATGGACCGTGGGCCAGGCATTCCAGCAGAATCTCTGCCATTTATTTTTGATCGCTTCTACCGGGTCCGCAGTGAAAGAACAGTCACAGGCACTGGGCTGGGACTTTACATTTGCAAGCAGATTATTCATGCACATCGTGGTAAGATTTGGGCAGAATCCACACCCGGTCAGGGAACCACGTTTTTCATAGAACTGCCCATCAATTCGTCAAACTAAATACGTAAGGAGGTCACATGGCAAAACGCATTCTGATAGTAGATGATGAGCCCCGTTATCTACGATTACTCGAAGCCAATCTGCGGACAGAGGGCTATGAAGTTGTCACTGCGCAGGATGGCATGCAGGCAGTGAGCGTTTTTTCAGACCAGCCCATCGACCTGGTGCTGATGGATGTGATGATGCCAAAACTTGATGGTTTTGGCGCCACACAGCGCATCCGCGAATTCTCGGCGACACCCATCATCATCCTCACGGCGAAGGGAGATGAACAGGATCGCGTGCGCGGCCTCGACCTGGGGGCGGATGATTACCTTATCAAACCGTTTTCAGCGACAGAGCTACTGGCACGCGTGCGCGCAGTCTTACGCCGCGCCCAGCCCCCGAGTGACGTGGGACAATCCCGTTTCTTCACACACGACAATTTGAAGATTGACTTTGCACGCGCTGAAGTATGGCGCGGTGAAATTCCCATATCGCTTTCTGCTACTGAATATCGCTTGTTGCTGCAATTTGCGCATCATGTCGGCAAGATCATGACTTCAGAAGATCTGCTGACGAGCGTGTGGGGACCTGAATATCGCACGGATAAGGAAATCCTTTGGGTCAGTATTGCACGCCTGCGTCAGAAACTTGAAGACGACGCGCATACTCCCAAGCATATTGTCACACGCTCAGGCCTGGGGTACTTGATGCCGCCTATTGAGGACTGAGCATGCGCGGAGGCCCGTGTGGTTGGTAAGAAGATTCTCATTGTTGATGAGAATGCCGCCAGCCGAAATTACCTTGTAAATATTCTGCGCGAAAAGCAGTTCAACGTTCTCGAAGCGGCTTCAGGCCGCGAAGCACTCATCGCTGCCTGGCGCGATGAACCTGATCTTGTGCTGTTCGACCCAGTCATTTCGGATATCAAGGATGAAGAGTTCATTCAAAAGCTGCGCGGTAATTCACGAACCAGTACTACGCCTCTCATTGCGCTCTCCAGCGATCCCTCCATATTCCGAAAAGAAGCCTGCCTGAAGGCAGGTGTCAATGAATATGTGATCAAATCGTCACAGGCGATTCCTGCGCTTGAGGAAAGCCTTGCACGTTTATTTAGTGGAGTTAGCGGAGCTGGTGAAGCCGATGAGCAAAAGCCATCCGAGTCGCTGAACAGGGAGGAAAAGAATCCTGGCTTGCTGATTGTTTTTCTAAGTGCAAAGGGTGGCACGGGCACCTCGTCGCTTTGTGCGAACCTCGCCATGAACATTACACACAGTCAGCCCGAAGCGCGCGTCGTTGTCGCGGACCTGGTTCTGCCGATCGGTTCAATCAGTCAGATCGTTGGCTACGAGGGAAAAACAAATCTTATAACGGTGGCAGACCTCCCATCCAGGCAAACGAACGAGGAATACTTTCACAGCAATTTGCCTGAGCCAGAGTTATGGAAATTCCAACTGCTGGCAGGCTCTCCCGATCCGCAACATGGAAATATTCTCAAAGGGGAACGCATCGAGCAGATCGTGGATAAGCTGCGCTCTGCATATGACTTCGTTATCTTGGATCTCGGACGATCGCTCTCACGCATTGGCCTGCCCCTGATCCAAAAAGCGGATCTTATCACCCTGATCGTTTCCACCGACCAAAGCACCGTTCAATTGACCCGCACCGTATGGAACTATTTGCAGACCCAGGGAATTGACGATCAGAGGATCTACGCTATTTTGAACCGGGCTGTTGGGCTGGAGGGGTTGACGAAGACCGAAGCCGAGGAGATCATCGGTTTGAAGATCAAGACGACCATGCCATATATGGGAAGTAATTTCTCGCTTGCCAATAACCTGAACCAACCCATTACAACGAAATATCCCACCGATACAGCCTCCATCATTTTGAAGGAAACTGCGGGGGATATGGTCAGGCTGGCACGTCACCTGCGCGCCAGAGGAAACGCCTGATAAATACCTGATAAATGTCTAATGAAAGTGAAAGGTGATTTTCATCAGGTTTGGACTAAACTTTGATTGCAAGTTTATTTGTGTCCAACAACGGCCCGCGCGATCCATTGTCATTTTTAATAGTGGTGACAAGAGTGTGATCTCCGAAAAACCATCTCCCAAAACACGTTCCAGATCCAAAAAGAGGCAATATGTCTATAGAATATGATGAAAAGGGCAAGATCTTCACGGATGTGATCTCGAAGACCGCTATCCATGCCACCATTCAAACGACGACCCATCTGTTGCAGGGCTACATCCATGTTCGCAGGGACCAGCGTATTAAAGACGAACTTGATCGGGATAAAGACTTTCTGGCGTTGACCGATGTTAGCGTTCTGGGTTCAAACGGACAATCCCTCTTTCAGGCGCCGTTCCTGGCAGTGCGGCGCGCCCATATTGTGTGGGTCATGCCGGAAGAAAAAACCGGCCAGGAGAATGAGACCTAATGGCTACTCCAATTTCATCCAACTTCACGCGGCTTACCTCCGCCGATCTGCTCAAGTTCAAACACTATCTTGTTGAAAGCGTCAGCCGCTCAATGGAAGGGGAAATGCTGCAGCTTGGTGACCGCGCGGAAGTTCTTAAACAGCATCTGAATGAAGCTTATGTTCAAACAAAAGTTTCGCTGCCCGAAGATATCCGCATGCAAATCTTCAACGAGATCCTCGATGAAATGACAGGCTTTGGTCCCATCCAACCCCTACTGGATGATCCGGATGTGAGCGAAGTAATGGTGAACGGCCCCAAGAAAGTATTCGTCGAAAAGAACGGTAAACTGACGAGGAGCGCGATCACTTTTGACGATGATGACCATGTGGCGCGCATCATCGACCGCATCATTCTGCCGCTGGGGCGCCGCGTGGATGCAGACAGCCCCACAGTCGACGCGCGTCTGCCAGACGGCTCACGCGTCAACGCAGTTATCCGTCCGGTATCCATCGATGGACCATGCATCACCATCCGCAAATTCAAAAAGGATAAACTTTCCATCCAGCAGTTGATCGATTATGGATCATTGAACGCCAACATGGGCGACTTCATTCGCGCATGTGTGCTCGCCCATCTCAACATAGTTATTTCGGGAGGCACGGGTTCTGGTAAGACCACACTGCTCAACGTGCTCTCCAGTTTTATCCCTGAGGGCGAACGTATCGTTACGATCGAGGACGCGGCAGAGTTGCAACTCCAGCAGGACCATGTTCTGCGTTTGGAAACGAAAGTTGCGAATACAGATGGCCGGGGCGCGGTTTCGATCCGCGACCTGGTGCGCAACTCCTTGCGTATGCGCCCGGACCGAATTGTAGTGGGCGAATGCCGCGGCGGCGAAGCGCTAGATATGCTGCAGGCCATGAACACGGGCCATGATGGTTCATTAACTACTTTACATGCCAACACGCCGCGCGATGCACTCTCTCGTTTGGAAACGATGGTTTTGATGTCTGGCATGGACCTGCCGCTTAAGGTGGTGCGTCAACAGATCGCTTCAGCAGTAGACCTTATCATTCAACAGACACGTTTGAAGGATGGCTCACGTAAAGTGACCGCCATCACAGAGGTAGTTGGCATGGAAGGTGATACTGTAGTGATGACAGATGTTTTCAAGTTCGAGCAAACGGGTGTGGGCTTGAATGGCAAAATCCTTGGCGACTTAAAAGCAACCGGCATCCGTCCAAACTTCGGTCCAAAATTGGAAGCAGCGGGATTCAAACTTGGTGCGGAGATCTTCATGCCGCCCGGTGGAATGAATTTGGGTCAAAGGCGATAACATCGTATTGCTCAGCGCATTGCTTCTGCTATAATCAGATAATCATCTTATCGTATTTGATGTGTTAGAGGAGTCATGGACATCAAGTCTCAGGTTACGATCCGTACAAAAAAACTTGGAGTATTGATTCGCGATGCGCGACTGGCAGCGCGCAGGAGTACGCAGGAATGCGCCGAAGCGATCGATATCAGGAAAGGCTTGTTCCGTGCTTATGAGGATGGACTCAGGGCTCCTTCATTACCAGAACTGGAAGCTCTGGTCTATTATCTTGACCTGCCAATGGATCACTTTTGGGGGAAGAATGTGAAATCTGAAAATGTTTCCCCTCATCAAAAACTTGATCTGCCGAAACTGCTTGGGGTGAGGCAGCGCAAAATAGGCGCACTGCTGAGGCAGGCGCGCATGAACGCCAGTGTTTCCATCCGCAATCTGGCGGGTGAGACAGGCATCCCCAGCTCGCGTATTAAAGCTTACGAATTGGGTGAACGTCCCATTCCCCTGCCTGAACTGGAAGTATTGGTCAGAACGCTGGGCGGGCGTATCGAAACATTCTTTGATCGGAATGGCCCCATTGGTCAGTGGATGATCAGTGAGGAAGCTATCCAGCACTTCGTTGAAATGCCTGCGGAATTGCGCGAGTTCGTTGCGTTACCGGTTAACCGACCCTACTTGGAATTGGCGATGAAGCTCAGCAATATGTCGCGCGATAAATTGCGGTCGGTGGCAGAAGATCTATTGGATATTACCTATTAGGATCGCGTGTGGATCTTACAAACGCCATTACATTTGCAGAAAAAGGTAAACAGGAATATGAGCTGGGGAATTATCTCGCCGCAGCGGATCTGTTTTCGCAGGCCGCACAAGTGTATGCATCCATGCAGGATGAATTGAACGCGGCAGAAATGAAGAACAATCAAAGCGTAGCCTTGCTACAGGGGGGGAATGCAAAGGAGGCGCTTCAAGCTACAGAGGGGACGGAAGACATCTTCCAAAAAGCAGGCGATATTAAACGTCAGGGGATCGCGGTCAGTAACCGTGCCGCCGCCCTTGAGGCACTCAAAAAATGGAGCGAAGCGTTGTCTGAATATGATCGCGCCGCTTCCCTCTTTGAGCAGGTTGGTGAAGGCGATATGCATTCAATGGTGAGAAAGACTGCCGCCAATCTGCATCTCAAGCGTGGTCACATAGCTGATTCACAAATGGATGTGTACGACTCACTTCGGCTGGTTGAAAAGCCCACACTTACCCAGCGCATTATGAAATTTTTCATGCGCATTGGGTTTCTTAAATAACTTACCCTCACCCTAACTCTCTCCAAGGAGAGAGGGCACTCCCTTCCCCATCGGGGGAAGGGCTGGGAATGATGGGGCACAAGGTGAATGTGATAATCAACCCTTTGGTTCGCCCGGCGGATCTGAACGACCACCAACAATTATCGAATTTGATATTTTTTGAGACCCGCCTCCATCGTCACCTGGATTGGCGCTCGCCTCTGGAATTACTGGGGGCTCCGTTTTATTGGGCCTTGGATGAAGGCGGGCAAGTTTCCGCCGCGCTGGCTTGCTCGCCTGAGGCCCAAGGGATCAACTGGATTCGGCTGTTTGTTTATGCAGGCCGCTGGTCTGCAGAGAATGCATGGAGCATGTTATGGTCCACCATGAAGGACGAGATCGCGGTCAAAGGTGGCGCAACTGTTGCAGCCATCGCCATGCAGCCCTGGTTCCAACAGGTATTAGCCAACAGTGGATTCGTCAACAATCAGCAGATCGTGATGCTTGAGTGGCGCAACAAGTTCTGGACTGAACACCGCAACACGCAGGGCATCCGCATTCGCAAAATGTTGGAAGCAGATCTTCCTGAAGTTGAAAAAACGGACGCGGCATCCTTCACGCCTCTTTGGCAAAACCCATTGGAAACGCTACGCAGGGCATTTTCACAGACGTTCTTCGCGACGGTAGCAGAAGATGAACACGGCATCGTTGGCTATCAATTAACTACAGGCGGACGGTCGCATGCACATCTGGCGCGTTTGGCTGTGCATCCCTCTGCACAAGGACGCGGCGCAGGCAAGGCTTTGCTGAATGAGCTTTTTGCGCGGCTGACACAGTTGGGCGTTCCAAAGCTGACGGTGAACACACAAAGTGATAACGATGTTTCGCTGAGACTTTATCAAAAGATGGGATTTATGCTCACAGGTGAACAGTATCCCGTGTATACTTCTGAAGTGCCACCAATGCATGAGGAGGATTAATGGTAGAAAGAAATGCTTCCATGATGATTGTTAATGCACTGGTGCGCCAGGCATTGACCTCCGCACAGGAGGTGATGGGCGAAAACGGATTGAATGCTGTACTGCGCACCAGTGAGCTTGAAAGATTTATCGGGAACTTTCCGCCGGATAATCTTGAGCCTTCCATTCGAGCCTCAGAGTATGCAAAATTGAACGCGGCCATTGAGGCCTTCTATGGACGCGGTGGACGTGGGATGCTGCGGCGCATTGGCAAAGCTTCCTTTCAATATGCCGTACGCGAACAGCCCGCACTGCTCGGCGTTGCCGGTGTAGCGCTTAAATTATTGCCTGAGAAGCAACGCATCAAATTCATTTTGAACAGCATGGCTGGCGCACTCAAAAAAAGCAACCCGCAAGTGGATGCCTGGGTGGACGACAAGGGCGAAAGACTTGCCTATATAGAATCCACTTGCGCCATCTGTTATGACCGCCACAGCACTGACTCCATTTGTCATCTTTATGCGGGTTCCATCGCTGAAGCAGTGCAATGGGCCACCGGCAAAGAATTTAAGATCACTGAAACACATTGCCTCGCCAAAGGCGATGAGCATTGTAGATTTGAAATAGGAGAAGTTCGCGAGTGAGCGAAACAAAATTTTCCAACCGCATCCTGCGCCGTTTTGTTGAAACCGTCACGCTCGAACTGGGCGCGGATCAATTTACCGGTATGCTTTCTCTGGCAAAATTGCCCCCCGAATGGGCAAAAGCCCCCGTGTTCTTGAAAATGGATCCTCTCGAATCCGCACAGGCGTACGCCACCTTGCAAGCCGCCTTGCGCACTTACTTCGGACGTGGTGCGCGCGGCGTGCTTCTGCGCGTAGGCCAGCGCTTATGGCATCATCTATTGCAGGATGCCGCCCTGGGTGGAAAAGCCCAGGCTGTTGTCATAAAGCGACTACCTCTTTCGACGCGCCGAAGATCCACACTGGAATTATTGGCGCGTTTTCTCGCCACGCAATCCAGCGACGTTACGATTCATACTCTGGACCTCGACTTGCTGTTCGTTGATCATGCCTCGCCCGCCGCCCACGCGCAAAAAGACTCAGCCCCGATCTGCTTCGTCACCCAGGGTCTCATCCGCGAAAGTCTCTTTTGGTCCACAGGGCAGGGCTATGACGTGGTGGAGACTTCGTGCAAGGCAACCGGGGAAAATGAATGTGAGTTCAAGATAACGGTTGGAGGATAAATTGAAAAGTTTCGAATCGAAATTTGAGGGGAGTAACGGAATATCATTCTACATAAGAGGCTGGGATCCCACCAACAATCGTCCCAAAGCCTTGCTTTCACTCATACACGGACTTGGGGAACACACGGGGCGTTATCTACACGTGGGCAAATCCATGACAGATGCTGGTTACGCGCTAGTCGGTTTTGATCTACGCGGACATGGAAAATCCGGCGGCGCACGCGGACATTTCCCTTCGCTCAACACAGTCATGCAGGATATGCGTCAATTCTCCAAATTCCTGGTGCAGCGTTATCCTGATATTCCTCATTTTTTGTATGGTCACAGTCTGGGCGGATTGTTATCTCTAGCATACGCGCTTCAATACCCCGCAGGCTTGAACGGAGTTATCGTCACCGGCGCGGCATTACGTTCGTCCTTGCAGGAGCAGAAGAATAAGATTGCCATGGTCAATTTACTCGGATCAGTGCTTCCCAGCATCACGGTGCCCAGCGGCCTGGACGCCACGACAATTTCCCGCGATGCAGATGTTGTGCAGAAATATATTAACGACCCACTGGTACATGACAAAACCAGCCTTGGCTTGGGTAAAGCTGCATTGAAAGCCATCGAGCAGTGTTTCACTCAAGCCAAAGAATTTGCTCCTCCCTTGCTTATCATGCACGGCTCAGTCGACAAGCTGACCTATCCCAGTGGCAGCGAAGATTTCGCGAAACTGGCGACTGAAACAAATAAAGATGTGACTTTGAAATTATGGGATGGCTTGTATCATGAGATCCACAATGAACCCGAAAAAGCTGAAGTGTTCAAAGTGATGATCGAGTGGATTGATAAACATTTGAAGCAATAGATATTTCTATAAAGAAACAACGGTGGGCTCCATATCCGCCACCACAACAGACTTGCCGTTCGCGAACACAACTTCCGTTTTATTTTGTCCCCGTATCACTTTCATTCCTTTATATAGGATCGTCACATTCCACGGGAAGGGATTCTCACCTTCCAACTTCACGCGGGTCGAAGAGAGAATCTCAATGCCCAATACCTTCATGAACAAACCGACAGGAGCCAGCCCGCTTAGTGCGTTGCGTTCGCCAATGCCTGTCCCTTTTTCAGCGTGATAGCGCGCGTAGAAGGCACGGTTGTGTTTCAAATTTTGGATGATGGCAGTCATGTTGTGAACCAGGATGCGCGCCGCATCCGTGCGGAATCCATACTTCAACAGACCCTCACAGATCAACAAATTCCATGGCAGGTGAACGGCTTGCGAAACGGATTCCGCTTCC
>Ga0070698_100004741_pt1 | contig 14938 bp, 18 predicted proteins | sample KBSK1502metaG_FD_65477 | JGI IMG/M metagenome (GOLD analysis project Ga0070698, IMG submission 65477) | Corn, switchgrass and miscanthus rhizosphere microbial communities from Kellogg Biological Station, Michigan, USA - KBS K1-50-2 metaG | ecosystem: Host-associated > Plants > Roots >...
ATCGTGAGCGGCGGCGATTCTTCTACTCCGACAACCGGCTGCACTGGCTTGCCGTGAAGGTACGACTGTGAAAGCTTGAAAGCTTCCCACGCGATACGCGGGTCTTTGTGATTGCGCCACTTGCGCCAGTCTCGCTCTTGCACCTCGTCAGTGTACACGCGTGCGAGAATTTCCTTGACGCCGAGCGTGGCTTTGTTGAGCGAGCCGGGTTTACGGCCGCCCGTCTTCGGCTTGCCTTTTTGAAACGGCATTCTATTTCACTCTATTTTAGAGCGCCTCCTGATCTCGATCGCCTAAGTGGCCGACTGAAGTCCGGGCCGCGGCAAAAGCTAGCTTCGTCTCGGCTTCATCCAGGCTGGCGCGTGCTGAGACAAGGAACTCTGGAGCGCGGCTAGGCGTGCGATACAGGAACGCGCCTTGCCTCTTGGCAACATCTCGAGTCCTTTCGACTTCGTCGCACATTTTTTTAAGATTCTCAAAAACCTGGGCTAGGCTTGCAGCTCCATCGCCAGATATTCTCCGCACGTGGTCGAGAGCATTCATCCAATTCGAGGGCAGAACTCTGTCTGTGGGAGGCAAGCCCGGGGCTGCAGCCAATTGACCAAACCCAGGCTGAGCCGCCCAATACTCGATTGTTTGGCGCGTACTACGGATGGCGTCCTTCACTATCAGCTTGCCGATCCCCAGTTGCTCCTCAAACTGCTGCTGGAGAAGAGCGATCGTGCGCTGCGCAGCTGAAGCCTGCGTTTCAGCAGCTTCCCGTGATTTTCTCGACTCCACCAGAATTCGATTCGTTGCCCGGAGATACAAAATCGTCGCGGTAACTAGGACAGCAGTCAGAACGATGCCGGCAATCGCCGCGGCGGCCTGAACAGCCGTGGAATGCTCTGACGTTCGCTCGTAATGCCATAAAGGTATCCGACCAGCAACAGCCGCAACAGGACTTCGGGATCGATCAATGGGCAACAGCCGCAACAGGACTTCGGGATCGATCAATGGCCGACCCATCGGGATGTAAAAGTCATTCAGCTGTTCTCACACGAAACTGAAATCGACGTCGCGGTCAATTCGTCGTAGAAGCTGATCGGTAAGAATCTGCTCTTCCAAGCGAAAGTAATAAAACAACGACTCTGCCCGTTGCTGCTGTCCCATCATCGGCGCTATTCCTCCCTGCTCGATTCCCGACCCGCTCAAGAGCTTGAGGCGGGCTCTACATCAATTACCGCCTTCGCCCCATTGCCTGGCCGCGGTGGGCGCGGGAGAATCGAGCGCGGTACCGTCGCATCGCCGTTGTTGTGGCCGTCGCTAAGAACGCCAATCGCTGGCCGTGGTGGGCGTGGTATATCTAAAACCATACAAGAAACAGTCTTCGATTCCTGCTCCACCTGAAGCGGAGCGTAGCTGCCTTTTAGTCTGAAGGCGAGATCAAGAGCCTGCGTGCGCGTTCCGACGAGATGGAGCAACGCTACAGAGTACTTACGCTCTTGCCGGACGAGTTGTCGCCGACTGGCTCGGCGAAAAACTCGACGGCGCCACAGTGGTGAAGTTTTGATTCAAGATGGCACAACCAGAAGAGAGGCCGACATTGAAACGACGGCAATTCAACCCAACGGAAATGCGGCGGGTGAAGGCACAACTCAGAAAGTGGTGCAACGCCAAAGACCAATTGGCGCTGAGGATCACGGGCCAATTTTTCGATTTGATGTTTCCTGGCCATCTCTTGCTGGGACCTAACGACGAGGGTTTCGTGTTTCAATCCTCACACAACGCAATATTGTCGGCGATCGTTCTCCGGGCGTTTACGGCCTTGGAGCTCAAGCAAGAGGACGGCAGGGTCATTGTAACCATGAATCGAAAAGAGGGGCGCGTCGCAATCGCGGAAATTGAGACGTCGGCAGACATGCTGTCCGCTATCCCTCTACCCAGCAGACTCGTTCACTAGGAGTGTGGAGGGCGATTAGAGCAAGCATGACGCCTAGGCCGTTTGGCAGCTTCACGATGGACTTGCTATCAAATCAAACGGGGGGCAGGTAGGCTCGGAGGCTGGGCGTCCCTTGCGGGCGCGGGACGTCTAAGACTATCAACTGGATAGACTTTCCTGCCGTGGCGTCAGGGCCAATCTGGCCCCGCCTTGCGACGCGGTCCGCGAGTTCCTGCGGCACGAATGTCCCCGTACTTGGCGCCACGCTCCCGGCGAAGCGATCCAGGGAGGGATACAACCCTGGGTCAATCGGTTTTGGGAAGTCCGTTCGGGAGATTCCCCTTGGTAGGTTCTACGTCGACTTGCTGAATGTGGCCTTTTCGAGGGTTGACGGGCGCTGCCAATGTCAGTAACTGAGGTTCAAGAAGCCTTTTGCCGAATTTTGAAACCCTCGCCGCGCGGTATGGGCGAATTTACAGTTCGGCACCTTCAGGCCAGCGAGTCAGGTCCCATTCCAATTGCTCTGAGGAACGCTCAGGGGAATCAAGAGCTTCTGTAACCTGCGTGAATGGTTGCCTTTCGTCGTGCTTTTGAGACGCATCGAGTACCGCGTCCCAACGACCCATAGCTTGTTGGCTATGTTCTGACATCTTTTCGATCGCCATGTTCCCTCGACCAACGAGATGACTTTACTAAGTTCAGCCTCACTCTGTCTGTCCCAAAACGAACACAAGTGACGGTGTAAATAGCGTTCCAAATGGAACAGTTTTACGGCTAGTTTTGTCGCACTCTATCGGAAATGAGAATGCCAGAACTCACGCCAAGACAACTATCCTCTGTCGCCTGCCCTACCTGCGGTGTCGCTCCTGGGGAGCGCTGTTTGCTGCATTCGGGCGCCCCGCGCTTAGAACCACATTTAGACCGAAGGCTTTCCGCGGCTGAGGCAATCGAACAGAAAAGAACTTACCGTGGTCGTACCTTGATAAATTCTTCGCACTAGGAAACTTGTCAAGACTGGTGACACGATGCGTTTGAATACCAAGCTTTTGCGGCCTTCCCGGATTTTCCCCTGCAATTCCGACAGGCTCAGCTCACTGATCGGAACGCCCCATACGTCGTTCCTTACACCCGGCGGGCCGGTTCGCACAACGGAGTGGACGCCGATGAGAACCTACAACGTGGACCTGCTATTGGGGGTGGTGGTGGGCGTGGTGCTTACTCTGGCGGTGGGCTGGGGCATTGCGCAGCTGGTGCAATCATGACAACACAACGCACGACTATCGACGTGTCAACGAAGGTGACAAACCGCGAAGTGGATGGCGTGTCAGTGGTGGCGCCGCACGGCCGCATTGTGTTCGGCGAGGAAAGCAATGCTCTGCGTGAGAAATTGAAGAGCTTGATGGCCGAAGGAAAGAAGAAAATTGTACTGAATATGGCCAACATCGAGTATATCGACAGCTCAGGGCTGGGAGCATTGGTCGCCGCGCATTTGAGCGCGAGGACCCAGGGCGTATCACTGCGCCTGTGCCATCTCGGCCGTAAGTTCCAGGAAGTGCTACAGCTGACCAAACTCGGCACGGTATTCCAAGTGTGCGACACGGAGGCTGCCGCTGTCGCCAGCTTCGCTGGACAGCACAGGCCAATGACGGAGGACTGCGCAGTAAGCCACGCGTATGAAAGCGAGACGCGCTTGGTCGTGCGGTGAGCCATGAGCCGTCAAGACGACATAGATCACAGTGCCGAGTTGCAAAGAGACCGTGCCTTGGCCGAAAAAGAAAAATCATCATTACTGCCCAAACTTGAGCGGCTTGCCCTTGCAGGTCTAATTGCTCTTTTCATCTTTGCAGTACACCGATTTTTGATGTAAATACCGGAGAAGTGACCGGCTAACGGAGTCGCGCCAGACGGTCGCAAGGTTCAAAAAACCTTTTGCGTAGTTTTGGAACCCTCCAACGCGATCCGATAGATTGTTCTGACTCCAACCCCCATTTCGGCGGTGATCCGCTTCCACCCGACTGTCCTTCGCGCTGTGCAAAGTCTCAGAGTACGAACGTGGCAAATTCACGGCGTTCATTCATCAAAGCTGGAAAGACGGCAGCGACTACCGTGGGGATTGCAGAGTGGATCGCCTCGAAGATCTTGGGAAGATATGCCAGCCAATCCCGTACGCGGATAGGAAGGGACTTGAACGTGGGCATGCCTAAGCCGGGAGATTTCCCGATCGGAAGCGTAGAGAGTCGCGCGGCGATGCGATTGCAGTTGGTGAATCGGCGAGACGTGCGCAAGCGCGTTGAGTTTCAAACCAACGTCTTTTTTGAGCCTGGGCAAGACGGCATGCGGTTCCATTTTTATCCTTGGCTTCGGAAAACGTAGTCATGGTGGAATTGTGCACCCACCTCGCAACCGAAAGGGCGAGAGTGGAAACCCTCTGCCTAAGGCTGGCGCATCCGAGTTCTATCCCAACATTTGCACGATTCTGATGGCAGTCGAGTAGGTCCTGACTAGGTGATCGAGCAGGCGAATTAGATGTATAGTCGGTGGCGTTTTTGTAATCAAAAAGGGAGATGCCGGTTAAGTCTGAATCGGTCCGCGCGCATCTCAACGAGCCCACGTCGGCGGGCTCTGGTGGACTGAGTAACCTCCAACTCGCCACGATGGCGATAGCTACTGCCGTCACTGCCGCTAATCTCTACTACTGTCAGCCGCTCCTGAGTCAGATCGCTCGCAGCCTTCATATGACTACGCGCGAGACCGCCGATATCCCCATGCTCACTCAGGTCGGCTACGCACTGGGACTTCTGTTTTTTGCGCCGCTAGGCGATATGGTCGAGCGGCGTGGACTCGGAACGTCTCTGCTGCTGATCGTGACAGTGTCGGTCGTGGGGACCGCATCGGCTCCAGACGCGTGGGTGCTGCTGGCAACCTCGCTGATTACCGGGATGTTCACCGTAGTGCCGCAAGTGATGGCGCCGATGGCGTCGACGCTGTCGAAGCCGGAAGCGCAGGGCCGGGCGGTAGGAATCGTGATGGGCGGCATGCTCATCGGAATTCTGCTTGCACGCACAGTGGCTGGCTTCGTCGGCACCTGGTTCGGCTGGCGCGCGATGTATGCAGTTGCGGCGGTGATGATGGTCGCCATGGCGGCACTGCTACGAGCGATGTTGCCGGTCAGCCGTCCCGATACGCGAATCCGATATCGGGAGCTCCTTTCGTCACTAATTCCGCTCGCGCGCAAGCTGCCAGCGTTGCGCCAGGCAGCGATCATGTCGGCCTTTGCCTTCGGCGCCTTTAGCGCCTATTGGACGACGCTGGTCTTCTTTCTGGAGAGGCCGCCCTATCACTATGGTGCGCAGATGGCCGGATTGCTCGGTCTGGCCGGAGTTGCGGGCGCGCTGGCAGCTCCTGCGGTCGGATGGCTCTCCGACCGCGGCTACCCGCGGCTCGCATCGGGATGCGCGTTGTTGATCGGGATGATCGCGTTTGGCTTGGTGTGGACCCTCGGAGGAACGATAACCGGGCTCGCCATCGGCGGCATCGTTCTGGACCTCGGCACGCAGGCCAATCTAGTCACCAATCAGACGCGTGTGTACAGATTGATCCCGGAGGCGCGCAATCGCATCAATACTGTCTTCATGGTCATATACTTTGTCGGTGGCGCGCTCGGCACTTTCCTGGCCGGCTTCGCGTGGAGCCTGTGGCAATGGAACGGCGTGTGCGCGTTGGGTGCTTCGTTCTTCGGCGCCGCGCTAATCGTATGGCTATCGGCAGCTGGGAGTCAGAGGGCGGAGCGCGGCGTGCCGGGGCGGCCTGAGATCAGGCCGGTGAAGTGACTTCGAGCGCAAGCCGCAGCTGCCTGCCGATCTGAGGATCTTTCTCTGGCTGCGTGACGCTTTTGCCGTCGGTGGCGCGGACGCTGATAACGTATTTCCCGGGAACCGGCGGCGGTTCGGAGCGATGCTGGGCCGGATCGCACTGCCACCGGTGCCGACGGGATAGAGAGAGAGGGTGGTCGAGTCTGCATCGGAATCGGTCTTACCAGAGGCTGGGCGAGGAGGAGTATTGGAAAAACAGGGCGCAAAATGGGGCGATCCCGGCCGTGCCGGTGCGGATGGCAGACCGCCAGGAGCGCTCCGATGAAGAATCGTTTCACAATGTTGTGAACAGGCGAGATGGGCGTACAATGGTGTCGTTTTCGAGGTCAAAAAGGAGATTCGTCCTAAAAGAGGTCAGCTAAACGGTGGAGCACGAGAAGGAATGAGATCAACCACAACGCAAATGCTTGAGGAGGACATCAACCGATATCCAACTTTGCCGGTAGAGGCCATTGTGAAGACGGACCTACTATGCAGAGGAATTGCTTTCTCTCCTGAGTCTTTGCAAACTTCTGGCTCCACGGCCGCCAGTGCGCATCAGCCTAAGTCGTATTTCATCTTCTCGTTTAATTTGATCAAGCAGTCGGAGCTTGATCCACTGCAGCAGTGGAAAGCGCCCGAAGAAATAGCTATCAGCGGCGGCCCATATGATCTTAGGCGCACGATCATCTCGGTTCGACTGAACCCCAACTCACCTTTTCGGGTCGTTCTGCATGAACAGCATCACTGGCTGACACTGGATGGCGAATTCATGGCGCAGGTCACGCTTCCAACGATGCCAGAGCACTATCTCGCCAAACTACACGATGGCAGGCCCGTGGCGGAGATTGCTCCGACAATCGAATGGGGCTACTTAATCTACCTGACTGTCTTTCGCATTTGCCAGTATTTTGGAGACAAGGAAGAGTGCCAGTTCTGCGACATCAATCACAATTATCGCGAGCAGATTGCTGCGGGGCGACCCTATACAGGCGTAAAGAAAGTCGAGGACATTCTGGAGGCATTGGGGGTTATCGCAGAGACCAACAGCAATGCCGAAGCCTACACGATCACTGGTGGAAGCATCACCTCCACACTCGCCGGGAAGAGTGAAGCTGATTTCTATACCCAATACGTGGAGGCCATCGAGCAGCGGTTTCCCGATAGATGGATTGCGAAGGTCGTTACCCAAGCGTGGCCGATCGACGATGTGCGACGGCTGAAGGCTGCAGGAGCGAAGATCTACCATCCCAACTACGAGGTTTGGGATGCGAACCTTTTTGCAGCATATTCGCCGGGCAAGAACAAGACGATCGGGCGAGACGAATGGATCAGGCGGGTCGTGGATGCAGCCGGCGTATTTGGCCCTTCACAGGTGATCCCCAATTTTGTGGCCGGCATTGAGATGGCTCGTCCATATGGATTTACAGACGTTGAAAAAGCAATCTCTTCGACAGCGGAAGGTCTTCGCTTCTTCATGTCCAACGGTATTGTGCCGCGCTTCACGACGTGGTGTCCCGAACCAACCACACCGCTCGGGCAGGCAAATCCCGAGGGAGCACCGCTCGATTACCATTTGCGTTTGCTCGAGGTCTACAAAGAAACGCTAGCTCACTACAAACTAGCTCCTCCACCGGGATATGGCGAAGCCGGGCCTGGTCGGGCTGTGTTTTCGGTGAGTCCGTTCATGGACGTTCTTTCGCCATGACGTCCAAAACGTATAAACCATGGCCGCGTTCGTTCGCTACCTCACGATACTGGCTTTGGCTATCGCGAAGTATTTCTCATCGGAGACGCAGCGGCTTTCATCGGCGACATCACCGCTAATACGCGTTCGACGCCTCGCGCGATTACGATCCTTCATCTGATCTGGAAAAAGTCAAGCCTTCATAGCTAGCAGATTCTGCACTCGTTCTTGTAACATCCGCCTACGCCCAAATTATTTCAGCATGCGGCGAAGCCGGATGATCCAGCTATCGCCGGCTCTCTCAGGGCACGCGGTAGAACGGGTCCGGGAGGAGAAACATCTTCTCCGCATGGCCGCCCTCCAGATCCGATGGCTGGTCGCCTACGTTTGCCACGATCGTGTAGCCAGCTTGCTCGATCTTTGCTCGGATCGGGGCTTTGAAATCGGCCACAGAGGCGAAATGCGCACCGTTCGGCACCATATAGAGCCTCGCGTAACCTCCATACCCAGCCGTAAGGAGGTTGCGCTCCGTTGCATCACGCTGCGATTCGGGGCGGCCGGTGATGAAGAACACCGTAACCTTCAGCACGCGCGCCTGCCGGAATAGCTGCAGGGTCGGCGCGATCGCCGGATCGCGTCCGAGTTGATCCCAGGCCGCCCAGCCACAGGGAGCATCCAAGGCAGGGTTGCACGGGCCGTTGATAGGTCGACCGAAATCGTCGAGTTTGATGATCTCCCAGTTGGAGAGTGCCGTCTCATCTATATCGAGTACCAGCGCCGGCTGCGCCACCTCCGGCGCCCGGCTTTCCAGCCAGCCCGCAGCCTCGCCCGCCACCATCCCTAAATCGCGGTCGTAGGCACCGGAATCGTGGTAGGCCACAGCCGCGAGCTTGGCGTCGCCGACATTCGCGGGTTGAGATGAGACCCCGACAAAATCGGCCTGACATACAGCGGAACTAGGAGTCGTGGGAGTCGCAAGTATGGCGAGCATCGCACCGCCCACCAGCGCCCTGGTCACCGAACCTACGCGATATGAATGTGATGAAGTCATGTTTGTTCCTCGATCGATTGGTTGGCCTGAGCAACGCGAGCAGTCTTTTCTTGTCTAAGCGTGGGGTAACGCGTTTTGCGCAGCAACAGCGTCGCTGCTGAGATCGGTTGGCACTTTCAAATCAGTTTGCTCTCTTTTCTTTGCCTGGGCTGCGGCCATCTTTGCCATAGTTGTCTCCTTCAGGTTTAAATAGTAGGTTATGACTCGCCCGAAGAGCCGCCCTCTGTCAGTCCTCACACCTCGAAGAATGCTGTGCGGGATTGGTCTATTGATTCCGACGAGGGAAGGGCCATCCCCTCACCTGAGGGGCCTGATGCGATGTTGATGTTCCCAATGTGTTGAGCAAGCCGTGTTGAGCAAGCCGTGTTGAGCAAGCCGCCATCCTCCGAATTGAACTACTTTTAGCGCCTCTGTCTTTGATTGCGGTTAGCTCAATCACTTCTCGTGCGGTGTTACAGAAACGCGCCGTGTCCTACGCAACCGCTTCCAGCGTGCAAGGTGAAGGAAGTAGCCGTGACGCTCAAGGCAATTCACCCGCAGGATACCGTAAATTGTCCGCTTTGCGGACGGCTAGAACATCTCCATACTAACCCGCTGAACCTCCGCCCATGCCGTCTTTTGGGAGCCGTGCAGATAGCGCTCTGTGCTCGACAGGCTCTTATGTCCAAGAATAAGTTTTATACGGTATAAGTTGACGTTGCGCTCGGCCAGAAGCGTTCTGAGTACCGCCCGTGCTTCGTGACGGCCCGCCGGATACGCTCAATCCCTTCCGCCTTGAAACTTCTCTCAACATTTTGCTGTTTTCATCTCGGCCATCTAATTAATTGATCCGACAATACTTCCTCCTAGAGAACCGCTCTGTCCAGCTGTACTCAATCATACCTAGACAGGGTGGTGTTCCATTTGAATCAACGCTCGCGAACGAATTTAGCTGTTGAGACCCCTGCAAGTAGGGGACTTCGAGCTGGTGTTGCGTCGACCCATTGAGACCGCCGCGTTTACCAGGCACTGACTCTTACTAACTTTGGGGAGATGCTGTCGGTCGTCCTATTTGCCCAAGTGCGCGATGGCTGCGCGGAGCGGAGCACTCGAAACGTGAATCAGTCCCGAATACGGCATGTACATCTCGACGATTAGAAAAATCGCAGCAGAAACCGATACGGCGGCAATCAAGTAGTTGGTGATCACGGTCGCGTTCATGGGCGCGAACAGGCCGAAGCTGACGAAAAGGGCCGTGAGCCAGAAAATCAGCACGATGAGCAGCGACAAGGATATCGAGGTTGCTGCCTGCTCGAACATCAACCAACGTGTTTGCAAGAGATCGAATGCAATGCTCGACGCTCGGGCTTGCAGGGAGCGTTTCGCTTCGTCCTTTGGAGAAAGCTCCTGTATTTTGTCGAAGATAGATTCGGCCCCAGTGACCTGAGGTTCCAGTCGGGAATTTTCGACGGGAATTTTCGCCTCTAGCCGGTCGAGGGCATTGGCGGCGGTGGTGCGGAGCAATTCGCGCATTTGTTTCGCGTCCGGACCGTAATGCTCCAATACGCGATCCAGCAGCACCAGCTTGGCGGACAGCTCGGTCAATTCCGTGCTCTGCGCGTCATAAGAACTTTTTGCCGAAGACACCAGCAGACCGAGAACGATGGCGCACATCGTGGCGACCAGCGCCATCCCCACTTTCACCGCGTCGTTCGAGGCGGTACTGAGATGATGTTCAGGCAACGCAACGCGAAGACACATGCCGAGCAGCGCCCCTCCGAACACGCATACGAACACGATCATGCTGACTACGATGGAGTTCATGGTCACCTTTCGAGAGCTAGGCAGACACGATACCACCAGTCCATGCAATGGCCTCGGCGATTGGGTCGGGAACAGATAGGCTCCACCTAAACCATTCAGGCAACGCAACGCGAAGACACATGCCGAGCAGCGCCCCGGGAGTTAAGCGGATTGTCACTCACCGGGAAAAAGGAAAGCTACGTCTGGTCCAGTTATTGGGACAGGGTCACTTTTTCGCCAGCGACAGTGCCAACCCGATTTTCCAGATTCGTTTTCCGGTGGCTTCTTTATCCGAAATCATTAGGTAAATTGAGTCGTTCTGGGAGTTTGCTAGCTCTGGGTTCGTGGGTACCAATGTGTCCAAGGTCGAATCAACTATGGCCAAGAAGCAAGTCCGCGGGGCCTGTCGGCTCTGCCTTAAGGACCGGGTGCTGTGCAAAAGGCACTATGTGGGCCACGCAATTCAGCGGCTTTGCAGGCAGCAGGATGAAGACCCGATCTTGATGACGCCCAAGGTTATCTTGGCCACGCCCCGGCAACTCTTGGGCGCATCTCTTGTGCCAAGAGTGCGAGGACAGGCTGAAAAGATTGGGGGAGAATTTTGTACTGCGGTGGCTGGACAACAACCGCGGCTTCCGGCTCCTTGAATGGATGCAACGCTCATGCGCTGTGACAGATGAAGGCGGGGTCGTGACGTTCTCGGCCAGAGATATGGGCATTGATACGGAGCCGTTTGCGCATTTCGGTCTCGGCCTGCTCTGGAAGGGGGCGGTCCGCCAATGGAATACAGTGGAAGGCCAATCCACGTCCGTGAACCTAGGGCCGTACGATGACAGTATCCGCAGATATCTCCTGGGCGAGACCGGCTTGCTGGACGGTGTCTACGTCATCCTCGCAGTGTGCGAAGACAGAGGATCGCGGGGCATGGTCTTCGTTTCAGTGTCCCCTAAGCACCCAAAAGTACTTCCTCTGGAAGGGGCAAATCATCGCTAGCCTGAACGTCAAGCCAACGTAGCGCCGCTAAATTCCGAATCGTGTAAGCAACCTCAGTGTACTCCAGAGGAGGTTTCCGACGTTTTTTCCAGTCAAACACTGCGTAGAGCACATCCTTTTCTGACACCACACGATTTTTCCGTTGGACAACATGGCGAGCTGACATGCCAGAGGTAATGCATCGGCTAGGTCTCACGCGCGAAAACCTGATAGAAAAACATTTAAAACCGCTGTTGAGAGCGCGTCGCGTCAAGTACTTTGCGCATCACGGGAAGGTCAAAGATTCGCGCAAGGTAGAAGCGCTGGAGGTACGCTGTAACGCGCTGGATATGGCGTTTAGGCTCGAAGGCAGCTATGCTCCGCCCGCTGCGGAGCAGACCAACAAAACGGTGAGCGTGATCGTGCTCGATGTACCCCGCCCGCCGCGGCCAGGCATGCCGGAAGGGCCGGCGACGATTAAAATAAAGCCCACCTCAAGCTCTGTGACTTCACCTGTGCGGGATGCGGTAGCCAACGGCAACCGGAAACCTCTGCCTCCCGCAAAGTGAAACTGAGAACAAGTTCCGCTTCTGCCTGCAGAAGCCATCGCATACCTGGCAGCAAATCTTTCATCTGGAGTGCGATGTGCGTGGACGCGAGCGCGAAATCGTTGTGACTGTGATCGGTGATCAAAGAGAATCCAACCGAAACTAGAATAGAGGCTTGCCATGGTCAAGCGGGCGCCACCGCGGCGACGCCCTCGTAAAGCAAAACCCGGCACGAAGGGTCTCGGCCCTGCCGAATGCAGGCTGGATCAGCCTACCGGCACTGCTGCCGATGTAGCGGGAACAATTGAGAACGTCGGTGGCTACGTGGTGGGATCGTACAAGGAACCGCTCGGCGGTCATCCGCTACTGCTTTCGGTTTTGCCGATCGATGCCGTCGAGCCCACGCCATTCCAACGAGACCTCTCCGACGCACATCACAAACGGCTCGCCGACGTCATCAACAAAACCGGGCGTTTCCTTGATCCGATCATTGCCGTCGTCGCTCCGAAGGGAGGGTTCTGGACTCCGAACGGCCGACACCGTCTTGAAGCCATGCGCCGGCTCGGGGCAAAGTCGATCACCGCGCTGGTCGTCGCCGATCGCGAGGTAGCTTGGCAGATTCTCGCACTGAACACCGAAAAAGCGCACAACCTCAAAGAACGCTCGCTAGAAGTCATACGCATCTATCGTGACTTAGTGGATGAGGACTCCACGCGCCCTGAGTCACAGTTCGCCTTCTACCTAAATGAAGCCGCCCTGGTCACTCTTGGTGTCTGCTACGAACGCATTCCGCGCTTCGGCGGTGGCGCTTACCATCCCATCTTGCGACGACTAGAAAGCTTTACCGACGATCCGTTGCGCACGGCGATTAAGGACCACGAGAAACGCGCCACGATGGTGCTGGATCTGGAAGAGAAAGTGACGGCAGTGGTGAAAAAGCTGAAGGAGCGTGGGCTCGTCAGCCCGTACCTGCGCTCATTTGTTGTGGCGCGAATCAATCCATTGCGGTGGATTAAGGGCGAACCGCCTCCATTTGAAGAGGTGCTGAAGACCATGCGTGATCGTGCGGCAAAATTCAACGTCGAAAAAATCAAGCCTCAAGATCTGGCGGGCGCCGCTGGGCCCCCAGATGAAGATTAGACCTGCAAGAGTGGCCGATCCGCAGTGCACTCAAGAGACTCCGGCACTCCTTTAGCAGGGACTTGTCGTAGCGCCGCTGCGTCTGGGCCGCCAGTGAATCGAGGCACGCCGGCAAGAGCTTACGAGGCGCGCTCAAATTCTTCCAGCACCAGCTCGCAAAACTGCAATGCCACCATCACCCAGGGAGACTCTTTTGGCTGGACCGCGAGAAACCCGAGCAACGCCTTCAAGCTGTCCTGATCCACGAGAATCAACTCGCGGATGGAATCGACCGTTTCTCCGTTCCGGCCGATCATTTCTGAAAGCGCCAACGCCTCGCAACGTGCATGCGTGTGCGTGAGCGCGTCTAATCAATTTCTAGATTTGTTGCGCTCAATGGCTATCGCAGGAGCATTTTCAGCGGAAAGATGGTCACGGTCTTCTACGTCTCCAAATAGTCGTAGCTCTGCTAGCCCAAGTCGGATCGTATCCGCATCCGCTCGATTCGTAGGGTAGACGCGCCACCGGTTCTTGACTTCTCCATCCTGCACTTGCCGATTCTGAATCACAACCGCAGATACGCGAGACGTGTGTAGCAGAAAACCTCGATTGTTCCTCGATTGTTCCACGGGTCCAACGGGTTCGTGCGGCCCTGCAACCCGCTGGAACCGAATCACCAAGTCCCCGTAAAGCGCAGACTCAATAGAAAATTCAGAAAGCATGAACATCTCCGAAACTTCGAGGGCAATGATTCCTCGTTCCCCCTTCGGCAGTTGCCCACGCTTCTGCTCCAATATGTTTCTTAGCCGTTCGTCGTCTTTGACGGGTTCAGGAGGATTCTTCCGTGGTTGCAACAACGACGCCGGTGTTCCCTGCTGCTGTTTCCCTAGGTGGTCAAATCTCGCAATCAAATCGGCCTTTTGCATAATGGCATGATGCTTTTCAGTCAGGTTGGCTCCTGGCAATACAAAATATGGAACGCCTTTCAAGTCAGCGCGGATATCCGGCCCCTTTTCCGGTGCCATGGGTTCGAGGGTTACCGCGAAGCCCTGCTGAGCCAACCGGATTGCTGATTCCATTTCGGCAAGGGTTGAAACAAAATCTCCCTTTGATTTCAGTTTGTTCGCGAGAACTTCCGGCTTTAACGTAATATTGCGACTAGTTAGAACATCTCTGACCAAGCTCTCGGTATATTTCAGCCAAAGGTCATCCACCCCATGTGTACTCGCACTCCATGTAATCCTCAATGTTGAAACTCGATGGCACAAAGCAATAGAATCCCGAACAGGAAAGAAAGGGTAATTTATGAAACCGTCCCTCGTAATCATCGCAGCGCTCGCGTTTCTTTTCGTTGCTTACACAGATGCTCAGGTACAAGCGCCGCTCGACGTTCAGCAGGCTCTGGGATTGGTGCGAACACTCAACACAATCCAAGTGGTTATTGCCAACAAGACGAAGCGGTACGGATCGCAAGCCGACATGCTCACCGGCCAAAGGGGGTTAGCCCCCTTTTTGGAGGCCCATTCTGCCGATAAAAGCACTCTTGAATGGGAGCAGCATGTGAATTTCGCTTCGAGCCACGTTCTGCCGGGCTGGACGCTCGACTTCGCTTTGGTCGGGAAGGGATACAGGCTGATTCTCACCGGTAAGGATGACGTGCTCATCACCGACGAAACCGGAGTGATCTATCGCGCAGCTACGGTGCAGCTCGCGCCAAAGGCCGCGCAGCTGAAAAGTGCCAAAGATTTCCCCGGTGCAATTGCCCACAATTTGTGGGAGGAACAGAAGCAGCAGCGCTAACCAAGCGCGTACTGGTTTTTTCACCTGCAGTGTTTGACAGAGAGTTGCGAGAACTCGTGCTAAGTCCTGATAAGTCTTAGCGCTGTAAAGTCTTAGCGCTGTATCGGACGCGCGAATGGGCAGGATGCCCACATGAGCACGGTGGGATTGCGCGCGTTCGATACAGCGACTTGAAGGAAGCCGTTCGGTTTGCGGCGGACGCGGGTG
>Ga0070698_100004742_pt1 | contig 14934 bp, 13 predicted proteins | sample KBSK1502metaG_FD_65477 | JGI IMG/M metagenome (GOLD analysis project Ga0070698, IMG submission 65477) | Corn, switchgrass and miscanthus rhizosphere microbial communities from Kellogg Biological Station, Michigan, USA - KBS K1-50-2 metaG | ecosystem: Host-associated > Plants > Roots >...
GCTAAATCTCTGGTTGAACGTATGGTCGATCCGGACACTTCCGGCATCAAGCGAAGCTGGGTTCGAATAGCTTCCCGTGAATTGCGAAGTGTACACGCCCGGAGTAATCGTTCGATCGTCCGGCTGCGGGTAGGCATTCAAGTAGGGAGCCAACTGCGTTGAAGCCGTCGTCCGGGCATATTCGGAAGGAACTTCGACCGGTGTCGTTTGCGGCAGATCTAACCTTGATCCTTCATATGAGAGAAAGTAGAATGTCTTGTTCCGCCAGAGCGGCCCTCCTAAGAACGCTCCGAAGTCGTTGTGATGTTCCGCCGCTCGGGGCTGGCCCGCCGTTATCGCAAACCAGTCGTTCGCATCCATGATGGTATTGCGAAAGTAATCAAAGACTCCTCCGTGCAAGTCATTCGTTCCCGAGCGCGTCGTTAGGATGACTTGTCCTCCGGGAGAGCGACCGAATTCCGGTCCAAAAGACGAGGTCTCTACTCGAAACTCCTGCAATGCATCCACAGACACTAGACTGCTGGTTCCGCCGTATGCGCTGAAGGCCGGACTACTCCCGGTGCCCGACTGTCCCGCAACCGTCACTGCTCCGACTCCGAAGTTGGCAGAGACACCATCGATGGTGAAATTATTGGCGTCTGTCCTTTGACCAGCAACGCTGAACTGCCCGGGCATGTCGGTCGAACTTGGTGCAATCACAACGCCGGGAGTGAGTTGAAACAAGGTGTTGAAGCTCCGTCCATTGAGGGGCAAGCTTTCAACAAAATTACGATCAATGACCGTGCTGACAGTACCCGTTTGGGTGTTGACCAAGGGCGCGCCGCCTCGCACGGTTACGGTTTCAAGCAGCGCTCCGACAGGCAGAGTGAAGTTTATCGAGAGGGCATCTTGAACGTTAAGAATGATGTCCGGCCTGATGATGGTCTTGAATCCTACCTTCGACACTTGCACCCGGTACGGGCCTGGAGGCAGGTTCGGCAGAACATAGACGCCCTCGTTATTCGTTTTCGTGGTGTATTGCACGGCTGTGAGGTCGTTTACCGCGATCACCTCGGCGCCAACGATCAACTGATCGGAGGGATCAAGGACTAGGCCGTTGATATTTCCGTTTGGCGACTGGGCTCCAAGACGGAGCGCGAGCACCACAACACCGACGACTACGAGGGGGATCTGGGGGAAGCGCATACTGATTCTCCAGCGAGCAACGAGTTCTCGACCACTCCCTAGTTGTTCGCAGGAAATCGCGCCGTTTTATCAGCTGACAGCAATTCTAGAACGGATTGGCAAACGGAGGGCTGGGACCTAGGGGTGGTTCGGATTGACTCTCAGGTAGGCGAAAAGAAGAGGCTTGCCGCTCGGCTTACCACTTCCGCCGTGCGGTTCCACGGTCACGAAAACAGCATCAATTTGGGCAAGCGTCTTGGGATCCTCGGACTTCAGAACCCAGCGCTTCTTGGAAGCGTTGTCTTCGTAGAAGATGCCCAGACTGACCGCCTGCTTAAAGTCCGGACCGCGGCGACCCCAGGCTTGGAAAGTCCGGGCAGGATTGCCGCCCTGTTGGTCAAGGTCGTAGGCATAAAAAATCAGAGACTTTTCTTTCGTATAGAAAACACGACCATAAGGCCGGCGGGTTGCGCCCTTCTCGTCGGTGTCATAGACCTCAGCGATGTAGAGATTCCGTGCGCCCATCACTTCCCGGATGTCGCGATCATGGGCCAGCAGTTCGTCCTGCTGGTTCAGAGCCTTCTCACGATCTTCCAGTAGCCGCGTCAGATCCTCGACTTTCGATCCAAGGGCCTTGGCTTGTGAGGTTTCGTTGGTCGACTGCTGCGTAAGCGAAGTTACCTGCTGCTGAAGGGCCTGAGATTCTGTCTGTGCCGCTTCCAATTTCTGTCCCAGCTCATTTCGTTGTTGAACGAGGTCCTGTTTGCCAGCTTGGTCAGTTCGCAGGTCACTCTGCAGGCGATCCTGCGCTTCCTTCATGCGGCGGATGTCGGCTGACTGGCGCTCCAATTGGCGGCGGAGGTCCGCGAGGGCCCTGTCACGCTGAGCCATCTGAGTACGGGCAATTTCGCGCTCGTGGGCGGCATCGCTGAGTTGCTCTTCCAAGGAAGCTGGGTTCTCAGCTGCAAGTTTCGCCTCAGTCGCCTGGGCGGGCGGTGTGGACTTGGCCACATCTGTGCCATGCCGAACGCCAACCCAATATGCTGAAAGACACAGGGTGACGAAAAGCAGGATGCCAGCGGCGTACAGCATCCAGACATGCCGCCAGGTGGATTCGGGGGCGATCGGGAGAACTCGACGAAAGGGGGAAGGCACGCCGTTTTTCTTCTCAGCACTGGGCGCTTGCCGGCCGTCTTCTTTGGCTAAGCGATCGAAGAGAGCCTTTTCCGCTCTTGATTGCGACCAACCGGGACCGGGATCGATGCGAGAGGGTTGCTCTGCGCCGATAGCAGGGATCGCCTCGTTGACGACCGATTCATACTCGCGGAGGGCTTCACGGCAGGCGGGGCAAACTGCGAGGTGCTCCTGAAGCCGCTTCTGTTCTTCCTCGCTGAGTTGGCCTGAGGTCGAAACAGCACAGAGCTCCAAAAACTCGTCATGGGGTCCGCTTGGCAACAACGCACCCGCTCCTACAATGGCAAGAGTCTTTTATCATACTGCTTCTTTGCCCGGCAATTTGCCAGCAGAAATCTGCTTCCGTAACTTTTCCAAGCCACGGTAATAATGGTTCCTTGCATTGCCAATGGTTTGACCCAGCTTGGCAGCGATCTCCTCGAAAGTGTAGCCCTCAAAAAAGAACAGATGCAGTGTCTGACGTTGCCTTTCTGAGAGTTCAGTGAAGCAGGATTGCAAGGCCTCCCGGCGATCGAGAGTGTCATTCATCGAAGATTCCGGCCCTTCAGATCTCGCTTCTGGGTGGCCAAGTCGACTCGCGGCCTGATCCAGGTCAAGATGACTGTAGAAGTGCCGAGAAGTCAGATAGCGTCGGCGGGAGATGGCCCGGCGGTACGTCATCTGCAGAATCCAGAACCGCGCTGACCCTTTAGAACTGTCAAACGTCCCGCAGAGTCGATGCACTAATAAGAAGATCTCCTGGAGCAAGTCGTCTGCTTCGGACGCATCCCTTAGAACCTTGTAGGCAACTCCGCGAACAATCCGCCCATAACGGCGGAATAAGTATGCGAGCGCCTCTCGGTCGCCTTGGTAGACGCGACATAGTAGTTCGTCATCTGTCGGCTGATCAGCGGTGGCACGGAAGCAAGAGGAATCAGTCGACTGCGCACCCGCTCCCAATCGGGTCAATACGGGCAATCGGCTTGTGATGGAGGGACTCAAAGCTTCTCCGAAGCGCCGTGGTAACTGCCGCTGAAAATGCAGAATGCATTCCGTGGGAATACATTCCTCATCGTGCCACGCTGTTTACATTCATGCGCCGTCGCCCAAAACACGTTCAGCCCCTTTCCGGACCTGAGAAGGCGTTTGGGGATGCTTTCAGGAACGCGAGGACGAGCCAGAAGATTTCGCAGGAAATAGTTGCCCAGGAGGCTGAATGTGACCGAACCACGATCAGCCTTATAGAACGGGGTTTAGTGAGTCCCAAGCTTGCTACCATAACCAAAATGTGCCGTGCCATTAACACGCGGCCGTCAGCGGTGATGCGCAAGATGGAGGAATCTCGCTTCTACACCGCGTAGCCCTCTGTTTACCCCTAAAAGATCACCTTGTCAATGAGGAATGCCTCCAGCAGAGCGTTTCAAGACCTGCTCACGCCAACTATCTTCGCTTTATCGAATCCATGAACGAGGCGACATTGTTTGGCCAGCTCCTCAGGGCAACAAGAAAGGCCCACAATATGGGCCAAGCGGAGCTCGCCGAAAAAGTCGGTATAGGAGCCAAGCATCTCGGTAGAGTCGAGCGCGGAGAGAAACTCCCTTCCTTCGAATTGATTATCGCCTTGGCTAATGCAATGGGCGAATCGCCGTCAGTATTCTTCGAGTTCGAGAATGCCAGAGTTGACCAGAAGGTCGTAAAGGAACGGCTGCGCCAGTTCCTTGAGAAGCGTGACCTTGAACAACTCCGGAAGGCATATCGAGTGTTGAGGGCTACTCTGGCCCCTTGAACGCCGACTCGATCCCTCGTCTATCGTGCAACGGCAAGCTTCTAACGGTTCAAAATTCATCGTCGTCGTGATCCGCCAATTGACAAAGGGTGTGCCCGCATGTTTACTACACACAGCTGGCACACCAATTTACCTCGCATATCCAGCAAATCGCGTCCTATCCCTTGCCAACAGTCAGTCGTTTCGTATCTCATCATGCTTGGTTTGTTTACCGCTTTTACCCCGTGGCGGAGCATGAGTGCCCGACCTGCCTTGAGCTCGCTTTGCGCGAGCGTCGGTTGCAATGGTGATCTCGATCCAGTTCGATGCCAATGTAGTGACGGCCGAGATCGCGCGCGGCGACAAGCGTGGAACCCGAGCCGCAAAATGGATCATCGCGGAGCGAGTGCGGGTGGTCGATGGAACAGTCGGTGAAACACCGAACAGCGCGCTGACGGTGAAACATCCTTCAATCCAAACGGTTGCTGAGGAGCGGAGCTGGATCAAAATTGAAGGGGGAAATCGGAAAACATGGGGTTGACAATGGCTGGTTCATTTCATACACTGAAGAAGATGGAAATAAAGTTTATGCTCAAAGAATTCGGAGCTCAACTGTGGTCGCGGGAAAAGGCGAGGCCCATCCGAAGCCGTGTGCACGATGCACTGGAGAGTCTTCGTCTGGGGGATATCCTAGCGATCGACGCTTCGGGCGTTGAAGTATTCGATTTCTCGTTTGCTGCCGAGTTGTTCGGCAAAACGTTATTAACGATGGGAGCGGAGCATCCGGGCCGGTTTGTGATTGTAGATGGCCTCACGGAATGCACGCGCGAAAACCTCAATCAGGCCTTGGAGGGTTTGAACCTCCTTATAATCGAGCGAAAAGGCGACAAGTTGGAACTGCTCGGCAAGGTTCATCCAGCGGACGACGCAACGTTCGCAGCGATTCTCAAGGCCGGAGACGCGGTATCGGCCGGCACTTTAAGCCAAAAGCTCGAAGTTAATCTCACGGCGATGAACGAACGGCTCGCGAAACTCACAGATTTAGGAATCGTGCGGCGGGAAAAGAGTTCATCAGCAAGCGGCCGGGAGCAGTACATCTACAAAGTTATGGCGTAAAAAAATTTTGCCGAGTCTTTCATTTCCTTCACTGAAGGATATGACGGAAGCCGCCACCGGGCTGCAGGTGGAGAAAAGGAGTAAGCAAATGTCTGAACATAAAGATCTGAAAGTGATTGTGAATTACCCAGCGGCCAAGGGACCGTTTGAGCAGGACCACGCCAGTCCGAGTGAGACCTTGGCTGCTTTGAAAGCTACCGTGCTCACGGCGTTTGGGCTGACGGAGGGCCAGGTCGACGGAAGCACCTACACGTACACCCTCTACCACAACAAGACGCCACTCGAAAACTTGAGCGAAACGATTGGCCAGCTCATTGGAAACGCTGCGACCTTGGTGCTGAAGCTCAGCCAGCAGGTGACGCAAGGGTGACGGACGAGCTTTCGGATATGAACCTGCGCGACGACTTCGCGGACGCGGGCGACGCCCAAGAGGCCGGCCGGTGGAAACTGGAGATGCCTGGTGAGATGGAGGTGCTCGTAACGCTTGCGCCTGCGCGTGAGCCCGACGAGAAATTTCAAGCAAGGTTGCTCTGGACCCGATACCCGGACTGTCCGCCATCCTTGAAGTTCCGCGATCCGAAAACCGGGCTTCTGGACGTGCCTCAGGCGTGGCCAGTGGCTCGCGGCTTCAGGCCGCAGAGCCTCGACGCCTGCGTCAACTGGTGCGCCGAGGGATTTGCCATACATCCGGAGTGGAAAAACGATCCGCGGTTTCAATGGAATCCCGCCGGCAATCCTTTGCTTTGGGTCTTGCGCCAATTACAGGAGGAACTCGATGAACATTATCAGGGGCGCTTCAAATGAATAACCCATATTTCTGCCAAACGCGGCTCTGGCGGATACCCCAGGCCGCAATCGACGACTCTCTCGATGAAATGGCGCTTGACGGCAGCAAGGGCCACGAAGGAATCGTCCTCTGGCTCGGCAAGGACAGCGATGATATTGCCGAGATCACGCACCTTATCCGTCTTCGGGGTCCCCTGGTGGAAAAGCGCAGGGCCTTAATCAATATCCATCCGGCGCTGTTCAACGACGTTGCCGATATTGCGATAGAGCATGGGGTCCGGCTGTTAGGGCAGGTCCATTCTCACGGTCACGGCTACGGCGTGGATCTGTCACCAACCGATCGTATCCATGGAATTCAGGTGCCTTCTTATCTTTCGCTGGTTGCGCCTGGCTACGCTCAAACCCGCGTTGCCGTACACGATTGGGGCGCGCATGTTTACAAAAGCGGCGCTGGATATGTCCGCCTCAGCCAGGAAGCTGCGCGCCGCTGCTTGCAAATCACCGGAGGCCTACGTCCGCCGATGCTGACCGTAGGAGGCGGATCATGAACCTCGATGTTGTGTATAGCCGGCCTCTAAAGACTGCGGGGCAACTCGTTGGTCAGGCCCTCGATCATCACCGGTTTTTGGCCAAGAAGGTGCTGCTGACCGGCGAACCCGAGATCCTCAAAACCTTGAACGGCCAGAATTGCTTTTTAAACGCCATTGGGTTGCTCATCCGGATTTGCCCGAATATCACAATTCACATTCCGGCAGGCTGCGAAGATCTAAGGGTCGTATCCCAGCTATTTGCGAAGTGCATTTCCTTCGGACCCGGCGTAGAACACTGCAATCGTGTGTGTGACATCCGTTCTTTCGACGCTATTTTGTCCGTGGGCATGGCGGTAACACCCGGCCTGCCTTGGACGACGATTAATTCAAATGGGTGGGTAGCGCGTGTGAGTTCTGGTAAATGCGATCTGCCCACCGATGTTGCGCTGGAGAACCCGGTCGGTGCGCTCGCAGCCGCCAGTCTGGGCGTGGGGGAAGTATTCAAACGCCTGATTAAACTTAGGCCCGAGCGCGGAGAATTGCTCGACGGCTTTTCGTTCTCGTTGCGGACCTATCGTGCCGGGGAGACGTACTGCGGCCCCGAGCTACCATCCTCGCTCGACATCGACGTCCTGCTTGTCGGCGGCGGGGCAATCGGGAATGGCACGGTGCGGCTGCTGTCCCAGTTGTCTTGCCGGGGCCGCATCGACATAGTCGATTCGCAGACGTACAAAGAAGAAAATCTCGGGACCTGCCTTCTCATGGGGACACCTGATGTGGGCGCGTCAAAAGCCAAGACATTGGCTGCCCATTTGAAAACGCCTCTTTTGGCAGTACAGCCTTTTGAGATGACATTCGAGGAGTACGCCCGCGACAGCAGCGATATACCGGCCGTCGTGCTGAATGGGCTGGACAACATTGCAGCCCGCCACCAAGTTCAGCGCACACTGTGGCCGGACATTGTTGTAGATGGAGCGATCGGCGATTTCACGTGCCAAGTCAGCAGGCACCCTTGGCCGGCCGATATGGCATGTCTGATCTGTCTGTTTCGAGATCCTCCCGGCGCTCCGGCAGAGACGATTCAGATGCAGGCGACGGGGCTTCCATTGGAATGTTTGTTGCGGCCAGACGACTTCCTAAGCACGTCGGACGTGGAAAGCGCACCCGCCGAAAAGCGCGAGTTTCTGCGGGCCCGCCTGGGCCGCCCTATATGCTCTGTCATTCAGGAAGGAGTCGCTCTGAAGATCTCGGCGGAGCCACATCGGAAAGGTTTCGAGCCCTCCGTTCCATTTACTGCCTGCTTCAGCGCCTGTATGGTTGTAGCCGAGATGATCACACATCTTATGAAATGGCCCTCCGTTCTCGCCCCGCGTTTCCAGTTTGATTTTCTGACGGGTCCCGCCTACGGCCAGGAACTACCGCAGGTACGCCGTACAAGTTGCATCTGCGCGCGACATAAAAACATTGAGCGTGCGCGCGCGGCGCGACGAGCGAAGCCTGACAATTTTTCTAAAATTAGCATCGCTGACGAGCACCCTGTAGCATGAACCCGATTGATCGAAACGCGCCATTGGATAGCCGTTTGCCTGATGCTACTCTCGAAAATATCGGCGACAGAGTGTGTTTCGGCGCGCTTTCGAATTGAGGCTCCACATGTGGACGATCGAGCAGATAGAAATCAACGGGGGGTTCTTACCAGGATTGAAAACCGGGTTTCCCCATGGACTGATCTGCATCATCGGCCCCCGGGGCAGCGGGAAATCGACCCTCGCAGAAGCGCTCCGCTTTGCTGTTAAAGGCGGCGTCGGCGCATCGAAGAAGCGACTCGATCTCCTCCAGACCAATGTCGGCAATAACGGCCTCGTGACGCTCACGCTCACGACCGATGCCGGTCTGAAACACACGCTAAGACGCGGGCTTAAGCAGCCGGTAGCACTGCTAACAAATGAAGGCCGGCCCGTCTCCGGCATCGATCTGGATCGTGGCACTTACCTGCCGATTGATGCCTACAATGGCGATGAAATCGAGAGCATTGCCGATCAGGTTCTGGGCGAAACGCGCCGGGGGCTCCTGGATGAACTTCGGAGCGCGGAACTTTCGGCCATTCATCTTTCTCTCGGCGAACACCGTCGGAGTCTAGATGCCAACGCAGACCAGATTCGGGCGGCGCGGCGCAGCATCGCCGACCTCGCTGAGCGGATCGAAGAATTTGGCGATGTCAGGGCGCAGCTCGCCGCGCTTGAGCCTGTTGCAGAAACAGGCCCATCGACCGCCTATGACAAGGCCTTCAGGCAGCAGCAGCGAAATGCGAAAGAGAAGAAGGGCATCGAGGACTTCGTTCAGACGCTTCATTTGCTCACGGACGATGTGGAGAAGTTCAAGTCGCGCATCGAACTCGTCCGCGCGATAAAAATCACGGAAGAAGATTCGGCGAATGTAGAGCTCTTACTACGCCGGCAGGTGGACATTGAAAAATCACTGGCCAGTGCGGTGAAACACTTGACGAATACGGCTACGGCTGTCGACGCTGCGATCGCAACGGCAGAACAAGTGCGCTCCGAACTTGGCGCGGCTCAAGCGACACAAATCGCGGAGTTTACAGAATTGCAACAGGTGCATCAGCAGGCGGACGAACGGTCTAGGACCCGTCTTGAACTGCAGCAGCGGGTCTCTCGGCTGCAGGAAAGCGAAGCGGAACAGACTCGCGAGAAGGAGCGCTTGGCGCAGCTCATTGAGAGCCGGCGGTCGCTGAAGGCGCGTTTTTTGTTGGAGCGCGAAAAGATATCGGCTCTTCGCGATTCGGTGGCGAAGGACTTAACGCGGGAAGCTGGTGAAAAGATCCGAGTGCGCGTTCTCCGGAACGCGGATGACCTTGCATACCGGAACCTGCTGATGGAGGGTTTGAAAGGCGCCGGCGTCCGCAACCACGACGAGATCCTTACGGCGCTGCTGCAGCTTCGCCCCGAACAACTCGCACAATTCATCCAGACAGATGACCATGTCGGGTTCGATGAAGCCTGCGGTTTCGGCCCGGAACGTGCGAAGAAGATATTGGCTGCGTTCCGTGTCCACGTCGATCCGCTCCAACTGGAGGTCGTCGAGATTGACGACGTTGTGCGCATCGAGCTAAATGTGGCAACAACCGCAGAAGCGATCTTCAAAGACGCCGCGGAACTTTCGCGCGGTCAGAAGTGCACGGCGCTCCTCCCTTTGCTGCTCGCGCGCACGCAGAATCCCCTCGTTATCGATCAGCCGGAAGACAACCTCGACAACCATTTCATCTATGAAACCGTGGTGAATTCCATCCAGCGACTCAAGAAGAAGCGTCAGATGATTTTCATCACACACAATGCGAACATCCCCGTGCTGGCAGACGCCGATCTCGTGATTGTCATGAATTCCGACGGCAAGATCGGGTACATCGAAAAATCGGGGTCTGTCGACGATTGCCGCGAGCAGATCGTGGATCTCCTGGAAGGAGGCAGAGAAGCCTTTGAACTACGCAGGAAGCGTTATGGCAGCAAATGAAACGCTGTATGAACGCCTGAGAAGACTTGCTGTCGAAGACCCGAAATCCGCCAGGAAACTGTTTCTGGAGGCCTTCGAGGCGAATGACAACGATCTGCCGGAATTCCTTGAACAGCTGCGGAAGCCGGGAGAGGCCAGGTTGCGCCAGGTTGTGGCCAACGCCGTTCGCGCGCACCCGGAAAAAGAGCGCCTCGTCCCTGAGTTGCTATTGTGGCGGGATGCGGAGACTGACGAGTTTACGCGGCGAGCCATTGCCGGCGCGCTCGCAGACGTCGATTCTTCGGCCCTGCAACGTCCGAAGGATAGCTCAACGGACGTGTTGCCGAAGGAGATCGTCGATGCCTACCGCTATGTCTCGGAACGATTGCGTCACCGGTTGCGCAATACGATGCTGTTGGCACAGGCGCAGGCAAGTCGATTGAAGTCGGCCGCCGATGATGCTGCGCCCGATGTTCAGGCCGCACTCGGCAAGATTAATGACGCGCTGCTGTCCCTAGGCCGTGAGCTAGAGGCGACGGATGCTGATCCTCGATACTTTCAGCAGAGGCCCATTGCCCTTGGTGATTGGCTCCGTCAGATGGATCTGCGCTACACAAACCGGTATAGCTCCGTCAACCTCAAGCTGATAAACGACAATCCAGAAGCACGCATTATTGCGAGCGATTACCTGCTGGAGATCGTTTTCTGGAATATTTGGCTGAATGCACACCAAGAGGCGGGGACCAACTGCAGCGTCACCGTTGTCTTCGAGGCCACAGGCAAGAATCTGATTTTGAAGATATTGGATAGCGGGCAGGGATTTTCAAAGGATGTGAAGGACATCGCGTTTCAAGAGATGTATTCGACAAAAACTCCGGGCCGGGGCCGCGGGTTGCTGGAAATCCAGGAGGCTGTAGAACGTCTTCGCGGGCAGATTTGGCTTTATGAAGAAAAGCCCTCTGATTACCGGCTGCAGATCCGGTTGCCACTGGAGGGCAGATGAGCTATCCGCTCACATTTCAGCCGCTCGTCATCGAAGACGAGGACGATCTCAAGGATGTCTACGAGGGCATTTTTCGGACGATTTCCGTCGAGATCAGTAACTCTTTGCCGTTCGCGATCATGCCTCCCTGTTACGCATTTTCATATGAGCAGGCGATAGATCTCCTCGATGGCAGTAAGATTTTTCAAGTCGTTATTCTAGATCTCCGGCTGCCCAGGAAACAGGGCTTACCGGAGGTGCAGGATCAGGATCTCGGCCTCGCACTGCTGGAAAAATGCATCAGCCGGGATGCTTACCCGATTCCTGCTCTCCTCGTCATCAGTGGACATGTTGGCTCAACCGATCAGGGGCGAATCCAGGAGGCGCTGCGCAACAATTTTTTCTGCGGAAAGCTGCTGGCGAAGGGAGACTATAGTCTTCTTGAAGTCGAAATTCGGCGCGCCTGCATTGAGGCACTGCGGTATGCAGGGGTCGGCATCCATCTTCGCGACGCGGCCATAGAACAGTACCCGACCTTGAGCCCGCGCGACGAGGATCTGTTGCGCCGTTCGGTTCTGCAGCAAAGCGGCGGCATTGGTGCCGATCTTACTTGGTGGTCTGCGACGCGCTGCCCAGGTACCAGCGCGACCCAGAATCCATGGACGAAGGTCCTGATGGGCCGCTACTTGCTGGGCGAGGGCGTCGGCCCGTCGAGGCCCAAGTTCTTCAAGTTGCTGGCCGGGCCCGATTCTCGCACGGTCATCGAGAGCGCCCGGAAAATCGAGCAGAAGCTCACGCATATCAAGATTACGAGCACAGTGGTGTCCCGGAGCACCGGTCTAATCGTCACAGAAAAGGTCGGTGCCCAGGATGCCCGGCCAAAGCCGCTCGGTGAGATCTTTCAAAGTATGGATCGCGCGGCCGCTTTCGAAATCGCCGGACAAGTTGTCCGCCAGGTACAGCAGCTCGGAGACCTCCTGGACGACAGCAGGCAGCTGAAGTCGCTGCTATGGCCGGCGCATGATGAACAAAACCTGACGGACCAATGGCAGAACCTGCAACAGTTAGTACCCGCGGGTCTGCCGGCCGCCGACCCTCTAGGGCTTTATCTTGAGCTGCGTCGACGTGAGGATAAAGTCCGGCTTCGGGAACGGTCGATTGTTCATGGCGACTTGCATATGAGCAACGTCGCGCTCGATAGCACACCGCGTGGGCCTGAGGCCTATATTTTTGACGCCGGCGTCATCCGGCGAAGTACCGCCGGACGAGATCTCGCCGTCCTGGAGGTCTCGGTCCTGCTCCATCAGCGCCTTGACCTGGACATACTTAAAACGATTTGTTCGCTCATCTACGACACTGCAAAGCCGCTCGACGAAAATACTGTCGCATCCATTAACGACACTGTGGCCCAAAATATTATTGAATTCATCCGTGGTCTGCGAGCCGGTATCGAGGGATGGAATCCGCCTGAAGTACATGCCCTCCTAGTCTTCGACTACGCTTTGGTCCAACTAGGGGGCCTGAGCTTTGGATCTTCAGGAAACCGGATCGTCGACACACGTGCAACGGGTGTCTTGGCGGCCTTCGCCGCGGAATGGTATCGAAGTATCGCGAATGGTGCACCGCCCGCCCAGGCGTTGTAATCGAGTAATCGAGCTACAGTCGTGCGCCACGCGCATTGCGTAGAGGCGCGGTGCTGATCGCTGGTGGGCTTACCGGCACAAACGCGTTATCCTCAAATCCGGCACCCAACCGGCACACAGCCAATCAAAATCAACCAATATTTGTGCCGGGCTTACCGTTTGAGCGAACTGATGGGCCGTCACTCGTCCGGTTTACACCACGGAAATAGAGACTGACTATCAACCGGCCTTATCAAAATGTGCGCGCCAACCGCGATTTGTGTAGCCCTTCGACTCGCGACTCTGTTTCCGCGGAGTTCGTTTCGCCGGAGCGTCCAGCGTGATTTCCACGAGGCCATTGACGCCTCCTAAATCTTGTAATGATGACGCGGCAAACCTATTCAATTCACTGTCGTCGCTCATAAGGTGCCCACCTCTACTGCGGGCCGTAGCTAGAATGAGAATGTCGTTCCAACTGTTCCGAAATGCTGCCTTCAGGTTGTGGCCAGAATTCCGAAAATCCCAGAGCAACTGATACGCATCTTCCACAATCGCGGGTGTCAGAGAAACGCAATGAATTTCGTTTGCTAGCAGGAAATTGAAATTTTCGCGAATATTGCGCTGCTGACCCTTTTCGAGAGAGCGAATGCTTTGTCTCAGAATGTCGATGTTCTTTCCGTTCACCACCTTTGTGATCGCGTTTGATCCAAACTCAATAATTGGATCGAAATCGTTTCCGAAATCGAACACAATGCGATCAGTCAGTCGCTTTGAGAATGGATGGTCAAGTTTCGAAGATCCGAGGCTCGACATTAAGTGCATGGTCGAGAGCACAGGCACGTAATAGTTGGCAGTTGTGCGCCCCGCGTTATACATCAGCAACAATTCCGAAACCGCGACAGAGGAAATACTCGCCCCCTTGGCGGACATTGAGAGGTGTCCCTTCCTGATCTTGGAAGCGACGTTTGTGTCAATAAACCTTGTCATATCGCCGGCCAAATCCTACCGGAACGTGAGGCGAAATTCGGTGCTGCGGGGAGACTGGGGACTTGCTGCGAATCCCTTCCCCGCCATTCAATTCTTCGCGAGGTGTTCTTGAAGTGTAGAAAGCAAGCTTGCGCTGCCCTGCCCACGGGCATAGAGCGGCTTTAGGTCCTTCGGTCGATGATCTTCAATAAAGGTTGTGGCGGCATGCTTGGCGGCGCCAGTCGCGATAATAAAGATGTCTGCGGACGTTGATGCTTTTTTCAATGCAGCCGAACCGCCTACATGATCGCTGAAAATGTCGATTCGGATTGCCGGACAGAGTTCGCCAATTACGAGTGCCGCCCGTCGAAGGGCAGACTCCTGCAGCGAGTACATCGCAATCCGTTTGCCTTCCAATTTTGTCCACTCGGAAGCTTGTTCAGATTCAGCAACTTCTTTCGCGAGATCACCCATCGCCTCCCGCATCCCCAACTCTTGCGCAAGGGTTCCGAGTAGGACAAACTGCGCTCGATCGACCCGCTTGTACCAGCGTTGAAAGATGGCAATTACCTGAATGGCAAACTGCTGTCGGTGCGGAACATCTGGGCACGCTGCATTGACGAGCATTTCGAGGGCTTCGAGAGCGACACCTGCCACCGACGGACTCTCGGCTGCCTGTAGTGCTGTAGCTACATGCTCCAAGATCTCGACGTATTCTTCCTTCGAGACACCAAGGTCGAGACGAGCTTGTCCAATTCGTATGAGAGTTGCAGTTTGAGAAAGCGAGACTTGAGCATCGACCGTCATTGCGAGAAAGAGAGAGTCGTACACCGGCCTCAACCGAACGTCAGCCCCGCCGGATAGGCAAAATTCCACAAAATATGGCAGCGCGTCACGGAATGCCTCTTGTCCCCACCGTGGCCGATCATCCAGCAGTAGGTCTGCGGTTTCCGCAACCATCGTCGAATCCTTCAAGAAGTCTTCAATAGTCCATTCGCGTGCGCCGGTTTCGGCGACAAAAACTGCAGCCTTCCATGGGTCTGGAGTCTGCAGGCGCTTCAACCAACCGGGCCACGACGACGGAATTTCCTCTGCCGGATGCTGGGCAATCCTTGTCTCTGTCTCGACCGCGCTGAGTTCTGTGAGGGCATCTCGAATGCGACTCAGTAGAAGAGTCTGATCTAATCGTGCACGATCCTGCACCGAGAGCGAATCGATCGACGCTAGGGCAACCTGAGCGGAGAAGAGGGTGCCCATCTCGTGAGCACAACGTAGCAAGAGCGCAGTCCGGTCGAACGAGGACGTAAGGGTTATGGCCACCTC
>Ga0070698_100004745_pt1 | contig 14930 bp, 10 predicted proteins | sample KBSK1502metaG_FD_65477 | JGI IMG/M metagenome (GOLD analysis project Ga0070698, IMG submission 65477) | Corn, switchgrass and miscanthus rhizosphere microbial communities from Kellogg Biological Station, Michigan, USA - KBS K1-50-2 metaG | ecosystem: Host-associated > Plants > Roots >...
TAGATGGCGGCACTCTCATCCCACAGGTAGTTGCTGCGGATGATCGCGGTGTTGCGAGCCATGTTCCCGCCGGCCAGCCAGCCGCGCTCCACGACGGCCACGTTCGTGATGCCATGGTTCTTCGCGAGGTAGTAGGCGGCCGCCAGCCCATGCCCGCCACCGCCGATGATCACGACGTCGTAGCTCGGCTTCGGGTCGGGGTGACGCCACAGCCGGTCGGGGTGCTGGGGGAGCTCTGGGCTGACGGGACTCACGGCGCGAAGGGTATCGCGGCAACGGCATTCATCGACTGCTGAGTTACGTCAGAAAGCGGGGCGATATCGTAGAAGGGATGACACGCGTCCTCTCACGCTTGGCGAGTCTGTCCCTAGCCGTCGCGATCCTCGGGTGTGGCGCCCCACCAAGCTCAATGGTGACGGTGGGTACCGGTATCCAGGTCCCGGCCGACGAATTGCGGCCCGTCGACAAGTGCATATTCGATGCGGGATTCCGCGCGACGGAGATCCACCCGGGCCGTTCCGGTTCTAACGGCGACTACGCCTGGAACGTGCCGACCACGTTCGCGTGGGTGGCCGTCGGCGAAGGCGCAACCATGGCAGCCATGAGCGCCTGCGGAAACCAGTTCGGTTCACGCGGTGAGAAGTCCGTCGACGAGGTGCGCGAGATCTACGACCGTTGGGTGCTTGAGCGTGAGTGCCTGATCGGGCTCGGCCTCCAGCCAGCGAGCCCTCCGCCGTTCGAAGCCTTCCTCGGTCAATGGCGGACTGGCCCGTGGATGCCCGTCGACGGCGTGCCATTCGAGGCACTCGGGGATGCGGCGAAACATAGCTGCGGACTCGAGATGCTCGACTGAGCCGGCTGGCGTTCGTGCAGGCTCAAGTCGATCGGAGATTGGTCGCAACCTGGCTATCGAACTTGGCCCGAGCGGTCCGGGCGAGTACCTTGACGCGAAGCACATTGGGCAGGACACGGCACCGGATCCGACAGGCGCTTTCCAGCACCGGAAGAGGGGTGACGACGGCGTGACCGCGACGATGGAGCGACCTACCCGCGACGGCGGCACGAGCACGCCGACCACGCCGACCCTCTCGGTCCGCAGCCTCTGGAAGGTCTTCGGGCCGGCCGAGCACAAGACCATCGGCACGCCCGACGCCGACCTGCCACGCGACGAGCTCCGGCGCAAGACCGGATCGACGATCGCCCTGCGCGACGTCTCGTTCGACGTCCGGCCGGGCGAGGTCTGCGTCGTGATGGGACTGTCGGGCAGCGGCAAGTCGACGCTGGTCCGGTGCATGACCCGCCTCATCGAGCCGACCGCCGGCGAGGTCCTGCTCGACGGCGACGACATCGTGAAGGTCGACCAGGAGCGGCTGCGCGAGCTGCGCCGACGGCGTTTCAGCATGGTCTTCCAGCATTTCGGGCTGCTGCCGCTTCGCAGGGTCATCGACAACGTGGCGTTCGGTCTGGAGATCCGTGGCGAGCCGCGCCCCGCTCGCGAGGAACGGGCCCGCCAGATGATCGACCTCGTCGGGCTGCAGGGCCACGCCGAAAGCTACCCGGATCAGCTGTCGGGCGGCATGCAGCAGCGCGTCGGGCTGGCGCGGGCGCTGGCCGTCGACCCCGAGGTGATGTTCTTCGACGAGCCGTTCAGCGCCCTCGACCCGCTGATCCGGCGCGACATGCAGAACGAGGTCCTGCGGCTCCACCACGAAGTCGGCAAGACGATGGTGTTCATCACCCACGACCTGGCCGAGGCCCTCAAGCTCGGCGACCACATCGTGATCATGCGCGACGGCAAGGTCGTGCAGATCGGGCGGCCGGAGGAGGTCGTCGGGGCCCCGGCCGACGAGTACGTGGCCGACTTCGTGAGCGACGTCCCGCGCAGCCACGTACTGACCCTGCGCTGGATCATGCGACCGATCGAAGCGACCGACCCGACCGACGGCCCGGAGTTCGATGCGTCGTCCGTGATCCGGACCTGCCTCGAGGTCGCGGCCAGCACCGACAAGCCGATCCGGGTCACCCAGGACGGGAGGCTGCTGGGCGTGGTCGATCGGTCGCGCATCCTGGCGGCGGTCGCCGACACCGTGGGCGATCGACTCCTGGGCGTGATGGCGACCGGTCGGCCCAACGTCGCGAGGCCACCGGGCGCGGCGCCGGCAGCCGCTGACGCGCCGCCGGTAGCCGCAGGCGCCCCTGCCGCGGAGCCCGGTCCCCCGACCGATGACGGCCCGGCGGCGTGACGCCGAAGCGCGCCCTCCGATGACCGCGATCTCGCTACCGGCGATCCGCGGGCAGCGAACGGTCCCGCGCTCCGCCTGGTTCATCGGCCTCTTCCTGCTGGCCGCCGTCCTGTACATCGTGTTCCAGGGGACCGGGACGCAGCCACGCTCCAATACCGGCGCGTTCTTCTCGACCCTCAACGACCTGCGCGACTTCATCCGCGACAACCGCGAGAGCCCCGTGTTCCTCCTCCTTTTCACCGGTCCACGAGTCGTGATCGACACTCTCATCGACGCCCTCACGACGCTCCTGCACACTATCGGCTGGCCGGCGCTCGTGGCGTTGTTCGGCACGATCGGGCTGATCGCTGGCGGCTGGCGCCTCGCCGCGGGAACCGCCGTGGCCGTGGCGGCGCTCGGCATCCTCGGCCTCTGGGATTCCAGCGTCGACACCCTCGGCGCCATCGTCTCGGCCGTGGCCATCTCGTTCGCGCTCGGCGTCCCGCTCGGCATCCTCATGGCCCAGAACGCCAGGTTCCGCGCGATCCTCACGCCGATCCTCGACGTGATGCAGATCATGCCGACCTTCGCCTACCTGGCGCCGTTCGTGCTGTTCTTCGGCATCGGGCCGGCGGCCGCGGCGATCGTGACCCTCATCTACGCGATGCCGGCCGCGATCCGGATCACCGCGCTGGGGATCCGGAACGTGCCCGCGAACACCGTCGAGGCCGGCCGTTCGCTGGGCGCGACCGGCCGGCAGCTCCTCCTCGGGGTCCGCCTGCCGCTGGCCCGCCGCGAGATCGCCCTCGCCCTCAACCAGACCTTGATGCTCGCCGTCTCGATGATCGTCATCACCGCGTTGATCAATGCACCAGGGCTCGGACAGGACACGCTGAGGGCGCTGATCCGCAACGACGTCGGCTCGATGTTCGATGCCGGCATCGCGATCGTCATCCTGGCGATCGTCCTCGACCGGCTCACGGAGCAGCTCAGCATCCGCATCGATCCACGCCGCCGCGCCGCGCGCGCCGGCCGCGCGCCGACGGCCCGGATGATCCAGATGGCCCTCGCGGCCTGCGTGGCGCTCGCGATCGTCGGGTTCGTCGTGCCCGCGGCGAGGGAGTTCCCTGATGCGGTCGGCTTCTCGTTCCGGGCTCCGGTCAACGCCATCGTGGACTGGCTGCGCACCGACGTCTCGTGGTTCACCGGCGCGATCAAGAATGCCTTCAGCTACACGATCCTCAATCCGCTCGAGACGATCTTCATCCAGGCGCCGTTCTGGCTGGTCATCGGCGTGGTTGCCGGCTTGGGCGTGCTGATCAGCGGTGTCCGCCAGGCCGTGGTCGCCAGCGTCTGCTTCGCGCTGATTTACGCGATGGGGTTGTGGGAGGACTCGATGGAGACCCTCCTCCAGGTCCTCGTGGCAACGCTCATCACGCTGGTCGTCGGGGTCCTGCTCGGGATCGCCTCGGCGCGGAGCGACCGGTTCGCGGCCGGCATCCGGCCGCTCATGGACATCGCCCAGACGCTGCCGTCGTTCATCTACCTGTTGCCGGCGTTCGTGCTGTTCGACGTCGGGCGCTTCACGGCCATCGCGGCGGCCGTGATCTTCGCCTTGCCGCCGGTCATCCGGCTCGTCGACGTCGGCATCCGCGCCGTGCCGCCGACGATCATCGAGGCCGCCACCTCGTCGGGCTCCAACGGCTGGCAGCTGTTGACCAAGGTGCAACTGCCGGTCGCCCGGCCCGCGCTCCAGCTTGCGGCCAACCAGGCCGTGATCCTGGTGCTGTCCATGGTCGTCGTGGGCGGCCTGGTCGGCGGAGGAGCGCTCGGCTACGACGTCGTGTCGGGCTTCTCCCAGAACAACCTGTTTGGCCTGGGACTCGCGGCCGGTATCGCGCTCGTGCTGATGGGCATCGCGCTCGACCGCATCACGAGCGGCGCCGGGGGCCGGTCAGCCTTGAGGCTCGGGCGGCGGACGGCATAGCAACAGAGGCCCGATGCGTTAGGTGTGTCTTTCCGCACTTCGTTGACGGATAATCGCCCGGTCCGGCCGCGTAGCGGACCGGCCACAGGAGGAGCAGATTCGATGGAAGTCACACGGCGCGCTCGCGCGCTCGTCGCGACGGCAGCCCTCGGTCTCATCGTCGCCGCCTGCAGTGGCGGTGGCAGCGGTGGGACGAGCGAGGTCGTCGATATCGCGGTCAACCCCTGGGTCGGCTACGAGGCCAATGCCGGCGTCATCGGCACGCTGCTCAAGGACCAGCTCGGGTTCACGGTCAAGTACAAGGAGCTGACCGAGCAGGTCAGCTGGGAAGGCTTCGAGTCCGGCGAGATCGACGCCATCGTCGAGAACTGGGGCCACGAGGACCTGGCCAAGACCTACATCACGGACAAGAAGGTCGCGATCGATGCGGGCCCGACCGGCATCAACGGCATCATCGGCTGGTACGTTCCGCCGTGGATGGCAACGAAGTACCCGGACATCACCGACTGGAACAACCTCAACAAGTACGCCAGCCTCTTCAAGACGTCGGAGTCCGGCGACAAGGGCCAGCTGCTCGACGGCGACCCCTCGTACGTCACGAACGACGTCGCGCTGGTGAAGAACCTGGGCCTCGACTACGAGGTCGTGGTCGGCGGCAGCGAGGCCGCCCTCATCGAGTCGTTCCGCAAGGCCGAGCAGAACAAGACGCCGCTCCTCGCGTACTTCTACTCGCCGCAGTGGTTCCTCAATGAGGTCCCGCTCGTCAAGGTGAACCTCCCCGCGTGGACCGCCGGCTGCGACTACGACGCGGCTGGCGCGGTGAAGCCCGACATTGCCTGCGACTATCCGCCGTACAACCTCAACAAGGTCATCAGCAAGAACCTCGAGGACAAGGCGCCGAAGGCCGCGCAGTTCATCAAGAACTTCACCTGGACCGCCGAGGACCAGAACACCGTCTCGAACTACATCGCCAACGACGCCATGACCCGCGAAGACGCCGGGGCGAAGTGGGTCAAGGACAACGAAGCGAAGTGGAAGCCCTGGATCCCCGCATCCTGAGCTGACCGACCAACCCAGCGACACCTGCGGGGCCGGCGATCGCATCGTCGGCCCCGTTTCGTTCCTCCGGAGGACGCTCGAACCGTGGCCGCCACCCCCCGCGTCGCGATCATCGGTGCCGGCATCGTCGGCTGCTCCATCGCCGACGAGCTGGTCATGCGCGGATGGTCGGACGTCGTCGTCATCGAGCAGGGGCCGCTGTTCGCGGCCGGCGGCTCGACCTCGCATGCGCCGGGTCTCGTGTTCCAGACCAACGGCTCCAAGACGATGGCCGAGTTCGCCCGCTACACCGTCGAGAAGTCGTGCTCGCTCGAGCTCGACGGGGAGTGGTGTTTCAATCAGGTCGGCAGCCTCGAGTTCGCGCTGACCCCCGACCGACTCCGCGAGCTGCATCGACGGGCCGGCTTCGCCGAGGCGTGGGGCATCGAGAGCCGGGTCATCGACCCTGACGAGGCGGCCAGGCTGTGGCCGCTCGTCGACCGCGACGCGATCCTCGGCGCGTACCACGTACCCACCGACGGTCTCGCCAAAGCTGTTCGTGTCTCCGAAGCCCAGGCCCGACGCGCGACGGAGGGTGGCGCCCGGTTCCTCGGGCGGCACACGGTCACCGGCATCCGCACCGATGACGGCCGGGTCCGGGCGGTCATCACCGACCAGGGCGAGATCGAGGCCGACATCGTCGTCTGCGCAGCCGGTATCTGGGGCCCGCTCATCGGCGCGATGGTCGGCATGACGGTGCCGCTCCAGCCGCTCGCTCACCAGTACACGACGACCGGTCCCCTCCCGGAAGTGGTGGCGCTCGCGATCCCGCCGGAGCGCGAGAACGTCCACCCCATCGTCCGCGTCCAGGACCGCGACCTCTACTTCCGAGAGCACACCGATCGGCTTGGGGTGGGCTCGTACGCCCACGTCCCGATGCCCATCGACGCCTCGACGATCCTCCATCCGACGAAGGCCCCGGTCATGCCCTCCGTCCTCGACTTCACGCCGGACACCTTCGCCGAGTCGTGGCGCTGGGCCCAGGCGATCGTGCCGGCGCTGCGGGCGCCGGGCGTCGGCGTCGATCACGGCATCAACGGCATCTTCTCGTTCACGACGGACGGCGCCCCGCTCATGGGCGAGTCAGCGGACGTCAAGGGCTTCTGGCTGGCCGAGGCCGTGTGGGTGACCCACGCCTGCGGCGTCGGCAAGGCGATGGCCGAGTGGCTGGTGGACGGCGGTTCGCCGACGGACCTGCATGAGGCCGACGTCAACCGATTCGAGGCGCACCAGCTAGCGCCCTCGTACATCCACGACCGAGGTGTCCAGAACTACATCGAGGTCTACGACATCATCCATCCGCTCCAGCCGATGGAGGACCCCCGGCCGCTGCGGACCTCGCCGTTCTACGAGCGCGAGCAGGAGCTTGGCGCCTACTTCCTGGAGGGCAACGGCTGGGAGCGGCCGCACTGGTACGGCACGAACGAGGGCCTGCTGGGTCGCTACGACATCCCGCGCCGCAACGCCTGGGCGGAGCGGTACTGGCACCCGATCGCCGGCGCCGAGGCGCTCGCCACCCGCGACGCGGCCGGGCTGTACGACATGACGTCGCTCAAGCGGCTCGAGGTGACCGGGCCGGGCGCCCTGTCGTTCCTCGACGGGCTGACGACGAATCGCCTGGACCGGCCGGTCGGCACGGTCGTCTACTCGCTCATGCTCGACGAGCGGGGCGGCATCCGCAGCGACCTGACGATCGCGCGGCTCGGGCGCGACCGGTTCCAGATCGGCGCCAACGGCAACCTCGACTACGACCTGCTTCGGCGGCAGGCACCCGCAGATGGGTCGGTCGCGGTCCGCGACATCACCTCCGGCACGTGCTGCGTCGGGCTTTGGGGGCCCCGCGCCCGGGACATCCTCCAGTCGCTGACGGACGCCGACGTGTCCAACGAGGCGTTCCGCTACTTCCAGGGCCGCGAGCTGTGGGTCGGCAACGTTCCCGTCACGGCGCTCCGCCTGTCGTATGTCGGCGAGCTCGGCTGGGAGCTGTACACGACCGCGGACCTGGGGATGAAGCTGTGGGACACCCTGTGGGCCGCCGGCCAGGAGCACGGGCTGATCGCCGCCGGTCGCAGCGCCTTCGGCAGCCTCCGCCTCGAGAAGGGCTACCGGTCGTGGGGGTCGGACATGACCACGGAGCACGACCCCTACGAGGCGGGGCTCGGGTTCGCGGTCCGGATGGACAAGGGCGACTTCGTGGGACGGAGCGCCCTCGAGCAGAAGGACGGCGCGAACCCCGCTCGACGGCTCGTCCCGTTGACGATCGGCGATCGCGAGGCCGTCGTCATGGGCAAGGAACCGGTCGAGGTGGACGGGCGCCCGGCCGGCTATGTCACGAGCGCCGCCTACGGGTTCTCGATCGACAAGCCGATCGCCTACGCGTGGCTCCCCCCCGACGCGGCGCAGGCGGGACAGGCCGTCACGATCCGGTACCTCGGGGAGGCCGTGTCCGCCACCGTCGCGACGGATCCCCTCTTCGACCCGGAGATGACGAGACTACGAAGTTGACCAACCCGTCGCTGGCGCGACGGGATATCGTGGCGACTACGCGGCGTTAACAAACCCGTCACATCGTCTTGACGGCGGCCGGTCCGCGGGGTGGAATGCACGGACACCGATGCGGCCTCCCAGAACCGGGCCAGTATTCGGGGGTCGGAGGGGCCATGGAGGGGCCCCGGCTGCCAATGTGAACGCTGTGTCCACGCATCGATCTGGAGGAGGATCCCTTGTCAACGACACGTACCCTGACCCGCTGGGCGGGTCTCGTGGCAGCGTCGGCGATCATGTTCGCCGCCTGCTCCACCCCGGCCGGCGGCACGGCCGCACCGGCCGCTTCCGCGCCTGCCCCAGGTGGGTCATCGGCCGCAGCCGGCGGACCGTCGGCTGAGCTCGTCGCCGCGGCCACAGCCGAAGCCAACCTGACCACCATCGCGTTGCCCCACGACTGGTGCAACTACGGAGAAGTGCTCGACGGCTTCAAGGCCAAGTACCCAGGAATCGCCATCAACGAGCTGAGCCCGCTCGGCACGTCCGGCGACGAGATCGAGGCAGTCAAGGCCAACCAGGGCAACCCGGGCCCGCAGGCCCCCGACGTTCTCGACATCGGCTTCGACTTCGGCGAGACGAACAAGGACCTCTTCCAGCCGTTCAAGGTCTCGACCTGGGACACCATCCCCGAAGCGGCCAAGAGTGCCGATGGCATCTGGTACGGCGACTACTACGGCGTCCTCTCATTCGAGACGAATACGGCCGTGGTCCCGAACCCCCCGAAGGATTGGTCGGACCTGTTGAAGCCGGAATACAAGGGCCAGGTCTCCATGGACGGCGACCCGCGGACGGCCGCCCAGGCTATCTCGGCCGTCTACTCGTCCGCGCTGGCCAATGGAGGCTCACTGGACAACGCCCAACCGGGTCTCGATTTCTGGAAGAAGGTCGTCGAGGCCGGCAACTTCGTGCCGGTCGACGCGAGCCCGGGAACCATCGTCCAAGGCGCCACGCCGATCGCGGTCCGCTGGTCGTACAACGCCCTGGCGCATCGTGACGCGACAGCCGGCAATCCGACCATCGACGTGACCGTCCCGACCAGTGGTCGCTTCGGCGGCACCTACGTCCAGGCCATCAGCAAGTCCGCGCCGCATCCGAACGCCGCCAAGTTGTGGATGGAGTACCTGTACTCCGACGAGGGCCAGCTGCTCTGGCTCAAGGGGTACTGCAACCCGATCCGCTACGAGGACATGGTCAAGCGTGGCGTGGTCCCGGCGGACCTGGCCGCGAAGCTGCCCGACACCGCGGGCGCCGTCTTCCCGACTCCGGCTCAGTTGGCTGCAGCCACCAAGCTGATCACCGAAGGTTGGGACAAGACCGTCGGCGTCGATGTCGTCAAGCCACCGAGTTGAGGTAGTCCAAGCAACCGCGGTCCCAGACCTGTCGTGACCACCACCGTCGAGTTGGGCGCGCCTCCGGCGCGCTCCGCTCGACGTGTGTCTCGATCCTGGCTCGGGCTCGTGCCCTTCTTCTTGTTCGCCACGCTCTTCATCGCGGCACCGGTCGCCTACCTGGTCATCGGCAGCTTCCAGAACAACCAAGGGGAGACGACCCTCCAGAACTACGCCGAACTGGCCACGCCGAGCGTGGTGAACGCCTTCGGGACGAGCATCGAGATCAGCCTCGTCACCGCCATCGTCGGCGGCATCTTCGGCTTCCTGCTGGCCTACGCCGCCATCCTCGGCGGGTTGCCGCGCGTGCTGCGCACCGCGTTGATGACCTTCTCCGGCGTTGCGTCCAATTTCGCCGGCGTTCCGCTGGCCCTGGCGTTCATCTTCACGCTCGGTCAGCTCGGAATCGTGACCGTCTTCCTCAAGGGTTTCGGTCTGAACCCCTACGCCTCGGGCTTCACCATCTACAGCAAGGTGGGCCTCGAGCTCGTGTACCTCTATTTCCAGTTCCCGCTCATGGTGCTCATCATCGCGCCGGCGATCGACGGGCTGCGCCAGGAATGGCGCGAAGCGGCCGAGAACCTCGGCGCGAGCTCGGCTCAGTACTGGCGAAGCGTGGCGCTACCGATCCTCTTTCCGACGATCCTTGGCACCATCATCCTGCTCTTCGGTAACGCTTTCGGAGCGCAGGCAACGGCCTACCAGCTGACCAGCGGGACGTTACCCATCGTGCCCGTCATCATCGGCGCCCAGATCAGCGGCGACGTGCTCCACAACCCGGGCCTCGGGTACGCGATGGCGATGGGCATGGTCGCGATCATGGCGATCTCGATCCTGGTCTACACGGTGCTCCAGCGGCGCGCGGAACGGTGGCGACGATGAGGCGACGTCGCGCTTCCCTGGTGTGGTGGATCGTGTTCGTGGTCGGCTTCATCTACTTCTTCCTGCCCTTGCTGGCCACCCTCGACTTCTCGCTGAAGGCCAAGCCTGCCTTCGCGGCCTATACGAACTCCTTTGCGGACCCGAAGTTCTTCAGCAGCCTCCTGTACTCGTTCACGATCGGCGTCGTGACCATCGCGGCCAGCCTGGCCCTCATCGTCCCGACCGCTTACTGGGTCCAGCTTCGGGTGCCACGCGCTCGATCGCTGGTCGAGTTCGTGAGCCTCTTGCCTTTCGTCATCCCTGCGGTCGTACTCGTGTTCGGGCTCATCCGGGTCTATAGCCGCCCGCCCCTTCCGTTGACCCATACCGATCTCGGCAGCACCACCCTGCTCGTCCTGGGCTATGTGGTGCTCTCGCTGCCGTACATGTATCGGGCGGTAGACACGGGCCTTCGGTCGATCGACATCCGAAGCCTGACCGAGGCCGCCCAGAGCATGGGCGCCGGATGGCCCACCATCCTGTGGCGCATCATCCTGCCCAACCTCCGCGTGGCCCTGTTGAGCGGCGCGTTCCTGACGCTCGCCATCGTCCTCGGCGAGTTCACCATCGCCACCTTCCTGGCGCGGCCGGCGTTCGGGCCCTACCTGTCCCTGCTCGGCAACTCCAAGGCCTATGAACCGGCAGCTGTGTCGCTCATCAGCTTCGGCCTGACGTGGCTGGCCATGATCGTCATCGCTTTCCTCGGTCGCGATACGCGAACGCGGATCGAGATCGGAGGCGCCCACTGATGAGCGAGGCAACCATGGGCTTCCTGGAGCTCTCCCACGTCCAGAAGTCGTTCGGCAACTTCGCAGCGGTGGCGGACTTCAACCTCTCCGCGCAACGGGGCGAGTTCATCTCGTTCCTGGGCCCTTCGGGCTGCGGCAAGACGACGACCTTGCGGATGATCGCCGGCTTCGAATACCCGGATTCGGGCAGCATCCGCGTCGACGAGACGGAGATCACCGGACTGCCGCCGAACAAGCGCGACGTCGGCATGGTGTTCCAGTCCTACGCCCTCTTCCCGAACATGAGCGTCGCGAACAACATCGGCTTCGGGATGCGCGTGAAGAAGGCGCCCAAGGCTGCGATCGACAAGCGCGTCGGCGATCTCCTCGAGATGATCAATATGCCCGAGAAGGCGGACCGCTATCCGTACCAGCTCTCCGGTGGCCAACAGCAGCGCGTCGCCCTGGCGCGGGCCCTCGCCGTCCAGCCCCAGGTCCTGCTGCTGGACGAGCCGCTGTCCGCGTTGGACGCCAAGATCCGCGTCGCGCTGCGGCACGAGATCCGCCAGATCCAGCGCCAGCTGGGGATCACGACCGTGTACGTCACCCACGACCAGGAGGAGGCGCTCGAGCTGTCCGATCGGATCGTGGTGATGAGCCAGGGCAAGATCGAGCAGGTCGGCACGCCCTTCGAGATCTACAACTTCCCGGCCACCGCGTTCGTCGCCTCCTTCGTGGGGACGCTCAACGCGATCGAGGCCAAGATCGTCGACGCGGCGGCAGGTCGCTTGTCGATGGCTGGCCACGAGGTTCGCACCACCTCGGCGCTCTCTGGTTCGGAAGGGCAGGCGGTCACCGTCGCCCTGCGGCCAGAGATGATCGCGCTGGCCACGCCGGACGGGTCGAACGTCGTCGCGGTAAGCGCGCTCGAGGGGGCGACTGGCGTGAACCGATTGCCCGCCACCGTCGCGGACGTCGCCTTCCTGGGTTCGGTCGTCCGGGTCCACACGACGGTCGGACCGGACCAGACCCCGGTGTACGTCGACACGTTCAACAACCCCAATCTGGCCGTGCCGCCGGCCGGTTCGCCGGTCGTCCTCAGCTTCCCGCCAGAGGGTTGCCTGGTCCTGTCGCCGGACGCCGTTCCGGATCGCACCGATGCGCTCGCCGCCGCGGAGGCCTCGCTGTAGCCACGGGGCACGTCCCCGTCGACCTCGAGGGCATCGACCTCGTCATCTTCGACAAGGACGGCACGCTCATCGACTTCCACGCGATGTGGGGCGGCTGGGCACTCGAGCTCGGGATACGTCTGGAAGCGGCCGCACGGCGACCCGTGGCCCCGGACGTCTTCGCGGCGATCGGCTTCGACCCGTCGTCCGGCCGGGTCGCGGCTGGCGGACCTTTGGCGACGTCGACGATGGCCGGCATCGAGGAGGTCGTGGCCGCGGTCCTGCGGCGCTGGTGCCCGAGCGTGGCCGCAGCGCGCCGGGCGACCGAGGCCGCCTGGTTCGTGCCGGATCCCGCCGCGCTGGCCGTGCCACTCACCGAGCTCGCCGGCCTCTTCGAGGAGCTCCGCGAGGGTGGCCGTCGCATCGCCGTGGTGACGACCGACGACCGCGGCCCGACGGACACCACGCTGCGGGCCCTAGGCGTGCGCGACTCGGTGGCGGCGATGGTCTGCGGCGACGACGGGTTCGCGATGAAACCCGCGCCCGATCCGGTATTCGCCCTGTGCCAGGCGCTCCAGACGCAGCCGCCGCGCGTCGCCGTCGTCGGCGATTCCCCGGCGGACATCGCCATGGCCCGCGCCGCGGGAGCCGGGCGAGTCGTCGGCGTGCTCACCGGCGTCGGGACCGCCGCGGACCTGGCGGAGGCCGATGTCGTGCTCGGATCGATCGCGGAGCTGCGTTCCACGCCCGCCTGACGAACGAAATCCGGCGGGTCGCCATGGTACGGGTGGGCCATCGAACCGGAGCGCACTGGACCCTACCCTTCCGATACCGCCCGCATGCGCGGACGGCCTTGCCCTGTCCCCGATCCCGAACGAAGGTAGCGCGACAGCCGATGGTCCTGGCCAAGGAACGACCGAAGCGCGAGGCCCGCACGCGCGGTCCTCGGAGCGATGCCGCGCGAACGCGCGTCACGGATGCGGGTCCGACGCGCGCCGATGCGCTCCGCCGGATCGCGGCCAAGGTCAGCGGCCGGGGCGACGTCGCCGGACTGTTCGACGACGTCATCGACGAGGCCTTCGGCCTGTTCGGCGTCGACCGCGCCGGCCTGTGGCTGTACGACCCGAACGCCCCGGAGCCGTTGAAGGTCGCCGCCCACCGGGGACTGTCGGTCGAGATCATCGAGGCGATCGATACCCTGCCGCCCGACGCCGGGACGATGGGGATGGACGCCCTCCGTCGGCGCCAGGTCCGGGTATTGGATCGCGCCATGCGGGCGACCACCCCGAGATTGCGCGCGCTCTATCGGGGGATCGGCATCCGCCGCGTCTGCTTTGTGCCGCTCGTGTTCGGCGACGAGTCCCTCGGCCTGCTCGTGCTGTACCACCGCGAGGCGTACGCGTGGACGCCGGACGAACGGGCCCTCGCTCGAGCCTTCGGCGACCACATGGCGACCGCCATCGGCGGCGCCCGTCTCGCCGCCTCGCGGCGAACGCTCGCGGACCGGTTGACCTCGATCGCGGAGCTCACGGGCCGGCTCAACCAGTTGAAGGACCACCAGGCCATCGCCGCGGCCATCGTCGCGGAGGCAAGACGCCTCACCGAGCACGACACGATCCGGGTCTATCGCGTGGACCAGGCCAGCGCCATGTGCGAGCCGCTCGCGTTCGAGGGGACGTTCCTCGGCGACACGGACCCACCGCTCGAGAGCCTGCGGATCCCGGTCGGTACCGGGCTCACCGGCTGGGTCGCGGAGCATGGCCGGACGGTGCGGCTCGGCGACGCGGCACGCGACCCGCGCAGCCTGATCGTCGGCAACGTCGACCAGCCCGAATCGATGCTCATCGTGCCGATGCTCCACCAGGGCGTCGTCCGCGGGCTGATCGTCGTGACCGCCCTGGGGCGCGACCGGTTCGACGCCGACGACGAGGTGACGCTGACCATCTTCGCCGCCGCCGCGATCCAGGCGATCGTCAATGCCGAAAACGTCGATCGGCTCAACGACCAGCAGGTCGAGCTGCAGCACCAGCTGGAAGGCCAGCGCCGCCTGCTCGACGTCAACGAACGACTGCTGTCGACCCTGGAGCCGGCCGGCGTCCTCGACCTGATCGCCGACTCGCTCAAGGCCATCGTCCCGTACGACTCGCTGACCGTGTACCGCGCCGACCGTGCAGCCGGTGTCCGACGGGCCTTGATCGCGCGCGACCGCTTCGCCGAGGAGATCCTCGCGCACGAGAGCGAATTGGGCGTGGGTATCACTGGCTGGGTGATCGACCACGGCGAGGCCGTCCTGTGCAACGACGCGCTCGCCGATCCGCGCTCCGTGCAGATCCCCGGCACCCCGTACGAGCCGGAGTCGATCATCGTCGTCCCGCTGATGGTCAGCGGCGTCACGATCGGCACGCTGAACATCGGGCGGATGGGCGAGGAGGAGGCGCACTTCAACCTCAACGAGTACGAGCTGACCAAGCTATTTGCCGGCCAGGCCTCGATCGCGATGCAGAACGCGGAGGCCCACGGCGAGGTCCGTGTTCGGGCCGAGCAGGACGCGCTGACGGGACTGCGGAATCACGGTTCGTTCCAGCGCGAGCTGGGTGAGGCGGTCGAGGCCGGCCGGCCGTTCGCCGTCCTCATGCTCGATCTGGACGAGTTCAAGACCTTCAACGATGCCCTCGGGCATCCGGCCGGCGACGGGTTGCTCGTCGATATCGCTCGATCGATGACGTCCGCCGTTCGAGATGGCGACCAGCTGTATCGGTACGGCGGCGACGAGTTCGCCGCGATCCTGCCCGAGACCGACCGGGCCGCCGCCCACGAAGTGGCCGAGCGGATCCAGCGGATCGTGCGGACCAGCGCGGAAGCGGCCGCCCGCA
>Ga0070698_100004749_pt1 | contig 14921 bp, 16 predicted proteins | sample KBSK1502metaG_FD_65477 | JGI IMG/M metagenome (GOLD analysis project Ga0070698, IMG submission 65477) | Corn, switchgrass and miscanthus rhizosphere microbial communities from Kellogg Biological Station, Michigan, USA - KBS K1-50-2 metaG | ecosystem: Host-associated > Plants > Roots >...
GTGCCGCGCGCGGCATCGCCCGGCGCCGGCGCCAGCCCGGCGGCCGGAAAGGCATCGGCGAGGTAGGCGATGATGGCCGCGGTCTCGGTCACCACCGTGCCGCGATGCACGATGGTCGGCAGCTTGCCCATCGGGTTCAGCGCCAGGAACGACGGCGCCTTGTGCTCGCCCTTCTCGAAGTCGATCGGCACGATGCGATAAGGCGCGCCGGCCTCTTCGAGCATCCAGTGCACCATCTGCGCCCGAGAGCGGGGGTTATGATAGAAGACGATCTCTTCTGTCATGACAGCGATTCCTTGAAGGCCGGGGACGGCGCCTGCATACACCCGGACGCTGAGGCTGTCAGGCCGCGAGGAGAAGCGGTCAATCGCCGCTGCGGACGGGTGCCGTGCGTTTTGACAATCGGGCCCTCACAGCGCGTCAGCTGCGAATTTCTGATCGCCACTCATTTAGATATAAACAGCTTTCATGCCGGCTTCGGGATAGCGCAGGCCGGCGGCCGCCCCGGGCGGCAGGGCCGACGACAGGCGGGCGACATCGTCGGCCGATAGCGCGACATCGAGCGCTGCAAGGTTTTCGTCGACGCGTTCGGACCGCTTGGTGCCGGGGATCGGCACGATGTCGGGCCCCTGCGCCAGCAGCCACGCGAGCGCCACCTGCCCGGGCTTAACGCCTTTTTCGCGGGCGACCGCTTCGATCGCCGCGACCTGCGCGAGATTGCGCGCCAGATTGTCGGCGGCGAAGCGCGGTTGGCGGCCACGGCCGTCACCTTCAGGAATGTCGGACGCCTGGCGCACCGTGCCGGTCAACAGGCTGCGGCCGAGCGGCGCGTAGGCAACGAAGGAGATACCGAGCGCGCGCGTGGTTTCGAGCGTCTCCTCCGCATGCTCGCGATAGAGCAGCGAGTATTCGCTCTGCACCGCCGCGATGGGATGCACCTTGTGCGCTCGGCGGATGGTTTCCGGCCGCGCTTCGCTGAGGCCCAGCGCCTTCGCCTTGCCCGCCTTCACCAGCTCCGCCATCGCGCCCACAGTGTCCTCGATCGGCACCGTGGGATCGACGCGATGCTGAAAGTAGAGATCGATCACGTCGACGCCGAGCCGCTTGAGGCTCGCCTCGCAAGCGGCCTTGACGTATTCGGGGCGGCCATTGACGCCACTGGGTGCATTGGGCCGCTGGACCTGACCGAACTTGGTCGCCAGCACGACCTTGGCGCGCCGGCCGCCCGACAGCGCCCTGCCGAGCAGCGTCTCGTTGTGGCCCCAGCCGTACATGTCGGAGCTGTCGAGCAAGGTCACGCCGCGATCGAGCGCGTGATGGATCACGCGGATTGCCTCGGCGTCGTCGCTCGTCCCGTAGATGCCGGAGAACGACATGCAGCCCAGGCCGATGGGAAAGACCGACAGGCCGCTGTTGCCGAGGCTACGGGGCTTTGAGTGAACAGGAGTGGCCATGGAATCCTCGCTGGTTCGAAACGCTCTCTCGCCGTTCCGCATTGGTCGAGCACCGCAGACGATCTACAGTGGGTACAAGAAATCAATTCAAGGAGGAAGGCTCGATGTCCAACGGCGAGGCCGGAAAATTGCCGAGGACCCGCAGAGCCATGCTTGCCGTGACGCTGGCGACGGCCGGAGCCGGCGCCCGGGCGCAAACCACCGAAACGGCCTATCCGAATCGCCCCGTGCGGATCATCGTTCCGGCGGCAGCCGGCGGGCCGACCGATGTCATGGCGCGCGTCGTTTCCGAGGGGCTCAATGCCAGGTTCGGCCAGGCGGTGATCGTCGTCAATCGCGCCGGGGCCGGCGGCAATATCGGCGTCGTGCAGGCGGCCAAGTCGCCGCCCGATGGCTATACCCTGCTGATCGCCTCGACCGGCTTCTTCATCAATCCTAGCCTCTATCGCGATCCGGGCTACGACCCGTTCCGCGATTTCATCCCCATCACCGAGCTCGGCGCATCGCCCAACGTCATCCTCGTGCACCCTTCGTCGGGCATCACGTCGCTGGCGCAGCTCATCGACAAAGCCAAGGCCGAGAAGAGCAAGCTCAATGTCATCAATCCCGGGCAAGGCTCGACGCCGCACCTGACGGCGGAATTGTTGCAGATCCAGGCCGGCATCGAGATCGAGAACATCCCCTACAACGGCGCCGGGCCGGCCATCCAGGCCTTGCTGGCGAACACCACGCCGGTCGGCGTTACCGCCCTGCCGCCGGCGCACGCGCACATAAAGTCGGGCGCGCTGCGCGCGCTGGCGATCACCGGGGACAAGCGCTGGTTCGATCTCCCGGATATTCCGACGACGCCGGAAGCGGGTTATCCGGCGCTGGTATCGGAGACGCTGCAGAGCATGTTCGCGCCGGCCGGCACGCCCGCGCCGATCGTCCAGCGGGCGGCGCGCGACACGCTCGAGGTGCTGCGCGATCCTCCGACCGTCGAGAAGCTACGCAGTGTGGGATTCGATGTCCGCGCGCGCGGCCCGGCAGGCTTGGCCGAGCGAGTCGCCCGAGAGGTGCCGATGTGGCGGCAGGTCATCGTCCAGTCGCGCATAGAGCTGCAGTAGGTTTTTCTTTTTAGCTTGTCTTTCACGCTGTCGGCCTCGAGGCACCTCGCACGCCTCGATCGCGCCTGTCGCGAAGCGGGGCCAAGCTGTGTCAAAACCCGTCCGCGCTACGGCTAGTTGGACTCCGGCTCGATGTCGCGTGACCATCTGGTCGCGCCAACCGTGTCCGCGAATAGACCGTATAGACCGTAAAGAACCAGCACCTATCGACGATCCGCGAAAAGCGATGCGGAGCGCCGGCAGCACCAAGACGACATTAAGCGCCGAGCGGAGGATGAGCCATGGCTCGCAGTCCCCCTGGACTGCTCGAAGCGGAGCGGATCGATCCCGCTCAGACAGGCGTGCGCGGTGCTGACGGGTTCGACATGGCGCTCATTTGCCTCTTCTTGCTGGGCCTCTACAGCAACTACACGATCCAAATATCGACCAACGTGCCGTTCCCGTCGGCGCCGTCCGGCGTCGCCGGACTGATCCTGCTTTGGCGACGGCGAAACCAGATCTCGCCTGCCAGCCTAGCCGGTCTGGTAGGCGTCTTGCTGCTGTTCTTGATCTCGATTTTGTGCGCGACGAACATCAACTATCTCAGCCGGCGGACGAACGGGTTGATTCAACTGAGCTATTCGATCGTCATCGGCTACGCCTTGTTCCTGACCGTCATGCAGGCCAGTCGCCAGCAGATTGCCGGTCTGTTTCTGGGTTTTGCCAGCGTCATCCTGATCGGATGCCTGCTCGAGAACTACGCGGGGCTTCGGCCGATCAGCGATGCGGTCCGCAAGGTCATCTACGCCAGGGGAGTTTACGAGAACGATCTGCGGGATATGCTGTACTACCAGCGCGTCAGGCCAAAATTCTTCGCCTCCGAACCGGCCAGCGTGACGTTCTGCTATTCGCTTTTCACCTTCGTTTGGCTGGTGGTCAGCCGCTGGCGCTGGAAGCTCGTCCTGTACGTCATCCTTGTCGGACTTGGCATGTTCGCCATGCCGGGCCCCACCCTGTTGTTGATGCTCCTCCTGACCTTGCCGTACATGCTGTTCCTGGCGAGCCGCAAGGCAGGCAGGCTGGATGCTGCCCGGCTGTTGCTCGTCGCCTTGGCAGCCGTGGTTTTCCTGGGCGCCTTCGTCGTGCTGGCCAAATCCTTGTTTCCGATACGGCTCGAGGAAGTCACGTCCGGCAACGATCCGAGCTTTTTCTACAGGGTGCGCGGCCCGGCCCTGGTCGGGGTCGATATTCTCAGCTCCTACCCGCTGGCAGGAGCCGGGCTTACCGGTGAGCCCTTTATCGAAAGCCGGGTCGTCGATCTCTATGTCCGGTCGCCGGCGTACTCCGCCACCTGGCAGGTCGTGAAGCCGGCAACGGAACTGCTGATCAACTATTTTTGGCTACACTGGATCTATCTCGGGCTGGTCTGGGGCGCGATCCTGGCGGCGGCCGTAACCATCTGGCTGTTGGCCATCGGTGTCCCCAGCCCCGCCTTCTGTTGGATGGTGTGGGCGATCCTGGGACAGGCATCGGGAGCCTATGTCGGCCCGACATGCTGGGCGGTGCTGTTTCTCGCGGGCGCCGCTGCAGTCCTGCACGAGCGGCCGGAGCCTCAACGCGAACCGCGGGGCGTCGTGGAGATATCTGTTCTTCGCGGCGTGGCGAGCCCGCGGCTTTCCCGTCCAGGGGCGATGTGAGCCGCAATACTCCGCTCGAGATGAGCGGCCCGACAGATTAGGTGGCAGAACGTACCGGACACTTGGCTGACACTTACCGGCGGGCATGCTCATGCGACGGACGGCGTGGATCTTCTTTGAGCAATGCGTCGTTCTTGTCGGTGAGGGCCCGGACGTTCTCGTAGCGCAGCGCGAATGAACGGCCCGAGACATGGGTGACAGAACGTACCGGACACATGGGTAACACTTTCCGGCAAAAGCCGGAAGGTGTCGATGCCGTGGAAGGAGTGTTCGGTTATGGACGAGCGCCTGCGGTTTGTGTCGCGTCTGCTGGATGGCGAGGCCATGACAGACGTCTGCCGAGAGTTCGGCATCTCGCGCAAGACGGGTTACAAGATTTACCAGCGCTATCAGAAGCTTGGTCTGGAGGCGCTGAGCGCGTGCGATAACCTGTTCAATCACAAGCTGCCCCGTCCGACCCGTCGCTCCGACGATGAACAATCTCATTGAATCATCCGATAAATGAACGCGGGGCGTATCGGCGACCTCGTTGCTCAGACCACAACTTGGCGGTCCCGAAACACGATGTAGTTCGCGAAGTCAGTCTTGGCGGCTCCGATCTGATCAACAAAGTATTCGCTTCGTACACCAGCAATTCAGCGAGCCTTCTCGCACAAGGGCCAGCGCTAATCTGCGGGAGTGCTCTTGAGATCGTCTGGGAGCCCGAACGCGGGGAACAGTGTCGTGCTCAACGGCCGCATAAATAAGGTCAACCCCGTGATGAACCCGCCCTCGCTTTCTAATATTTGCAAGGAATGCGCGCGCCATCCTCCATGTTTGTCCTCGGCGTAAAGCCCGAACGCCGGCTGACCGTTTGCGTGCGTCGCCACGAGGCGGAAACGGCCGTAACGTGGCCACACGGCACCAAAGAAATTTCGTATTGCTTCGCGGCCATTGTACCAATGCTGCCAAGGCGGCATGGCGTACGTTGCTTCTTCCTTCAAAAGAGCGACAAAGCTGTCGAGGTCCTTGCCCTCCCAGGCGCGAACGTAACGCTCAAGTAGCGTGCGTTCATCTTGCAAGCGAAGCGGCTCAATCCGCGCGTTCGGAGTGTACCTACTTGCTAGTGTCGAGCGCGCGCGCTGCAAAGCGCTGTTCACGGACGCCGCGCTTCCGCCAATAAGCAACGCCGCCTCTTTGGCAGGCCACCCGAGCACATCAACGAGGAGCAGCAGCGCGCGCTGGCGAGGCGGAAGATATTGAATGGCAGCCACAAAGGCGAGCCGCACCGTTTCACGGCTTTCGTACCGCGCGTCTGGACCGGCCGCGTTATCTGGAAGCGCATCGATCTCCGAATCGGGAAAGGGTTCAAGCCAAGCGATATCCGTAGGCGGTTCGCCCGTCGGCACATCCGTTGCAGATGCAAATTCGGACGCAGGAAGTATCCGTCTTAGGCGTTTGCGTTGGCGGAGCGCATCGATTGTGGCGTGTGTGGCGATCTGGAATAACCAAGTCTTGATTGAGCTTCGGCCTTCATATTCGTGAAACGATCGCCACGCGCGGAGAAACGTCTCCTGCGTCAAATCCTCGGCCTCGTGGAGCGACCCCATCATCCGATAACAATGTGCATTGATTTGTTTGCGATATGACTCGACGAGCGCCCCGAACCTCTCGCGCTCAAAGGGCGCTGAATCGCCAATCGTATACCGCCGACGCTCTTCATTCTGCTCTGTTCGGGGGCGCCGCGCGGCTGCCATCTTACGGAACCTTCGCAATGCCTTCGCTTGATACGGTGAACACGCTGCCCTGGCCACCTTCTTGGCGCTTCGAAAGTGCAACGACGGCTTCGGCGACGTCGTGCGGCGTTTGCGGTGACTTCATGCTGCCGACGAAGTCGGGCACGGATATGCCGAGGTACTTGGCATATTTCTCAACCGCGAGCTTTCCCAGGGCAGTATTGGGCATGATCATGGCGGGTGCTAGAGCAATGAAACGGACTCCGAGATCCAACCGATCAGCCTCTTTTTGACTATAACTGGCGATGAACATTTGTGTGCGTTTCGCGCCCGCATATCCCCCCGAAATCGGCGAACCCCCGAGTGCCGCGCCGCTTGAAATCAGAATAACAACGCTGCCTGCGGCAAGGGGCTTCGTCAACGCAGCTCGGCAAAACAAAAAGGCCATCTTCACATCACCTTCCCAATTGGCGGAGAACTGCGGCCAAGTGAGTTCATGGATAGGGGCCGTGGGCGGCGTTGCTCCGCCACAAACTATCAGAACATCGGGCGACAACGTTCGAAATACTTGGGTGGGCGCATCGTCCTGCGTTGCGTCGAGTGCCAGTATATCAATGCCAGCCACGTTCTTGGCCAGTGCATCCAAGCCTGAGCCATTCCTCGCCACCGCAAGGATATGGGCGCCGTCAGCAGCGAAGCGGCGAACAAGGACCGTTCCGACACTACCGCTCGCTCCCAGTATGACGACGTTTTTTCCATCCGATTGAGACATTTATAGCCTCCATGTCAGCGCAAAAAGGCGCGCCTCACATGGAGACGATTCAATGTGCCAGAATTCATCGGTCCCGGCGGAATATTCGCCGAGAATGGCTGCCTGGACTAACACCGCGCGCTCTCCACGAATCGACCGATAAAGCCGGTGAGGAGCAGCCGACCTCCCGGTTCTCAGCGCGCCGGACTCGACAATCGCAGAGGTTCCTTCGTCCCACGACGAAGCGTCCGCAAGTTCCCACCAATTGAAGCGTATTGTGCTGCGGCCGCATGCAGCACCATTTGCGGAAACGCCTGACGTCGATTGACGCGTCGTCGGCGAAGCGTCGCTGACGCGCCGAAAATATTTCCAGCGACCAATGATTCCGAGGTGATCCGTCCGTCTACACGAAAGGCACGGCTTTCAATCCGCTTTCGGTATCTGGAGATAAAGCGCCGGAGCTTCGTTTACAGGAGAAAGTGAAATGACTGGGAATAAGACGATGAGGGGCGAGAAGATTTACGAGATGGAACTCGACCTCGCTGGAGTCACCGACTACGGCCTGAGTATCGAGGCTATCCTTTCTGGTCAGAAAGCGATTCCGCTGCACGGCGCCAGATTCGATCTCGCGGTTAAAGGGCCGTTCAAGGGCCGCCTCTCGGGCCGTGCGCATGGTGTTGATTATGTGCGGGTGCGCGCCGACGGTCGTATGGAGCTCGACCTGCACCTGCTCATCGAAACCGATGACGGCCATAGGATCGCGATGTCCGGAGATGGCCAGGTGGCGCTGCGACCCGGCGAGCAGGTGCTAGACATCTTCGCAAATGTCCGCCTCTCCACGGCCTCAAAAGAATATGCGTGGGTCAACGAGCGGCAGATCTGGGGTGTCGGGACCGCCAGCCTGGCAACGGGGAAGGTCCTCGCCGAAGGCTTCATGCAGTGAAAGCGGATTAGAATAGGAGATCGCGTCAATAAGAACACCGCCAATCGTTTCTCCCGAGGTGTGGGAAGCCGCTTGTCTCGAGATGCTGGCGAAAGAGAAGGCCTTCAGGAACGAAGCTACCTAAGGAAGTCGCGGAGCTCTGTGCATTTCTAAAGAGCCATATCGCGAGTTGGGCGCGCCATCGAGGATCACCTTGCCGTCTGCGTTCGGCACCGGCAGCGGGTCATCTCTTCGATCAGCTTTTTGGCCGCTTTAATGCGACCGTACCCGGTATGTGCTGTTTGCCCCAACGCACAAACGCGAGCAACACGTCGCCCAGAGCGCTGCCCTTCGGGGGTACTCGTTACAGTCTCGACTACGCAGAGCATGAACGAGAAGCGAAAGCGGCCGGTCTCGGTATCCATGCTCACGATTGCGATGCGCCGTGGGATTGGCGCGTGAAAGAGCGAGCACCGCGACAGTAAGCGATGCTGGACTAGCAAAAGCACAATGCCGCCGGGAATGTGGGACGTTTTGTGGGATTAGATTGTCACTAAGCACATAAAATATCGACAGAATCGGTACTTTCTCAATGCAAATGGCGGAGAGGGTGTCCGCGCAACCGCCGTGCGCTGGCGACCACGCGCGGCCGAATAGTCCCAGCCTGCAAGCGTTTTACCCGCTCGATTGTCCTTGAGTGTCCGCCGCTGTGCGCCCATATTGGCGGGTAGCTGGTGGGTAGAATGGTGGGTAGGTCTTGCGGCGCACCCTTCAACGACTCTCAGCCGTTGCCATTGGGCGCGCGAAGGCGCCGGGCTACCTGGCCGATGGCGGCGGGCTGTATCTCCAAATAACGGCGGCGGGTGCGCGAAGCTGGATCTTCCGCTTTGCCCTGGCCCATCGGCGCCGGGAAATGGGGCTAGGTCCGTTCCCCGCCGTCACGCTCGCGGCGGCCCGTAGGGCGGCCACAGAGGCCCGCGCGCTGGCGAAGGCGGGACAGGACCCCATCGCCGCCCGTGACGCCCTGCGAGCCCGCCAGCGCCTTGAGGAGTCCCAAGGCGTGACATGGGACGAAGCGGTCCGGCAATTCCTGGCCGACCACCTATCGACATGGCGCAACGAGAAACACCGGCAGCAATGGCGCAACACTCTCGACACCTACGCCGGCCCCGTCTTGGGCGGCCTGTCGGTTGCGGCGATCGACACCCCGCACATAGTCAGGATGCTTGATCCGATCTGGCGGGAAAAGCCCGAGACGGCTTCCCGTGTGCGCGGCCGCGTCGAGCGGATCCTCGATTGGTCCAAGGTGCGCGGCTACCGGACAGGCGACAACCCCGCCCGCTGGCGCGGCCACCTCGACAAGGTTTTCCCGGCGCGCGCCAAGGTCCGCAAGGTCAAGCACCATGCCGCCGTGCCGATCGACGCCCTGCCGGCCGTGTATGCGCGCCTCTGCAAAGCCGATGGCATCGCGGCCAAGGCCCTGCGGTTTACCATCCTGACGGCGACGCGACCGAGCGAGACGACCGGCGGCCGGTGGCCTGAAATCGACCTCAAGGCCGCCATGTGGACGATCCCGGGCGAGCGCATGAAAGCCGGGACGGTGCATCGCGTCACCCTGTCACGCGAAGCCCTGGCAATCCTTCGCGAGCTGGCCGAGCTGCGGACCGGGGCTCGAGTTTTTCCTGGGCAGCGCGCCGGGCGGCCCCTGTCGATCGCGGCGCTATCGAAGGCACTCAAGGCCGCTGGCGGCGGCAAGGCAACGACGCACGGCACGGCGCGCAGCACGTTCAAGGATTGGGCGAGCGAGCGAACCGGCTTCCCGGCCGAAGTGTCGGAAATGGCCCTGGCTCACGCCATAGGCGACAAGGTGGAAGCGGCCTACAGGCGCGGCGAACTACTGACAAAGCGCGCGGCGCTGATGGAGCAATGGGCGCGGTTCCTTCGCACTGTCTCGACCGGCAAGGTTGTGGCGATCGGCCGGCGGCGCGCATGAGCGGCAAGACTTGCGCTCGCGTCTCGGCCGCCGTTCAATTCCCATCGGCGCGGCTAGGCTTGGCCGCCGAACACCCGTCCGCAAGCGGGACCGCCGCGCCGACCCTCGCTCTTGCGGCTGCACCGTTGCGGGGGTGCGCGATGGCCGACAACGAAACGGCGGAACGGTGGACGGTGCCCCAGGCATCCGTCTGGATTCGCACGCGCGACCTCGCGACCGTGCGCGAACTTGGCCCACGCATCGCCCGCTCGCTGGCTATAGCTGCCGATGCAATGCCCGATGTTCTCACCGCGAGTGCTTGCCTTGTGGCGGCGCTCCGCGCTGGCCGCATCAGGGCATCCGGGCGACTGGCGCGCACGGGCGATGCGTCCGACCTGGGCGAAGAGCGCGAGACGATCCCGCCGGCATTTTGGCATGCCGGCGCGGACCTGTCGGATGACTTAGACCGCGGCGTTATGGCTCGCGAGCTGCGCCGCGCTGCCCGCTGGCTCGACCTCGACATAGAGGCCAACGCCTGCATAGGGCGTTGGCAACCGCCCGCCGCCATCCTGGGCGAAGGCGTGCTATCGCTAGGGCAGGCTGCAGGAAAACTCGAGCCCGAGCCGATCGACCGCTTGCGCTGGCTACTGACACACCCGGCCGTCATCGTTACCGGACTCAATGATCGCGCCGAGCGAGTGACAGTAGACGCCGCGGCGTTGGCGCTGGGCGTGGCGGATATCGAGGCCGACACCGTGACCACGCGCGACGGCCGGATATGCTGGTCACAGGTCACGGTCGAGCTGGCGCCCGCTGCAGGGGCCGCGACACCGCCCGCCGCACCATTGGCTAGGATCGTCCCCCGCGAATACGTCACGACCTTTGATGAGACGAAGCCATCTATGGCGCCAGCACCGGCCACGACAGAACCGCCACGGCGCCGCGGGCCCCCAGCTCGCCGCCGTGGCGCCGTGGCTGATTGGATTACGAAGCACCGCCCGGAAGGCGTGGCGGGGGAAACGATAGCGTCACTTCAAGCAGCCATGAAAGCGGACACCGCGGCGTGCGCCGACGTTAGGAACGCGAGCGAGGACACCATAAGGCGCGCGCTCCATCTGAAGAAATAGACTAGGCAAGTTTCGGCGGGTTTAATCCCGCCATATCTGCACATTTCAAGCCGACCACGGCTATGGCCTGCTCTGGACACCGCTGCACACCCGCAGCCTGTTCAGGAGCGCATAGCCCGATGCAGAACGACAACGCCGCGCCGGTCAAACCCGCCCTTGCGCCTGGGCGCCTTGCCTACACCGTAGACGAACTGGCCGCCGCGATCGGCGGCGCCGGCCGATCGAAGCTGTACGAGGAAATCCGCGCCGGCAAGTTGAAGGCCAAAAAGCTGGGCGCGCGGACGATCATCACGACGCCTGCCGCCAAAGCCTACCTCGACGCGCTGCCCGACATGGCGGCCTGAACGAAGAACGCCGGACGATGGACCTCGCCCGGCGCTCAATGATGCTTTTCGTCCAACCATCCCGCCAAGGAAAGTTGAAACCAGATGGCCGACCTATACCCCCAAAACAGACCCTTCCGCAACAACGCCACGGCGGTCGAGCGCCTAAGCGACCGTCTCCGCTGGCCGACGCTGCCCTGGCCTGCTCGCCGCCTCATGCGAAAGCATGGCCTGCACGCCGCGACCGCCCGCACCGTGGCCGAGCTGGTGGGCTACACGGTGGAGGCCCGCCGATGATGCGGCCCCCATGCTCGCGCCGCTCGCGCAACCGCCCGATCGTCGCCTTTGCCGTCGCCAAGGCCCGGCTACGCGCTCGCCGTTGGAAACACTGGCCGACGATGCCGGCCGCCACGATCGGGGGCCGGCCATGACCGCGCCCCTCGACGATCCGATGACAGAGATGACGACGATCAACACCACGTCGAATCGCCTACCCGAGCTGCAGGCGTTGGCCCTGGCCGCTCACCATGGTGTCGAGCACCACACCATCGCCGCCGCAGAGAAGGCCCTATCCGCGGGCGAGATATTGGTCGAGGCGAAGGGCCTATGCCGTCACGGCGAATGGGGCGCCTGGCTCAAGGCAACCGGCATCCCGGAACGATCGGCCCAACGATACATGCTGCTTCACCGCGCCGGCTTCAAATCCGCCACGGTGGCGGAATTGGGCTTCAATCTTGCGGAGCACTACGCCTCGGGCAGCTTGAAGATGACCCCGCCACACGGCCAAGCGGGTAAGGCAGTCGGCAGTCGAGATGGACAGACAACGGCCCTGACCTACTGGTGGCCAGAAGGCGGGAATCTGGCGCGCATATTCCACGTCAATCTGGCGACCTCATGCCACTTCGATTTCGATTTTAGCAGCGAGACCCTGCGCCCGTTCTATCTGTGGGCTCTTGCGGCGATCTTTAATGATATCACCGCAGGACTAGACGTTGAACAACTACGATATGTACCGCTTCAAGAGGCGCTGGACTTTCGGCGCCAAGTCATCAGCGCGGGGGCCTGCCAATGACCCGCGCCGACTTCGAGGAGCGTGCCGCCATCCTTGAATATGATGGCGGTCTGCCTCGCGCCGCCGCCGAGGCGCAAACCATCCGAGAAATCTGCGACCATGCCGCCGACCCGCCGGGCATCCTGGGGGAGCTGGCCCGTGCCGATCGGTGCCGGTGGCACCCTGACCTTGCGCCCGTGCTGGCCGATCTTGGCTTGGCGAACGTGCGCGGCCCGGCCTGGGGCTTTGGCCCGTGCATGTTTGAAGGATCGACGTATCGACCAGCCAATCCGGGCGAACACGGACGGTTATGCTTGATCGTTCCTGCCGGCGAGTATGGCAAGTTGCACGATCTGGCCGCAATGGATCTTGCCGACCGACATACCGCAACACGTCAGGGCGTGGCTGGCGTTGTTGGCTTCGATGAGATCGACCGCGCCCGTGTGAACAGTCGCCCGCTCTTTGTATTCAATGATCTTTTGGCGTGGTTGCGCGGCGGTGCGCTGGGCGTGGCCGTAGTTGATTGGGCTCGAGCTGTTGAAATCTTCGATGACGTGCCATTGCTCTTGTGCGCCGCGTCGATGGTCGATCGTCTTGAACAGGCCACCGCGAATTGTTGGCAGCCGCCGAGCATCGCCGCCATAGGTTGCCGCTATGCAGCTTAAATCAGCGCCCTATGTTCATCCCGATACCGGCACGGTCTACGAGATAAAAGGCCGCGTTGGAAAGTTGAACGGAAGCATGAACGGCAACGGTGCCGTTCCTCACGACAGCGATACAGCAAAGATTGCGGAACTGGCGCTGCTCGATCCTGTTGCCTACGATCGGCAGCGAAAAGACGCCGCCAAGAGTCTAGGCATCAGCGTCAAGACGCTCGACGCGGAAGTAATCAAGCGTCGTCCCAAAGATATCGAAGCACGCGGCGCTAATTTCCTGGCGACCGTCGAGCTATGGCCCGAGGCCATCGACGGCGTTCAATTGCTCGACGATCTAGCAGACGTCGTGACACGCCATGTCGGCCTGCCCGAAGGCGGCGCCGATGCCGTGGCATTGTGGGCCGTCCACGCGCACGCACTTGACGCGGCAGCAATCACACCGCTGCTCGCGATCACGTCGCCTACGCCCGAGTGCGGGAAATCGACGCTGTTGGGGCTGGTCGGCAAACTCGCGCCGAGCCCCCTGCCAGCCTCCAACATCACGCCGGCAGCGGTGTTTCGAGCAATCGAAAAATGGCACCCGACTCTGCTTATCGACGAGGCCGACACGTTCCTGCGCGACAACGACGAGCTGCGCGGTGTTCTCAATAGCGGGCATGGCCGAGATAGCGCGTTTGTCGTTCGAACGGTTGGAGAAGATTTCGAGCCCCGGCGGTTTTCGACCTGGGCGGCCAAGGCCATTGCGATGATCGGCGAGCTGCCGGCCACGCTCGCGAGTCGGAGTATCCACGTCGAAATGCGGCGACTCTCTTTCGGTGAAACCGTCGAGCCGCTTCGCTTCGACAAGGCTGCTCACCTATTGCCGCTCGCCCGCAAGGCCGCGCGCTGGGCGGCCGACAATCTCGACGCTCTCAGGAACGCCGACCCGACCATGCCGGAAGGCTTCGCCAATCGCAGGGCCGACAACTGGCGGGCGCTGCTGACGATTGCCGACAGGGCGGCCGGTCACTGGCCGGAACGAGCACGACGGGCGGCATTGCTGCTCGACAAGCCGGACGCCGGGCAGACGGTCGCGTTGATGCTGCTGGCCGACATTCACGACCTGTTCAATCAGCGCGGCGATGATCGCCTAAGCAGCGCCGAGATCTGCGAACACCTGGGCGGCCTTGATGGCCGTCCGTGGCCTGAATTTGGGCGCTCCCACAAGCCGATTACCGCCAACGGTTTGGCCCGGCTGCTCAGGCCCTTCAAGGTGTTCACGTCGACCATTCGGCAGGGGACCACCACGCCCAAAGGGTACGCGCTGGCTGACTTTGAAGAGATATTCTCGCGCTACCTCCCATCCGAACCGCCACAACGCCACAACCCTTGATTCTATTGGCTCCGATGCACTTCCCGAACCGAAACATGCCTGCTCAATGTTGCGGATTGAAAAGCCCGCAAAACCCAATAACGACGGGCGTTGTGGCGTTGTGGCGGATTGAAAGGCGGAAAGCCGCTAACAAGCCGTGGCGGCCTTCGCCCGAGCTGGCCCGGCCGATCGCGCGGACCTGGCTGCCGGCGGACGGCTCGTTATACCTGCCGTGGGAGTTGGCGAAGTGACCACGCGCGCCACACCCAAAGGCCCGACTAAAGACGGGGAAAAATCGAGCGCGGACACCCGCTTTCAGCCGGGCAACCCTGGCGGGCCTGGCCGGCCTGTGGGCTCGCGCAACAAGGCGACGATCGCGCTCGACAAGATCGCAGACGACGCGGGCAAAGAGATCCTTGAAAAGATGGTCGAGCTGGCGAAGGCGGGCGACATGCGCGCGGCCGACATGATCTTGGGCCGCGTTTGGCCCGTGCGAAAGGGCAGCCCGATCGTGCTGTCGCTGCCGCCGATCAAGACGGCGGACGATGTTGTCGCCGCGCTGGGCGCCGTGGCCGACGCCGTGGCCGCTGGCGGCATCACCCCCGACGAAGGGCAAGCCGTCGCTGGCGTGCTGGAAATCAAGCGGCGCGCGATCGAGACGACCGACCTAGAAGCCCGCATCACGGCGCTAGAGAAAGATCGGAAATGACAATCGAATCTTTGAACAAGCGCCTTTCGAGATTGAGCGACGCAGCGTCGCCAGTGGCGAGCATTGCCCATTCGCTTGACGCGGCGCGGGCTCGACATAAGGCGTTGG
>Ga0070698_100004750_pt1 | contig 14921 bp, 8 predicted proteins | sample KBSK1502metaG_FD_65477 | JGI IMG/M metagenome (GOLD analysis project Ga0070698, IMG submission 65477) | Corn, switchgrass and miscanthus rhizosphere microbial communities from Kellogg Biological Station, Michigan, USA - KBS K1-50-2 metaG | ecosystem: Host-associated > Plants > Roots >...
GAAGGACCGTCATCAAATAGCCACGGCCGTGAGGCCGTGGATAATCGAAAGAAAAATGGCTGAGCGCCGAAGGTGCGGCACTAAATCGCATTTCAAAGCAAAAGAGTGCCGGCCCTTCGGACCTCCACGTCATCCGAGGTTTTGATCCACGGCCTCACGGCCGTGGCTACTGAATGCCGCGCCTTCGGCGCTGATTAAGCACTTACCGAAGGTGAGTCAGATATGTAATTACCGAAGAGTCGGGGTTGAAATTTCCTTCTTACAAGTTCCCAGGTAGCCGAAGCGGCAACCTTGGCCTTGAGGCCGCAGCCCGGTGGGGCATTAATGAAACTCCTCTTTCTGGGTTTTGTCTTCTGAGTCCTGAGTCCTGAATTCTGAATTCTGCAATCCCATTATCTCGTGAATGCAATGTTGCCCAGGTTTATCAACCGCCGTTCTCAACCATTCCTCAAGTTTTTCTCAACCCACGGCCTTTAAGCTCAAATCCTACCAAACGCTTTCTTAGGCGTGTCTTTTAGTCATTTGGCAATTAGTACGGACCCTGATAGGAGCCGCACCCAGAGAAAGGGCTGAAAAATGAAGAAGAAGATTTCAAGTAATCATGTTGCCTTGCACAGGCGCCTTTTATTTGTCCTGGCCCTAAGCATTTGCGCGGCTATCGGCGCGTCATTTTTGTTTTCTTTTGCCCACGCCGCTAATCCCAGCGGCGGCAGCATCAGTCCGGCTGGTCCGAGCCTTAATTGGGTCGGCGATGCGCCGGGAACCGGAGGCACAGCTGGAGAAGGCCAGTGCATTGACAGTGGAGCCGCTCAAAATTGTGACAGCTTCACGTTGACGGTCTCGGGAACTGATGCCGACTGGACCGGCAAACTAATCCAGATAAGAGCTAACTGGACACTACAAGCCGCCGACTACGACCTTTACGTCCACAAAGGCGATTTAACCGGACCGGTTGCGGCACAAGGCACAAACGCAGGTCAACCAGGCACCGAAGAGGTCGCCTATCTTGATCCACGATCCAGCGGCGTCGGTGTTTATACAGTTCACGTGGCCTCCGCCGTCACCCCCGTTCCCAATACAGATCAGTATCACGGTACCGCGACCGTGGTCCCCGGGCTCGGGCCGGCGACGCAAGGCACCGGTCTGGCGCCGCGATTTCAAAACTTCACTCCCCAGGCCGATCTGGTCAAGGTCGGAAAGGGAATGGATGCTGGTGAGCCTTCCATCGGAGTCAATTGGAAAACCGGGAAGGCGATGTTCATTTCAAGCCTAACGACGTTTCGCGTGTCCTTTGATGATTCCTGTCCCACATCGCCGACGGCTTTTTGGGAAGACAAGAGTGCCCCAAACAACGCGACTAGTCTGGACCCGATCCTGTTCACCGATCACGGCTACAACAATCAGAATCCAGACACCGGACGGACGATCGTTTCCGAGTTGACGGGCCAGGATAGTCTGTCCGCCTACACTGATGATGATGGAGATACCTGGCTACCAGGTCAGGGCGGTGGCATTCCTTCGGGAGTGGATCACCAAAGCCTGGGCGGCGGACCATTTCACGCGCCCTTGTTCAACCCGGCTTACCCTCATGCTATCTACTATTGCTCACAAGACGTCGTGGCTGCTTTCTGTGCGCGCAGCGACGATGGTGGCTTGACCTTTGGCCCAGGCGTTGCGGCCTACAATCTGACCCAGTGCTCAAACCTTCATGGCCACGTCAAGGTGGCGCCTGACGGCACGGTCTATCTGCCAAACAGAAGCTGTGGCAATCAACAAGGCGTTGTGATTTCTGAGGACAACGGGGTCACTTTCAATGTTCATTCAATTCCGGGAACTACTTCTTCTGCTGACGATCCGGCAGTCGCCATCGGCCGCGGAGATAAAACAAATGGCGCCGGCCGAGTGTACGAATCATTTGCCAGTGGCAACACAGTGGCGGGTGTGGCTATCTCGGACAATCGAGGTTTGAGCTGGAAGAAGGTTGTAGATGTTGGTTCGCTGGCAGGAATCAAAGCCGCGGCATTTCCGACGATGGTCGTGGGAGATGATGACCGAGCCGCATTCGCGTTTTTCGGATCCACGACTGCAGGCGCCGCGGATGACAGGGCTTTCCCCGGTCTCTGGCATGTCTATGTCGCCACCACCTACGATGGCGGCAACTCGTGGCTTATCTCCGACGCAACCCCGAACGATCCGATTCAGCGTAACGGCATTCATCTCGGCGGTGGCTCACCGCCACATCGCAATCTGCTCGACTTCATTGGTATCGACATAGACAAGCAGGGGCGAGTACTGGTCGGCTATGACGATGGCTGCACCGGGCCGGGCTGCGTCCAGGCGCCAGACACTGCGACCGGTAATGCTTATACAGCTCTCGCTTCTATCGCGCGTCAAACCGGAGGCTTGCGGTTGTTTGCCACTCCCGGCGAGTCGGCCGGTCCAACTATCCCAGGCGCTCCCGCTGTAACCGTGGGGCGCGATGGCGGTGTTGCCCACTTGACCTGGTCTGAATCCGATAATGGCGGCTCTCCAATTACGGTCTACAAAATATATCGAGGCACGACCAGTGGCGGAGAAACGTTCTTGAAGAGTGTCGGGACCGCTACAAAGTATGACGACACTACAGCAGCTCCAAACACAATCTATTACTACAAAGTAACGGCAGCCAATTCACTCGGCACGTCCTGCGGCAACAACGAAGTAGTCTCGAAGCCGGTCGGGGATTCCAGGTGCCAGGGAATTCTTACCGCGGCTGATCCCGCGGGCGATCAAAAACCCGCAGCGCCTGCCAATGCTGATCTCGACATTCTGGAGGTTCGGCTGGCTGACTACATCGAAAACGGCGTGCAGAAGATCGTCTTCAAGATGAAACTGGCCGATCTCAGCACGCTGCTGCCGAACAGACAGTGGCGAATCCTTTGGAACCACCCAATCAAAGCTACAGGAATCGACCCCACGCTTTTCACCGGCTCTTACTACGTCGGCATGAACACGGATGCGTCGAGTGTGACATCGTTTGAATACGGCACTGTGACGACGATCGAAGATGTTCCGGTCGCGTTAGGCCAGCCAAACAGAATCGGAGATGCCGACAGTGGCTCCATCGATCAACAGAACGGAATCATTACCATCGTGCTTTCGTCTTACAAGATCGGCGATCCAAAGGCCGGCGACGTAATTGGCGGCCAAAGCGGAAGAACTTTCGCCGGCAACGGAAACGAATCGCTGCGTTCGAATACGGCAATCGACATCACTACCAATGCGCAGGATCCGTACACAGGTTTTGCCTACATGGTCGTCGGGAACGCTCCCTGCGCGCCAACGCCAACACCGACACCAACTCCTACACCCACCCCGACGCCGAATCCGCTGCCCTGCAATGGCACCGCGATCGAGGACGACGATGCGCGCATCGCTTACTCGAACGGCTGGCACGCCATCAATTACGGCAGCGCCAGCGCCGGTCACTATCGCCTCAACGAAGGGGGCAATAATCAACATCCGGTCGTGCTTACTTTCGACGCGCCGGCTGCGCAGCCGATGGGCTCGATTACCTACTTCTACGGCACCAGTCTGAAGGGTGGCAAAGCAGATATTTTCATCGACGGCATGCAGGTGGGCACGGTCGACCACTACGGAACGTCTGGTTCAAACCGCACGCCTGTTTTCGGCTCCTCCCGCAGCTTCAGTTATCAGGTGAAGCCCGGCAACCATCACACACTCGAGATCAGACCCATCAATAACGGGATCTATATCGACGGATTCTGTATTGGCGCTGCCACCGCTACCGGATCTCCTGCTTCTGGTCCGGGCGCGACAACCCAGTCGAGCGTGACCCAGTCACCGGCACAAGAGGTACTGCGCAGCATTACGCTGTCGACCGGAACACAAGCAATCTCGGTTGCCGCCGAGTCGAGCGCGAATGTGCCTATCAGGTTGCTGTTGATCGATCCGTCGGGACGGGTGGTGCAGACCGTTAACTCATCGTCAGGCGTGGCAGTTCTCGAAACGCCGATCACACAAAGCGGGGTTTACATAATCAAGACCGTTAACCTCAGCCTCGGGCCAGTTGAGATCTGGTCCGTTGCCACGCACCTGGTATCTCGGTAGGGCGCTGAAGGAAATGATTGGGGCACCGTTGTCCGGCGCAACGGTGCCATAACCAGAGTTCGCCGCTCAGGAGAAAAAGATGCTAAACGAACGATTCGGAAATTTTGTCAGTGTTCTGTCAACTTCAATCGCCAGGTCTTTCTCTTCAGTAACGCGAACGAAGGTGTTAATAGCGGTAGCAATTCTATTGCCGGTTTCTCTGGGTATAGTTACGGCCGTAAGTTCCGCCGCCAGTCCGTCGAGCGGCACGATCAGCGCCGGCAGTGGTCCTCTCAGCTACACCTCCGGGCCATTCGTGGTTGCAAATGAATCCGGCCAGGGGGGTGTAGTAACTCCACTTTGTCAGCCAAACACCCCGCTGTGCGATGAATTCACGCTGACGGTAAACGCGAACAGCGTCGCGGCTACCAAGAAATTGCTGATACAGGTTCAATGGCCAACGTCCGCCGCCGATTTTGATTTGTATGTACTACAGGGCTCTACCACTATCGGCAGTTCGCATGGGTCGAGCGATCCAGAATCAGTATTTCTCAATATTCCTCCAAATGGCACTGTTTATACAATTCGGGTTATTCCGACCACGCCCCTGGGCGACAGCATTACCGGAACCATCGCACTCGTGGATCCACCGGCAACCACACAGACCGGGTCGGGCCTGGCCCCCCGTTACCAGAATTACGCCGCACCATCTGGTCTCGGCGACAACGCGGGTGAACCTTCGATCGGCGTAGACTGGAATCCGAACGTCACGAGTTTGAAACACGATAAAGTGAACACCGGCGGCGTGTCGTTCTTTCAGTCTGGCCCAAACACGTTGCGCGCGAATTTCGATGACTGTTCGTCGCCGGCCAAAGACCAGTGGGACGATGTCTCGACTCCGTTCGTACAGCAAGCGGCTCTATCTGATCCAATCGGTTTCGTAGATCGGCAAACCGGTCGTGTGTTTTCTTTGGACCTAATCGGAGGACAGGGAAACAGCCTAATGGCCTTTTCCGATGATGATGGCAATAGCTTCACACCCGGGCAGGGTGGCGGCGCACCGGCAGGCCCGGATCACGAGACCCTCGGTGGTGGGCCATACAACCCGAACGCTTCTCCGGCGCCACCGCCGCATCCGCTCTATGGCAATGCGGTTTATTACGCCTCGCAGAATATCGTCGCCGAGGCAGAAGTGTCGCGCAGCGATGATGGCGGTCTGACGTTTGGTCCCAGTGTGCTCTTGTTTAATCCGACTCAGTGTACCGGCGGCATCCATGGTCATATCAAGGTAGCCCCGGATGGCACTGTCTATATTCCAAACTCTTCGTGCAGCTTCGGTGGCGGCACCAACGGTGTCGCTGTTTCAACCGATAACGGCATCACCTGGACCTCCTACACAGTGCCAGGCAGTACCGGCGGTCTTGATCCATCGGTTGGCGTGGGCATCAATGATGTAGGTAAACCTTTAGGACAAACAACTAATACCATCTACCTGGGTTGGATCAGTGGCGACAATCATCCGCACATCGCCGTTTCACCCAATCGTGGCCAAACATGGCTCAGGGAATACGATATCGGCGCGCAAGTTGGAATCAAGAGCGCGGTATTTCCGGTCGTTGTTGCCGGAGATGACAACCGGGCCGCATTCGGCTTCCTGGGAACAACCACGCCCGGTGATTACCAGGATGACAACAATTTCAAGGGCGTCTTTCATTTATACATTGCCACTACTTACGACGCCGGCCAGACATGGATCACGATAGACGCTACGCCGGATGATCCGGTTCAGGTGGGCTCGATCTGCATCAATGGAACTTCGTGCGGTGCGACGGATCCGTTAAACCCGTCTTCGCGCAATCTTCTCGACTTCAACGATTTCAGTGTGGATCGCGAAGGACGTGCGGTGCTCGGATACGCCGATGGCTGCATCGCTCCCGCTTGCAATTCAGGTACAGTAGCGAAGACTCCGCCATACTTCGATTCGCGCGCGAATAAGGCAAGCATCGCTCGCCAGTCCGGTGGTCGTCGGCTATTTGCTGCCTACGACCCGCCGGAGCCGGCAGTTCCCGCGGCACCGCTGGTTAATAGTGTGAAGCGAAACGGCTCGGGCGTGGTTCATCTCGATTGGTCCGCTCCCGACAATGGCGGCTCGGCGATTACCGGTTACCGAATCTATCGCCGCACGCAGAGCGGAATCTACGGTTACCGCTAGCGACAGTCACTGACAAGACGACCTACGATGACGACACAGCCACGGATTCCGGAGCTACCTACTTCTACAAAGTAACTGCGGTAAACCTGATTGGCGAGGGACAAAACTGTCACGAGTACGCAGCTGAGCCTGGTCAAAATCCATGTGAAGTGCCGGGTGTCCAGGTGCTCTCCGATCCGACCGGTGATGGCTTCGGCAACGGCGTGCCGTCAGCGCAACCACCTTACGACATTCAAAGTGTGTCGATCGCCGAGCCCTACAGCGTTGGCCCAGACAAGCTGGTCTTCACGATCAAGATGAAAGACCTAAGTGTCTTACCGCCTGGCACAACCTGGCCGGTTCAGTTCAATGCGCCAAATGGAACTACCTATGTTGTGCAGATGAGCACGCTGAATGGTGGTACTCCAACGCAAAACGATGCGCTATTCGAGTATGGTCCGGATGGTGGGACGTTATCTCCAGCGGATCCGCTCAGCAACTTCAGCGCAGACGGAACGATCACTATCGTAGTGCCGCGCAGTGGGGTGGGCAATCCAGCCATCGGGGAGCAGCTCAATGCATTCCTGATGAGGGTTACTGCGGTAGTCATCACGCCTGACAATTGTCCTGACAGTCTGACGCCCTCCGGGGAGTACACGATTGTGGGGAATGCTTCGTGCCGGCCAAACACGGCGCCGTTAGCCGTGCTTTCGGGAACACCGACATCTGGCAACGCTCCGCTCGCAGTCAACTTTAGCGGCGCCAGCTCGAGCGATCCCGATGCCGGGGACACAATTGCCTCTTATAGTTTTGACTTTGGCGACGGCTCAGCGGTTGTGACACAAGCAACCGCCACCATTGCGCACACATACCAAAACGCCGGCAACTATCCGGCGCGACTCAGCGTGAAAGACTCGCGGGGTAAGTCAAGCACTAACCTGGCCCAGGTCATGATTACGGCGACGAATTCTTCGCCAACCCCGACGCCAACGCCAACCCCAAATCCGTTGCCCTGCAACGGTACCAGGATCGAGGACGACGATATGCACATCTCTTACTCGAACGGTTGGCATGCCATCAACAATTCAAGCGCCAGCGCCGGCCACTACCGGCTCAATGAGGGCGGCAACAACCAACACAACGTGGTCTTAACCTTTGATACGCCGGCCACACAGACAGGAACGATCACTTACTTCTACGGAACCAGTCCGAAAGGCGGCAGCGCGGATATATTCATCGATGGCTCGCCGCAGGGCACGGTTAACTACAACGGGCCCTCGGGTTCGAACCGAGCGCCGGTGTTGGGAGTCTCGCGTAACTTTAACTACGGGATGGCGAGCGGCGGGCATCACACGCTCGAGATTAGACCCGTCCATGACGGGATCTATATCGACGGCTTCTGTCTTGGCAATGCGGCCGCGACCGGAGCGCCAGCCACAGGGCCCGGCACGACTTCCGAGTCGACCGGGACACAATCAGCAGGTCAGACACAGATGCGCAATCTCACGTTACCGGCGAGCACACGAGCAATTTCAGTAGCAGCTGAATCAAGTCTCAAGGTACCCATGCAACTGATATTGATCGATCCGTCGGGCAAGATAGTGCAGACCGTTAACTCGTCGTCAGGCGTCGCAATTCTTGAAGTCCCGATAACGAAGAGCGGCGTTTACATTATCAAAACTGTAAACCTTAGCCTCGGGCCTTTACAGGTCTGGACAGTCGCCACGCCCTGGGGCGCGCGCTAGTCAGGCGCGTTCCAGTCACCGGGGAGGGCGAGAAAGGGCACGGCATGCCGTGCCCTTTCATCGTTCACCGTCCCTCAAAATCCTGGCGGCGTTTCAGCAACCACGCCGAAGGCGCGTTCGAGTGCCACGCCGACCTGGCCCAGCAAGCCGTCGTCGAATAGTCGACCAAGAATTGTAATTCCGTGTGGAACACGCCGTGGTGGACTGAACTTCGGTAGCGGGTTGGTCGGGTCCGGCGCCCAGTCACTACGGGCCTCCGAAACTTCGACAAACCCGGCCCGCATCGTGAGCGATGGATGTCCGGTGAAATTCGTAATCGTGAGTTGTTCGTCGCGCAAGGAAGGCACAATGAGCAGATCAACTTCCTTGAAGACACGCGCCATTTCAAGCGCTACCTTGCGCCGAAGGCGATCGGCCTGCACGAAGTCAACCGCGGAAAGGAAGCGTGCCTGCCGGAACAAGTTTGGCCACGCGTCCTTTACCTGCACCTTGAGATCGGCGAGTTGATTGTTAAGCGCCAGTTCTTCGAAAGATGCGGCGCCCTCAGCAAATAGGATTGGCATTAACGAACTGTACGGCCAATCCGGCAGCGTTACTTCCTTCAGTTCCAGCTGCAATTTCTTCAGCGTTTCCATCGCAGCCCGATCCACGTCGGTTGCAGGACTGTCTTTCATCCATTGTCCGATGTAACCGACTTTCAGTCCTGCGATCGGCTTGGTAGCGTCAAAGCTTAGTTGACTTGGCACGCTGGAGGGATCGCCCGCATCCGGTCCGCTGATCGCATTAAGAACCAGCATCGCGTCTTCAACCGTGCGCGTCATCGGGCCAAGCTTGTCCAGCGACCAGCAGAGCGTCATCGCGCCGGTGCGCGCCACCCGTCCAAACGTTGGCCTCAGACCGGTGACACCACAACGCATCGCCGGGCTGACAATGCTGCCGCCTGTTTCGCTGCCAATTGAAAATGCCACGAGCGCAGCAGCAGTTGCCGCTCCGGGTCCGGCGCTCGATCCTGAAGCTCCCTCTTCCAGAAGCCATGGGTTCATTGTCTGGCCGCCGAACCAGATGTCATTGAGCGCGAGTGCGCCGAGCGAGAGCTTCCCGAGCAGTACACCACCGGCATCGTCCAGGCGGCGCACGACAGCCGAGTCTGCCGCGGGCACACGGTTACGGAAAGGCTCTGCTCCATAGGTGGTCGGAATATCTTTTGTATCGAGTAGATCTTTGACTCCGTAAGGAATTCCGTGCAGGGGGCCGCGATACTTGCCGGCTGCGATTTCGCTGTCAGCCTGCTTTGCGCGCGCGAGCGCATGATCTTTTGTCAACGTGATGATCGATCGGATCTTTCCGTCCAGTCGTTGAATCCGATCCAGGTAAATGTTTGTAAGTCGTTCGGAGGTCAGTTTCCGCGACTCGATCCAGCGCGACAATTGTGTCACCGGTGTGAAGGCTATCGCGTCGTCAGAGGATGGGAGCGATGCACCGTCGTCTTTCGATCGAACGAATTGATTGACGGTAGGAGACGCGGCGATATTCGGAAGCGTTGGGTTCCAAAGTGTGGCCGGCGCGTCCGTATCCGCCAGCGGTACTTTTCGTGGTCCGGTGCGTCGTTCGAAATATTGCGCAAGTGAAGTTCGCCAGGAGCCTGCAGCTTGCTCTCGCTGCGCCGGTGTCATCGTCACCTGCATCAGCTTCTCCGCCTCAGCGAATGTCTCGGTCGTGACAGGCGGGCCTGCACCAGCTCCCGTTCCAAAGGTCGGCGGCGCGCCCGGCGCGGGCGCCGATTGCGAACTTGGGGGCGGTGACTGTTGGCGACACGCCGCGGCGGCGACGAGCACACCCAGTGGTGCGGTGATCAGAAATTGACGTCTAGTGTTCATAGGTTGTGAAGCCTAACCTAAGAGGGGAACCGGGGAAAAGGGTAAGTGGGAAAGATTCCTAACCAGCTTTGCTCTCTACCTGGGCCGCGGGTTCGGTGGAACGTTGTATTCCTCGAAAGCTTGGAGCCGAAAATCCGCTCTATCAGCCGCCATTTGCATTCGCCATCTCGCGTCCTTATTCTGAAGTTTGACCCAAAAGCAAAGTTCACATTCAGAGATGACTACCAAAGTTGCAGGACACCCGGTGAGTGACCTCTCTTCCGAAATCCTCGACAGCATTCGTCGTGCACTGGCTGAAGATGTAGGTTCGGGTGACGCGACCACAGACAGCATTGTGCCGCTCGTTGCAGGAGCTAAGGCTCAAATTGTGGCAAAGCAGTTGGGGGTAATTGCCGGCCTCGAAATTGCCCGGACTGTTTTTCACGAACTGGACGATCAGATTGCCTTCACGCCCAGGGTGAGCGATGGTTTGGCGGTATCTCAGGGGCTGGTACTTGCCGACGTCTCCGGTTCGGCTCGTGCCTTACTTACGGGTGAACGCACCGCGTTGAATTTTTTGGGCCGCATGTCAGGTATCGCGACGTTGACGCGTCAATTTGTCGAAGCCGTTGCTGGCACGCGAGCGGTCATTCTCGACACACGAAAAACTGCCCCCGGGCTTCGGACGACTGACAAGCTAGCAGTCAAACTTGGCGGCGGTCAGAACCACCGGCATGGGCTCTTCGACATGGTATTAATCAAAGACAACCATATCGACTATGCAGGATCGTTGCAGGAAGCAGTGCGCCGCGTGCGTGACTCCGGAACGAATCTGGAAATCGAAGTTGAAGCTCGAAGCATCCAAGAGGTGAGGGAAGCGTTGGCGCTGAAAGTCGAACGTGTCTTGCTCGACAATATGACCCTCGAAATGATGCGCGAAGCTGTCGAGCTGAATAAAGGTGCGGCGAAGCTTGAGGCTTCAGGTAATGTGACCCTGGCGACCGTGCGTGATATTGCCGAAACCGGTGTTGACTATATTTCGGTTGGTGCGCTGACGCATTCACCGAGCACATTCGATTTAACTCTTACGTGGATAAAGGAGTAAAGCTGTACCAGTCCCAGCCCGCGGTAGCGGGCGACAGCATAGAGCCTGGGGTGGAGCGCAGCGGAACCCCAGGTGGTTGTCAAGAGATCAACGCCAGCCCGCGGAGCGGGCGGCAGCGTTATCATTATTTGCGTACTGTCGCCCACTCCGCGGGCTGTGCTCCTTTCTGTCTGTTGTCCCTGGGGTTCCGCTGCGCTCCACCCCAGGCTCTATGTTGTCGCCCGCTACCGCGGGCTAACTTGGATTTCAGTCTTGAGCGCTCAAGGTAGGACTTTCTATGATTACTACTTTTGGAACAGAAACTTCTGCCGACTCTTTGTATCACAAGCTCAAGGAGATGCTTGCAGATGTGGTACCCGACTTTGAGCTAAGGATGAAGGCTGAGCAGGCGGCGGAGATCAACGCTCTGAAGCTGGAAAAGAACGCGGTTATTCTCGGCCACAACTACATGGAGCCGGCCTTGTTCTATTCTATTCCGGATTTTGTCGGCGACTCGCTGGACCTGGCCCGTAAGGCAGCGGCAACGGATAAAGACATAATAGTTTTTTGCGGCGTGCGGTTCATGGCCGAAACGGCGAAGCTCCTGAATCCAACCAAGATGGTGCTCATACCGTCGGAGAAAGCCGGTTGTTCACTTGCCGCCAGCATTACCGGGGAAGACGTGCGTGAATTGAAACGCAAGTTTCCCGGAGTGCCAGTGGTGACTTACGTAAATACCTATGCCGACGTCAAAGCGGAGTCAGATATTTGTTGCACGTCCTCGAACGCTGTTGCGGTAGTGAATTCATTGAACGCGGATACCGTGATCTTTCTGCCGGACGAATTTCTGGCCGGCAACGTCGCCAAAGAAACCGGGCGCCATATTATTTTTCCTACCAAAGATCCACGGCAAACGTCTGATTCGAAGCTGGATTACCAGATGATTGGTTGGCCAGGTCGTTGCGAGGTGCACGATAAATTCACGGTCGAAGACATAATCAACATCAGGAAGCAATTTCCGGACGTAGTGATCCTGGCACACCCGGAATGTAGTCCTGAAGTCGTCGCTGCCTCAGATTATTCTGCCAGCACCAACGCGATGATCAGATATGTAGAGCAAACCAAGGCGCCGCGTTACCTGCTGCTGACCGAATGTTCGATGGGTGAGAATATTGCCGCGGCAAATCCCGACAAGGAAATGTTGCGACTCTGCAGCGTCCGTTGTCCCCACATGAACCAGATCACGCTCGAAGACACGCTCGCCTCGCTGCAAAATTTGCAGTTTCAAATCGAGATTCCGGAAGACATTCGCGTTCGCGCCGCGCGTGCGGTCGAAAGAATGATAGAAATTGGTTGAAGAAAAAGAGGCGGGGGCAAGCCCACCTTCCCGACCTGAGAGATTTTGTAAGTGAGCGGTGGATTCTGAGATTGTAGGGCTTTCACGGGCCATTGCACGCTCAAGTGAAATCAGCTCGAGATCAGGAAGGCGGGCTGGCCCCGCTTAATATTAGAATTCATCCATGAGTCAAAAGAACTTCGACTTCTTAGTGATAGGCAGCGGCATGGCCGGTCTGACGTTCGCCTTGAAGACGGCACGACTGGGTACGGTCGCGATCATCACCAAAAAACAGCGGACCGAAAGCAATACAAATTACGCGCAGGGCGGCATCGCGGCGGTAATGGCGGACGACGATTCTTTTGACCTGCATGTTAGCGACACGCTAAACGCGGGCGCGGGTCTTTGCAGAGAAGACGTCGTCAGGACCATCGTTGGAGAAGGTCCGGCACTAGTGCGAGAACTCATTGAACTCGGCGTGCGCTTTACCGCGGGAGAGACGCCTGATCAGCAATTCGATCTGGGCCGCGAAGGTGGACACACCAAACGTCGCATCCTTCATGCCGGCGACATTACCGGGCGCGAGATCGAACGCGCGTTGCTCCACGCAGTTGCGTCGGAACCAAACATCACCGTCTTTGAAGACGTGTTGGCAGTAGATCTGATTACTTCCAAAAAGGCCAAGCTCGACGGGCCGAATCGCTGCCTTGGTTGTTATGCCTTGAACGAAAAAACTAAAGCGGTCGAAGTCTTTGCCGCGGCGAATACTCTCCTCGCTACCGGTGGCTGCGGCAAGGTTTACCTCTACACAAGCAATCCGGACATCGCTAGTGGCGACGGTGTGGCCATGGCTTATCGAGCGGGAGCCACAATCGCCAACATGGAGTTCATTCAGTTTCATCCAACTTGTCTTTATCATCCGCGGGCCAAGTCGTTCCTGATCAGCGAAGCTGTCCGTGGTGAGGGTGCTCTTTTGCGGGGACTGGATGGTCAACGCTTCATGGACCGGTACGACAAGCAGGCTGAACTGGCGCCTCGCGATATTGTTGCTCGCGCGATCGACGCAGAAATGAAAAAGACCGGCGCTGATTGTGTCTGGCTCGATATCTCACATCGAGACGCCGACTACATCAAAGAGCGCTTTCCCAATATCTACACTCGGTGTCTGGAGTTTGGTTTTGATATGACGCGCGAGCCGCTTCCGGTGGTTCCCGCAGCGCACTATCAATGCGGCGGCGTCGTGACCAATGTCGACGGTGAAACGGAAATTCCCGGACTGTTCGCGGCGGGCGAAGTGGGCTGCACCGGACTGCACGGCGCCAACCGCTTGGCCAGCAACTCGCTACTGGAAGCATTGGTTGTGGCACATCGCGCTGCGACTAAAATCAAAGCCTGGGGAACAGGCGAAAAGGGGAAGGGGGAAAACGTTGAATTGCAGGGTCTGCTCAATTCCAACTCAACCGTTTACCCGTTACCCTCTTCCCCTGTTCCGCCGTTTTCGCTTCCCGCCTGGGAGAGTGGTAACGCTGCGAACCTCGATGAACTGGTAGTGATTACGCATAACTGGGACGAGATTCGGCGCTGCATGTGGGACTACGTCGGCATTGTGCGCACCAACAAGCGTCTCCTGCGTGCCCGCTCGCGAATCCAAAACTTACAAAGTGAAATCAATCAATTCTACTGGGACTACAAACTCACCCCGGACCTCGTCGAGTTACGCAACCTGGCCCTCGTCGCGGAATTGATTATTGAATGTGCGCTGCAGCGAAAGGAATCGCGTGGTTTGCACTACACGCTCGACTACCCCGAACTGCTGCCGATAAAGGGCGACTCGATGCTGCGCGCTTTAGGCTCGTAGCTGCTCCTGGTAATGAACTATTTCCGACGAACTTCGTCACCCTCGCTGTCGTATAATCCGGCGCAATGAACTTGATTTCGACAATCGCCATTAGTATGGGCGCCTCTTGGGTGGCGGGCATCAATCTCTACGCGACCGTGGCGACCCTGGGCCTACTCGGCCGTTTTGCACACCTGAAGCTACCGGGCGACCTCGACGTGGTGACGAACTGGTGGGTGATTGGAGTTGCGCTGTTTTTGTTTGTAGTTGAGTTCGTCGCCGACAAGGTACAGTTGGTCGATAGTGTCTGGGACATAGTGCACACCTTCATACGAATTCCGGCCGGTGCAGTTTTGGCAGCGACCGCTTTCGGTGATTTCGACAAAAGTGTGCAGGTGATTGCCTTATTGCTTGGCGGCGGGTTGGCGCTGAGCTCACACGGAACCAAGGCCGCGGCTAGAGCGCTGATCAATACCAGTCCCGAACCGGTTTCTAATATCGTTGTTAGCCTGGCCGAAGACGTCCTCGCGATTACTACCGTAGTCCTATCAGTCTTCCTGCCCGTAGTTGTTTTCCTGATAGTTGCCGGCGGATTGATCTTTTCCTTCTGGCTGCTACCGCGAATAGTGCGGTTCTTCCGCAAGGTCTATGTGAGAATTCGCGGATTCCTCAGTCCGGCAACTGCTTAGGACACATTCGCACAAGATCAGAAGTGAGCCGGTTTGATGTCCGACAAGCTTTTAGCTTGTCGAAGTCGTGCGACAAACTGAAGTTTGTCGGACA
>Ga0070698_100004751_pt1 | contig 14917 bp, 9 predicted proteins | sample KBSK1502metaG_FD_65477 | JGI IMG/M metagenome (GOLD analysis project Ga0070698, IMG submission 65477) | Corn, switchgrass and miscanthus rhizosphere microbial communities from Kellogg Biological Station, Michigan, USA - KBS K1-50-2 metaG | ecosystem: Host-associated > Plants > Roots >...
GAGTGTCCGACTGAGTGCGCGGCCTCCGAGGCTGAGCAGCCCGGTGTAGCGTGGCGTGGGCGCCGCCGGATCGATGAGGCGGCGGGTCATCGAGTGCAGGCCATCGGCGCCGATGAGCACGTCCGCCGCGGCCCGTGTGCCATCTTCGAAGCGCGCCTGCACGCCGGTGGTCTGCCGCTCCACCGATAGAAGTCGCTTGCCCTGAACGATCGCGATCCCGCGACGACTTGCTTCGTCGCGCAGCGCGCGATGCAGCAGCCCTCGCTGAATCGTCTGGCTGGTCGTGCCATCGTCCAGCGCGATGCCATTGGCGACTTCTCCGAGCCGTTTGCCGCTGCCGCTCCACATCACCATGCGGGGCGTCGAGAAGCCCGCGTTCAGCACCGCGCGATCGGCACCAACGGCGCGCAGCGCATCGATCCCGTTTGAGGACAGGTTCAAGAACGAGCCGACGAAGTCGGCGGGGCGCTCATGCGCCTCGTAGATCGTCGCGTCGATGCCCGCGCGCTGCAGTGCCATTGCAGCGACCGGCCCGCCGATTCCGCATCCGATCACGATGGCGTGGCGTGTTGTTGGCGTCTTCATGTGCGCAAATATCGCATTCGCACGGCGGAGTCGTCTTTCCAATGCTTGCTGCATCTTTCTGAATCTTGCTGCCAAACCCCGGCGTGGGTTGATGGACGCTCCGCCGCCTGACATCATGTGAACCGTGAAGCCCAGGTTGGAGCCCGTCCGGACCGAACACGGGCGCCGTCGACTGCTGCAATCGATCGGGATGTCGATTGCGCGGTTCCAGGACGGGTCGAACGCGTTCGACGATCTCGCTGCGGAAATCCTGGCCGTGGAACGACGCGATCTTCCTTGCATGTCGATGTTGCTGTTCAACGGACCCGCGTCGGCGGACGATCTCGCGGCCGCTCTTCACGTCCGGCGCGGACACCTCGCGGCAACGCTGGAACGGCTTCAACTGGCCGGGTACGCGCGTTTTCAGCCTGGTGCCCGAGCGCGTCTCGAGCTCACCGAACACGCGCGAACGTGGATCGAGCGTATCTGGGCGCCCTTGCGGAAAGACGGCGAGCGCATGCTCGGCTCTTATCCCACGCGTCACCTGGCGCCAATCGACACACTGTTGCGCCGGGCATGCGAGATTCAGGAACTGCGGACCAGAAGATTGCGGACCTGGCTCGGTCTTCCCTCGTCGCCGGCCCGGCGGACGCACCTGCGGGGTGGACTGTCGCCGGCGGCGTTGCGCCGTGTGCAGCTGTTTGTCGAGGCGAATCTTGCGCGTCCCATTCACCTTCAGGATCTCGCGGCCCGCGCCGCGCTCAGCCCCTATCATTTCGCGCGCGCGTTCAAGACGTCCGCGGGAATGACGCCACGCGCGTTCGTCGAATCGCGCCGCATCGAACGGGCAAAGCACCTGTTGACCGATTCCGCACAGTCGGTCGCCAATGTGGCCGTCGAAGCCGGCCTCGGCACGCAGAGCCGGCTGACCACGATTTTCAAACGCAGAACCGGCTTCACGCCGGCCGTGTATCGGCGCGGGCGAACGTGACGTCGCAGTAACGGCCAGCAGTCGGCAGCCATGCGACACTCGCCACGCTCATGACCGCACTGGAGATCGTTCAGCAGCGCCTTCGCAATCAGAGACTCACGCGGTCTGAGTTTCGGAAACCCGCAGATGTTGTCGCGTGGTTAGGTGCTGTCCAGGCACAGGAGTACTCGCCCGCAAAGTGGGCAATCGGTTTGCGCGCGAACGGCATTACGGACGCCGATGTCGAGCACGCCTTCAAAGGATCGTAGTGCTGTGGCGTCGATCCCGCGCCCGCGAGGGATTGCCGCCGCTCACGAGTTCGCGCATCTGTTGCTGGTCGGTGGGCAGCTGGTGGGCCGTTGGAAGCGAACAGTCAAGTCGGCCACCATGCTCATCGAGGTCCAGCCCTTCAGATCACTCAACCGACGTGAAGAGTGCGCTCTTGCGGCCGAGGCCGAGCGCCAGGGCCGGTTCATGAACCTACCGACGACGCTCTCCCGCGTCTGATCCAGCGGCGCGACCTACCGGTCGAGTACTTCGCGGATTTTTCGGCCGAGCGTTTCAGACGTGAATGGCTTGTGCAGAAACGCGATCCCGGGATTGAGCACCCCATGGTGGATTATTGTGTCCTCGGTGTACCCGGACATGTAGATCGCCTTCAGCGCGGGGCGTTGCTTCATCAGCAGCATCGTGAGCTCCGGTCCGCTGAAACCCGGCATCACGACATCGGTCAAAAGGACGTCAATCGATGCATTCCGCTCGAACAGCCGAAGTGCCTCATCCGCGTTCGCGGCGACCAGCACCGTATAGCCTTGGCGTTCCAGCAGTCGCCTAGCTAGCTCGCGCAGCCCGTCGGCATCGTCAACCACGAGCACCGTTTCCGTCCCCGTCCGCTGCCGGCCTGCAGGCGGGGGCGCTACGACGACCAGCTCCCCAACGTCCGCTCTTGGGAAATACACCTTGAATGACGTGCCCTTACCGACTTCACTGTAAACGCCGACGCTCCCACCGCTCCGCGTCACAATCCCGTGGACAGTCGCGAGCCCGAGTCCCGTGCCTTTGCCAATCTCCTTCGTGGTGAAGAACGGCTCGAATAAGCGCGCCTGGATCTCTGACGTCATGCCGGTTCCCGTATCGCTCACCGTCAGCACCACATAGGGACCAGGGACTACAGACAGGTGGGTCTTCGCGTAGTGCTCATCGAGCTCGGCGTTCGAGGTCTCGATCGTCAGCGTTCCGCCTCTCGGCATGGCATCCCGCGCATTCACCGCGAGATTCAGGACGATCTGATCCACCTGCCCGCGATCGGCTTTCACCAGCGCCGCCTCCGGCTGCAGGCTCAGCACGACCTTCACGTCCTCCCCAATGAGGCGTCCCAGCATCGCCCGTACGTCGACCACCACCAGGTTCAGGTCGAGCAGCGTCGGCTCGATGATCTGCTTGCGGCTGAAGGTCAGCAACTGGCGCGTGAGACTGGTCGCGCGCTCGGCGGCCTTGACGATTTCGTCGATGTCCATCCGCCGCGGGTCGTCCGCATTCAACGTCGTCAACGTGAGCTCCGCGTAGCCGTGGATGACGGTCAGCAGGTTGTTGAAGTCGTGCGCCACCCCGCCGGCCAGGCGTCCGATGGCTTCCATCTTCTGCGCCTGCTGAAACTGCTCCTCCAACGTGCGGCGTTCGGTAATGTCGGATCCTGAACTGAACGTGCCGATGACGTGACCCGCGTCGTCCCGCAACAGCGTGTTGCGCCATTCGATGAGCCGCTCATCGCCTGACCTCGTGAGAATAGGGCTCTCGACGATGGAAGAATCCCCGCCGAGGACGTTGTGGAACCTCTTTCGGAGCGCGTCCCGGCTCCGGGCCGGAAGGCACGTTTCATTCCAGTCGAGGCCCAGCAGCTCTTCAGCTGTCCGTCCGAGGACCGAGCATGCATAGCGATTCGCCAGCGTGACCCGCCCCTCGATGTCCAGGGCGAGGAGAATTACTTCCGCGGTGTCCAGGTATCGCTGCGCCCGGTCGCGTTCATGGCGCGCGACGGAATAGAAATAGCCGTTCTCATAGATGCGGCCGACTTGACCCGATAGCGCCATGACGAGCTGTTCATCGTCTTCGGTGAAGGTCGTTCCCTCATTGCTGACGAGACACATCCAACCATAGATATGAGTCGGTGACGCGATGGGAACGGCCAGAAATGCCTGGATTTCTGGATGGTGGGCGGGGAGCTGCAGTCTGGACGGATCGCCTCCGGTATTGTCACCACGCAGCGCGCGTCGCTCGGCGACGATCGTGGCGAGAAGGCCTGAGACATGGTCACCGACCCTGATCCACGGTCCTGCGTCCACGCCAGACGTGACGACACGCTCGACGGTCCGGCCGCTCCGATCGAGGATGCCGAGCGTGACGTACGTCGCGCCAAACAGGTCGCGCGCCGCCGCGCACACGCTGTGCAGCAGCCGCTCGGAGTCCCGCTCCGACGCCAGTTCCAACCCGATGTTGATCAGCGCTCGCAACCGCTCGTTGGCGCTTTTGAGGTCCCCGGCTTTCTCCGAGAGCTTGTCGGTCACCAACCGCAGGTGCTCGCGGTCGAACGCCGTCGTGAGCGGAGCGGCATCGGGCGCGCCCGCCGCCCCGGACTCGCCGGAGAGCGCGCGGCCGACGATCGTCAGCACATCCTCAGGATCGATCGGTTTTGTCAGGACGTCTGCCACGCCGCTGGACAGCGCCAGCGCCCGCGCTTCACGCTCGCCGTAGTGGGCGGTACAGAACACAACGGGGATCCCGCGGGTCGCCGGATCCAGACGCAGGTGTCTGATGAACTCATAGCCGTCCATGACTGGCATGAGCACATCGGTAATCACCAGATCGGGACGCTCGGCTCGGACCGCCGCCAGTCCCGCGACGCCATCCACTGCCTCGAGCAGCCGGTGGCCCTCACACCGCAGCAGTGTGACGAGAACTTTCCGGTTCGCTGCGAGGTCGTCAACGATCAGGATCGTCGCCATGGCCGGTTCAGCTCACCAGCGTTTCGATACGAGCGGGCGCCGGCGCATGAGCCAACGTCAACGCCGCTTCCTCCGGTGCCCGGAGCGGCAGCCAGACCGTGAAGCAGGAGCCCTCGCCCACGGCGCTTTCCACTGCCACGGCGCCGCCATGCAACTCGACGAGGCGTTTGACCATTGTCAAACCGAGTCCGGCGCCCTCGAATTTTCTCGCCAGGCCGGTGTCGATCTGAATGAAGGGCCTGAACAGGTGCTCCAGGCCCTGCGGCGAGATGCCGATGCCACTGTCGGTGACGCTAACCTTGAGAAATTCCGCGAACTCCTTGTCGGCGAACGGGAGGCTCCGGCCGATCCATGAGCCGGACAACCGGCCCACGTCGGCGCGCGGGACGCGGCCGGCGCGCAGGATTACATGGCCGCCATCGGCGTTGAATTTCAGGGCGTTGTAGAGGAGGTTGTACACAATCTGCTTGACCTTGCGGGCATCCGCGTTCATCGACCCCAGCGCCTCGGGAACATCCATGGTCATGCGGATGTTGTGCACGGCGGCCTTTTCCTTGACGATCGACAGACACTTGGCGAGCAAGGAATGGATGATGACCGGCTCGAGGTCGAGGACCATCCTGCCGGCCTCGATGCAGGACAAGTCAAGGATGTCGTCGACCAGCGAGAGCAGGTGCGTTCCACTGGTGAAGATATCGCTGATGAACCCTCCCTGTTGAGCGCTCATCTCGCCGGCCAGGCCGTCCTTGAGTACCGCGGAGAAGCCCAGGATGGCATTCAGCGGTGTCCTCAATTCGTGTGACATGTTGGACACGAATTCCGACTTCATGCGGCTTGCGGCTTCCAGCTCGACGTTCTTGTCCTGCAGCGCTTGCTCGAAGCGTTTCAGCTCCGTCATGTCACGCGCGGCGGCAAAGACGCCACGCAACCTCCTGTCACGATCGTGGAACGTTGTTGCGTTGTAAGACACGACGGTCTGCGTGCCATCCCTGGCGCGCGCGGTAAGTTCATAGTTGACGACGGTGCCTTCGTCCAGCACACGGTTGATGCCTGCCTCGGCCCGGTCCGAATCTGTGAAGTAGTTCTTGAACGGCGCGCCGATCAGCTCGTTGCGCGTGCACCCTGTCAGCGCCTCGGTCTGTTTGTTGACGTCGGTGATGATGCCGTGTGGATCGGTGGCCATCAGGGCGTCGATGTTGGATTCGATCAGCGAGCGCGTATAGAAATGCTGGTCGCGCAACCCCTGATCGAGCTTCTGGCGCTCGAGGATCTCATGTTCGAGCTCTGCGGTCCGCTTCTGCGCAACAGAATAGAAATAGCCGTTCTCGTAGATCCGGCCGACTTGACCTGATAGCGCCATGACGAGCTGTTCATCGTCTTCGGTGAAGGTCGTTCCCTCATTGCTGACGAGACACATCCAGCCATAGACATGAGCCGGTGACGCGATGGGAGCGGCCAGAAATGCCTGGATGTCCGGATGATGCGAGGGGAGCTGAAGTCTGGACGGATCGCCCCCGGGATTGTCGCCACGCAGCGTGCGTCGCTCGGCGACGATCGTGCCGAGAAGGCCCGAGACATGGTCACCGGCCTTGATCCACGGTCCTGCGTCCACGCCAGCCGTGACGACACGCTCCACGGTCCGGTCGTTCCGATCGAGGATGCCGAGCGTGACGTACGTCGCGCCAAACAGGTCGCGCGCAGCCGCGCTGACGCTCTGCAGGAGCCGATCGGAGTCCCGCTCCGACGCCAGTTCCAACCCGATATTGATCAGCGCCCGCAGCCGCTCATTGGCGCTTTTCAGATCACTGGCCTTTTCCGAGAGTTTGTCGGTCACCAGGCGAAGATGCTCACGATCGAATGCCGTCGTGAGCGCGATGGCCTCCGGCGGGACCCCCGTCTCGGATTCGCCGGCGAGCGCGCGGCCGACGATCGTCAGCACATCCTCAGGATCGATGGGTTTGATCAGGACATCGGCCACGCCGCTGGACAGTGCAAGGGCCCTCGCTTCACGCTCACCGTAGTGCGCCGTGCAGAACACGACGGGAATCCTGCTGGTCGCCGGATCCAGACGCAGGTGTCTGATGAACTCATAGCCGTCCATGACTGGCATGAGCACATCGGTAATCACCAGATCGGGATGCTCGGCGTGCACGGCGGCCAGTCCCGCGACGCCATCTCCCGCCTCGAGCAGCCGGTGTCCCTCACACCGCAGCAGTGTGGCAAGAACTTTCCGGTTCGCCGCCAGGTCGTCAACGATCAGGATCGTCGCCATGCCCGGCCTTCCTGAACATCGAGGGATTGACAGACCTGTCGCGCGCGTTCTCGACAACGAAGATCGTCTGAACGGTCATGCCCTGTGGCTGACGGTGTGGATCCGGGTCAGGTGCTCGGCAACGATGCGCGGGAGCGCCTCGATATCGATGGGCTTCGAGATATACCCGTCGCATCCCGCCGCGAAGGCCCTCTCGTCGTCGCCCTTCATTGCGTATGCGGTGATGGCAATGACGATCATGCTGCGCCGTGTAGGATGGGCCTTGATCTGCCGCGTCAATTCGAGACCATCCATCCCAGGCAGCTGAAGATCCGTCAAGATCAGGCGCGGCACAAATGATTCGAGCATCATCAGCGCCTCCTCGGCGTCGATTGCCGTCTTCACCTCATACCCCTCACCGGCCAGAATCACTCTGGCCAGCTTGAGGTTCTGCACGTTGTCATCGACGATGAGAATCGGTTCAAGCGCCATCAGAGCCCTTCATCGACAGCGCTGCCACCGGCAGCAGCCGCTGGAGCTCATCGACGAGCGCTTGCGAGCCTCCCGCGCTCTTCGAGACGATCGCCGCCGCCGACGCCCGGAGTCGGCGGCGCTCATCGCCGTCCACGTCCTTGATCGTCCAGACCAGGATGGGAACCTCACGACCAGCGGGGAAGGCACGCAACCGCGAAATGAATTCGAAGCCGTCGACCCGAGGCATGAGCAGGTCGACGATCACGACCGCAGGCGGATCGGCTTCAATGGCCACAAGCGCCTCCTCCGCACTGAATTTGCAAACTGGTCGGTATCCAAACTCTCGCAAAGCGGCGTCGGCGAGCTTGAGGGTTGCGGGATCGTCGTCGACGACAAGGACGGTGCGATTGCCCACGGGGGGCGTGAAAACGGGACTCACGCTGTCCGCCGGAGCCATCGTCATCCTGCGCGGAAGGATGGCCGAGAAGACGCTCCCTGTCCCTGGCGTGCTGCGCACGGCGATCCGGCCGCCCTGCGCCTCGACGAGCCGCTTGATGAGCGCCAGACCCAGGCCCGTGCCTTCATGCTTCTTCGCAGAGCCCGCATCGAGCTGCTGAAACTCGACGAACAATTTCCCCATATCCTCGTCGGCAATACCGACGCCCGTGTCCTCCACGTCGACACGGAACATGTCCGGTCCCTCCGGCGTAATGCGGACGACGACCCGCCCGCCTTCCGGTGTGAACTTGATCGCGTTCGACAGGAAGTTGTAGAGAATCTGCTTGAGGCGCGCTGGATCGATAACGGCGGTTGCCACGTCGGGATCGACCTCGGTCTCGACCCGCAGACCCTGGCTCGCCGCAAGTCCTCGGAGGATATCGCGGACCTCGTTGACCAGCGTGGGGAGATCGACCGACTCGGGCCGGAACTCCATCTTGCCGGATTCGACCTTGGCAAGGTCCAGCACATCGTTGATGAGTCGAAGGAGGTGTTTTCCGCTCGTGAGGATGTCGCCGAGATACTCCTCGTGTTCGGGCGACACCTGTCCGACCTTGCCTGTGTGCATCAGCGCCGCGAACCCGATGATGGAATTGAGCGGCGTCCGCAATTCGTGCGACATGTTGGCGAGGAATTCACTTTTCAGACGATCGGTTTCAAGCATGCGACGGTGCTGTTCCTCCATCGCGTGTGCCCTGAGCCGGACCTCCTCCATGCGCTTGCGGTCGGTGATGTCCCGCGCGACAGCTGTCACCATCGGAGGCCCATCCGACGGAACCGCACTGATCGCCAACTCGATTGGAAACTGTGTGCCATCGGATCGCATGGCCGTCAATTCGATGCGCTGACCAATCAGCGTGCTCTCGCCGGTCGCGATGTACTGCGCGAGGCCTCTCCGGTGGGCGTCGCGCTGGGAGGGCGGCACGATGAGATCAGCGAGCTCCCGGCCTACGGCGTTGCGTTTCTCGTACCCGAACGTCTTCTCGGCAGCGGGATTGAACTCCACGACTTTCCCAGTCGGGTCAATCGTGATGATGCAGTCGAGCGCCACTTCGACGATCGTTCGGTAATGAGCCTCGCTCGCTCGCAGCGCCTCCAGGGTGTTCTTCACATCGGCCGCCATCGCGTTGAAGGCACGGCCGACGCGACCAATTTCATCGCGTCGAAGGGCGGTGACTCTCCGGGAGTAATCGCCACCGGCGATCTCCTCAGCCCCCTGCGACAACTCAGACAGCGGCCTGGTGATCCGCGTGCTCAAGGTTCCGACCAGAACGGCGCCGATCGACACGACGAACAGGGCAAGGCCGATCATTCGCGCCAGGAACACTCGCGCAGGCGCCACGATGAGTGATCTGGGGAACTCGACCCAGACGGCCCACGGTGTGCCGCGCATGGGTGACACCGCTCCAAGACGCCTCTCGCCGTTCGTTGCACGGTATTCCGCCACACCGTTGCGGGCGAGATCTACCGGAGGAGGCGGCACCACGCCCGACAGATTCCACCAGAGGCCACCGGCCGTGCTGCCGATCTCGATCACGGCGTCGACGCCGACGAGGCGATTGAGCACGTCCGGCGGGCTCACCGACAGGATCGAACGAGCGACCACGTACCCAAGCCGGGCTGACGTCCCCGGTTGGCCTGCCGGCGATGGCGTCTCAAAAATCTCGAGTGCGGAATCGTGGAACACGACCTTGCCGACGGCCCGAAGGGGACCGAGGGCTGAAGGCGACGGCCGAGCGATCGCTGGCAGTACGACCGGCGGCTCACCGGGGACCGCCGGGACTGGCACAGCGATGTCGAGCAGGCGCGAACCGGCGTCGTTCCACAACTCGATCGCGTGAACGCCGGAAGTTGCAAGAGGTGCCAGACGCGCGCGCGCCACGTCACGAGTGGCATCGGTCGGATTTTGAAGGTATCGGCGGACGTCGGCATCCGCCGCGAGTCGCTGCAGGTCCTCGATCGCTCCCTGCGTCGGCCGCGCGAGCAGACCCGCCACCTGGTCGGCGGCGCCTCTCGCACGGTCTCCCCCCGCGCGGAGGAGCGTGACTTCCACTTCTCGGTACGCCGCCCACAAGAAGATTGTCACCACGGCGGCGAGGAGCCCGGAGATCAGCAGCGGCAGACGCACTCGAAGAGAATGACGAGCCGCCATCGGCGAGGCACCGGGCCGCGGGCGAGAGGTGGACATGGTAGGAGTCCCCATTCAGAAGTCCAGCCGGAATCCGAGCTGGGTTCGGCGCATGGGCCCGCTGGTCGTCGGTTGACCAAAGAGCCTCGACGTGACTGTCCCGACGTAGTCGCCGTAGTTCACTTCGTTAGTCACGTTGAACACTTCGATGAACGCGCTCGTCGAGCGGCGTGCGCCGAGCGTCACGACCTTTGCGAAGCGCAGATCGAGCGACAGCGCGGAGTCACCGCGCCGCGCGTTTCGCGGCTCTGGGCGGAAGGCGAACGGCTTGGCGTCCGGGCGCGCGGCGTTGGTCACGGCGCTGTAGGGCCGCCCGCTTCGATAGCTCAAAATGCCAGACAGTTGGAGGCCGAGCGGCAAAACCGTCGACCCGTTCATGGCTACGGTCTGGCGAACATCGTTATCGGCCGGCCCCTCGTCTTCGGAATAGTCAAAAGGATTCGTCGCGACGCCCGTGCTGAGCGTTGAGGTCGTGTTACTGCGGTTCGTCGCGAGTGTGTAGGCGATCTTCACAAGAGTCTGTGCGCCGGGGACCACGGTCACCTGACCCTGAAGCGCCCTGTACGCGTTCCACCCTCCGCCCCCGAACGTCGAGACGGAGCTGTAGTTTGGATTGACGCGCTGGAAGGTGACTGGATCGAGATTGACGTCACGAATGACGTACAGATCAAATCCGCGGGCGTAGACGACGTCCGCCGAGGCGTTCAACCAGCGACGAAATTCGTGCGCAACGCCCCCACTGGCCTGCAGGGTCGCGGGAACCTGCAGATGCTGATCCACATCATTCGTCGCGCCGACGAGACCTGGTTGGGCCGAAAGGTCCGGGACTCGGCCTTCCGCGAGCGCATCTGCCAGAAACCGTTTCGCAGCACTGGCGTCGGGCCAGAATGGATTCAGCAACGCGTTGTTCGCGTTCACCGTGGTGACCCGGTCAACAAGGACGTTGTTCAGGAGCATGGCGGTGGTGACGTTGTTGTGGTTCTGGTCGTAATAGATTCCGGCCCCGCCCCTGAAAAGCGTCCGCTTCTCATCGTGCAAGGGCGTCCACACGGCGCCGATGCGCGGCGCTACGTTGTTGAAATCTGTCTGGATCGTGTGCAGGCCTTTGTCGATTCGCACAACGGGATTCAGGGCCGAGAGTGAACCGTCCACGTCGTATCGCACACCCAGATTCAGCGTGAAGTCGTCCTGAATCCGCCAGCCGTCCTGGACAAACATCCCGCTCGACGAGCCCGAGAGATCCCACGCGGTTGGACCTTCGTTCTTCGAGAATGCGAACGGATAGCTGCTCGCATCCGCCAGGCTGAAGGGCAGGTCCCGCTCGAACGAATAGCGGCCGTCACGAAGATTGCGGAAGTCTCCAAATGATCGGGTCCAGAACGTCTGGGCTCCGAGCTTCAGATCATGGGTGCCGCGAGTCCATGAAAGATTCTCGACCAGTTGAAATTGATCCTCGGCAATCGTCCCGAAGTTCACCGGGCAGCCGAATTGCGCGCCCGGGTACGCCCGCTCGAACCACGTCCCCGGAGCATTCTCCGTCGCGAAGTTGCAGCCACCCTGCGGAAGCGACATGGTCCAGGCCGCTCGTACCTCATTCAAGACGGTGGGCGACACGATCGACGCCCATGTCCCGGCGACTTCGTTCGCGCGGACATCCGAAAATCGTCCGTGCTCCCGCGTACTGATGCCGCCAATCGCCGACCCTGTCGAGCGCTGCCGCTGTCCGTTGTACCGCAGCCGTACGCGGTGATCTCGGCCGGCAACAGCATCGGCCTTGACGATGAAGAGCGTCTGGTCGGTTGTTGCCGGAAACGTGCCGTTATCCGATGCGAACGAGGAGCTGACGACATTGCTCGACTCATTGCGGAACAGCTCGATGCCCGCGAAATAGAACAGGCGACCCTTCACGACGGGGCCGCCGACGGTCGCGCCTGTCCGATGCTCGCTGAGCGGTGGCTTGCGTATGACAAGGGCAGGGGCTGCGTCCCACGCGCCGTTGCGCAGGAAGCCATAGATGCGTCCTGCGATCTGGCTGCCGCCGGAACGAGTGATCGCGTTCAGCACCCCGCCGGCGGCCTGGCCGAACTCCGCGTTGGATTGACTCGTCATCACCTGGAACTCTTGGATCCAGTCCTGCGCGTAAGGAATTCGTTGATCGCCGAGCCGCTGTCGCTCCGCGGAAACCCCGTCGACCTGGTACCCGTTCTGGAAGTCGCGGCTGCCGCTGATGTCGACGCCGCCATACACCCCGGTCTTTGTGACCCCGGGCGCGAGAGCCGCCAAATCGTTGAAGTTCCGATCGATGACGGGCAAGGCATCAATTTCGGCGGACTGCACGAGACGAGTAACGGTGTTCCTGGTTGTCTCGAGCGCCGGAAGAGTTCCGCGAACCTCTACGCGTTCAGCGACGCCGGCGATCGTGAGTGCGACATTGATGGCCACCGTCGTCCCGACATAGAGCGTTTGAGCCGGGAGAATCTTCGATGAGAAACCATCCAGGTCGACTCGAACGTTGTAGGTGCTCGCCGGAAGGTTGAGCAGGATGAAATGACCGTCCCGGTCCGAGCCTGCGGACTGCAACACACCCGTCCGTTCATCGAGAGCGGTTATGGTCGCCCCGGGCAGCCCCACGCCGGTCTGATCAGAGACCCTCCCTTTGAGCACGACGTCGAGGCCCTGGCTTTGGAGGAATGAAGGAAGGAGCAGTACCAGCAGGGAGGCAACCGGCAGAACTGAGCCGGCTTTGCGTCTCGCGCGCAACCCGGCGTGGCGGGCGCCGCGACGCCGCCGCCGGCTGCACGGGTCGTCGCATTGCTCATCGATCACATGACACGGCCGATCACCTCTTCGATGTCGTGGAAGGAGCAGGGCGTGATCGCGCGGCGACGAGCGCGAGCCCGCATTGACCTGACACTCTTATCGGTCAGGTCGACCCCGAACAGGCGCGGGGCCCGATTTCAGCAGACTTGCTCAGCTTTATACGTGGTCAGCCGTGTCAGCATGGGTGCGTCTGACCAGCGCGCTGGCGGCACCGTTGACATGTCGCCTTCTGTCGGGATGCACACCCCTGCACTTCGTATAGGCGCCGCCGGCGCCTGCCTTCAGAGCCTGTTCGCCGTATTATTCTTGGGCCCGCACGAGAACGATTGGTCAAGGCATCGATTGCGCCGAGTGCAGCTCGCACCGGCGCGTGCTGTTTTCCAGAAATGAGGGGCGCGTGAGCGACAATCGCAACGGTATACCCGCCGGCGCGGCCGACCCCACCCTGACACGGCGTCGCGTGTTGCAGAGCGCGGGCGGACTCTTCACCGCAGCGGCGTTCTCCACGGCGGAGTCGGGCCCACCCGGTCGCTCTCAAGCGGCCCCCGCGACACGTTCGGCCGATGTCACCGGTCGGCTCGCGCGCTACATGGTTGAATCCAGGGATCGAAGCCTCCCGCCAGACGTCGCGCGGGAAGCCAAGCACCGCATTCTCGATACCCTCGGAGCGATTGTGTCGGGCGCCCACCTCAAGCCGGGAGAGATGGCTATCCGCTACGTGCGAGGACAGGGCGGCACCCCGGAAGCGTCGGTTTTCACCACCAACATCCGGACATCAGCGATCAATGCCGCGCTGGTCAACGGGATGTTCGGCCATGCCGACGAAACGGATGATTTCGAGCCTGACACCAAGGCGCATCCGGGCTGCGTGGTGGTCCCGGCCGCGATGGCCATGGCCGAGCGGGAGAACAGGTCTGGCATGGAGCTGCTCAAGGCGGTCGTGCTTGGATACGACCTTTGCTGTCGCTTCCTGCTGGCGCTCGGAGCCGACCACGTGCGCGCGACGCACCGCAGCGCGGAGGGTACCAGCGCCACCATGGGCAGCGTAGCGGCCGCGGCGGCTCTCGCCCGCCTGGACGAGCAGGGGATGCGTTACGCACTCTCGTATGCGGCGCAGCAGGTGTCCGGTCTCTGGAGTTGGACGCGGGATACCGAGCATGTTGAGAAGGCATTCGACTTTGCCGGGATGGGGGCGCGCAACGGCGTCACCGCGGCCATCATGGTCCAAACCGGGTTCACGGGTGTGCCGGAGGTGCTCGAGGGCGAGCACAACGTCCTCGACGCGCTTTCCACGCAGCCAAAGCCCGAAGAAATGGTCGCCCGCCTGGGCACGCGGTTCTTCGTCACGGAGACCGCCATCAAGGTCTTTTCGGTGGGCTACCCGATTCAGGCGCCGCTCGACGCCTTTCTCACATTGCGCCGCCAGCACGGTCTCACCGCGGAGAACGTCGATCGCATCATCGTCAGGCTGCCGGCGGATGGCGCGGGTATCGTCAACGACAGCGCCATGCCGGACGTCAACTGCCAGCATCTCATCGCGGTGGCCCTCATCGACGGTACAGTCTCGTTTTCAGACAGCCATTCACGCGAGCGCATGGGTGACCCCAAGGTCCTTGCCGTAAAGCAGCGTGTCCAGTTAATCGCCGATCGAGCGCTGATGGTTCCGGATGCTCCGCGCAGCGCTTTCGTCGAGGTGCACCTTCGTGACGGCCGGATGGTGAATCATTTCACCCGTCATCCTCCTGGAACGAAGGAAAACCCGCTGGATACCGCGCGTGTCAATGAGAAAGCGCGGGGGCTGATGACGCCCGTCCTTGGTGCTGAACGCACTGAGGCGATCATCAGGCGCGTGAACACCCTGGAAGAGGTGGCCACGGTGCGCGAGCTCCTGCCGTTCCTCGCGGGCTGAAAAACAGCCACCGATCCAGGAATGTTGACGCTCAGGAGTACCCTCGGCCTACAATACCCGGCCGTGGAGGCGCATATGAGTGCATTGCTGAAGCGACTGTTCCTCGCGTTGACGATCGTCTTTGCCACCGGTGTGCTGCCACAGGCGCAGGCCACCGATACCTACAAACCGCAGGTGGGCCAGGCCGGCAAAGATGTCGTCTGGGTGCCTTCACCGCAGGCGCTGGTCGACACCATGCTCG
>Ga0070698_100004752_pt1 | contig 14917 bp, 14 predicted proteins | sample KBSK1502metaG_FD_65477 | JGI IMG/M metagenome (GOLD analysis project Ga0070698, IMG submission 65477) | Corn, switchgrass and miscanthus rhizosphere microbial communities from Kellogg Biological Station, Michigan, USA - KBS K1-50-2 metaG | ecosystem: Host-associated > Plants > Roots >...
TTGAAAAAGTCTTACCCCGTACTTTACCCCGAACTTTGGACGAGAAGTCCGGCAGATGTGTCACGGATTCGTTGGTGTTGATGTTCTTCACTCTTCGCCGCTGCCCTTCTCTGAGCTTCACGTTGCGCCTGCAAATCCGACACGCTGTAGTCTCGGTAGACATCCAGCGACGTGTGGCCCGACAACGACATTATAACAGCATCGGGAGTCCTCAACAGTGTGGTCAGCAAGAGCTTTCACGCGAGAGCCCTTTGGATTTGATCGCCCACGCCGTTTCGTGGCGGGGTTGCGTAGAGTCTGCTTGACCTCTGCGCTTAATGTAGCCGAATCGAAATAGCAGGTGACAGGCCCACTTGCGGGGTGCCCAGTGCCTTACGATTTTTCGCCGATCGGAGCCGTCTAGCCAAATCCTTAATTTACTGCAAATCACCAAACTGAGCGGTGTGTTCGATGTCCAGCAGGACGAAGCTGCCGCGATACAGTCGTTCTCCAAAGGAGGAGCCGGAGCTACGGCGTAATTCGGGTCGGTTCCTTACTTGCCCGAACCATGAAGGTGAAGACAACATGTCGATCGAAACGAACAAAGTCATCATGCACACTTCTACAGAAAAACGACCGCCGGAAATCAACAACGTCAATATGAGCACTCCCTTGCAGAACGGAAAATGGCAGGGCCTTCTGGCTGATTGGCAACAGGGCACAGAGCTGGAAGGCTCGGGTGTATCGAGTCGCTGCAACTATTCCTCTTAATGGTGTTCAATTCGTGGGCCGTGCGATGTGGATGAGCTTGCGATCACATCGGATGGAAGCCAACTGCCATCACGCCGAGCGCGACAACAGGCACGGGACTTCCGGCACTGGGCCAACTTGTCACCAATGCAGTGGAGATATGAGAGCGATCAGAGGTTCTCTTGGATGAAGCGGGGGCTGAGGTGGACGTCGAGTTGTACCAGCGGCGAATCGCCAACCGCCTTGAAGCTGTGCACCTCGCCGGCCTTGATGACAAAGATGTCTCCAGCACCGCCCTCGAACGTCTTGCCGTTGACCGTCCATGCTCCACGGCCCTCACGGATGAACTGGATCTCGTCATAAGGATGCCGATGCGGACCCGGTCCCGAACCGGGCTTGCCATAGAACAGGAACACCGAAACAGCGGTGTCGCCCTGCTCAGCTCCGACAAACTGATACGAGCTACCAACAAAAGGCAGATTCTCTTGACGCACGTGATGCATGCTCATGATCCTCCTGGCCGGATTGGATGAGTGTGCTTACCCCCAGGCTACGGGAATGCAGAAAGCAAATGGAAAGGACTTACACTGTTTTGGAAAGTGCTTTGCTAGCCTTGCCACGCAGACGAAATATATTCCCCCAGGCCTCATCCGGGAAAGTTTCCCTGGAGTAACGGGGCCATAGTGTGAGAAAGAATGAGATCGACGCACTTCGTGTTCGATGACGGATCGGAGTTCAAGAACAAGAGTGACGACAACGCATAATAGAGAGTGCACAATGACCGACAGTTGCAGCTTTAAGATGAAGATATTCGCCATCACATTTGCGTCGTTTCTCCCGGTGGCGGCCATAGCTCAAGCTGCCCGCAATCAAGAGCCGGACCGAACCTGGATTACAAACGTCAACATCGTTTCGCCCGAGAAGCTCGATCAGATCGAAAAGGGCAGTGTGCTGATCGAAAGTGGACGCATCGTTAGCGTCCAGCGAAGAAAAGGAGCGAAGAAGCCTGCCGGCGCAACGGTAGTTTCGGGAGAAGGACAGTTTCTTATTCCGGGCCTGATCGATTCGCACGTCCATCTTGCATCTATTCCCGGAATGAGGCCTGAGGTGAACTTTGGTCCGGCCGAAGCCAAACCCGCATCGATCAAGGAATACCTCAAACAGCTTCCGCGTTCCTACCTTTACTTCGGCTATACCACGCTCGTCGACTTGGCGGTGATCGACCGCCGGGTGTTGGACGACTTCCGGCAGGCTCCGCTACACCCGGACTTATATGACTGCGGGGAGTCTTTGCCTTTTGCCAATGGGTATCCGATGTCGTTTGCGCCGCCGGAAACACGATTCCGACTGTTTCCCAATTTTATCTACGACGCTAACCAAGCCGCCAGCATTCCCGCTCATTACAAGCCGCAAGATCACACTCCTGCAGCAGCGGTAGCCGCGGTCAAAGACTCGGGCGGAATTTGCATCAAAACTTATTTCGAGCGCGGATTCGGGAGAGACAGGAACTTGCCGGTGATGGGCCCGGGCGTCTTGGCGGACGTCCGCAAGGCTGCGACTCGAGCAGGGTTGGTGCTCATGATGCACGCCAACTCGTTTGAAGCCCAGAGATTTGCCGTCGACGGAGACGTTGACGTGGTCGCGCATGGCCTGTGGAACTGGGGAGACCTCGGCCAGCAGACTGAGCTGCCGGTCGAGATCACAAGGCTCCTCGATCTAGTCGTGCAGAAGAAAATTGGCTATCAATCGACTATTCAAGTCATGCAGGGTCTGCGAGCGTATTTCGACCCCGAATATCTAAACATGAAGGCAATACCCAAGGTCATCCCTGCGGAAATGGTGGAATGGTTCAACTCTCCCGAAGGCAAATGGTTTAAGAAAGAAATAGTACCAGACGATGCGCCGGACGCGGCTGTGTTTGAAGGTTTCGACCAGGGCCCTCTCCGGCGCGTACGTCAGGTCGTTGCATACCTGGCGGGCAAAGATGCCAACTTCCTCTTTGGCACGGACACTCCGTCGGCTCCAACCTATGGAAATCTTCCCGGCCTGAACGGCTATCTGGAGATACAGCAGCTTCAAAAGGCCGGTTTGTCTCTCAAACAGATCTTGAGAGCGGCCACGCTCAATAACGCTCGGGAATTCAAACTCGATTCGCAAATTGGAACCATCGAGCCGGGGAAAATTGCCAATCTCGTCCTTCTAAAGAAATCGCCGTTGGAAAGCGTGGATGCGTACGACAGCATTGTCACGGTTTGGGTTCATGGAAGACCAATCTCCCGTGACAGTTTGGCAGCCAATTGGAGCAAGTAACCCGCGGTTCTAGGACGCCTGTTAGCGGATGGTCGGCCAACCGGATTGCGACCTGAAAGCTGTTGGAATGACTGTCGGACAAGGAGGAAATCGATCACACCGTGCGTCCCATCGCACGCTGCCTACGAGGTTGGGGCGGCGAGACAACAGACTGTTCGAAGCCCTCGGACAATGGACCCACATTCGCAAGAGTGGCATCGGAATCGTGAGGCCACGGTGTATCTGCCAGCATAAGGTGGAGAGGGCCTAGGCTTCGTAGCAGGATCAGAATACACAAATGTTCGTAAGCGTCGTCAGCCGAAGAGAGCCTAACATGCTGCGGGGCTCTTCTTGCAGTGAGCACTGAGGCTTCCGGGTTCTCGGTCATGGGTAAACAACAGTGCCGGCGTATAGGACAGACCTAACCTATCGTGTCATTGCCACGGAACTTGGGTAAATCCACGTCGCTTCCCGCAAGGGGAAAGTACATCGCAAGATGTATCGATGGCGATGATAACAGAAGAGGGAGAAAGCGAATGGCGCTCTGTAATGGAGCGGATATCGGTAGCCCGTCATTCGACAACTGAGCCTTGCTTGTGGAATGCGGACGGTGATAACCAGGATGACCCTGCGAAAACTACGCCGCATAGAACAAGATCGCAGTCTACTCGAGAGACGTTAGTATGCTAGACGAGATGCTGACCCCCAACTCGCCGCGCGCGATTCAACAACGCATTCAAGCAGGCCGCATCGGTTGGGCCGGTCCCTTAGTCCTGACGACAGCCCGAACCGGTCTAATACTTTTGGTACAGGCGGTGGTGGCGACGGCTTTCCTCGTCCATGGCGATCCTTCGCCTTGGCGTGCTCAAGCGCCTTGGTGGACGGTCTACGCTACACTTGTCGATATTGGCTGTCTCCTGCTGCTTTCGCGACAGGCGCGGCGCGAAGGCATCCGACTAGTCGACCTCTTTGGAATAGAGCGATCCCAACTTAGGCGCGAAATTCTTTGGGGTCTTTTGTACTTTGTCGTCCTCTTTCCGATAGTTGCAGGATTTGGCTCAAAGTTTGCCAGTTGGCTCATATATGGAACAACGCAACTCACTCCCCACATGTTGGCGCCAGGCCTCTTGTCCGAACGGCAACTTCCGCACTGGGCGGTCATCTACAGCTTGTCGGTTTTTTGGCTAGTCTGGTCGCCGACCGAAGAAGTCATCTACCAGGCCTATTGTGCAGCTCGCCTGCAAGTCCTGACTGGCAGTGTGTGGGTCACGGTAACGCTGGTAGGTTTCTGGTGGGCTTTCCAACACAGCGTGTTCCCACTGCTGTTCGACTGGCGTTTGATCGTATTTCGCTTCTTGCAATTTCTGCCACTGGTTGTGGTCTTTCAACTTTTCTATCTGCGGACGCGCCATCTCCCGAGGATGATCATCATGCACTGGCCAATGGATCTGTTCGCGGCAGTCCTGACCCTCAAGCTCTGACGCACTCGGGGTCACAGGAGTGTTAGGGTGTCCAAAACGTACCAGCAACTCCGCTTGGCCACAGGCCGTCGGCTCGCTTATGACGAGCATGGTGCAGTTGATGGTGCGCCGATCCTCTATTTCCACGGCTCGCCCAGCACCAGACTTGAATGGCATCTGTTTGGTAGTGAGACGCTAACGAGGAAGCTCAATGTCCGCATTATCGTTCCCGATCGGCCCGGCCTCGGCCGCTCCGATTTTCAGCCTTGCCGCCGGATCAGCGAATGGCCCGCAGATGTGATCGCGCTCGCGGACCACCTCGCCCTCGCCCGCTTTGCCGTTGTTGGGTACTCCGGTGGCGGCCCGTATGCCGCCGTCTGTGCGCTTAAGATCCCTGAGCGACTCACCCACGTGGGCATCGTCAGCGGCACAGGCCCATTTGACGAACCTGGCTTGTCGGCCGCCATCAATCCATTCAGCCTGCGCTTTATACAACTCGCCCGTACCAATCCCTGGCTCTCCAGGCTGATGCTGCGACTGATGGGTCGCATGGTTCAGTACTGGCCACGCCGTTTCATCGCACAGGCTAGGGCGGGGTTCCCTACGCCCGACCAGGCGGTGTTGGCCCGGCCGGACTTCCAGCGCGCATTCATCGCAGTAATCCAAGAAGGGTTGCGGTCAGGACCCCGCGGGGCCCAGTTAGATACTGCCCTCATGGCTAGCCCTTGGGATTTCCGCCCCCAAGACATCCGAGGCGAAGTCCACCTTTGGCATGGCGAGGCGGATGTCAATGCCCCGCTCGCCATGGGTCACTACATGGCCGCGACCATTCCAAACAGCCACGCTTCCTTTTACTCGGGCGAGGGCCATTTGTCGCTGATGGCGAAACACATAGAAGAGATTCTGAGCGTTCTGGCCGCGTGAGAACCGGACAAAATTCGTCGCGACATCTTTTTGACGCGTCAGATTCGATTTGGCCCTGAAGGGTTTTTCGGAAAAATGGCACCAGGGCTGGCGGATAGCTGTCGCTCACAGCTCTTCTCATAAACTAGAGAAGATAATGCCGAACTCCGTTGACAGAATCGGACATCTCCCGGATCGGCAACCCGGAATGATGCGAATCGGGTCTGCCGGGATTACGTCCAGCTTGCCCGTCAATCGCCTTCGATCAGCGGCAAGGTGCCAGCCCCGATCGAGGAAGTTCCCCTGGATACTGCCCGTTCTAGGAGCGCGCGCGGGATCTGGGCCGTCAGACGAGTACAGCTTCAACCGGACGGCGGGGGCTGGCGTGGGCCGACAGCTTAGGGTAGCCCATATAGAAAACAAAAGTCGGCTGCCATGTGGGATCTGCGGTGATTTCGTTGAGCAACGCGGCGCGAGAGGCCGGTCTGCCCAGTGCCCGCTCATGGTCCACCATTTCCACGGCCTCGTTACAAGGGCGCGCGGCAAGTCCGTGGGCAGTCGCGAAGAGATGCGAGCGCTGCCAGATTCGACCCGCCTGCAAGCACTGTTCCCGGGCATATCGGTCGCGCACGGCGATGAATCCGATCAGCGGCGCGCTGAGCATCAGGTTCGAATAGCCATTGTCGGTGCTGCGGGACGCAGCCCAGCGGAGCATCCGCACAGACATCATCTTGGCAATCGCAGTAGCTATGGGAGGCAGGCCGAAGGCATCAATCGTGAGGCCATCGCGGTATTTCTGGATCGAACTCCATTTCGTGCGGATCCAGCGTTCGCTGCCATGCTGAACATCTGGATCGGAATAGATTTCCGTATTTGCGACAGAACTAATTTCGGCGATCTTTTTTCGATCGGCTTCGGCCGTGAAAAGGAATAGCTTTACATCTGCGTAGTCACCCGGCAGATGCTTGAGTGCGTCTACGAAATCAGCCGAGATCGCTTTGCGCGGATCGTAAGGAGCACGATTCGTGTGGCGCCGCGGGATGGCGTTGTAGAGCTCGTTGTCTTCGCGTTTCCCAGATGCGAGATTCACGCGGGCCAGGAGTTGTGGTTTGGGTTCGGCGGGAATCGGGCCAAGTTTTCCCGGAAGGAGCTCCGCCGCGGCTGCGTACCCGTTGGCAGGCGCGGCCAGCATCAGATTCTCCAGAGCGCAACCCATGCCGATGTGCTCTTCGCGCAGATAAGGATCGAGCGCGCCGACGTTCCTCTGGGTGTCAATGTGCAGCTCGATTGAAGAATCGGTGATCTTGAAAAGCCAGGGCTGAGTGTTATGGGGGCTGGCGGCCAGAATCGCGGCGCGCACTAGCGCGAGCGGAACATCGTTTCCGGTGTTGCGCCAGTCGTTCCACGGCTCGTAAGCCGGCCCCTCACCGACGCTGAAGACTCCTTGATCCAAGGCGCGCCAGACGCCTCCGCCCACGACGGCGACGGTTACAATTCCTGCGCCTTTGAGGAAGGATCTCCGCTGCACGAAGCACCTCCACAGACTTTTAGCCCTAGTGGACCGCTGCCACGATGCGCTCGGAATTAATGTAATGTTCCGTTCCAACCGATCTACATTGGAGAGTCTACACCCTTGAGTGCGGATGGTCGGCAAGCAGGAAGTAATGGTGCGGTCGGGTTTACTGGGATGACTTCCGCATAGACCGTCATCCGTCCAGAGTCGATGCCAAGCGCGGAGATCACTTCCTACAAATGGGAATCGGAAGGTGGCCCAGCGTTGTCGCAACCGCGTCAGGGACGGTAGGTTGATTTCATGTCGTCGTGTTTTCTTGGTCGGCAAAGTGTCCCAATTGTGTGAGCAAGCTGCGCACAAAGGATCAACGGGACCAACGCGTGAAGCACAGCAACAAAATATGAACACCGTCTGTCATATTGGAACGAAAGGCCAATATACACCGCTATCCCTGCACCGATAATGACTCCGGCGGCATCGTTGGAGCGCCAGGTCTTGTCCCGGTAGGCCAGCACCCCGAAGGGCAACGCCGAGATTAGGCAAGTCCCGACCAGCGGCTTCATCAGATCGCCAAACCCGTATCCGCTGGGTGGTTCCGCAACGATGAACCTGACGTAGTGCGAAATGCAGAGCCAGTAGATGACCACTAGAAAGCAGAACAGACCGAGATACTGGGATACCTTGCGCCAGGTGATCCCAAGCTCTGCCCCCCGCACCGAGAGTACTTCATCGTTTGCAATAGCTTCGAACAAACGGTTCATTTCTATTTTGCCTTTGAGGATTTAGCCTGTTAAAGGTTACCAGGCAGCCCTTCAACACAGGCTTGTCCCCTGGTATAGGGTGCAAATCTGCTACTGGCCAAGGCAGGAATATATTCAACGGTTAGACTAATTTGGAGCCTATGAGATCAGCCGGTTCCCAAACAATGCCGTCGCAAGTAGACCGATCAGTCCTGCCGCCAGTAGGAGCAACATTCCGGGCTCGGGTGTTGCGATTCCTTCCTGAAACCACAAGTCATTGTTGGGTTGTGCTATCCCGCCCAGAATCTGAGTTCCTCCGGGGTAGAAGTTAGCATCCGAGGAGCCGACCAATCCTTGCGCGACGGAAACTGGCAGAACCTGAATGACGTAGATGTTGCCTGGAACAAGGCTCACAGGCGTAGAAAAAGTGAACGGTGTCAGAACGTTAGCGAAAGGAGGTGAAGGCAAGAGTACTGTTGTAGGCAGGCTCGTGCCTAGAATTGTTCCCGAAATCGAGCCAAAGTGGATGTCCACTTGGAGAGTGAAGGACGGGACGAACGCTTCGGTTAGAAGATTGACAAAGTTCAGCGAAGTCAAGGTGGGAGTGAAAGACTGTCCGATGGGCGAAAAAACCGTAACATTCTGGAACAACCCACCAAAAGCGAACACAGTGTTTGTTTGGTCGAATGTGACCGTGTCGGCCCGAGCAGCCGAAATCGATACCGCCAAAAAGATGAGCAGCAGCAAACCCAGCCGGTAGGTCAGCCGAGAATTCATAACGCCTCCTCGTTTCCCTCCGCCAGGGCGGAAGTATATGACGCAGCTCCGCTGCAGTCAATTACACCAGTAGTTACTGGCGCTGCTGCACGGTGGAATTCGCAAGCCCCGGTCTGTCGATAACCCGGACATCAAATGGAGTTCAGGCCTTTTCAGACGTCACAATTTCCAACCTGTCCTCGTCCCGTCGTCCCTTGCCATGAGCCACAATGTCAGTGCGCCCGCCTCAATTCGCTTTGGAACATTATCTCCTCGGCGATTCGCGTTATGAGAAAGCACTTCCTGGGCGTTTCCGATGGGCACGTTGAAACTTGTCGAAGCTTGTCCTACCCGGTCTTCGAGGACTTCCGTATGCCACTCGTCTCAGTCCTCAACCCACCCGCAGCTGCTTTTCAACAGCTTTTTTGCGTCCGGCGGGGCCAATCGCCACCATCTCGCCGCTCTCCGTCAGCCGAAATTCGGATTCGCCCCAGGTAATTCGGCGCGAGAAAAAACTCGCCAGCCAGACCGCAAAATGAATGGCATCCCGCAGCGGCACCAGCCACAACTTTCTGCGCGTAGTTTCATCCCGGAGTCCCCATGCCCCGACCGTCCACGCCAGCACCAGTCTCAGCACGAGATAGGATCCCAGGAACGCAGCCGCCCCGGAAATCGAACCGCTCACCAGCGCTCGTGCCAGCGCCCACGGTAATCCGTGAGTGAACAACAATCCCACGTAGGATGCCGGCCTGCATGACCGCACCGTCCGCGCCCATCTCGCTTGATGCTCCCAGAACTTGCCGAATGTCACTGCCGGGTACGTTGTCGCCACCGCCTCGCGCGACATATTCACTCTTCCACCGGCCTTGTGAATTCGGTTCCCGATCTCATAGTCATCCGCCAGCACGTTCGCCAGTGCCTCATAGCCGCCAACTTTCGCGAGCCACGTTTTCGTCGTTGCCACAGATGCGCCCAGCGCAAATGTAGCGCCTTCCATCCAGACAGCCACCAGTACGCCCGCCGAAAAATCCGTGGCCACTCCCAGAGCTTCGATTTCCGCCCAGATGTTGGCCTGTGCCACGCCGCGGTAAAAACAGCTCTCGACACCAGTCTCGGAGCGTTCGAATGGCGCAGCCATCGCTCGCAGATAATTTGGCCCAACGCGCACATCACCGTCGCTCTGAACCAACAGTTCGTGTTTCGCTTCACGCGCAAGCAATACCAGGTTATTCACTTTGCGGTTCGAACCCACCTGCGGCGCATTCGAAAACAGCCGGATACTCCGCTTCGGGAATTCCACGATCAGTCTCCGAATCAGAGGAACCGCCTTATCTTCCAGGTCGTTCACACAAAATAAAATTTCGTATTCGGGATAGTCCTGCAGGCAAAAACTCTGAAAATTCTCATACGACGCAAAATCCACGCCGTGCACTGGTTTCAGCACACTCAGCGGTGGAGTGTACGGCCCGAGGGGCTTGGCCCGTTGCCTCGAAAAGAATCGCACCGCTGCCAGCGTCGCCAAGACGTAGTACAGGAGCGGGACGCACGCAACCACCAGCACCAGTTCACGCCAAAAATCCAGGAAGAAATGATTATGCGGCGCCGTCAGCAGCGCCTGACCCAACACTGCCCGAAAGTAATCTAGGGAAACCATCATCGCGTCGCCCGTTTCAGCGGCAAGAACGCATGAAGCTCAGGCTAACTTCTCTCGCTTTCTTCGCGAAGCACGATTCGGCCGCCTCTGACCAACTGAAACCGATGATCGCGCCAGACAGCAGTTTTGCTCAGATAGCTCGCGCACCACACTGCAAATCCTAGCAAGTCGCGCACAGGATAAAGCCACACTTCTTTCTGCGCTCGCCGATCACGCACCACTCCCCATCCGATGACCCACGCTTCGACTAACCGATTGAAGGCTGCCGCCAGAAACAGAATGGTGCCAAGCAGCAAATGGCCCGTGATAGCGCCCGCCAGAATTCCCAGGATCCCGTATGGCATCGCAAAAATCAGACCAGTTCCCAAATGGCCCTTCGGCCGGGACCAGCGAGTTCCCTTGGCCCAGCGCACTTGCCTTTCCCACATGCGCCTGAAAGTCATCGGTGGAACGACATGATCGATAACGTGCCGTGAAAGCAAAACTCGATATCCTGCCTTCTGAATAAAATTGCCGGTAACAAAGTCGTTCGAAAAATACTCGCCGGTTACCCAATAGCCCCCAATTTTCGCGATGGAGTCCTTGCGCGTGACAATTGTTGGGCCCAGGCCAAATTTCATTCCCTCAAGAAGATTGGCGGTAAGGACGCCCGCAGTCATTTCAACAGACATACCAATCGCATCCATCCCGGACCAGAAACCGCCCGTATTTTTCCCGCGATAAACGCACGTCACCATGCCTACCGCCGGGTCGAGCATCGGCGCAACGACTTCCCGGAGATAGTTCGGCGCCACCTCTACATCGCTATCGCTGGTTACCAGAATATCGTGCGAAGCCACTTCGCTCATGCGGCTAAAGGAATAAGCGGGCGGATTGGGCAGCTCTGGCCGGCCGGTAACCAAAATCGAGCATTTGATCCGCTGGTAGCGCGAAGCCACTTCCCGAATCACGTCGAGCGCTGCGTCGCTATCCTCGTCCGCGGCAAAAAGAATTTCATACTCCGGATAATCCTGACGAAAGAAGCTTTCGATATTCTCTTTGAGGTGTACTTCCCGTCCGTGAACAGGCTTCAGAATCGAAACCGGCGGCATGCGGTCTCTTTTCCCCGCGAATTGCCGTTGTTCTTCGCTCTCGCGATGAAACTTCACTGCGCCGGCAAGCGCGAGGACGAGGAAGCTACAGGAAGAAAGAACTCCGATGCAGGCAACCACCAGGAGTGCAAGACCGAGGATATTGATCACTGTCATTCAACCCCTCGGCTGGGGCGCGCCGGTAGGCGACGCCGCGCGTCGCGGGCCGCCCGATGCAAAGAGATCTTTGAAGTAGCGAGGCGCATCGTAAGGAAATTCCGAAATCAGATCGTCAGCGCCCGCTTCGGCAAGTTCCGCTAGGCGCTCCGACGACGTATAGCCGGCGCATCGCATTCCCGCTGCCCGCGCCGCCAGAACGCCCGCCACCGAGTCCTCCACGACAACACATTGCCCGGCGCTCACGCCCAGTTTCACGGCCGCGATCAGAAAAATATCAGGCGCTGGTTTCGGGGCACCAGGCTCTTCACCGGTAACAATCGCCGAAAAATATTTCGTGATTCCGAACTGCTTCAACGATTCATGTGTCCGGACACGCCCGGCCGAGGTTGCCAGCGCGCATAAAATTCCTCCTGCGTTCAACTGCAAAAGCAGTCGCGGAATTCCTGGCTTCGTATTCAGCTTGTTTCTGGCGATCGCATACAACTCATCCTTGCGACGGCCTAACCTTTCCATTTCCGACGGCTGCATCGGACCAAGATAGTGACGGAGAATCGCCCTTCGCGGATGGCCTGCGTACAAGAAATCCAGATTCAGACGCGCTGAATCCATCCCCTGCTCAACCAGGAGTGTCCTCCAGGCCGCCTCATGCAGGGGATGACTATCGGCCACTACGCCGTCAAGATCAAAAATGACCGCTTTCAGCATGGCACCGCGGTAGGAGTACAACCGAAATTTGATTGAACGCAGCTATTCGGCATTGTTGAGCGCCATGCGTTGGCGAATTGCCAAAAATATGGCGTGTGTAGCGCAAAGATGTGCGTCTTCGATGTGCTGCATGCTGTCAGATGGTACGACGAGGCACAGATCGGCAAGCGCTTTGGCACGGCCGCCCGCAAATCCAGTCAGAACCAGCGTCTGCGCTCCCATCCGGCGCGCTGCTTCTAAACCTCGAATCACGTTGGGTGAATTTCCGCTACCCGAGATGGCCAGCGCAATATCGCCTTTTTCGGCAAGACTCTCCAATTGCTCGGAAAAAATCTCTTCGTACGCTTTGTCGTTTGCCCAGGCCGTAATTAACGCGACGTTGTCGGTAAGCGCGATCGTTTTCAGACGCCTGGCACGTCCAGCGACCGTCCCCTTCCCGATGTCGCACGCGAAGTGCGAAGCCAGCGCCGCGCTTCCCCCGTTGCCGAACAAAAACAACGTGCGGCCTTCCTCATATCCGCGCCAGACGACTTCCGCCATCCGGTCGATCATTTCGTGGTCGAGGCGCGACAAAATTTCCTGGACCGCCACCAGATAGTCCTTGGCCGCAAGACCGGGTGCAGCTGCAAGAGCGGTTGTTTTTACATTTTTCACAGAAGATCTCAGCATACGACTGCCTTTGTAAATTATATACTGGCGCTTGAGACCCCACAACGCTATGCAAATCGCGTTTCGTTCGAGTTATCCGGGACGCACGTCCCCTTGGCCGACCACCGGCCCGTTGCGGCCGTCATTGTGCAGCACCGTTGAGCCCTCGATCGTCAGTCGAAACGGCATCTCCCGAAGCGCTGCGAGCGCTCTTCGCACCTGTGGCTGTTTTTCCGGATGGCAGCTCAACAACAGAAATCCGCCTGCTCCCGCTCCAAGAAGCTTCCCGCCCGCGGCTCCCGCCTCCCGCGCAAGACGATAATTCGATTCCACCACGTCGTTCGTGATTCCGCTTGCAAGACTGCGTTTGAGCCGCCATCCCCGGTCGAGAATATCGCCAAACGAGTCCAGGTTGCCTTTCTCCAGCGCTGCCCGCAATTCCCCCGCGAGTTCAACCATCTGTTCCACGCTGCGAAATTTCTCTTTGTCCGCCATGTTGCGCGCCTGCTCGGTCAGAATCGAAGCCGCAGGCCTTTCCTGACCAATGTAGAAAAGCATCAGGCGTCCGGAGAGTTCTTCGCGAGTTTTTTCCGAACATTGCAGCGGGTGCACTTCTACGCGCCCATCCGGGTGAAATCGAATGAAGTTCAGTCCGCCATACGCCGCGGCAAATTGATCTTGCTTGCCGATGGGCGCTGCGACTCGCTCAAGCTCAATTTCGCAGGCCGCCGTCGCCAATTCATGCGCGCTGGGACGTTTTCCGGTCCGGACGTAAAGCGCGTGCAGCAGCCCGACTGTGAAAGCGCTGCTTGAGCCCATCCCCGTACCTGCGGGCACGTCCGCAAAGCTCGCAATCTCCATGCCCCGTTCGATGCCCACAAGGCTCAGACATTCGCGAACCAAGGGATGTTCGATCTCCGAAACCCTTGAGACGTCCTCAGTCCGCGAATACTTGATTCGAATCTTGTCGTGAAAGTACGGGTGGAGCGCGATGTACATTGCCTTGTCTACCGTGGAGCTGAGCACGGCTCCACCGCTTCGGCGGTAGAATTCCGGCAGGTCGCTGCCTCCTCCCGCAAAGCTCACGCGAAATGGCGTCTTCGTCAGTATCATCCGAGTTTTTCTTCGAGCGCAGCCAGTCCTGCAGGGCTTCCCATATCAAAGAACGGTTCCAAGGTCACCCAGGCCCGCATCTCGCCTTGCGCAATCAACTGCGGATATATCTCTTCTTCAAGCGAACACTTCTGCCCAGCAGGAAGCCGCGCGAGAATCTCTTTCCTCAGTACGATCACGCCCGCATCAATGTGGCTCAGTCCTTCAGGATTCCGTTTGCGATACGCTGTCACCGCTCCATCCTGGCTTACACCTAAATTGGCCGGCAGCAAGCTCGCCGGAACGCTTTGGGAAGCCCCTTCCGGCTTCTTGTAAGCCACGATCATTGCCGCACAATCCGCTTTCTGAAAATCTTCTAGCAGCGCCCGGTAATCAATCGCAAGGTAGGTATCGCCATTTACCAGAACAAAGTAGTCTTGAAGCTGCGCTTCCGCATTCCTCAGCGCTCCTCCCGTGCCTAAGGGAGATGATTCAAACGAATACGAAATGTTGCAACCAAACTTATCGCCCCCACCGAAATATTGCTGAATCTGCTCGCCCAAATAAGCCACCAGCAGCAACGCGCGGCCGATTCCCGAGCCAGTCAACAATTCCAACTGGTATTGCAGGAATGGCTTTCCCGCAACCGCAATCATCGGCTTAGGGATCGTCTCCGTGATTGGACGCATCCTTGTTCCGAGCCCACCGGCGAGAATTACAGCTTGCGTCTCGGACCGGTGGTCATCGGCGAAACGGTCGGCCCTTCTGGTCCCAGAATTCATTTGTTCGCCAAAAACCGATCCGCCTCGGATAAATCTCCGAATGACGAATCTCCGCTGCTCCGCACCGGCGCTGTAGTACGGTTGCTGTAGGCCGCTTTACCGCCGCTTTCCGCAACCAAATACGTCCCGCTCTTCGGGAGCCACTTCTCCACATCCGTTCGCTTTTCCGACGGCACAAACAGGAAGACTCGCCGCGCCCCCTGCCAAATCGGCAAAAATTCCCCGTCCCTATAGAAAATCTGCGGCGCGTCCGGATACTGCGAACCGGGCAGCAGATTGTTGTATCTTCCGTTCCAGATCAGTAGCCGGCGTCCTGTATAAAATCCCACACTGGAACTTGCGTCGAACTCTCCGTAGATCGCCAGCACATCCTCGCTCATGGTCTGTGCGCGCACT
>Ga0070698_100004756_pt1 | contig 14905 bp, 13 predicted proteins | sample KBSK1502metaG_FD_65477 | JGI IMG/M metagenome (GOLD analysis project Ga0070698, IMG submission 65477) | Corn, switchgrass and miscanthus rhizosphere microbial communities from Kellogg Biological Station, Michigan, USA - KBS K1-50-2 metaG | ecosystem: Host-associated > Plants > Roots >...
AACCGTATCGCGGGTTCAAATCCCGCCCTCTCCGCCATCCAGTCTGGTGCCAAATCGGGCCTTCTCCGCTGCTATGAGAATGTCCCGATATTTCGGCGAGATGGAGTGGCTTTTGCCCGCGTCCAGCGCGAAAATCCGTCTCTGTTGAGGTGAATTTAAGGCTTTATGTCGGGTATTCTCTACCAGGCAGTTTGGAAGTACAGTTTCAGGTCCTCCTTGCCAATTCTCCAGCGCGAAAAATCAGGGTATTTAACCTAGGTTAATAATCTTATAATTGATGGGTTAAAACATTAGGTCATATTACTAGTTTTTGAAAACTGTACTAAGAGTTCAAATGACTGTCTGCCCGCCATTCAGTCTTGAGCCCAACTGGGGTATTCTCCGCTTTTCGGAGAAAGTCGCGACATTTCGGCGACATGGAGCGCATGTTTCCCGCCTGTAAGACCGCAATTCATGCTCTAGGTACCTAACTTATCGGGTTTGGGTCGGTGTTTCTCTAGGGGGCCGTTTCGAGGTCCATTTTTGCAGACCTGGGCTGTAGGTTAGTCGGGCGCACGCCTAGTTGGGCGTGCTGCGCCTTTATACCCTCTTCCGCTTGAGTGGCACGAGTTCTGCGACAAGCCGTGGACCCTGCATCATGCGCTCAGCAAACTGTCTTTGCCTTCTGGTGTCTTCCCTTCGAGAGCGCGCCTTGTGGTCAATTAGGTTTCGCGCACCACGGAATGAATGCAGGTCATCCTTCAGGCTCGCACTGATGAACGGTCCATGAGAAGAATTGTAAGCCTCCTTCCGTGCAAGTTCGTTGATCTGGCTAGCCCAGTCCTTCGCTTTGAAGTCCGCCTCAGGTATTTTCAACCAGCCCTTGCGGCAAGCTGCAACGCCGACCTCTTCGGTGAGACGCTCGACGATCTCACACATGTCTCGCAAACCGTCCTTCCGGTCCGTCTCATTGAACTTCCGAATCGTCGCCTGCACCTCCGCTTTGGACGGTCCGAAATTGAGGGTGGGCTCAGGGGTCACGACGAGAGCCGGGTTCCTGGCCCGCAGGTGCTCGGTGATCACTCCCTCATCATTCACCACGATCAGACCGACCCCGTCTGTCTTCATCTCCTGGAGAACGCCCGCTTGTAAAACCGACTCACTGGTTGTTGCGATATACAACTCGGCATAGTGACGATTTACGGCGAGCCACGACGCGAGATCCTTCAAGCTCCGACCATAGCTCAACGCGCCCTGAGCCTCGACGAGAACATGGCGCCCGGACTTTTCCGCAACCAATGTTGTTCGGTAAGGAGCAGTAAGCCAGGCGGGCTTCTCGACCTTGACCTTCATCCGCTGCTTCTTGAAGTGCTTGATCATCGCCCTGGCCGGATGTTGGGCCTCGTCCGGGGTAACCTCGAATCTCATTGCTAGCGCCCCAGAAGCCTATCAATCTCCGACCGCAGCCGCTCCAAGAGACCGCGCATGTCCTGGCCCAACCGTGCCCCAGTTCTGATTTCAGCAAGTTTCTCCGTAACACCCTGCAATCGAGTCCAAAGATCGCGCCGCTCATACGCGGACTGCACTGTATCGTGGTACGCATCCTTAATGCTGTAGTCCTTCGTCTTTACCAGCTTGACTAGCGCCGGAATTGCCTCCTGCTTATCAACCCCTGCCAACTCGGCCCTCGCGATTTTGCTGACATCGCGGTAGGCGACAACATTGTCGATGACGCCATCAACATACTTCTCAACCATCGACTCGATGTACCGAGTCTTCGAGACAGCATCAAGCACCTGTGGCGCGTGGCGTTCAACGGCATGAAGTGACTTGTAGATCTCGATGAATAGGTCCGCCTTGATCCGTTGTTCAGCACGCGGCTTTGCTGCCTCCTTCAGAAGCATTCTTTGGTACTTTTGCGGAAGGTCGAGCAGGTCCAAGGCACGGCGCACGGTCGCATGAGGAACCCCTGTAATTGCCGACAGCTCCTTCGGATTTGTCGGTTGGCCTTCTTTCTCAAGAAGGTCGCGAACCTCCTTTAGCTTTATGGCCATCGGCATCGGGTCCCAGTCGACCCGGACGTTGTGGATGTTAAACATCATTAACAGGTTTTCCAGCTTCGTCGGCTTGGCCTGAACAATGGCAGGAATCTCGCGAAGGTTAAGCCTCTTGGCGCACCTCCAGCGGCGTTCTCCGTCGATCAGGACGAACCACTGTCCGTCTTCATAAAGTGAGACCGGCACCTTGATGCCGACTTCTCGGATTGAATCCATCAACTCCCGCATCTCATCCTCGCGGAAGACGAGACGGGGATTGTCTGGGTTAGGTTTGATCCTGTCAGGTGGTATTTCTTGGAGGGTAGCTGTGGCTCTCGCCATTAGATGACCTCCGAGTCGCATCCCAGGAGGGGGTAGCTGGAAAGAAGCGCTTCGACGACCTCGCCACGTGACGAGGCATCGCCTCCGATCAGACTCTGGCGCGTTACCCTGTAATAGTTGAAGCCTTCGTACAAGCCGACGACCGTGGGGTGGTCCGCGTTGCTGACGAGTACGTGGACGCCAGCTTTAACCAGATCCAAAGCAAACCGAGCCAGTCGCTTCTGGTCGGCCCATGAAAACAGGGGTGCATTGTATTTCAGAAAGCCGTTATGCTTGTGGCCGGTGATGTAAGGAGGGTCGAAATATACAAAATCCCCTGACTTCGCCTCAGCGACGATTGTTTCAAAATCGCCAACGCGGAGCCTGGCACGGCGCAGTAGGTGTGCCGCTTGAAAGAGGCGCTCACGATCACAGATCGTCGGGTTCTTGAACCGTCCGAACGGCGTATTGAACTTGTCCTCACGATTCACGCGGTAAAGGCCGTTCCAGCATGTGCGGTTGAGATACAGGAGCCTCGCTGCGATGCTGCATTGTGACCGCGGTGACCGTGCACGTATTTGATAGTAGAAGTCTTCGCTGTGTGGATACCTACTGAGAAGTTGGATAACGGCGTCGGTATCGTTGCGAAGTGCGTGATACATGGTAATCAGAACCCCGTTCCGATCCGACAGTGTTGCAAGTGCAGGCTCCACGGCAAAGAAGATTGCGCCGCCTCCGAGGAACGGCTCGTAGTAGCGTCCAGCCAATTTCTCTGGGATCAGGTGTGGAGCAGCAGGCGCGAGCCACTGTTTCCCGCCAGCCCATTTTACGACCGGTTTAATCGCCGGCTGGATGACATCGCGGCTCTCGATGTTACGCCCGCCCAACCTGTCTCGAACGGTAACTCGGTCACTTGCCAGCTCGATGATGCGGGGGCGGAGCATTGCGTTTAATGATAGCCGAAAATTTGGGAAGAGTCGAATTAGTGCGAGTCAGAACTGTGATCCTCCACACCGAAGCAAGCAAATCGTTTCCTCATGACACCACCTAACCGTTTGTCAGCTGTCATTATTCCGCTGGAGTCGAACCGCAATTGGATTTTTGAATTTAGAACTGGAATTTTGAAACTCAGATTGGGCCAAACGCTTCGCGTTGCTTGGCCCAGTCCAGCGGCAGGTCGTCGAGTAGCCGATCGAGGGTGAGTTCAGGCGGCTGATGGCCGTGGAGAATCGCTTCGACGAGATCCGGGGCGAGAAAGGTGCAGCGGAGGATGTGTCCCACGTAGCGGTCGGTCATTTTGTGTTCGAGCGCGATCGCGTGCAGCGATTTCACCTTACCCGAAAGGAGTCGCTCGTACCAGACGTGAGCTCGGGCCACCGCCTTGATGAGCGCCGCGTTGGGTTTGGCCGTACGCTCCCCGACTGACTCCCCCGGCACGATCAACCGAGTCACCCCGCCGCACCGCCGGATCGTGGCGTCGACCGTCAATTGAATGACGTCGTCCGGCTCCTCCCGCACGCCGGACGGCTTGAGCACCACATGCGGGATTTCCCCGCCACGAAAGAGGACGGTGCGCAGCCTCGAGCGACTCAGAGCGATCTGAACGGCGCGCTCTTCGACCGTCACCCGCCGGAGCGTGGCGAGGAGAAACGACCGTACCTGCGCAGGCTCCCGCTGACTCAGGTCCTTCCAGGCTTGAGCCCCGTCGAGCAGTGCCTTGTGAGTGGCCGCGTCATCCGAAGGGAGCGCGACCCGATCCAATAGTTCTTGTCCCGTCGTCAGCAATCCCTCCAACCGCCGGATGACGTGGCGCTCGATGTCATGGGCAGGTAACCGCTTCACTCGTCCTTGCTTCTCCGTGTGTCCGTGGATGACAGCCTGCGAGACGTAGTACCGGTAGCGCTTGCTGCCCTTGGTTGAGTGCATAGGAGTCAGGCGATTGTCGCGGTCGTCAATGAGCAATCCGGCTAACAAGCTGGGATCGCGAGCATAGGCGCTGGTACGCTTGGCCTGATTGTTGGCGGCAGTCAGCGCCTGAACTGCTTCCCACAACTCGGTTGAGACGATGGGCTCGTGTTGACCCGGGTAGACGGCGTCTCGATGCGAAATCTCGCCGCGGTAGAGGCGGGTTTTCAAGATGGTATAGAGCGTGCCACGGGAATAGGGCATCCCTTCTGACGTCCGACCGATCTTACTGCTTTTGACCGTATTCCTGATCCCGCGTCTGTCCAGTTCCGTCTTGAGGCTCCGCACACTTTTGTGCTCCAGGTAGAGGCGAAAGATCAGACGCACGCGTTCAGCCCCCTCCGGATTGACGACGAGTTGCCGGTCTTTCCGGTCATAGCCGAGAGGCACCGGGCCGCCCATCCACATACCCTTACGCTTGGAGGCAGCGATCTTGTCCCGGATCCGCTCGCCGGTCACCTCTCGTTCGAACTGGGCGAAGGAGAGCAGGACATTCAGGGTCAGGCGCCCCATGGAGGTCGTCGTATTGAACTGCTGCGTGACTGAGACGAACGACACGCCGGCGGCCTCGAACCGCTCCACGATCTTGGCAAAGTCCGCCAGCGATCGCGTCAGCCGATCGACCTTATAAACGACAACGGTGTCGATGCGGCGGGCGTCGATATCGGTCAACAGTTGTCCCAGGGCTGGGCGCTCCATGTTTCCCCCCGAATAGCCGCCATCGTCATAGACCGTCAGGACTGGACGCCAGCCCTCATGGCGCTGGCTCTCGATATAGGCGAGGCAGGCCTCGCGCTGGGCATCCAGGGAGTTGAAGGCCTGTTCCAAACCTTCTTCGGAAGACTTCCGCGTATAGATCGCACAGCGAATGAGCTTCGTACGTTCAGGTGCCATTGCGAGCATGCCTCTTCGCCCCGGCGGGCGTCTTGATGCCGAAAAAGCGCGGTCCTGACCACCGGGTGCCGGTAATGCGGCGGGCGATTTCGGAGAGGCTCTTGTAGCGCTTGCCCCGGTAGAGGAACCCTGCCTTGTCAACGGTGACTTGGTGCATCTCATCCTGCCACTCACGGATGAAGCGAGTACCGGGTGTGAGACGCGGGGTCTCGACGATGTCACCGGCTGGGTTGTCCTTCAAGGTCTTGGCGAGCGCACGCAACTTCTTCCGCGTCACGGCACACAGCCCGCCGTAGGTTCGCTCTTGCATCTGATACGCGAGCGAGCGGGCGAGCAGCTCTCGGTGGATGTTCGCAGGCGTGGGACCGTCGAACCATTGGGGCCACAACGCCCGCAGTTCCTCAGAAGTGAGCTGAGATAGAGACTTAAGGGAGGAGAGTACGTCACTGGTTATGGCGGGTTTCTCCATGACGGCATTGACGCTCTGTTGGCCGGGGAAAGCAAGTCCGCTAATGTGGCCTAAAATCAGTGGGTTTTCGCCGGCTTGACAGGGCCAAACCATGACAGAGACCGGATCAGAAAACAGGCGACTCTCTCATGAGCGACCCGGTCGGGATAGTGATCCCGGTTTACTGACTGTTCCCTCAACCAAGAGCTCCTTCGGGCCCCCAAAGGCTAGGCTGCCCGTGGGACCTGTCAATCGTGGATGCGCTCCATCTCACAACCTCTCAGTTTCGCTATGCTATGATCGTGCAAATCACGCGGGCTAGGTGCGGCTGATCTCCCTCACCGAACGGGCCGACCCTGCGGCCCTGCCCGCAATCCCTTGCAGGGAAGCTCCACAGGGAGGAGCGCATGCGTCAAAAAAAGCACGTTCGTCCTATAGCGGTATACTCATCCCGACCATCTCAGAATTCAAAGTCTCCCGCGAAGACCCGGCTGTACTACTCACTTTCAAATGAGGCACTGAAGCAACTTATTTCTCAGGGAGACGATCGGGCGTGGCAAGTCCTGGAGCACAGGCGCATTGTTTCTTTGATGGCATCAAAGCATGACATGGGCGGCCTGACATGGCACCCCTGCTTCCTTAATGATGACCTGCGGCTTGATTTTCGCAAGGAAGACTTGGGGCGTGTCACCATGCTTCTACGGATTGAGAAGCGCACGACATTGGATGCCATCAAGAGGCATTGGGAGGAAATCTGCACATGGCGGAGCTTGCTCAGTTCCTGGCAAGGCCCGTGGCGGGCTGGCGGAGAAGGAGGGCTATTCTTTGAACTGCATTATCAGCAGAAGCATGGCATCACCTACCAGACCTTGGCGCGGCAACTGAATGAGGCAACCGTACGAAACATTCAGAACGATCAAACAAAAAAGGATGATTACGGCTTCAAGCGTTCTCTGGATTTGCTACAGATGATGGGGCTCTCTAAGCCCGACAGCCAGAAGTGGTGTGACAGCATTGCACAGAGCCTTCAAGCTGGCGAGAAACCATTGAGTCCCCAAGAAGGCCCGATCACGCGCGACCACGTGATTGGCCGACTCAAGACTTGGCGCGCCCAAAATCTTCCTTGGCTGACGGAAATAAAACCCCACCTCCCTGAATACCCCTCCACGTCAAGTTAGCGTCAGCTATCTGCAACTTTTCCGCCTATTGAGTCCTTTCTCTCCGGGAGTAAGTTTAGCTGTGGCGTAAATCGGCTGAAGTTCGCCACAAGCCGGGAGCTTGTTTTGAGGTAGCCTACGCCTATCGCAGCGTTTTTTTCGCGGGCCGAACGGGGGCGGTTTGAAAACCGAGGAGGCAGGATGAAACGTTTGGTGCATGTCAGGAAGGCGGCGGCCGCCGGAGCCGGTCAGGAGGAAGGCCGGCTCGAGGTGGTCGCACGCCCGATTGCCGAGCTCACACTCGATCCGAAGAATCCAAGAGTACACACGAAGAAGCAGATCCACCAGATCGTGCAAAGCATTGAGGCCTTCGGCTTCAACGTCCCGGTGCTCATCGATGGCCGTTCGCGGGTCATTGCCGGACATGGCCGCGTCATGGCCTGCAAGGAGCTTGGCATACGCGAAGTCCCGACAATCAGCCTTCACCATTTGACGGAGGTGCAAGCAAAGGCGTTCTTGCTGGCCGATAACAAGCTCACCGAAAACGCTGCGTGGGACGAGCGACTACTGGGCGAGCAGCTGAAGGGCCTCGCGGAGGTGGACCTGGAGTTTAGCCTCGAAGCGATCGGCTTCGAGATGGGAGAGATCGATTTGTTGATCGAAGGTCTGACGCCCGCGTCCGAGGGGAAAGACGATCCCGCTGATCAGATTCCTGAGCCCGGACCACTGGTGAGCCGAGCGGGCGATCTCTGGCTGCTCGGTCGCCATCGAGTTGTGTGCGGGAGTGCGCTGCAGGAGGAAACGTATCACGCCGTCATGGCGCGGAAACGAGCGTCAATGGTCTTCACCGATCCCCCCTATAACGTGCCCATCGATGGTCACGCCAGTGGCCTCGGGCGCGTGAAGCATCGCGACTTCGTGATGGCCTCGGGCGAGATGGACGAGGCTGAGTTCACGTCCTTTCTTACCCAGGCCTGTACGCTCCTGGCCCGCCACTCGGTCGAGGGTGCCCTCCTCTACCTGTGCATGGACTGGCGTCATCTCGGCGAAATGCTCGCCGCCGGTCGGATAGTTTTCCGTGAGTTGAAGAACGTGTGTATATGGGACAAAGGGAGCGGCGGTATGGGCTCACTCTATCGTAGCCAACATGAACTCGTGTTTGTCTTCAAACACGGCTCTGCTCCCCATCGCAATAACGTACAACTGGGCCAATACGGTCGGTATCGGACGAACGTATGGAAGTATCCCAGCATCCACTCCTTCGCCCGGGAGACGGAGGAAGGGGATCTGTTGGCACTCCATCCGACGATCAAGCCCGTGCGGCTTGTGGCCGACGCAATCCAGGATGCCTCTGGGCGAGGCAACATTGTGCTGGATGCCTTTCTGGGGAGTGGGACCACGGTGATTGCGGCCGAGCAAACCGGCCGGATCTGCCATGGGATCGAGCTCGATCCTCGCTATGTTGACGTCACTATCCGCCGCTGGCAGGCGTTGACGGGGCAACGCGCCCGTCATGCTGGAACCGGCACGGTGTTCGATGATCGCGCAACCAAGGGAGGTGCACGTCATGCCACATGAAGACAACGATCGGTATGACGTAGGCTACGGCAAACCGCCGCGGCAGACCCGATTTAAGAAAGGGCAATCGGGCAATCCGACAGGCCGGCCCAAGGGCGCGGTGAACCTCGACACCGTGCTGGAGCGCGTCCTGATGGAGCAAGTTGTGGTGAACGAGCCCGGCCGGTGCCGAAAGATCACCAAGTTCGAAGCTGCCCTAACGCAACTTGTGAACAAGGCCGCCTCGGGCGATAACAGGGCCATGGCCTTGCTGTTGTCCCTTATTCCAGACATGGAGTCTCGTTTGGAGGAACAGGCCAATCAACGCAAGACCCCTCAGCAGAAGATGGAGGAAATGCTGAGGAGGGGATGGTGAACAAAATCCTGGGCGTGACACCCTGGGACGAGAAATAGGGATTCCGGAGCAGAGACGATTCGCAGTGGCCTGAAAGCATCTTCTCTAGGGCAACTGAGGACTGCATGCCCGGCATCTCGACAACTGCGAACTCTTCAAGAAATCACTTCCGGCTCAATTCCCATACGTACCCAAGAGCAGGAGTGTTACCAACCGGACCCTTGGTAATAGCCGAGCGTTCAGCGGAGAGTTCTCACGATGTCAAATTTTCTAATCTCGACTGGCTCAGTTTTCTGAGAGGGGGGTCACCCTATCCAAGCTTTAAGTGGGGCACGACATTATTTAGAAATCACACTTAACACTCGACTCACACGGAAGGATCAGAGACCAACTTTTTGCTTCGCCATCGTCGTCCAGTCGTGCATGAAGATTTGCTCGAAGTACTGAGCAGCTCCCGCGTGATTGATGACGAGCGTCGCGTCGCGGTTTGTTTGGGTGCCTTGATCCGACCAATTGTGACTCCCGACCGCCACCACTTTTGAATCGATAATGATACCCTTGTTGTGGACGTTGCGCTGGATGCGGATCTGAGCCATGTCGAAACCGAGAGCCTTCAGTTGCTCGAGCGCGCCGCCCATGGTCTCGTACTGGCTCATGATGATCCGCACATCGAGTCCGGCATCCATCTTGGCTTTGACGGCATTGACAAGAGCCTGGAACTTATCATTGACCTTCGGCGCGTAGATGTACTGCATCTGCATGTAGAGTTTTGCAGTCGCCGATTTGATGAGAGCAAGAATCGTGTCGGCGTAGTTGTCGGGCGTCAGCAGTGGCTCGATGTTCACGCGCTCGTTCTCGATGATGAGCGGCGCGAAGTAGTGCGTCGGCACCGCTAGCGTGACAAGTTGGGCTGCAGCCTTTGCGGCCGCCTTGACGGGCGCCTGCGCGGCCTGTCCGGCGGGGCCCTGCCACTGTGCCGCGACCGCGAAATCGTGCTTCAGAAAAGCCTCGAAGGTCGCGGCTAGGCCTTGGTGCTCGACGATCACGTGCCAGTCGCGATCGCTGTCCTTGACGATTGGCTTAGCGGCCGCCGGGTTCTTGAGTGGATCGATGTCCGGCTGGTTCGAGTTGTTCCAATTTCCACTCGACAGCCAGAAGGCCGTGCCATCCCGAACCGCGACCTTGATGTGATAGGAGCTCGGATAGATCCAGCGCGTGACCAAAGGATCTCTGTCGGTCAACGCCCAAGCAATCTTCGTTTTGGCGTGGAGCGTCTGCTCGAGGTCCTGCCGGGTCTGTTCGTCGCTCTGATCGGCGGTACGGTCGAGACCCGGATGATCGAGAACGAGTTCGAGAGTACGGTTGGCTGGCTGGAGGCTCTGCTCGAGCTTCTTGAGGATGTGCGCCGAGGTGAAATCGTACATCCCGACCGTCAGTCGAGTATTGGTACCGGCGAGGAATGCACTCAAGGTCGGCCAGCCGGCGTCAGGGCTTGCGTGACAGGTTATGGTCATGAAGTCCGTGACCGGATTGAGCGATACCCCTGGCGCAGGCGTGTAAGGCACCGAGGGTTTCGTCTTGAGACCTGCAGGCCGCGCAGCGGCGGACACTGGCGGGGTCGGTTTGGCAGCGGTCGCGGTCAGCTTGGCGGCAGTCTTCATGGTCGGTTTGGCGGCGACCCTCATGGTCCGTTCAAAGGGAAATGGCGGTGGCGCCCATCCAGGGCGGGCTGCAGCCAAAGCGGCGTGGGCTGCTGGGTCGGTATAGCGAACGCGATCGAGTGGTGACGCTTCTCGCACATCGACAGCGATCCCGCCCACCTTCGGTGGAAGTCTGTCCCGAGGGCCAACTTCTCGCTTCTTGTCGACGGTGACGACGATCGCGGGCTTGTCGGTAATCCAGCCGCCCGTGAACTTGTAGCCCGGTCGTACGGCGAGAACATCGGGCTTGCGCAACTCTCGCCAATGCTGAACGATAACCTTGTCAATTCTGGCGAAGATCGGTGTGGTCATGGTTCCCCCCAGTATACGCGACGAATCACCTCTGCCGCTCAATCGCTTGGGCTTTCATCTGCCGGTCATTGGAGCCGGTGATAACGTTTCGTCATGTCCGCAGATGCCTTTTAATGGTCTCTGCTGCACGCAGCGACAACGCGGCGATAGTCGAGGTGGGGTTCGCTGTTGAGCTTGTCGGGAAGACACTACTCCCCAGGATGTACAGATTCTCATGATCGTGTGACCGGCAGTCCTTATCGACCACTGAACTCTTTGGGTCCCGACCCATAATGGTCGTGCCCATAATGTGGCCAGAACCACCATAGGTCAGCGGCTGATTATCGGCATCGGCCTGCATGGTACGATCTTCCGTGATCCCCATCTGATCGAAGATGAAGGAGTGCAACTGAATAATCTTCTTGAATGACCGTCGGACATAGCCCAGCTCATCATCAACGCGATACTGGATGAGGGGGCGTGGGATCCCGAGGGGATCGAGGTTCTTGGAAAGGGTGATGCGATTGTCCTTCAGTGGAAGTTGTTCGCAGGCGCTGTTGAGCGTGATCTGCCGCGTCGCATGGTCAGAAATCTTGTCCCGGAGCTTTGTACCGAAGAGATTCCAGTTATGCACCAGATCCAAAACGGTCCCGATCTTCATGTCTGTCGTGCCCTTTGGGGGGAACATGTTGCCTCGCGGTGCCCCAGTGGCCGTCGTGGACCACCCGTCGTTCTTAAGGGAGGTTTTGAAGGCAGCAGAGGTGCGGCGGAATGGTCCATCCCGGAAGGCCTCGATGTCCGATGTGGTCTGGGGACCCCGGAACGGAAAGACTGGCCTGGGGGAGAGCGCGAAAGACTGTTTGATGGGATGATCCATTAGGTAACGTCCGACGGCGTCGCTTGAGTTGGCTGCCCCAGAAAGGAGCAGGATCTTGGCATTTTCGATCCCGTTCGCGGCGAGCACGACTATCCGCCCAGACACTGGTTGTTCATTGGAGATGGTATACGCCTTGGCCTTGTCATCCCAGACCCAGCGCTTGTACCAGACTTGGATGACGCGTTTCCGGTTTTCGTCTAATTCCAGACGCGTCACGACTGCCTGCGTTCGTAAGACGGCGCCCAGGTTGAGCGCCTTCTCCACATGCGTGATCGCCTCGTACCGCGCCTTGATCGGACACAACGGCACGCAGGAGGTATGTCCATCACACGCTGGTCGCCCGTCATACGGCTGCGAATTGATCGCATGCGGAACATTGGTGACACGGAGTGGAACATCGTCGAGTGGATCTTTCGTGACAGTGGCCAACGACTTGCCCATAATAGCGGAGGCGATCTGTGCGTCGAGATAACTGGGCACGAGCTCCGGCATCGGGAAGGGTCGGCTCCGATATGCCCCGAATCGCGGTTTGAAGTACTCGTCTACCTGCTTGTCGTTACCTGCTACGCCCATCTCGTACTCTGCGTTGACATACCACGGTTCCAGCTCATCGTAATTAATAGGCCAATCGAAGCCCACTCCATAGCGGGTCCGCATCGCGAAATCCCTAGGGAGCATCCGGATATATATGCCTTGCCAATGCCAGGTTGAGCCACCGACCAGCCGCTCGTAGTAACTCTTGAACGGATCGCTCTTGCCAGCCGAATCGTAATCGTAATACTTGTTGCCGCCCGGATCGACAGGGTTTGGCTGGACAGCCAAGATGTTATCGCCGCAGAATGGGGAGTCCGGCGCTTTGGACGGCGACGTTACGAAGCTGTGCACCATGGACCAGCGCCCTAGCGAGTCGGATACAACCCCACCCGCTTCGAGAATCAGAACCCGGTGCCGCGCCTGAGCAAGTCGGAAGGCCGCCAGCGCTCCCGCGATTCCCGAGCCAATGACAATTACATCAAATTGTGGTCCAGAAATGAGTTGCGCCATAGAAGTGCTCCTTTACATTCAACTTTTCCGGTAATTGGGTCAGGTACTGGGGGCATCGGCCCAGTACCCATACGGCCCGCCCGGCGTCATCGGGGCGTGGGCGTGAATTACCGACCACATCAGTCCGCGTTCATACTGTTCCGGTGAGCCATAGACCCATGCCATCTTTGTCGGATCATCCTGCCGTGGTAGGAAGAAAGCCGACACATACCAAAGATAGATCAGCTGCTCCGCCCCCCCCCCGCAACGTCGGGTCCTGCATAATTCGGGTAGTAACCGCTGCTTCGGTTGGGCGGCTCCGACCCGGTGTGATATCTCGATAGACCTTGATAAGCTGTGGTAATACAGACGTAAGCTGCGGGTGGGTCGCAAAGCGTTGCAGGTATTGGTATGCAAGGTGTTGGTCGAGCGAACTGATACCCGTCAATGTTTCCGATAGCCTCACGAAGGTCTCTAGCGTCTGTGCATCCAACGTATAGGCGGGCGTCACCTCAGCGACACTGACTTGGCACTGCAGGTCCCCCTCTTCCCAGGTCTCCGTCGTTGCCCGAGCCAAGAATGGCCATCCGAGAGCGGCCGTGCCCACTATAGCCACCCTTTTGAGGAACTCGCGCCGGACAATTAAGGGCTGGTTCTGTGGTGTCTTCTTGGAATGATCTTGTGTGTTCATTGCAGCCTCATGAGGAGCCCGAAGGGGACAACCGCCACGTTGGGGTTCCATCGGGTGTTGGGCCCCAGTTAAGATTTGGACAGATCGTTTCTCGTTGTTGACCCTCCTTTTGTCCAGCTAATTCGTCCCGTATGCGTATGATTGATGAGTGAGTCACAACACCCTCGCTCAGCAGATGTGCGCGAACCCCATTCATGTGTGCGAGCAGGCGGCCTATTACGTCCGACAGACCAATGTATGTCAACAGGAAAGAAGTTAGGAAATAGTGCAACAATGTGTGCAATTTTCGGACCACCGCCGCACCTTGCAATCTCTCTTGTGGCAGGGCCTATTGCGTACTTATTGATTCTGAAGAGAAAGAAAGAGGTTCAGTTCTGTTGCAAAAGGAAAAAGTGAAGAGCGGCTCGCCCCCTGAGAACTGTATCAAAATGTGCAACGTGGTATCGAATTCGATACGCGGAAGACCTGTGTTGTGCTCCCCTAACTTGGTCTCATGGGAAGAGAAGGTGTTGTGCCCACCTAAGATTTAGTCAAGATTCATAGTTCAGCGTGCTCCCGCTGTTACCAACTGGAAAGTTGGATACGCAATAACGCTGTTACCAAGGGGAAGGCTGGATACGGGTGTTACCAAGTGATGGTTGGTAACGGTTCGTCTCTAGCTTGACAGGTCCCAACGGGTAGTCTAGCCTTGCTGCTGGTCAAAGGATCGAGTCCAGGCAGGGGAAGAGATCTTTACGCTGTTACGAACGGTCAAACCCTCAACAAGTGGGCAGACGACATTGAGATAATACAACAAATGGAGGCCGGTCAAAACTAAATAGGAGGCGACACCATGACATCTGCAAAAGTATCCCTGAGCGCATTGTTTTTCGCTGTATTTGTGGTGAGCATTGGATCGGCATCGTCTGTAGTAGCAGAAGATCAAACGAAAGACAAGAAAGAGAAACAGGGAATCAGCTCAGATAAGACAATGGGGCAATGTCACGTTTACGAAGTAAAAGATGTCAAACTCAGCCTCATTAAGACTAATCCTCCTAAGCTTAGTATTATAGCTCACGGTTCAGTTGAAACCACTGGCTACACTGACCCTGAGTTAATTAAGGTCACATATGTCATGCCGCCAATGGATGGCTTACAGGGCTTTAACTTTTGCGCAAAACCGCCTCAGGGTGGAGGTTCTGTGCTGCCTGTAATCACACCGATCACTGCCACTTTTGAAATGTCTGAGATTCCTAAGTGGCTTAAAGGAGTCAGAGTCACTGCGAAGACGAATGCTGTCGAGGAAAAGTTGAAGTGAGTATATTCCAGATTGCTAAAGATAGTTTTGTTGTGCCCCATTCCAAATTAAAATTTGGACAGGGCTCTGACTAGTCTGGTTTGGTTCTCGGTAGATCAAGCAGGATAGTTCGCAAAGAATATAGTGTTGTGCCCCCATTGAAATTTGGACAGGCAGTTAAGTCAGGTGGGTCAGGAAACCCACAGAAATTATTCAAAACCCATCGTAGAGGAAGACAGCCGAGGCCCTCTCAACAGAGTCACGAGCGAGTGCACCCAGATGTTCCTTGAGAAGTGGAGACTCGAACGTTTCGAATTCTTTGAGGAATGGGCACA